>Ga0075426_10001321_pt1 | contig 17585 bp, 15 predicted proteins | sample SoiMethybrSBSTD5_FD_75304 | JGI IMG/M metagenome (GOLD analysis project Ga0075426, IMG submission 75304) | Bulk soil microbial communities from a Populus tree surrounding site in Tennessee, USA - Soil MetaG P. TD hybrid SBSTD5 | ecosystem: Environmental > Terrestrial > Soil > Tree plantation... | reverse complement strand
AAACAACGGTACGGTGGAGAGGACGAGGACGAGCCCTACCACGTTGCCAAGATACATCGATGCGATCAACCCCCAGACGAAGCCCTTGTGTTCGACAAACAGCAAGGGTCCGGGATTCAGCCCCCAAACCATGAGCCCGCCGAGCAGGATTGCCGCCGTGCCGGATCCCGGAATGCCTAGCGCAAGCATTGGCAGAAGGGCGGAGGTGCCGGAGGCGTGCGCCGCCGTCTCCGGCGCAAATACTCCTTCGATCCGGCCCTTGCCGAACGACTCCTTGTCCTTGGAGAAGCGCTTGGCGAGGTTGTAGCCCATGAACGAGGCGGCGATCGCGCCGCCCGGCGTGATGCCGAGCCAGCAGCCGATGGCGGAAGAGCGCAGCAGCGTCATCCAGTAGCGCGGCATCTCCTTCCAGACCTTGAGCACCACGCGCAGGCTGATGGCCGCGGCATGCCCGCGCAGCGCGAGGCGCTCTTCCATGGTGAGCAGGATCTCGCTGATGCCGAACAGCCCGATCACCGCCACCAGGAAGTTGATGCCCCGATAGAGCTCGCTCCAGCCGAATACCATGCGCAGTTGACCCGAGACCGTGTCCATGCCGACGCCGGCGAGCAGCAGCCCGAGCGTCATGGAGATGATGGTCTTGTGCTTCTCCTCGCGTCCCAGCCCGACGAACGAGCAGAAGGTGAGCAAGTACACCGCAAAGAACTCGGGCGGACCGAAGCGCAGCGCGAACGAGGCGATGCCGGGCGCAAGAAAGGTGATGAGCAGCACGGCGACCAGCGAACCGATGAACGAGGAGGTAAACGCCGCGGTGAGCGCTTCGGCCGCCTTGCCTTGCTGCGCCATCGGATAGCCGTCGAAGGTGGTGGCGACCGACCAGGCTTCGCCCGGAATGTTGAAAAGGATCGAAGTAATCGCGCCGCCGAACAGCGCGCCCCAATAGATGCAGGACAGCATCACGATGGCCGAAGTCGGATCCATGGTGAAGGTCAGCGGCAGCAGGATGGCCACGCCGTTCGGGCCACCAAGGCCCGGCAGCACGCCGACGAAGATGCCGAGCACCAGGCCGAGCATCATCAGCGCCAGCGTCTTCCAGGTGAGCAAGACGCCGAAGCCGTAGACCAGGAGCTGGAGCGCCTCCATCGGCCGCGGCTAGAAGCCGAGCAGGGCCTCGAGCGGCCCCTTGGGCATGATGACGTCGAACGCGAGGTCGAAGGTCACGAACATGGCAGCGGAAAATACCAGCGCCGTCAGCACCGATTTCCAGACCGCAATGCGGCCCACCCAGATCATGAAGCCGGCGATCAGCAGGAAGCTCGCGACATAGAGTCCGAGCCACTGCATGCACAGGCAAAAGGCGAGCGTCGGTGCGAACACCTGCAGGACGCGGACGAGCTGCTGCCGGCGTACGAACGGCTCGCTCTCGCTGCGGCGTGAGGCAAGCTCCCTGACGATGCCGTATACGCAGGAGCTGGCGAGAATCAGCGAAAGATAGAAGGGGAAATAGCCGGCCTGCGGACCCGTCGCGTCCCACGACATGCCGGTGCGCCAGTTGTCGAACGCGAGCAGCCCGGCTAGCGCGAGCAGCAGCAGTGAAACCGCGATGTCGACCGTGCGGGTGCTGGCGACCGGCTGCTCTTCCTCCGCCGGCGGCATCAGTTGGCGACGAAGCCCGCCTCGGTCATCAGGTTCTTGTTCAGCGCCTCATCCTCTTCCAGGAACTTGAGCATGCCCTTGCCGCTCAGGAAGACGGGCTTGAGCGCCTGCTTCTCCATGTAGTCCTTGTACTCGGTCGTCTGCGTCAGCTTCTTGAACAGATCCACATAGAACGCCGTCTGCTCTGCCGATACCTTGCCCGGGAGGAACATGGCGCGCAGCATCAAGTACTGCACGTCGAGGCCTTCCTCCCTGCAAGTCGGGATGTCGCTCCAGGACTGCTTGTCGGTCACCTTGGCCTTGTACTGGATGCGTTCCTTGTCGAACACGCAGAGCGGCCGCACCTGGCCTGCGCGCCACACTTCCAGGTTCTCGGACGGGTTGTTGACGTTCGACTGCGTGTGGTTGCCGACGAGCTGCGTGGCTGCCTCACCGCCGGACTTGTAGGGCAGGTAAGCGAATTTGGCACCGGTCTTTTTCTCGATGAAGACGGTGAGCACGTGGTCCTCGCGCTTCGACCCGGTGCCCCCCATCTTGAACGGTGGATTGGCCGCTTTGGCGGCGGCAATGAAATCCTTGACGTTGGCGTGCGGCAGCGTGGTGTTGTCCCAGAGCACGAACTGATCGAGCGCGATCACCGAGACCGGCGTGAGCTCGCGCCAGTCGAACGGGATCTTCGCCGAGAGCGGCAGCATGTAGATGAGCGAGTAGGCGATCAGCACCTTGTTCGGGTCGCCGCTGCTCGACTTCATGTACATCAGCGCCTCGGCGCCCGAAGCGCCGCCCTTGAGCGAGACCACCATCGGCTGCTTCATCAGCTTGTTCTTCTGCACCGCCGCCTGCATCATGCGCGCCATCTGATCGGAGGCGCCGCCCGCGCCGGCGGCGACGACGATCTCAACGGGCTTGGTGGGCTCCCAGGCGAATGCCGTGGCAGTGAACGCGGCCGCGGCGAGCGCGGGCGCAAAAAGGCGAAACGTCCTCATCAGATCCTCCTCGTTGTCATTGACCGCGCGCTGCTAAGCAGCGCGGCGTGCCGGCGTGCGCGCGCACTCCGCAAGGTATTGCATCGCCGCCTGCACGCCCTCTTTTTTCACCGGTACGCCGGCGAGCGCAAGCCCCATTTCGACGCCGGCGAGCGTGCCCATCAGCATGAGGTCGTTGAAGTCGCCGAGATGCCCTATGCGGAACATCTTGCCGCCGAGCTTGGTGAGTCCGGTGCCCAGCGAGAGATCGAACGCCTCGAGGATCAACTTGCGTACGCGGTCGGCGTCGTGGCCGGCGGGCATCAGCACGCCGGTGAGCGAAGCGGAATATTCCCGCGGATCGAGCGCGTAGACCTCGAGCCCCCAGGCGCGCACCGCGCGGCGGGTGGCTTCGCCGTGGCGCTGGTGCCGCGCGAATACCGCGTCGAGCCCTTCCTCGTCGAGCAGCATCTTCAGCGCCTCGGCGAGGCCATAGAGCATGTTGGTGGCCGGCGTGTACGGGAAGTAGCCGCTCTTGCCGTTGGCGATCATCTCGTCCCACGCCCAATAGCTGCGCGGCATGCGTGCCGACTTGGCGGCGGCGAGCGCTTTCGGCGAGATGCAATTGAACGAGAGCCCCGGCGGCAGCATCAGGCCCTTCTGCGAGCCCGCGACCGTCACGTCGACGCCCCATTCGTCATGCCGATAGTCGATCGACGCGAGCGACGAAATGGTATCCGCCATGTAAAGCGCGGGATGGCCGGCGGCATCGATCGCGCGGCGCACATCGGCGATGCGCGACGTCACACCGGTGGACGTTTCGTTGTGCACCACGCATAGCGCCTTGATGCGCTTCGCGCTGTCGGCGCGCAGGTGCTTCTCGATGGCGGCGGGATCCGCGCCATGGCGCCAGTCGCCGGCAATCAGCTCCACCTCGAGGCCGAGCTTCGCGGCCATCTTCTGCCACAGCGTGGCGAAGTGACCCGTCTCGTACATCAGCACGCGATCGCCCGGCGAGAGCGTATTGACCAGCGCGGCTTCCCACGCCCCGGTGCCCGACGCCGGGTAGATCACCACCTCGCCGTGCGTGCTCTTGAACACGCGCTTCAGATCGGCGAGCACCTTCTTGCCGAGCTCGCCGAACTCCGGGCCGCGGTGGTCGATGGTCGGGAAATCGATCGCGCGCAGCACGCGATCCGGAACGTTCGTCGGTCCCGGAATCTGCAGGAAGTGCCGGCCGGCGCGTCGGGCCATTGGGGTATTCTAACTGCGCCCCGGATGAACGCCCCCTTGATCCCAGTCAAGTTCGCGCGCGCAGATGCGTCCGCGCTCGCCGCGCGGCTGCGTAAGGAGCTCGATGCGGAGATCCTCTTCGATCACGCCAGCCGCGGCCGCTATGCGACCGATGCATCGATTTACCAGGTCGAGCCGATCGGCATCGTGATTCCACGCACCGAAGAGACGGCGCGCGCAGCCATCGCTATTGCGGCGGAGCAAGGGGTACCGATCCTGCCGCGCGGCGCCGGCAGCTCGCAGTGCGGCCAGGCGGTCGGGGCGGCACTCATGATCGACCACACCAAGTACTTGCGCCGGATCCTGCAGCTCGATGGCGAGCGCGCCATTGTCCAGCCCGGCGTGGTGCTCGATCAGCTCAATGCCGCACTGCGTCCCAAGGGGCTTTGGTTTCCGGTCGATGTCTCGACCAGCGCCCAGGCGACGATCGGCGGCATGGCCGGCAACAACTCGTGCGGCTCGCGTTCGATCGCCTACGGCAACATGGTGCACAACGTGCTCGCGATCGACGCCGTGACGGTAGCCGGCGATCGCTGGCGCTTCGGGCGGATCGATGCGCCGGGCGGACCGCCGGAGTACCAGGCGTTTATCGCCAAGCTGAAAGCGCTTTACCAGCGCGAAAAGGCGGAGATCGAGGCGCGCTTCCCGAAGTTGCTGCGCAAGGTCGCGGGCTACAACCTCGACCATCTCGGACCGCCGCACTTGAACGCGGCGCACCTGCTGGTCGGTTCCGAGGGCACGCTCGCCTACTCGGAGCGGCTGCATCTCAAGCTCTCGCGCATCCCGCCGCGCCGCGCGCTCGGCGTGTGCCACTTCCCGAAGTTCTTCACTGCGATGGATCTCACGCAGCACATCGTGAAGCTCGGGCCGAGCGCGGTGGAGCTGGTCGATCGCACGATGATCGATCTCGCGCGCGGCATCGCCGCGTTCCGCAAGACGGTAGATGCGTTCATCCGCGGCGCGCCGGACGCCATCCTGCTGGTTGAGTTCGCGGGCGACGACGATCCGCTGCCGAAGCTGAAGCAGCTCGTCGCGCTGATGGCGGACCTAGGCTTGCCGGGCAGCGTGGTCGAAGTGCCGGATGCGCGCGCGCAGCGCGACCTCTGGGAAGTACGCAAGGCCGGGCTCAATATCATGATGTCGATGAAGGGCGACGGCAAACCCGTCTCGTTCATCGAGGATTGCGCGGTGCCGCTCGAGCACCTGGCGGAGTACACCGATCGCCTGACGCGCGTCTTCGAAAAGCACGGCACGCGCGGCACCTGGTACGCGCACGCCTCCGTCGGCACGTTGCACGTGCGGCCGATCCTCGACATGCGGCGCGACGGCGCGGCGAAGATGCGCGCCATCGCCGAAGAAGCCTGCGCCATGGTGAAGGAGTACAAGGGCGCCTACTCCGGCGAGCACGGCGACGGCCTGGTGCGCTCGGAGTGGATCGCGCCGTTCTTCGGCCCGCGTCTCACGGCAGCGCTTGCCGAGATCAAGTCGTGGCTCGACCCGCGCGGGCTGATGAACCCCGGAAAGATCATCGACCCGCCGCGCATGGACGATGCCACGCTGTTTCGCTACCAGCCGGGCTACCGCGCAGAGGTTCCGAAAACGGTGCTGGACTGGAGCGAGTGGGGCGGCTTGGACAAGGCGGTGGAGATGTGTAACAACAACGGCCACTGCCGCAAGTTCGACGCCGGAACGATGTGCCCGTCGTACCGTGCGACGCGGGACGAGATCCACCTCACCCGCGGCCGTGCCAACACGCTGCGCCTTGCGCTGTCCGGTCAGCTCGGTGCCGAAGGCGACCAGGCGGTCAACGCCGCGCTCGATCTCTGCGTCTCGTGCAAAGGCTGCAAGCGCGAATGCCCGACGGGCGTCGACATGGCGCGCATGAAGATCGAGTTTCTCGCGCATTACAACGCGGGCCGCGGCTACCGCGCACGCGAGCGCGCGATCGCTTTCCTGCCGCGCTACGCGCCGCTCGCCGCGCGCCTTGCGCCGCTCGCGAACCTGGCGAGCGCGCTACTCAAGCGCCCATTGGGATTCGCGCGCCGTCCGTTGCCGCGCTGGCGGCGCGACTATTTCCGCGATACGGGGGCGGCCGAGGGCGATGTCTTGCTGTTCGTCGACACGTTCAACCGCTACTTCGAGCCGGAGAACGCGCGCGCCGCCAAGGCCGTGCTCGAGGCGGCGGGCTACCGCGTGCAGATACCGGACCGCGTGTGCTGCGGGCGCACCTTTCTGTCGGTGGGGATGGTCGACGAGGCGAAGCGCGAGGCGCAGCGCTTGCTCGCCGCGATTGCGCCCGCGCTCGGGCGCGGGGCGGCGCTCGTCGGGCTGGAACCGTCGTGCCTGCTCTCGCTGCGCGATGAAATCCCGGCGCTGCTAAGTGATGCCAGGGCGGTCGCGGCGAATGCATTCCTGTTCGAAGAATTCCTGGCGCAGCGCCCCGGCCGGCTGCGCTTCCAGGAAATGAAGCACGAGGTGCTGCTGCACGGCCACTGCCACCAGAAGGCATTCGACGCCATGCCGGCGGTGGAGAAAGTGCTGGGCATGGTGCCCGGTCTGCAGGTGCGCACCATCGAGACCAGCTGCTGCGGCATGGCGGGCAGCTTCGGCTACGAAGCCGAGCACGCGGAGGTCTCGATGAAGATGGCGGAGATGACGCTGCTGCCGGCGATCCGGAGCGCGCCCCAGGCGATGCTGGTGGCGGACGGCACGAGCTGCCGGCACCAGATACTGGACGGCATCGGACGCAAACCGCTGCACGTCGCGCGCGTGCTCGAGGCGGCGCTCAGCGAGCGGCTCTAGCGCCGACTCCATGCCCAGAGCGCGATGCCGCCCGCGATCATCGGCAGGCAGAGCCACTGGCCCATCGTCAGGCCGAGCGCCAGATAGCCGAGGAACGCATCGGGCTCGCGCGCGAACTCGGCGATGAAGCGCAGCACGCCGTAGCCGATGAGGAACAGCGCCGACACCTGGCCGCGCGGCCGGGGCTTCGATGAAAACCACCACAGGATGGCGAACAGCGTGAGCCCCTCGAGCGCGAACTGATAGAGCTGCGAGGGGTGCCGCGGCGCGTCGCCCGCGTTGCGGAACACCATGCCCCACGGCAGGTCCGTCACCCGGCCCCAGAGCTCGCCGTTGATGAAGTTGCCCAGGCGCCCCGCGGCAAGCCCGAGCGGCACGAGCGGCGCGACGAAGTCCATGAGCTGAACGTAGTGCACCTGATGGCGTCGCGCGGCGAACGCCATGGCGAGCATCACGCCGAGCAGCCCGCCGTGGAACGACATGCCGCCCTGCCACACGGCCAGGATTTCGAGCGGATGCGCGGCGTAGTACCCGGGCTTGTAGAACAGCACGTAGCCCAGGCGGCCGCCGAGGATCACGCCGAGCACGGCGAGAAACAGCAGGTCGTCGAACTGCGCGCGGTTGACCGGCGCCATGCCCTTGTCGATGCGCCGCACCCCGATCCCCCAGCCGGCCGCAAAGCCGGCGAGGTACATGAGCCCGTACCAGCGCACGGCAAGCGGGCCGAGGGAGAAGGCGACCGGATCGATGTCGGGATGAACCAGCATTGGCGCGGCGCTATCGTACCGTCGGGTTGCGGCAAAATGGCGCGCTCGAGGAGAAACGCATGGCGAATTACAACCGCCGCTCAAGGCTGATTACCGCGGGCGTGGCACGCTCGCCCAACCGCGCGATGCTGCGCGCGGTCGGCTTCGGCGACGCCGATTTCGAAAAGCCGATCATCGGCGTGGCCAACGGCTACTCGACGATGAACCCCTGCAATGCCGGCATCCAGGTGCTCACCGACCGCGCGATCGCCGCGCTGGAGCAGGCCGGGGCGAAGCCGCAGGTGTTCGGCTTCCCGACGGTCACTGACGGCATCGGCATGGGCACCGAAGGCATGAAGTACTCGCTGGTGTCGCGCGAAGTGATCGCCGATTCGATCGAGACGGCGGTGAACGGCCAGTGCATGGACGGCGTGCTGTGCACCGGCGGCTGCGACAAGAACATGCCGGGCGCGATGATGGCGATGGCGCGCATCAACGTGCCGGGCATCTTCGTCTACGCGGGCACCATCAAGCCCGGCTTCTGGAAGGGGCAGAAGCTCACCATCGTGAGCCCGTTCGAGGCGGTGGGGGCGTTTACGGCGGGCAAGCTCTCGCGCGAGGATTTCGAGGGCATCGAGAAGAACGCCTGCCCGAGCGTCGGCGCCTGCGGCGGGCAGTACACCGCCAACACCATGAGCTCGTCGTTCGAGGCGCTCGGCATGAGCCTGCTCGCCTCGTCGCAGCTCGCCGCCCCGGACCCGGCGAAGGCCGACTCGGCGGCCGAGTCGGCGCGCGTGCTGGTCGAGGCCGTGAAGAACGATCTCAAGCCGCGCGACATCATCACGCGCAAGTCGATCGAGAACGCGATCGCGCTGGTGATGGCCACCGGCGGCTCGACCAACGCCGTGCTGCACTATCTCGCGATTGCCTCGGCTGCCGGCGTGAAATGGACCATCGATGATTTCGAGCGCGTGCGGCGCAAAGTGCCGCTGGTCTGCAACCTCAAGCCCTTCGGGCCTTACGTCGCGATCGACTTCCACGCCGCGGGCGGCGTGCCGCAGGTGCTGAAGATGCTGGTGGACGCCGGCCTGGTGCACGGCGAGTGCATGACCATCACGGGCAGGAAGCTTGCGGAGGAGCTGAAGGACGTGCCGGTCAAGCCGCGCGCCGACCAGGACGTGATCCGCCCGCTCGACAGGCCGCTGCATCCGCAAGGGCATCTCGCGATCCTCAGGGGCAATCTCGCGACGGAGGGTTGCGTCGCCAAGATCGCCGGGCTGAAAAGCACCACGATCACGGGTCCGGCACGCGTGTTCGATTCCGAGCACGCGTGCATGGAGGCGATCCTCGCCAAGCGCATCAAGGCCGGCGACGTCATCGTCATCCGCTACGAAGGACCGAAAGGCGGGCCCGGCATGCAGGAGATGCTCGCGCCCACCTCCGCGCTGATCGGGCAGGGGCTCGGCGAATCGGTGGGACTGCTCACCGACGGCCGCTTCTCGGGCGGCACCTGGGGCATGGTGGTGGGCCATGTCGCGCCCGAGGCATACGTCGGCGGCAACATCGCGCTGGTGAAAGAAGGCGATTCGATCACCATCGATGCGAAGAAGCGGCTGGTGCAGCTCAACATCCCGGCGCGCGAGCTCGCCGCGCGGCGCAAGAAATGGAAGCCGCCCAAGCCGCGCTATACGCGCGGCCTGCTCGCCAAGTACATGAAGCTCGTCTCGACGGCGTCGCGCGGCGCGATTACCGACTCAGAAGCTTGAGCCTGGCTGCCTGAGGAATTCGAGCTCCTCGGGCGTGCTCGCGCGCCCGAGGATCGCGTTGCGGTGGGGGAAGCGGCCAAAGCGCCGGATGATGTCGCGGTGCGCGATGGCGTAGCGCAGCGCGTCGTCGGTCTCGGGAAAGGCGGCCAGCGGCTGGCAGAGCTCGCACGCTCGTTCCTGGTCCTCGAGCCGCTCGCCGTGCTCAAACGGCAGGTAGATGAAGTGCCGCTCTACCGGGAGAAGCTCGCGGTCATACCCGTTGTCGACGGCATGGCGCGCGGTCTCGAGCGCGAGCGCGTCGGTCGCAAAGGCGCGCGCCGTGCCGCGAAACATGTTGCGGGGAAACTGGTCGAGCACCAGGATGCGCGCGAGGCAGCCGCGCGCGCTGTCCAGCCAGCGGCGATCGGCGGCGCGCGCTTCGTGCAGCCACGAGAAGCGCCGCGCTATCTCGGCATCGAACGCCGGATCCTTTACGAACCAGCGCTTGTGGCGCTTGCCGTAATCGGCGCCTACGCCGAACCAGAAGGCAAGCACATCGCCGGGATGCTGGTCTGTCATTTTCACAAATGTTAAGCTGCGCGCCCTCTAGCGCCCCTTCCGGAGTTCATTCATGACCGCCCGTCCGCGCCGCTTTATCGCCACTCTGCTCGCGATCTGCATCGCCGTGCCCTTGCCGTCGCAGGCCGCCATGGTCGCTACGGACGCTGCCCTCGCCGGCGCGCAGCGCGCGCAGGTGGCGCGCCTGCTCGAGCGTGCCGATGTGCAGGGGCGGCTCGAGGCGTACGGCGTAAGCGCGGCCGATATCAAGGCGCGCGTCGCCGCGCTGAGCGACGATGAGGCAGCTGCCCTCGCCGCGAAGATCGACAGCCTGCCCGCGGGCGGCGACCTGATTGCTGCCGTGGTGCTGGTGTTCCTCATCCTGCTCCTTACTGACATCCTCGGCTTCACGAAGATCTTCCCCTTCACGCGCCCGGTGCGCTGATCGCCGCAACGCGAGGCCTGCAAATGGCCAACCGCCTCGCCACCGAGACCTCGCCTTATCTGCAGCAGCACGCCGATAACCCGGTCGAGTGGTACCCGTGGGGACCCGAAGCGCTCGAGCGCGCGCGGCGCGAAGACAAGCCGATCCTTCTGTCGATCGGCTACTCGGCGTGCCATTGGTGCCATGTGATGGCGCATGAGAGCTTCGAGGACCCGGCGGTCGCCGACGTGATGAACCGGCTGTTCGTCAACGTCAAGGTGGATCGCGAGGAGCGGCCCGATCTCGACCAGATCTATCAGAGCGCGCACCAGATGCTCGCGCAGCGGCCCGGCGGCTGGCCGCTCACCATGTTCCTGACACCCGAGGGCGCGCCGTTCTTCGGCGGCACCTATTTTCCGAAGCAGGCGCGCTACGGCATGCCGGCGTTTCCCGAGCTGTGCGAGCGCATCGAAGCGCTCTGGCGCGAGCGGCGGCCCGACATCAGCGCGCAGAACGAGCAGGTGCTGCAGGCATTCGCGCGCACCTTGCCGCAGGCAGCCGCGCAGGCAAGCGAGTTCTCGACCGAAGTGGTGCGCGCGATGCTCGACAACCTGCGCGCCAATTTCGACGCCGCGCTCGGCGGTTTCGGTCGCGCCCCCAAGTTCCCGCATCCCACCGATCTGGAGCTCTGCCTGCGCGAGGGAGAGAAAGACATCGCGCTCGTCACGCTCGAGCGCATGTGCCAGGGCGGCATCTACGACCAGCTGGGCGGCGGTTTCTGCCGCTACAGCGTCGATGCGCAGTGGGCCATCCCGCACTTCGAGAAGATGCTCTACGACAACGGGCCGCTGCTTGGCTTGCTCGCCGATGCCTGGCTCGCCGCGCGCGCGGAGCTTTATGCCCGCTCGGCGGCGGAGACCGCCGGGTGGCTGATGCGCGAGATGCAGTCGCCGGAAGGCGGCTACTACTCCTCGCTCGACGCCGACAGCGAGCACGAGGAAGGCAAGTTCTATGTGTGGGACCGCGACCAAGTCCGTTCGCTGCTCGGCGCCGACGAATACCGCGTGTTCGCGCTGCGCTATGGCCTCGACGCGCCGCCAAACTTCGAGGGCCGGCATTGGCACCTGCGGGTCGCGGCGCCGCTCGCGCAGGGCGACGCCGAGATAATCGAGGCAGCGCGGCGCAAGCTGTTCGCGGCGCGCGAAAAGCGCGTGCGGCCCGGCCGCGACGAAAAGGTGCTGGTTTCCTGGAATGCGCTCGCGATCCGCGGCATGGCGCATGCCGGCCGGGTGTTCCAGCAGGCGCAGTGGATTGGTTCAGCCAGGCGGGCGCTCGGTTTCATCCGCAACCAGATGTGGCGCGAGGGCCGGCTGCTGGCGACGTACAAGGATGGGCGGGCCCACCTCAACGCTTACCTCGACGATTATGCGTTCCTCATCGCGGCCGTGCTCGAGCTGATGCAGGCGGAGTTCTCGCTCGACGACCTCGAGTTCGCGACGCAACTCGCCGACGTGCTGCTGAGCGAGTTCGAAGACCGCGAGGCCGGCGGCCTCTACTTCACCGGGACCAGCCACGAGCGGCTGTTTCACCGGCCGAAGCCGGGCCAGGACCAGGCGATGCCGGCGGGAAACGCGATCGCCGCCTGGGCGCTTGGCCGGCTCGCGGCGCTGACGGGCGAGGCACGCTATGCGCACGCCGCCGAGCGCACGCTCGCGCTGTTCTATCCGCAGATGCGCGATTACCCGGCCGGCTGGGCGGCGATGACGATCGCGCTTGCGGAGCAGCTCGCGCCGCCGAAAGTGCTGGTGCTGCGCGGCCGCGGCGACGAGCTGACGCGCTGGCACGACGAGCTCGCTCGCGAATACCTGCCCGATACTGTCGTGCTCACGCTCGCCGACGGCATGCAGGGCCTCCCGGCCACGCTCGACAAGCCGCCGCGGCCCGAGCCGGTCAACGGCTGGCTGTGCCGCGGCGTTATGTGTCTGGAACCGATGAACGACCTCGTACAATTGAAGACTGCGTGCAAGGAGAAATCATGAAGCGAGCTGTAATGGTCCTCGCGCTGGCCGCCGCGCTGCCCGCGTATGCGCAAGAAGAGCTGGCGAAGAAGCACAACTGCTTCGCCTGCCATGCCACGGACAAGAAGCTGGTCGGCCCTTCCTACAAGGATGTGGCGGCGAAGTACCGCGACGACCCGAAGGCCGAAGCGAAGCTCTTCGACAAGGTGAAGAAGGGCGGCCAGGGTGTGTGGGGCCAGATTCCGATGCCGCCGAACAGCCAGGTGCCCGACAGCGATATCAAGGCCCTGGTGAAGTGGGTCCTGTCGCAGAAATAGCCTGACGCGATCGATTTCCGAGGAGGGGCGGAGTTAAGATATCCGCCCCCAAAAGCTACACCTCGGAGAATTCAATGAAGAACAGCAAGCTTGCGCTTTCCGCGCTCGCCGTCGCGCTCGCGCTCGCCGGCTGCGGCAAGGAGACGCCCCAGACAGGGAAAAAGGAAGGCGCCGCGCCGCAGGCGGCATCCGGCGAGACGGTCGAGGTCAGGATCGGCCACGTCGCGCCGCTCACCGGCGGCAACGCCCACCTCGGCAAGGACAACGAGAACGGCGCGCGCCTCGCGATCGAGGAGGCCAACGCCGCCAACCTCAAGATCGGCGGCAAGACCGCCAAGTTCGTGCTGCTCGCCGAGGACGACCAGGAGGACCCGAAGGTCGGCGCCACCGTCGCACAGAAGCTGGTGGACGCGAAAGTGGCCGGCGTCGTCGGGCACCTCAACTCCGGCACCTCGATTCCCGCCTCGCCGATCTATAACCAGGCGGGCATCCCGGTGATCTCGGGCTCGGCCACCAACCCGAAGCTCACCGAGCAGGGCTTCAAGAACCAGTTCCGCGACGTCGGGCGCGATGACCAGCAGGGGCCGGCGATCGCCACCTACATCGCCGCCGAGCGCAAGCCGAAGCTCGTCGCGGTGGTCGACGATGCCAGCGCCTACGGCGAGGGCATCGCCAACGAGGTCGAGAAGACGCTGAAAGCCGCGAAGGTCAAGGTGCTGCCGCGCGAGAAGGGCACCAACAAGACCAACGACTGGAAGGCGGTGCTGACGAAGCTGCGTGGCCGCAACCCGGACGCCGTGTTCTATGGCGGCATGACCTCGACGGCCGCGCCCCTCATCAAGCAGGGACGCGAGCTCGGCATGAAGGCCGTGTTCAGCTTCGGCGACGGCGCCTGCGAGGGCGAGATGGTCAAGCTCGCCGGCGAAGCCACCGAAGGCATGCTCTGCTCGCAGGCCGGCATTCCGGTCGCGGCGGCGTCGAAGAAATTCCTCGATGCCTACAAGAAGCGCTTCAACCAGGATCCGATCATCTACGCGCCCTTCACCTACGATGCGGCCAACCTGATCATCGAAGCGATGAAGCAGGCCGACTCGGCGGATCCGGCGAAGTACCTGCCCGAGCTGCAGAAGATCTCGTACACCGGCGCCACCGGCCCGATCTCCTTCGACGAGAAGGGCGACCGCAAGGACGCCGAGATCACCATCTTCGTCATGAAGAGCGGCAAGCTCGAGCCGCTCGCGGTGTACAAGGCCGGCAAGATCGTGCCTTACACGGAGTTCGTGAAGACGGCAGCGAAGTAGCGCGACGCTCCCGAAGACGGCACCCTGCGGGGTGCCGTTTTTATTTTTGGTTTAGGCTTGCCGGCCGTGGACACGTTTCTCCAGCAGGTCATCAACGGCCTCACCGCGGGAAGCGTCTACGCCGTGGTGGCGCTCGGCTACACCATGGTCTACGGCATCATCCAGCTGATCAACTTCGCGCACGGCGAAGTCGTGATGATCGGCGCGATGGTGGCCTTCACCGTGATCAACGCGCTCGTGCCCTCCGGCCTGCCGCCGCTGGCCATCGTGCTGATCGGCGCGGGCTGCGCGGTGCCGGTATGCATGCTGGTCGGTTACGCGATGGAGCGCCTTGCCTACCGGCCGCTGCGCCACGCGCCGCGCCTCGCGCCGCTGATTACCGCCATCGGCGTATCGATCATCCTGCAGCATGTGGCGCTCATGATCTGGAGCCGCAACGTGCTTGCGTTCCCGCAGATCATCCCGTCGCGCACCTACGTGATCGCGGGCGCGGCGATCACGACCATCCAGATCGCGATTCTCGCCATCTGCTTCGGCCTGATGGCTGCGCTGGCGATCCTCATCTATCGCACTCCGCTCGGCACCGCGATGCGCGCCACGGCGCAGAACGCGCAGGTCGCAGGCCTCATGGGCATCGACATCAACCGCGTCATCGCCGCGACCTTTCTCATCGGCGCTGCGCTCGGCGCCGTGGCGGGCGTGCTCTACGGCACCTACTACGGGCTGGCGCAATACACCATGGGCTCGATCCTCGGCCTCAAGGCATTCTCCGCCGCGGTGCTCGGCGGCATCGGCAACATCCCCGGGGCGATGCTGGGCGGAATTCTGCTCGGCATCGTCGAGGCGCTCGGCGCCGGCTACATTGGCGACCTCACCAACCTCTGCCAATACGATTTCTTCGCCGGACGCATCGACGACTGCGCCGGCGGCGGGAATTTCGTGGTCTTCGGCTCGAACTACCAGGACGTGTTCGCCTTCATCGTGCTCATCCTGGTGCTGGTGTTGCGGCCTTCCGGCCTGCTCGGCGAGCGCGTCGGGGAGCGCGCGTGATCGACTGGCGCAAGCGCCCGGCGGCCCGCTGGGTCGGCGTCGCCCTGATCGCGCTTTCGCTTGCGCTGCTGCCGTTCGCGCTCGCCCGGGTGGGCACCACCTGGGTGCGCATCACCGACTACGCGATCCTGTACATACTGCTCGCGCTCGGCCTCAACATCGTCGTCGGCTTCGCGGGGCTGCTCGATCTGGGCTATGTCGCCTTCTATGCGGTGGGCGCGTACACCTACGCGCTGCTTGCGAGCCCGCACTTCAACCTCCATCTGCCCTTCTGGGTGATTCTGCCGATCGGCGCCGCCATCGCTGCGCTGTTCGGCGTGCTGCTCGGTGCGCCCACCCTGAAACTGCGCGGCGATTACCTCGCAATCGTCACGCTCGGCTTCGGCGAAATTGTGCGCATCTTCCTCAACAACCTGTCGCGGCCGATCAACATCACGAGCGGGCCGCAGGGCATTGCGCGCATCGACCCGTTCCGCATCGGCGATTTCAGCTTTGCCAGCTTGCAGAGAGTCGGCGGGCTCGAGTTCAGCGGGCCGCTGAAGTACTACTACCTGCTCCTCGTGGTGGTGCTGGCAGTGATCGTCGTCAACCTGCGGCTGCAGAACTCGCGCATCGGCCGCGCCTGGGAGGCGATCCGCGAGGACGAGATCGCCGCGCGCGCCATGGGCATCAACACGCGCAACCTGAAGCTGCTCGCTTTCGCCATGGGGGCGAGCTTCGGCGGCATCGCGGGCGGCATGTTCGCGGCAATGCAGGCCTTTATCTCTCCGGAAAGCTTCGTGCTCGTCGAATCGGTGATGGTGGTATCGATGGTGGTGCTGGGCGGCATGGGCAACATCTGGGGCGTAATACTCGGCGCGCTGCTGCTCTCGTTCACGCCGGAAGTACTGCGCTGGACGGTCGAGCCCGTGCAGCATGCACTCTTCGGCCGCTCGCTCATCGAGCCGGAAGTGATCCGCATGCTGCTGTTCGGGCTCGCCATGGTGCTCATCATGCTGTTCCGCCCGGCGGGCCTGCTGCCTTCGGCGGTGCGCAAACGCGAGCTCACCGAGCACGCCCCATGAGCTCGCTCCTCGAAGTCGCGGAGGCATCGAAGCGCTTCGGCGGACTGCAGGCGCTGGAGAGCGTGTCGTTCGCCATCGCGCCGCGCGAGATCTACGGACTCATCGGTCCTAACGGCGCGGGCAAGACCACGCTCTTCAACCTGCTCACTGGGGTGTACGCGCCGGATGCGGGCAGCTTCCGCTTCGATGGACGAGATATCACCGGCCGCGCACCGCACGACATCGCCGCCGCCGGCATCGCGCGCACGTTCCAGAACATCCGCCTGTTCGCCAACCTGTCGGCGCTCGAGAACGTCATGATCGGCCGGCACGTGCGCACGCGGGCCGGCGTGTTCGGCGCTGTCCTGCGCAATCGCCGCACGCTCGCCGAAGAGCGCGAGATCCTTTCGCGCTCGCTCGCGCTGCTCGACTACGTCGGCATCCGGCCGCGGGCCAACGACCGCGCCGGCAGCCTGCCGTACGGCGATCAGCGCCGGCTCGAAATCGCCCGCGCGCTCGCCACCGCGCCGCGCCTGCTCGCGCTCGACGAGCCGGCCGCCGGCATGAACCCGGCGGAGCGGCTCGCGCTCGGCAAGCTGATCCGCCGCATCCGCGACGAAGGCATCACCGTGCTCCTGATCGAGCACGACGTGCGCCTGGTCATGAACGTGTGCGACCGCGTGCTAGTGCTCGACTACGGCCAGAAGATCGCCGAGGGCGCGCCGGCGCTCGTGCAGCGCGACCCGAAGGTGATCGAGGCTTATCTCGGCGCACCGCGTGCTGCTTGAAGTGCGCCAGCTCGACGTGCATTACGGCGGCATCCGCGCCGTGGCAGGTGTCGATCTCGACATCGCCGAAGGCGAGCTGGTGTGTCTCATCGGCGCGAACGGCGCCGGCAAGACCTCCACGCTGAAAGCGATCTGCGGCCTCGTCGGCTCGAAGAACGGCAGCGTGCGTTACTGCGGCGAGGACATCAGCCGCGCCCCGGTGCACGAGCGGCCGCGCAAGGGCCTCGTCATGGTGCCGGAGGGGCGCGGCATCTTCGCGCAGCTCACCGTGGAGGAAAACCTCGCCATGGGCGCATATGCGCAGGGCGGCGCGCAGTTGCGCGATGGGGCGGCCGCGCAGTACGCGCGCTTCCCGCGCCTGGCCGAGCGCCGGCGCCAGATCGCCGGCACGCTCTCCGGCGGCGAGCAGCAGATGCTGGCGCTTGCCCGCGCGCTGATGGCGCGGCCCAGGCTGCTGCTGCTCGATGAGCCCTCGATGGGGCTCGCGCCGCTGATGGTGGCGAAGATCTTCGAGCTGGTGCACGACATCGCCGCGCAGGGGGTGACCATCTTTCTGGTCGAGCAGAACGCGCGGCTGGCGCTCGAGATCTCGCAGCGCGGCTATGTCATGGAGTCGGGGGTGATCGCGCTGGCCGGGCGCTCGAGCGAGCTGCTCGACAACCCGCGCGTCCGGCAGGCCTACCTCGGCGAATAAAATAGCCGGATGCAGCGTCTTCTCGTCGTGGGCTACGGCGACATCGCGCGCCGCGCGACGCCTTTGCTCGCGCCGCGCTTCTCCATCACCGGCCTTTCGCGGCGCGCGGGCTTCGATCTCGACCAGCGCGCAACGCTCGCGCCGGGCGCGGCCGACGCGCTGTTGCACTGCGCGCCGCCGCCGCT
>Ga0075426_10001320_pt1 | contig 17586 bp, 29 predicted proteins | sample SoiMethybrSBSTD5_FD_75304 | JGI IMG/M metagenome (GOLD analysis project Ga0075426, IMG submission 75304) | Bulk soil microbial communities from a Populus tree surrounding site in Tennessee, USA - Soil MetaG P. TD hybrid SBSTD5 | ecosystem: Environmental > Terrestrial > Soil > Tree plantation... | reverse complement strand
CCGTCGTGTAGAACGCGTCCGAGAACGTGCCGGTCATCGCGTACTGGGCGAGCGAATGCTTCGCGCCCGGGTCGTACGCATGACCACCCGCCTCGTTCACCTTGTCGGCCGGACGCGGCTTCGCACCCGGCGCCCCCTTGAAAAGAGCCCTGTTTGCCATCGGAGTGCAGCGAACCTAGCCCGTGTCAGACACCTTGTCAAGGGCTAGGGGACAGGGTCTTCGCGCTCGCGGTGCACCCACCCTTCGAACTCGTCCCAGCAGTTCACGACCGGCTTGTGCACCTTGTCGGCGTAGCGGACCGTGTTCGCGGTCCCGCCCTTCGGATCGCCGTTCCAGAGAGCGAGCACGGAGTCGGCGTTGTCGACCATCCACTCGTTGCGCTTCTGGTACTTGTACGCCGGCGTCAGCTCCCAGTTCCTGCGGTCGCACACCACGACGGTCTCGCTCACGCGCGCCAACAGTGACCGCAAGATGTCGCGGAATACCTGCGGCCAGTGCTCGTCGTGCCCTTCAAACGGAATCGCGGCCTTCACCGGGATGCCGACGTCAAGAGCGGCGTGGGCGAGCGCGAGATCCCACCCGACCGCCATCCCGCTGATGATCCCCTGCGGCCGATGCGGCAGCTTGCAGCGCAGGTACATGCCCGCGAAGCGCTTCACTTCGAAGTGCCCCATGCCCTCGAGCTTGCTGGGTCGATGCCCAGTGCCAGCGATGATCGTCAACGGCGCGCCCTCTTCAGCACGTGCTCTACGAAGTGGTCGGGTGGCCTCACGAAATGCTGCTCGATGTAGTGCCCGAAGCCCTCGGGCCAGATGTACGTCTTGTCGCTGAAGTCCGCTGTGCCGTTGTCGTGCTTGTCGCAGAGCCTGCACTCGGAGTAGCCCATGTAGGAGACCCCGCGGAACTTCCTGCTCGTCACGTACCGCAGGACGATCTTCCGTTCCTTCGGGTCCCACGTCGGGTCGATGAAGTCCTCCGCGCGAGGAAAGCCGAGGCCCTCGACGACGCTGAAGATCGTCTCGACGAGACCACCGCCACGACGAATGCGCGGAGCCCAGAACCCGACCCGACAGTCGATGAGCGTCATCGTTCTCCTTTGACGATCGCGGCGCGCGTCTTCATGAGCAGCCGACCGAGATGGTTCTCGCCGACGCCGCCGTCGACGCCCCAGTAGCGGTCGCCCCACCAGTTGCCCTCGACGAGCTTCCGCGCTCCGGTTGCGAGAAGAAGTTCACGCAGATCCGCGTGCGCGAACTTCTGCGTCAGCAGATCGGCCATGATCGTGAGCTTCACCGACTCCCAGTCCTCCCGGAGCGTGAGCTTACGGCCGGCCTTCTTCGCTGCGGCCGGACTCATCTCCCGGAACGGCTTACGCTCGCTCTTCACGAGCGTCTTCGCTGCCTGGTACGCGTTCTCGACGCTCATGTAGATGAGGCCGTCGAACTGCACGTTGGCCGGATAGAAGTTCGAGAGGAACCGGTAGTCGCCGGTGAATGACTCGATGGCCTCGATCTTGGAGCCGAGCGTCACGTGCTCCGCCTCGGCGGATGCCACTCCCAGTCCAGCGCGAGCATGTCGGGCTGCGACGGCGTCCAGTGATCGTCGGCCGTCGCGAAGCTCTCGTACTTCTTCACGAGAACCAGGACGTGCACGAACCAGCCTGTTCCACACGTACCGATCGTCGTGCCCTCCGGCAGCTCGAGGTCGCGCGCCGTGATCGCGACGACGTGGATGCGCACGTGCTCGCTGTAGTCGTGCTGGTCCCTGTACTCCTGCGACCGCCAGTACTCGCGCGTAATCGCGCCACCGGACTCGACGAGCTTCCGGTACGCGTCCGAGTACGCGAGTTTCGACACCATGACGATGGTAGGCATGTTCACCCCTTCACGCAGAGCACCTGCTTCAGCTCGTGCACGATCTCCACGAGGTCCGCCTGGTACGCCATGACGTCCTCGATCTTCTTGTACGCACCCGGGATCTCGTCCACGACCGCACCGTCCTTGCGGCACTCGACGCCGGCGGTCTGCGCGACGAGGTCGTCGATCGTGAACGCGCGCTTCGCCGCGCCGCGCGACATCCGGCGCCCGGCACCATGCGACGCCGACTCGAACGACTCCGGATTCCCGAGGCCACGCACGACATAGCTACGCGTGCCCATACTGCCGGGGATGATGCCCATCTGCCCGGCGCGAGCGCTGATCGCGCCCTTGCGCGTGACCATTACGTCCTCACCGAAGTGGTGCTCCTCGGCGACGTAGTTGTGAATGCACTCGATCGGCTGCTCGAACCGAACGCGCAGGTCCTTGAACGTGTGGGCGACGACATCCTTCACGAGCGCGAGCATCACGGCGCGATTCTCCGCGGCGTACTGCTGACACCAGTAGAGGTCGCGACGGTACGCGTCCATCTCGCTCGTGCCCGCGAGGAACACGGCGAGGTCCCGGTCGATGATCTTCTCGTTGTGCGCGAGCTTCTGCGCGATGCCGATGTGGATCTCGGCGAGCGTCTTGCCGATGTTCCGCGAGCCCGAGTGCAGCATGACCCACACGCGCTGATCCGTGTCGAGGCACACCTCGATGAAGTGGTTGCCGCCGCCAAGCGTGCCGAGCTGCTTGCGCGCCTTGCCGAGCATGTCGCCGTCGTTGGCGATCTTCGAGTGCAACGTCCGGAAGCGCTTCCAGATGGGCGACTTCTCGGCGTACTTCGGGATCTCTTCGTGGCCCGCGTGACCGACTGGCACGGCCTTCTCGATGCGGTGACGCAGGAGCTTCAGGTCGTCGGGGAGGTCCGACGCGGTGAGCGACGTGCGCACCGCGGCCATCCCGCAACCGATGTCGACGCCGACGGCGGCCGGGCACACGGCACCCTTCATCGCGATCACGCTGCCGACCGTCGCTCCCATGCCGAAGTGCACGTCCGGCATCGCCGCGACGTGGTGATGCACCCACGGCAGCGACGAGGTCTTGCGGAGCTGCGTGAGCGCCTCGCTCTCGACCTCCTCGATCTTCGTCCAGAGCTTAATCGGGACGTCGTCCCGTAGCCCCTTGATCTCCGACACCGCCATCGCGCGAACCTAGATGTTGTCCGACAACATGTCAACGTGGTCCACCCGGCCGGAGTCGAACCGGCACGCTCTTGCGAGCACCAGCACCTCAAGCTGGCGTGACTGCCTTTCCACCACGGGTGGTTGATCGTGGTGGCCGGGACAGGATTCGAACCTGCACGCTCTTGCGAGCACCGCGTTCTGAGCGCGGCATGACTGCCTTTCCATCACCCGGCCGAGTGCCGGGGCGGCGTCACGTCACGGGCACGTGACCGCCCCGGCGGTGGTAAGGCTCCCCAGCAGGGAGCCACCGCGTAGGGCGATCAGCTTGTGCGACTCGCGCATGACGGGATGACCATGTCCCGCGTCGCCCGTTGCGTCAAGAAGAAACCGCGAGTACCGTCGTCCTCGCGCCAGAGGAGGCCTCCCATGGGACTCAGCAGCAGGAACACGCTCTTCGAGCCGATGTATCCGACGTACGACGACGACGAGCACGTCGGCAACTACGACATCGCGCGCAGACGCACGACGCAGGAGATGATCCTCGAGCTGCACACGCAGACGCTCGAAGCGCTGCTGAAGCTCGAGGAGATGCGGTACGCGGTCACGATGTCGCCGCCGCCGCCTATCCCGACGTCGAGCCCGTACGACTTCCATCCCGAGGTCGAGGCGAAGGAGCAGGACCTCGTCGAAGAGGGTCGCATGCGTCGCGCGATCCACGACGAGCTGAACCTCGAGAAGCGCTACGAGGTCGACGCCGGCGTTCGCTGCGCGAAGTGCTTCAACCTCTTCGGCTGGGCACCGGGTCCGGACGGCAACGCGAAGCCGTTCTGCCCGAAGGGTCACGCCGTGCCGGCGACCGACGCGGAAGGAACGACCGTCGAGCCGATCACCGATCTCTTCGGCCACGACGACGCCGAGCACGACACGCAGGACAGCAGCAGCTAGCGCACGAGCATGAAGCGATCGCCTACCCGCACGTGTACATGCAGGAAGCGCTCGCTCACCTCGATGGCCGAACGCACGGGCACCGGTGGACGAACGATCGTCGCGTCGTTCGCCTTCATCACGCGCGTGCCGATGACCTCGTTCGCCTTGTTGAGGAAGACGAGGCCAAGCGGGATCGACACTCCCTTCATCCAGAAGGGCCACGCCGCCGTCGCCGGGAAGAGAAACAGCATGCCGCGGTCTGCCGGCAACCAATGCGTGCCTGTGAGCCCACGCTCACGCTCAGCGGGCGTCTGCGCCACGTCGACATCGACCGTCGCCTTCGCGACGCCGGAGACCTTGTCGACGACAGCGAGGCGATGGACCCGCATGAAGAAAACGCCGGCCCGTCGCAGGCGTGGGGGGAGGGGCCGCCAACGCGACGGGCCGGCTAGGATCCTCACGGTACACCCGGTCTACGGCTTGAGCAACTTTCCGAGCGCCTCGTCGAGCGCCTTGAAGGCGCCTTCGACGCTGGCTTGGTTGCTGAGCGCGTACTTCGCGCTCCGCTGCAGCTCCTCGAGCCGCGACTGGACGTTCGCGACCTTGAACAGCTCGATGAGCTTCGTGCGCACGTCGTACGACATGTTCCAGATCTTCACGCCCGTGGCTTCTTCGATGAATCCCATCTGAGCGAGAAGCTGCTCGTGCGCGAACTTCGTCCGCTGCAACTCCTGCTGCGCGTCCACCTCCCAGGTGACCTTGCGAAACGCGACCGCGTCCTCTACGGCCTGCGCAATCATCTCCGGCTGCACTGGTTGGTTCCGCAGCGCGTCGACGCTCTCCGACGCGCGACGCAACATGGCGGCGACGAAGAGCCGATCGAGCTTCGCCTTGCGCTTCTGCTCCGGCGCGTCGCGCACCACCGCGATCTTGTCCTTGCGCACGACCATGAAGCCCCAGCCCCTCGGGACTTCCTCCTCCTTCGCGATGTCGTCACCGCCGACGCACAGCCACCACCGGTCGCAGTACTTCGCGACGTCGTCCGCCTTCTTCGGGTCCTTCTTCTCGCGCAACCAGTCGGACCGCGAGATCTTGATCTCCACGCCGTGGATCTCGAGCCCGCGCGACGGCCAGAGATTCATCGCCAGGACGTCGATGAAGCGCTTGTTGCCGCGCGCGTAGCCGGTACCGTTCGACACCTCGTCGAGCACCGCCCACTCCGGCGACTTGAAATGCGCCCTGAGCGCGTCGCGTACGGAGATCGTCACCGATGCGTCCACCGCGAGCAACAGCCGAACTCGTCGACCTTGGCGGGCAGCCACGACTGCCCCGGCACGGCTTCCTGCGCGACGGCCATGCAGATGTCCGCCCGGCGCTCGTCGTCGTACTCGATGTACATGCAGTTGCCGCACCTGGTACCGCTCGGCGGCGCGTCGACGAGACCGCTCAGCTCCGGCAACACGTAGTCGATGTCCTCGAAGACCGGCGCGCTCGGTGCACCGAAGACGTGGTAGCCGCAGACCATGCTCGGAGTCACGTGCACCGTCGGGCCGTGGATGGAGCATCGATTGCGCCCGCTGTAGAGCACGCAGTTGCTGCACGTGCGGCCGCGGGCGTCGGGGACCGGGGTGACGTAGAGAACGTCAGCCGGCGAGGGCGGCGGCGGACAGTTGCTGGCGAGGGGGAGGTAGCGCTTGGCCATGCGCCGATCTTACTCGTCGTTCTCGCACTGGCAGTAGCCGGTCCCGCCGCCGATGTAGCCGGCCCTGTACCGCGGGTGCACCGAGCCGCAGCCACGACAGTACCGCGCGATCTCCGAGGCCCTCTCCTCGAACGAGAGCTGCGTGAGCGCGTGCCTCACCGTCGCGCGCTTCGCGGCGGCAGCGAAGAACTCGCGAGGCGTGTCGCCGCCCATCGGCCAGCCGTGCTCTTCCGGACGGTCCATGCTCGACGTGAAGAGCACGCGGCCGTCCCATCCGGCGCCGATCGCAACCGTGAGCACGTCGATGAGCTTCTCGACGTCGTCGGGACCGCCGCTGAAGAACGTCCCCGACGCGAGCGCCGACGCCGGATCGACGCCGAGCACGGTCAGCTTCAGACGACCCTCTTCGATTCCGCCTCCGAGATGCATCAGTTCGTTCCGCCCTTCTTCGTGTCGTCAGCCGGCGGCTGCTTGGGCGTGAAGCCGTACATGCGCGCGTAGCGATCCCACTCCGCGCGCACGAGCGCGAGACCGTCGGCCACGATCTTGCGCGACTCCTCGAAGTTCGCCTTGCTACGGTCGTACGAAGCGTCGCCGGCGCGCCAGTACTTGCGCGCGGCGCGCCGGTGCTCGGCCGCCCACTTCCGGTCCTTCTTCGTCATCCAGCGGATGAGCACGGCGTAGGCGATCCCGAGGAGACCGCCCACGCCGAGCCCGATCGCCGTTTCGATGAGATCCTTCATGCCGCCCGCGCCGCCGGGCGCGCACGCCGGATCGGCTCCAGCTCGCGCGCGACCGCGTCCGCCTTGTAGCTGATGTTCGCGATGCGGATGAACTGTTCCTCGTCGACGAGGATCAGCAGCTTCTGCGCGAGATGCGCGTCGGCGTCCGGCACCGACATCTGCGGCTGGATGCAGAACGACGCGAGGTCCTTCCCCGCCTTGTCGACGAGCTTCACGTTGCCGTGCTGCCCGTTCTTCTCGACCTTGTAGACGCGCCCCGACTTCGCCTCGACGAGGAAGAACCCCTTCGTGGCGCGGTCGCGACGCTGCTCCTCGGTCAGGTGCTGCTGCAGCAGCAGCTCGGCGCGCTCGGTCGCCTTCTTGCGCTCCAGCTCCTTGATGTCACCGACGAGCGCGGCCTTGAAGCGCTCGATCTTCGCCCGACGCTGCCTCTCGAGCCACTCCGCGTGCTGCTGCGGCGTGATCGGGTGCAGGTGCGGCGCGTCGTACGACACCGGCTGCGCGCGAACGCGAGCGCGGATCGCGGCGAGGTCGTTCTCGGTCACCCACGCGCCCCACGCGCGAGGCATCGCACCGACGAGCTGGTTGCCGGCCTGGTTCTGGCCGATCCACTGGTTCCACGCGATCGTCGACGACGTCAGCGTCGACGTGTTCGACGTGTACGTCTGCGACGCCCACGAGCCCCAGATGCCCTGGATGGTGCACGTGCTGTTGCTGGTCGCGGACACCCAGCCGTTCCAGACGCGGTCGTTCTGGCGGCGGACCTCTTCGATCGCCTGCCACACGACCGCCTCCCGGCCGCGACGACGCGGCATCAGCCGCCCTTCATCGCCGGGGCGAGGATCATCTTCCCCGCATTCGGATCGAACGCGTGGATCTGCTCGCCCTTCTCGCCCTTGTCGTCGACCTTGAAGGCCGCGTAGCCCTTCTTCGTGAGCGCGTCGAACGCCGCCTTCGCGGACGCGACCTCGTCCGTGTTGTTCGGGTTCCAGATCTCCTTCTTGTCGCCGTGGTGCGACATGATGATCATCAGGTGGTGTCCCTCGGGGACCTCGATGCTGCGGACCTTGTCTTCGAAGTTCATGTTCCGTCTCCTCCGGCGCCCATCGCCCTGTTGTCTCTCGTCACGCGGAGCTTCTCCAGATCCGCTTCGGTCAGCGTAGGGTACACGCGCCCCACGAACGCGATGTCGTCGTCCGTCATCCGCGGCAAGATCTGCCAGATGCGCCGCAGCACGAACTTCTCCGGCTCCTCGTCGAGCCTCTTCTCCTTCGTGGCGACCGCCGCGACGGCCATCGCCTGCACTACCAGGTACCGCAGCGTCGGGTCCTTCCTGTTCTCCTGACCAGGCTTGTACGTCTCCCAGATCAGGGCCTGGATGCGCGCCGGCGTCATCCGCCAGTGCGGCAGGCAGAAGAGCTTCTTCGGCGGCACGGTCTTGTCGCAGCCGATCGCGTGGCAGACGTGCGTCATCGGCCGCCTCGCCCCGACTGACGTTCCTCCGCCGGCCGCACGCGGATCGGACGCTGTCCGATCGTGAACCCGTCCAGGAGCTTCGTCGCGAGCGACGCGCGGCTCTCGTCGATCATCGTGACGAACGCGAAGCCGCGGAACTCGCCGCTGTCGCGATCCGTCACCATGTGCACGTCGCGCACGGCCCGCTCACCGAGCCCGAACAGGTCCTCGACCATGCCGCGCTCGGTGTCCCACGGGAGGTTGCCGACGTAGAGACGGTTGGTCACTTCTTCTTCGCCTTCGGAAGGGTGTAGCCCGTCGAGCGGAGGAGCATCCAGAGCATCGGCATCGTCGCCGCGCTCATCACCGCGGCCTTGATCCAAAAGGGAGGGTATCCCTCCGCTTCGCGATCTTCAGCAGCACGAGGTAGCCGAGGATGTCGTCGAGCGTGTCGTCGAGCGACTCGTCCGGAAGCGCGTGGCCACGCGCGAGCCGGCTCAGCTTGTCGTCGAGGCGCACCATGATCTGCTCGACCGGCGTCGCGCGGCTGAAGACGCGCATCGGCTTGAGCGCGCTGTCGCCGTACGCCGCGTTCTTGCGGAGCAGGAGCGCCTTGATGCCGTCGCAGATCTCGACGATCTCGTCCGCCGTCGTCTTTGGCGGCGGCGGGGGCGGCTCGACGATCGGCTTCTCGGACACGGTCGTCGAGACCGACGGCGGCACCGTTTTCGACTCGATGACGGTCTCGCGCCACAGCGTCTTTTCGGGCGCGCTGCCACCGCCCTCGAACACGTACCACCACGTCTTCTCCGACGAATGCCAGTCGCGCGACGCGATCTTCACCCGCAGCGTAGAGCCGCGCGGCGCCGCGCTCGCCGGCGCGTGCCTGACGTCCTCCACCTTCACGAGCACCGTCGCACCGATGCTGTGCAGCGGAATCGTCGGCTCCGACTTCGGCTGCTTCTTGCGCTTGGCCTTGGCCATCAGTCTCCCTCCGGAACGAGACCACGCGGCTCGCTCGGCTTCAGCAGCTTCACGAGGTCGCTGTGCTGGTCCGCGAGGAGCTTGATCAGCGCCTCCCGCGCGGTCGCCGGGATCGTCACCGCGTAGAGCGTGTGCTCCTCGAACACCGACCACATCCTCGGCCAGAGCCGGCGCACGATCTTCGCGATCTCCTGCGCGAAGACACGGCACTCGAGCTGCACGTCGAGGCGCAGACGAAGGTCCAGGACCTTCAACCACGAGAGCAGCGACCCCTTCAGGCGGATCTTCGTGTACTGGTTGAGCGGCAGCGCGACGCGCGCGATCTCCGACGCGACGCCCGCACCGATGAGCTGCTCGTAGAACGCGCGGCTGCCCTGCGTCTGGTCCTCGAACTGCGACCGGATCTTCTTCTGCAGCTCGGGATCGAGCCCGCCCTCGCTCCCCTGCTTGTTCGCGACGCCCTTCTTCTGGATGCGCTCCGCGGGCGGGATGAAGAAGAGGTCCGGCATCGTCGAGTAGCGGCCGGAGAACTCGTTGCGCGACATGAACTGCCGCGCGTTCTCGTCCTGGCTCTCGATCGTCGTGCCGTCGTAGTCGATCGAGCGGTGACGGTCGATCTGCCTGAGCACGAAGATCGGGCACTGGATCTCCACCACCAGCTCCGCCATCTCGAACGGCGACGTGTGGAACTCGCTCCAGAGCCGCGAGCGCAGCTTGTCGTCGGCCTGGACGTCGACACCGGTCTCCCGGCCGGTCGAGAGACGCGCAGCTTCGAGCGGGCTCAGGTCGTCGCCCATGTGGTCGATATACTGCACGTACCCGTGGTCGAGCACGGGGCGCTTCTCGGTCAGCTCGGTCATCGCTTGCCTTTCTTCGTGCGCCGTACGCGGCGCTCCTTCTCCTCGAGACGAGCGATCACCGCGCGTCCCCACGCTGTCTGCGCTCCCTCGACCAGGAGCAGTAGCAGGTCGGCCCTGTCGATGCGATCGATCCACCGCTTCACGGCCGGGTCGAGCGCCCTGCCCAGCTCGCGCGAGATCTTCGCGCGCGACCCGTCGTACCGCGCTGTGCCGTCGTTGTAGTAGAGGCGCTCGCGCGCCGGATCCTTGTCGCTAACCGCCGCGCACGCCGGACACGCTTCTGCGCCGACGACGCCCATCTCCTTGTCGTGCTTCGCGCAGTACGACGAGCCGGCCATCAGCATCCTCCGGGGACGAGCGCGGCCGCGACGGGATTCTCGATCGGTGCGTCGCGCAGGTCACGCGTGCCCAGGAGAGCTTCGGCGACGGTGCGCCGCGGCGCGCCGCGCTCGCACTCCTTGCAGGCGAACTGATGCTTCGGCACGCCCGTGAAGCCGCGGTGCTCGCGAACGTGTCCGCACTCGCCGATCAGGTCGTGGACCTCCTTGCGCGACCAGGAGAAGCTCCGACCCTTCGTGCGAGCGCGTTCTTCGTAGCGGATCGTGTGCCCCACGATCCGCACCATGACGGCCGCGGGCATCAGGTCACGTCCCGGCCACCGTGGCTCGGGGCCCACGGCGGCTGCGGCAGGAGCGGCTTCGCGGTCATGCCGCGCTCACTCTGGATGCGCTTGCCGAAGATCTCCTTGATGCGGTGGTAGGCCGGCGACCGGTTCCTGTCCGTGATCGTGCGGCCGGCGAGCCAGTCGTTGTACTTCGCGTTCGCAGCGAGCGACATGAGGCACTTCGAGAACTCGGCCTCCGTGAGCTTCACCGACCGCTTCTGCCCGCTGAGGTACTGATGCGCGAGCACGGTCCGACGGTAGAGCCAGCAGAGGAGCGTCAGGTTCAGGCCGGACCACAGACGCTTGACGTCGTCGCCGCGCCCCCACGCTTCGAACATCAGCGTCGCGATCTTCACCGCGAGCGCCGCCTCCTCGGTCGTCAGCGTCTGCGCGAGACGCATCGCCGAGCCCGGTGACGCCACCGGCACCTCGGGGCGCCCACCCATGAACGCGCGCAGGAACTGCGACATCGACACGACCGGCGACTTCTCGTTGCGCCGGATGTTGTCGTACCCGATGAACGGGCAGTGCTTCCGCACGTACTTGAGCGGAGCGTACATGCCCTCCATGCCGCGCAGGATGTCGTCCGGCTTCATCCGGACGATCTGCGTGTTGAGGCGCACGAACTCTTCGCCCATCTCCGCCATGCTGTCGAACTCATGGATGCGAACGTCCGCGTAGCCCTCCTTGCAGTCGGTCATCATGAACGCCGCGCGACGGTGCTGTCCGTCGAGCAGGTAGATCTCACCGTTGCACTTCCCGAGGGTCAGCACGCCCGGAACGACACCTCCGTTCTCGGCGATCTCGGCCGAGATCTCCTGCACCCTCGGGGTGGTCTTCAGCTCGCGCTGAAACGGAGGCGACAGCCATGCCTCGGTCTCCTTGCGGGTGAAGCAGATCGTGTCGACGTGAGTGCGTGTCTTCTTCTCGGGCTTGGTAGACATGAGGGGCCTTTCAGGGAGTGCGCGGCGTCCATCGTCCCGGCAGCCCTCGATCGCTGCCGTGCACGTCTCGGATGAGCCGGTCGCGTCGCACCTCGTGTGCGAACACGCGAAGCGTGAGCACGCGATGCGACCCTACGGCCCCGAGATGCACGTCGACGACCAGGGCTGCGTACGGTCCGCCACGAAGACGACGACTCGCCGCGACGAGCCGCTCTCGCTTCTCGTCCGGGTAGTAGTGAACCACGTCTCCGACGATCGGTTCGGCGATGGAGTCCGTCACGCGCCGCCGAAGCTACAACCTGTCTGACACCATGTCAAGTACGCGGGCGACGCACCACGTACCACGCGGTCATGCCGGCGGTCACGCTCGCGCTCGCTGCGAGCGTGCTCGTCACGAGCTGCTTGCCGCGCATGCCGGTCAGGTAGAGACCCGGGCCGATCAGCAGGCAGCGGAGCAGCGTCAGCCCGACCACGCGACCCGCGGCGCCGGGAACGCCGTTCACGAGGTCGGCGATCGCGTAGTCGGACGGCGGCGCGTTCGGCGCGACGTCCGTCACGGTGCCTCCGCGGGCCACGGCTGCGCGTCGAGCGTGTTGACGTACTCCACGCCGCGGTACGTCCGAACCTTGTACCCGCCGTCGAGCACCGCGAGCACGACACCCGAGATGCCCTCGATCAGCGTGACAGCATCGCCGACGACGTACGTCTTCATCGGCGCGTACGACGTCGCCTCGGGCGCGAACGACGACGGTTCTTCCGAACCCTGTGCGAAGAGCTGTCGGACGTGGAGGTGAAGGTGTGCACCACTACCAGCGGCAGAAAGATGACTCCGGCTACCACCAAGGCGGTCGCGACGTCGAAGACGCCCTCGCCGACGCCTGCGGTACCACGGAGTGAGCGTGCGATCATGTCGCTACGATACCTTAAGTGGCCCTGGGCTCCCAACCACGCCCGATGGGCAGGTTGTCGTAGCGCGGGTCGATGACGAGCAACCCACGGTACGGGTCGATCGGGAACCGTTCGTACGGCCCGACGAGCGTCTCCAGCTCCTGGAAGAGCGGACCGGCTGCGCGGCGCTGGATGCGGAGGATCGCTTCGTCCGGAAAGCAGTAGCGGACGGCGTGGTAACTCATGTCCGTATGCTACCACCCTTGAACATAGACGGCCGACGGCGCTTCTTGTTATAGGCTCACGCCTTCGCCGCCGGCCGCGCCTCCGCATCGTCGTCGATGATCCGTGCCTGCTTGCCGACACGCACACCGTCGAGCACCGCCGGCACGATGTCCTCGAGCAGCCGCAGGTAGGCGAGCGACGGCTCGCGCTGCGCCATCGCGGTCGGGTCGAACACGTGCTGCATCGGAGCATGCCCGTGCGGGAACGACCCCCAGTCGAACTCTTCCGCTTCCTCGAGCATCTCGGTCCGCGTCGCCTCGTCGACGGTCATGTCCTTGATCCGCGCCACGTAGTAGTCACGCGTCTGCTCGATGTTGATCGTCGTCCTCTCCTTGCCGTACATCAGCTTGTCGACGACGTAGTGCGTCCTGTCCTGCGCGACGAGGAAGTCCGACAACGTCGGATGCCCGAGGTGCTCCGGCTTCGTGCTCCACTGGTGCGCGTACGTCCCGAAGAACGTGTGCACGACGAGGAGGCCCGTGCTGTCCGAGAGGAACGCGACGACCGGGTCGCTGTTCGTGTACCGCACGATGATCGTCATCGCGTCCGGATCGCGCACGGTATGCGACTCGGGAACCAACCTCTCGCGTTCGCGCTTGCTGTCAGACATGTTGTGCGATACAAGCACAGCGTGTCGGACGAGGCAAGTAAGTTCCCGCATCGCTGGCGCCTGAGCTGGCCCGGCAACGTCTGCCTCGACTGCGGCGATGGCGATCCGTTCGAGGCCTGCGTTGCTACACCGGACTGCGTGTGCATCGGTGACGGTGTCGTGCTCGACGACCCGCGGCCCGCTGTTCTCGCGCCACCACTTCCCGGCTGCAAGGTGCACCTCACACCGTGTCCCGCGAAGGCGCTCGTTGCCGTGCGGGACGCCGTCGAGAACGACGCCGTGACGATGGCGTCTCAGGACTCGGTCATCAGCTACACGTTCGAGGAGCAGAAGTACCTTCTCGACACGCTCGAGCGCATTCTCGGCATCGAGGTCATGTTCATGAGCGACCGTTCGTCGCTCAGCGACTTTGACATCGCCATCGACGAAGCAACGAGCCTCGGCGCCGCTCTAGGTGTGCCCGTCGGCGTCGGCGACCACCTCGTCGACATCCTCAAGCGCATCCGCGCTGCCAAGGCGCAATGAGGCATCGTCGACGCCGCGCAGAGATCGGTGACGCCGAGACCGGCTACGTCTGCGTCCTGAAGGACGGCGAATGGCATCTGACGCAGGAGCAGGCGAACCCGCCGCAGCCAGTGCGCGGGTCCGGCGCGTTCAGCTCGTGCTGCATCTGGCTCCCGTTCACGCAGGGCTACGACCGTCGTCGTCCAACGTGCCCGGAGTGCTTGCGCCACGTCGAGGTGTTCGAGGCGTCTCTCGCTCGCACCGCTACTGCGACATGAGCGGACGCGCGAGCAGGATGTTCGCGAAGTCGATCTGGAACGTGCCCGCCCGTCCCGTGCGAATGCCGAAGCACGGGTTCGTCATGACGACGTCGTTCCACGACGCCGCCCACGCCGCGGTGTTCGTGCCGCCGACCGTCGAGTCGCCCGTGTCGTCGTAAGGGAACGAGCCGTTGAACGGCGAGGAGGTACGCGGACCTCCGGTGTAGATCGTCTCGAACGCGACGTGGCTGCCCGCCGGCTGGTTAATGAGCCACGACGCTTCGTGGTGGTAGATCCGTCCGACCTGCGTGCTGTTGAAGAGCGTGCCGAAGTTGCCGACGCTGAGGTCGGACGGCGTACCACCGGCATCCGCAAGCGTGCCGTTCGTGACGCGATGTCCCTGCACGTTCGAGAGGTTCCCGTAAAACATCGGAATCGTGGCGAACAGGTTGCCGCCCGACATGCCGTAGATGCCGGTGCCGAACTGCGCGTTGCCACCCGTGCCGCTGTTGAAGAGGTCGCCCGACGGCGTCTGCATGATGTCCATCATGAAGACGCAGCGCGTGTTCCTGCTCGCGTCGATCGCCGGAATCGTGGCGCCGCTGAAGCCGATGATGATGACATCGTCACCCGCAGCCACCACTTGCACCCGCAGGTATGCGGCCCGAGTGCCCGCGACGCGCGACAACGTCACGGCGTCGCCTGCGCTGCGAATCACGGTGAACTGCGTGGTGTCCAGCTCGTTCCACTTCGCAATCACCGGGCCCAGCGACGTACTGATCTTGGTCCACACCGCTGCACCAGGCGTCGCGACCGAGCACTGGTAGCCCGCGCCCTCGGACGTGACGTACGCTTGATCTCCAACCTCGAGCGCGATCGTCTGCGTCGGAGAACCGGCGACGTTCGGCAGGTTCGCCGCGATGGAGATCGCGCCCCAGAACGGAATCGAGTTGACGCCGCTGACCTTCGCCATGGTCTACACCACCTGGTTCGCGGCGACCTGCGAGAGCGTGCCGAAGTCGAAAATCGGCGTTCCGCCGCCTGCCGTCGACGCCATGTTGGCAACGACAAGCGAGCGCGTGACACCCGGATCATTGATGAGGATGCCGAAGCCGGCCGCCGGCGACTCCGAGACGTTGCAGTCGACGACCATGTTACGATTCATCTTCGGCTGCGCCGGCACGTTACTGATCTGGAGCGTGATGCCGACGCCGTTGGTGACGCGCGCGAGCGGCTCTGCGACGTTCACGTTCTTGATGATGATGTCGTTGATCGCGCCAACGGCCGTAGCGTCATTGGTGGTCGTGTTCGCGACGAGCCGCAGGCCATCGTCGTGACCGATGCTGATGCAGTCGCATACCGTGGAACGGCGGAGCTGGCCCGTATCCCCGTTCTCGATGTCGAACCCGAAGCAGCGCGTGTTCACGATCTCTGCATCAAAGATCACGCGGCAGCTCTCGATCATCCAGTCCTGCCAGATCGCGCTCGGCGTCTGACTGACGACCGCGACGCTGTTGTCGACGTTGTATCCGACAGCTCTCGCGCCAGCGGTGTCACCGACCGTGTTGTAGATGAGGAGATTCCGGCTCCACCGGAAGCCGTTGATGAACTCGAGCGCCGTGGCCTGCATGATCGCCACGAGCCCAATCGAGCCGAACTGCGAGCAGATCATGTTGAAGAACGTGCAGCCCTCCACCACACCGCCGGCGAGCGAGATGAACCCGACCGCGAGCTGTCCGCCAAGCCCGCGACAGTTGCGCACCGTAGGGCCGTCCGTGTTGCCAGCCGTGCTGTCGGTGCCGAACACGCCGAAGAGGTAGTGCACGTACGCGAAGTTCGTCGTCGCCTCCGCCTGCGGGAGGATCGTCTCGCACTCCTCGATGACGATGTCGGTCCCCGGCGATGCACCCGCAGCCGGCGTCCCAAACGCGATGGTCGTGTTGCGCGCCGCCGTGCTCGTGATGATCATGTTGATCGTCACGCGCGCGACGTAGGCGATCGCCGCGGGGAGGTTCACGATCGCGTTGCCGACGAGCCCGCCGTTCGCGCCGGGCGGAACGCGGACCTGGACGTCGGTGCACGACGCTCCCGTGCTGATCACGAACACGTCCTGCGCATGCGTCGCGTCGCCGGCGCTGCCGACGATCACCGTACCGCTCGGGCTTCCGATGCCTCCCGGCTCACCATGCACGCTAACGCCCGCGGGCACGGTCAGGAGCGTGCCGACCGGCAACGTGTAGATCCCAGGTCTGATGTAGACGTCGTACCCACCGGCTGCGGCCGCGAGCGCGGCCACGATCCCGCTTCCATCACCCGGGTCCGGGATGTACTGAAACGGCGCCGCCTGCGCGACGGCCGTGTCCCCGTTCGCCGTGTTGCCCACGATGATCCGCGGCGCGAACTTGTCGGCCACGGGAGGCGGAGGAGGCCCACCGCCCCCACTACCCGGATTCGTGATCCTCGGCAGCCAGCGAGTACCCACTGACGATCAACCTCCGCGTCTACTGCTGCGACGACGACGCTGCGGCTTGCAGGTCTCTTCGGCGAGGGCCATCAGGTCCGAGGCCTCGAGATGCGGCACCTCGATGTCGAACTGCGCGTGGTCGTCGAACCACGACACGCCGGAGCCGAGCGCCATCATGCCGAGGTCGCTACCGAACTCCTCGGCGTAATCGTCGCCGGGCTTGTCGCCCTCGTACGGGTCCTGTCCATCCGCCTTCGCCGCCTTGTACAGCAGCGCGTAGATGTTCATCCGGTTCGCCTGCTCGATGTGCCCGATGAAGTTCGCCGCGAGCAGGTACGCTTCGATCGGCACCTCGGGCATCACGTCCGTGATCTCCACGCCGCTCAGGTTCGCGCAGCGGTGCTCCTCGACGTGATCCGCCCACTCCATGCCCCAGAGAGTAGACGCCATCCCGTTGAGGATCGGGTCGTTCGTCCCGCCGTGAGTCGCCATGCGGGGAAGGGTAACAGGCGGGAACCACACGCTGCAAGGCGTGCATGGTCACGTCACGTATGGCCATGGTACGCTGCGCTGCATGACGATCAACAGCGGAGGCAACCCGCGTTTCAAGGGGCCCGGCACGCTCTTCAAGACGTCGTGGAAACGGGAGCTTCCGCTCCTGGACATGGACTTCTTCACGAACTTCATCAGCAACGCCGACCCCACGAAAAGCTGGTACCAGAGCGCCGGCGTCGCGGGCGACAACTGGTTCTTCGGCTCCGTGACGCCGGGCTTCACGATCGGCGGAGCGATCCTCCTGCCGACTGACTTCAGCGCTGCGGGCGGCGCGGGTGTCGCTTCGCGCTTCAATGCTGGATCGGTGCCGCGCGAGGGCTGGCTCATCGACGTGAACCCGACGCTCCACCTGATCGTGAGCTACGCGCTCGACGACAACAGTCTCGTCGTGCTCGATGGCGGACCGATCACGCCCGGCGTCGTCTGGCCGTTCTTCGTCGACATCTACGACGACGGTGCGGGCACGACCGGCAAGCTCTACATCCCCGTCGCTGGCAACCTCGCGAACGTCGCTGCGTCGAACGTTTCCGCGCCGGGCGTTCGCTACTCGAGACCCAGCGCGTTCACTCCGCCCTTCGTGCTCGGCCTATTGCTTCCGGGCGGCACCGCCGGCGCCGGCGGCATGTTCATCAACGGGCTCACGAACGGCCAGTCCTTTACGCCGGGAGGAACGCCCTCGGCGAACGTCGTCAGC
>Ga0075426_10001319_pt1 | contig 17597 bp, 21 predicted proteins | sample SoiMethybrSBSTD5_FD_75304 | JGI IMG/M metagenome (GOLD analysis project Ga0075426, IMG submission 75304) | Bulk soil microbial communities from a Populus tree surrounding site in Tennessee, USA - Soil MetaG P. TD hybrid SBSTD5 | ecosystem: Environmental > Terrestrial > Soil > Tree plantation... | reverse complement strand
GTTTTGTCCGCGTGCCTACGCACGCCGTGGGCGTCCATCCCGAACAGCGTGAATATCCCCGTGCCAGCCTGAACCTTCCGCTGCGTCTTCGCAGTGCTGGCGGAGTGCCCGAGGAATTTCCCATAACCCTGGTCACTCGCAACATCAGTTCCACGGGCGTCTATTTTCTGTGTCCCAGGCAACTAGCGGTTAGCACTCCGATCGAACTGGAAATTGTGCTGGTAAGTAAACCCCTGGGCCTCGGCAACGTTGTCGCTGCAACCATGGCACGTGTGTGCAGAACAGAAACGGCCGCCATGCCTGGCTGGCATGGCATCGCTGCAATCTTTGATGATGTCCAGTTTGACCGCGACGACCGCATCCCTTCCCGTTATCTGAAATCCTAGTTCTCTCGCTTCCGCTCTTTTCCGAACCGACTTCCAAACTTTTCTGCCATCTACAAAAATCCGCCGAATTCGACCTTCGCCAAGTTTCTGCTACTCTGTGGAACCATGCCCCCTAAACGAACGTGCACCATTGAAGGAGTTCTCTTCGACTGGGACGGCACGCTCGTTAATTCCTACCACGCCGATACTTCCGCCTACCTCGCCATGTTCAAAGAGATGGGCATCGCCTGGGGACTCGAAGAACTTGAGGACAATTACTCGCCCAATTGGTATCAGGTCTACCGCGCCGTGGGCCTGCCGCGGAAGCGCTGGGACGAAGCGGACCGCGCATGGCGCGCGCATTATGCAAAACACCGGCCGAAGCTGATGGCCGGTGCGCGCCGCGTCCTGGCGAGATTGCGCGACGCGCATTATCTTGGCCTGGTTACCAGCGGCGATCGCGATCGTGTTACCCGTCAATTGCGCGAGTTTCGTTTGACAACGCTATTCGCGGCGCGCGTTTGCAGCGGGGATACCCTCCGCAAGAAGCCGCATCCGGAGCCACTGCGGCTGGCGCTGCGGCAAATGCGGTTGCACCCTTCCACTTGTGTCTACGTCGGTGACGCGCCGCAGGACGTGGAGATGGCCCGGCGCGCAGGCGTGCGCGCTATTGGTGTCCTCGGCCCCTTCCCCACGGAAAAGCGTTTGCGCGCGTCGCGTCCGGAGTTCCTGATTGATTCGATCGAAGAGTTGCCGGACACTCTAAAGAAGTTGGACTAGTTTGATTGCCGGTCAAGCTTAAGGCTTCGCCGTAGTCGAAGCAGCCGAAGGAGCCGCCGCTTGCGGTGCGTTGGGAATGGCCTTGAAGTCCGACCACTTGATAACCAGCCGAACGGGAATCTCCAGCCCCTTCAAATTCAGGGTTCCATCGGAGCGCGAGTAGTTCGGAAACCAGTATTTACCGTCGACATTTTCGCGATATGTCTCGAACAAACTGAAAGGCAGGTCCGCGACCGCGTGTACGTCGCCCTGATCCGTCACCCATTTCCCATAGGTTTTCACGACTTCCAGGTACTTCGTATCCACCCACACGATGCCGTCGAAATACGCCTTGACGCGTTCAACCATTCTTGGCTTGGCTTGAAAAATGTAACACTCGACTTCATCCACCTGTTCTTTGCCCAGGTATTTCAGGTCGTATTTCGCAAGCTGGCTTGAAGTAAGCGGAAATGCAGGAACGCGCTGAAGCCCTTCGAGATCTTCCGACCGGAGAAAGAGATGTTGGAGCGTGGAATGCGGCCTCTCGACAACCTTCTCGAACAGCTTCCCGTCCGCATCGCGACCCGGTTGCGTCACCAGCACAAATTCGCCCGAAGGCTGTCCATCCGGGCCGAACTCCTGAATTCGTATCGTTTTCCGATACGTATAACGCGTTCGCGAGAGGATGTATTCGTCCTCTTTCCCGGAAAAGTGTTTGATGATTTCCGCCTCGGGGAGCGATGGCGGCGCCTCCGGCTCGGATACATTCGCGACGCGGTTAACGTGATGCTCCGGCGGCGGCGCGAGGGGCCCTTGCGGGACGTCCTGCGCACGCAGCAATCCCCCATGTATCGCAGCCAAAGCGAGAAGGACAATCCCCCGCAAAACTAATTGCAGGTGTTTGCGCCACGGAAAAAGTCTTGCCTGGCTCATATAAGATTGGATGCGCTCAATTCGCCTCCGGGCAGCCTCGCGCGTAGCGCCGAAGCAAGAGTTTAGCGCACTCCTTGAACGCAGCCCTAGCAACTCGAAGTGTGAGGGACGGGCAAGGAAGAATCTTCGTCTCTCTGCTACAATTTCGACGATTCGTGAGCGACGCAAAAATAGCCAAACGATATTTCGTCTCCGGGATGGTCCAGGGCGTGGGCTTTCGGTACTTCGCGCAAGACGCCGCCGAAAAGCTCCACGTAAGCGGTTTTGTCAGAAATCTGCGGGATGGCCGTGTGGAAGCATATGTCGTAGCCACCCCGGAGCAGCATGCCGCATTCCTGACGATGTTGGAACGCGGGCCGCGTTTCTCGAGCGTCAGCGAAGTCCGCGAAGAGCCGGCAACTCCGGATCCGCAGTACGAAGGCGGATTCGTCATCAATCCAAGCGCTTGAGCCGAACGATTAAGACACAGCAAAAGGGGAAACGTTCGAATGAACGATTTGAAGAAGCTGATCCGCGAAGTGCCCGACTACCCGAAGCCGGGCATTCTGTTTTACGACCTGACCACGCTTCTAAAGGATAAGCGGGGTTTTCGCACCTTGATTGACCGCCTCTGCGAACACTACAACGGTCACACCATTGACGTGGTGGCGGGAATCGAGGCGCGCGGTTTCATTTTTGCTCCCGCTTTGGCGTACCGGCTTGGCGCAGGTTTTGTTCCTGTTCGAAAACCCAAGAAGCTTCCCGCAAAGACGGTCAGCGTCTCCTATGCCCTCGAATACGGCACGGACACGCTCGAAATTCATGAAGACGCCGTCAAGCCCGGCCAACGCGTAATCATTTGCGACGACCTGCTCGCCACCGGAGGCACGGCCGCTGCCACTGTCAAGCTCATCCAACAATTGGGCGGCACAGTGGAAGGTGCGGCCTTCGCCGTTGAGCTTACTTTCCTCAACGGCCGTAAGAAACTCAATGGCGTCGACGTCTTCTCACTAATCCAGTATGACAAGTAGAAAGACACATTCCGTCTAACCTCTTAGCGGTGTCCGTAAGTCACCGAAAAAAGGATTATCACCACAATTAGAACAAGTAGAAATTGAAATATACGTCTTGCGACGATTGGGTCCCAGCGAAGAAGCGCAGGCATGGAAGCCCCCGGATCCCGAAGTTCGATTCCGTCCGCTCCCGTTGGCTTGACCAAAGTCAGCCACCGAACAAGTTCCGGCTCTTCCGAGTACATCTGCGCCCACGACTTGTATTGTTGCGATTGCGCGGAAAGAACTGTGCAAGAACGGCCTCTTCGTTTGACATGAAAATGGATGATGTTTGCATTTGTCCAGCTTATGATCGCAATGTCTTCCCACTTCAGGAGTCTTTGAGTCAAGTATTGACGGTAATGAATTCCATCCTCGTCGGCGGCGCCATAAATCGGATCACTAGAACCCATTAAGGCTATTATTGACCACACCATCCCCATACAAAACCATTGCAACTGGAACGGGTGTAGGTTGGCGACCACGAAAATCAAACCAACAAAAACCATAACAAGAGAAATAGAACGAAACAGCAGCCAGTTTGAAAATGACCCGACCGCAATTTTCAGCTCGCTCATGAGATCCTTAGCGTCGCTGAGAATAACGCCTTTGGCGCAGGACTTCAAAAAGAACAACGCCCGCCGCCACTGAAACGTTGAGAGACTTTACAGGGCCAATGGTTGGCAGCGAAACAACGAAATCGCACCGCTTGCGCGTCAGCTCATGCAGGCCTTGGCCTTCGCTGCCAAGGACAATCCCCACTGGCGAAGTGTAGTCCACCTCCGTGTAATTCTTCTCGCCCTGCTCATCCAGTCCCACCAGCCAGTAGCCCGCTTCCTTCAACTCTTCCATCGTCCGCACAAGATTCGTCACTTTCGCAACCGGCAGGTGCGCGAGGGCCCCCGCGGAAGCCCGGGCAACCGTGTCGGTAAGTCCCGCCGCGCGCCGTTCGGGAATCACCACGCCATGCGCGCCCGCTGTCAGTGCAGTTCGAATGATCGCTCCCAGATTATGCGGATCTTCAACTCCATCCAGCAGAACAATCAGCCCCTGTCCGTGGCCCGCATTGGCATGCGCCAGAATGTCTTCCAATATCGCCGCCGCGCGCGCTGCCGCAAGAGCCACCACTCCCTGGTGATCTTTCGAATTGGCCAGCCGGTCGATTTGTCCGCGGTCTTCGAAGCGCACAGGAACGCCCTGCTTGCGCGCCAGTTGCACGATTTCCTCGACTCGCGTGTCCTGCCGCCCCTTCGCAATCGCAATACGATCGATGGGACGCCGCGCCTCCAGCGCTTCCTTAACCGCGTGTATACCAGTCAGCCTGTCCATGAAGTAGAGAGTCTACCGTTGCTCCCTCGCAGTTGAAAGCAGTTGCAGTGGGTAGGACAGGCATTCCTGCCTGTCTCTTCACAAACTTCAGCTCATCCAAATGGGACAGGAATCCTTGCCTGTCCGCCGTGCACTAAGGCATCCCAGCGCGCTCTTTCTTTTTTCTTTGTAGTGGCGCAGCTTGCTGCGCCCTTTTCGACAACAGTCTTAATCCAGCGCCGCACAAAACTCGACAATTCTCTCGCGTGCCGATTCTACCGGCACCGCAAACGAAAGCGCAGCCGCCTCATCCAATAGCAGAATCACTCGGTCGAGGTCCCCTTCCCCCGCGCGCCCCGCCAGCGCCAGCCGGATGGGATGAAACAGCTCTCGCCCGCGCAATTCCATCTCGTCTTTCAATGCCGTGACAATCTCCTTGAATCTTTCCGACGTCAGCGATTCGCCATCCAGTAGCAGCAGCGCCACTCGCCGGAGCACTTCGCGCGCCGCATAGCGCGAAAGCACCACATGACTTTCTACCCGAGAGATGATTTCGCGAGCGTCGTAATGAAAAACCAGTCCAAGCAGATCCGCGAGCGCCGCCCGGTCAGAGGCATGGCCTCCGAGCATCGCAGCCGCCCGTTCGCACCACGTCTGCTGTTCAACCGATGGTCCAGCAACCAGCCAGCCGCGTTCGCGCAGAATGGCAAGGACGTCCTCCGCAGTGAAGACACTCGCAGCGTCAACCGACGCATCAGAAGGATAATCCGTAGCCATCAAGACGATTGTAGCGAACCGTAGTCCGACCGTGTTGTAGTGGCGGGTCTTCAGACCCGTTCTTTTGCCAAATTATCGCGAGGTCAGCGTAGCAACGACGTGCGCCGCGATGGCCTCCCCGCGGCCAATCGCGTCAACGCCCTCGTTGGTCTTCGCTTTGAGATGAATCTTTTCGACCCCGACACCGAGCGCCTTTGCCAGCGCCTCACGCATCTTCGGAAAGTGCGGCCCTAGTTTGGGCCTTTCCGTAATCACCACCGCATCGACGTGCTCAATCGCAAATCGCTTTTCATCCAGCAGTTTTTTCGCGTGCTCCAGGAAGAGCATGCTGTTCGCACCCTTCCACTTTGGATCGGTGTCCGGAAAATGTGTTCCGATGTCTCCCAGACCTGCGGCCCCCAGCAACGCATCGCAAAGTGCGTGCGCCAGCACATCCCCGTCCGAATGCCCCACCGGCCCCTTATCGAACGGCAGCTCCATCCCGCCTACGACGAGCGGCCGCCCCTCTTCCAGCCTGTGCAAATCATATCCAATTCCAGTTCGCGGCGAACCGAGTATCGCCACTCCAGTTCGTCGCCATTTCCCCTGCGTCTGCCGCATCAGGAAAAGACAGAAACCAACCAGCAATATCAACGGGGCTGCGTTCAGAAGAATCAGGACCCAATCCCCACTTCGAACCTCCTTCACCCTGACCAGAACGCCTCGTTCGCGAAGTTGGCTCAAGAGGTCGGGAACCACTTCCTTGGGAACTGTCAGATGAAATCTTCGATTTGCAGGCTGTATATACTCTCCCGTCAGCTCATAGCTGTTTGATGACAGATAGAGCGTCACCTCTTTTGTGTCGTCAACCCTACTCATGAACTCACTGTAGCTGGGCTCGTCTCCTTGCGCCGAACGTCCGTTCGCAGAAACCAGCTTCCAAAGCATTACGCCAAGAAAAACAATCGAAATCCAAAACAGGATCGTCTTTGCCGTTGAACTTGAGTTCATGCTCAAGCTTTCGACCGCTCGCGTTCCAGGTAGAACCGTGCCAATTCCATGTCCGCCGGCTTGGTGATTTTCATGTTCCGCTCGGACCCCAGCACTACGTGCACGTCATGTCCGATGCGCTCCACGAGTCCCGCCTCATCCGACGCATTCACTCCATCGGTCTCGGCCCGCGCAAACGCCTCTTTCAAAAGTTTTGTCGAAAACGCTTGTGGCGTCTGCGCCAGCACCACGCGCTCTCGCGGCACCGTACCTGTAATTAACGCCACGTCCTCCGGCAAACTGGCCCGCTTCACTTCTTTGACCGTATCCATCGCGGGAATGCCCAGAATGGCAGCTTCGCACCGGCGCGCTTCTTCAATCACGCGCGCGACCTGCTCCGGCGTCACGAACGGCCGTACCGCATCATGCACCAGCACGATTTCCGTCCCGTTTGCCACCTCGCGCAGCGCCGCCGCCACCGAGTCCTGCCGCGAATCGCCGCCTTTCACCACGCGCACCGCCTGCTTGAATTTTTCCTTCTTGATGCGCTCCTCGAGCCGCGCCACTTCATCCGTCCGTGTCGCCACAATAATGTCCGTCACCTGCGGGCACGCCGCAATCCGTCGCAGGCTCAGGATCACGATCGGCGTCCCGTCCAGCTCCAGGAACTGCTTGGGCGTTTCCGCGCCCATGCGCGTTCCCATCCCAGCCGCGGGAAGAATGGCAGCGATTCGGCTCATGTTTGGAGCGATTCCGCCCGGACGCTTCAGGGCGTGGACTCGCAAACTTCAGAGTGTACCTCAAGCGAGGGCACGGGGTGAAATTCGGTGCGTGTGAGGTAGTGAGTCGGTTTGAATGTTCTTAATCGTGACAGTTGGGGTCAAAATTCACTGACCCACTGCCGCCCGCGGCGGGCTATCGGCTAACCGGCGTCGGGTTCAGGTAAGACGGCGCGAGCCTGGCGCTCCAGCGTGCCCTGTTCCTGTATTCGAGTCGGCGTTGCTGCCCGGTTCCCTGTTTCCGAACGCGCCATGCCATTACTTTCTCCCCGGCCTGCACCGGCAGCATGTCGCAACGCAGGCGCCGTCTGCTCCGCGCGCTCTTCCAGCCGGCCAAAAATCATCTTCCCCGCCGTGGTCTGGTGCACCGACGTCACGATAATGTCGACGCCCTTGTTGATCAACCGCCGCGCGCCATCCACAACGACCATCGTGCCGTCATCGAGATAAGCCACGCCTTGATTCGCTTCCTTGCCTTCACGCAGAATCAAAACTTTCATCGGCTCGCCTGGAAGCACTGCAGGCTTCAACGCATGCGCCAGTTGATTGACGTTCAGCACCGAAAAGCCTTGCACCGTGGCCACTTTGTTCAAATTAAAATCGTTGGTAACAATTTTTGCGTCCATCCGACGCGCCAGCTCCACCAGCTTGTGATCTACGTCGCCGGCCTGAAGCATATCCTCTTCCAGAATTCGCACTTCCACCTGCGGCATTTTCTGAATTCGTTGCAGCACTTCTAGCCCGCGCCGTCCTCGCTGCCTCTTCAGCGAATCCGAAGAATCCGCCACCATTTGCAATTCGTGCAGCACAAATTGCGGCACTGCAAGCACGCCCTCCATGAACTGCGCTTCGCATATCTCCGCAATCCGTCCGTCGATCAACACGCTGGTATCCAGAAGTTTGATGGATTCCGCCGGAGCAGCCTTCTTCCCCAAAAACCCGTCCAGCGCGTTCACGTGCACTTCTCCGCCCCGCCCCGAACCAAGCACAAGCCCGAGGTAGCCAAAAGCGAACAGCGCCGCAAATTCAAGAAAGGACTTGGTCGGCTCGGGCTCATCGGTGCGCGAAATCACCAGGCTTACGAGCAGCGCCGCGAATACACCAACGACCGCGCCAAACGCGCCTCCCAACAACCCGCCCAGCGCCGCCCGGCGTAATCGTAATTCCGCAAGCAGGACCGCCAGCGCAATCAGAACTCCCACTCCGGCAGCTTGCACTCCCCCAAGTCCGAACGGCCTCACCGTATAACTCACCGCTCCCGTGCACGCGATGAGGAACGCGCGAATCGCCCAGAAATCCCAGTCTCGCCGCAATCCGCATCCAGGACGCACGCGCACGCCAATTTCTTCGCCCTCAGGTGAAATTTTCAATTCCGGAGAATGCGGGCGCCGCTGCGCTTCCATACTCATCCGGCTCATACGACCTCACAGTTTGGATCTTCCACTGCAAAATCAGTACAGCCAGCCCGCAGGAGCGGAGCGAAATAGGAGTGGGCCGATGCGGGATGCGCAACGCTTTTTCGCGTTGCCGTGGTTTATATACTCTCTCAACATTACGGCGTCAAGAGAGTTTCCAAATGAGCGTGGTGAACATTCCGGTGAAACCAGTAGGGCTTTCCCATTATGGGAAATACAGTCGTGGTACGCGCTGGTCCACCGCGCATAGCAGGTCCGAAGTCACTGTCCCGATGCTCCGCGCCACCTGATTTGCCGGCAGCGACCGGGCGCCGTCCGTCCCGTGGATAGTCGCCACGTCGCCGATTTCCGCGCCCTCGATCTCCGTCACATCAATCATAGTTACGTCCATGGAGATAATGCCGACGATCGGCGCGAGCTTCCCGCGCAACAGCACGCTCCCGCGATTCCCCAGCGAGCGGTGGATTCCATCTCCGTACCCCGCAGCTAGCACCCCGATCCGCGACGGGCGCTTGGCGACAAATGTCGCGTTGTAACCGACTCCCGCACCCGCCGGAACCGTGCGAATGCTGATGATCCGCGCGCGAAGGCTCATCACCAGCTTCAGCGGCAAACGCGCCTCGGCTTCTTCGCGTTTCTCCGGGGGATCGTAACCTGGATGGTAGCCATACAGAATCGCTCCCGGCCGCACCATGTCCGCCCACGTTTCCGGCCGCGTTACGATCGCCGCGCTGTTCGCGAGGTGCACAATGCCTGGGTCAATCCCCAGCGCGCGCAGTCGCTCGAGAGCCGCATAAAAACGCTCTTCTTGTTCGCGTGTCTGCTGTCCAACTGCGGTATTCGTAAACACTTCCGACGAGGCAAAGTGTGAAAAAATTCCGGTTAACTGCAGGTGCTTGCACTTCCCCAATTGCCGCGCAAAGCAATCCATGTCCGTGGAAGAAACGCCCAGCCGGTTCATCCCCGTATCAATCTTCAGATGAAACGGCACGCGCTTCTTGCCGCCGCGCCGCGCCGCCGCCCGGTTCAGTAATTCCAGTTGCTCACAGCGATGAATCACTGCCGTTAGGTCGTGCTCCACCAGTCGTGATTCCTCTCCCGGCACGAAACTCGTCAGCACCAGGATCGGGTTGCGGACGCCGTTCTGGCGGACCGCGATTCCCTCGTCCGTGCACGTCACGCCAAACCAGTCCGACCCGGCTTTCTCCAGCGCCTTGGCCACTTCCGGTCCGCCGTGCCCGTAACCATTGCCTTTGACGATGGAGAGAATCTTGCGCGGTGCTTTGCGCTTTTCGTGCGGTGGATTGACGTACTTGCGGATCGCTTCCAGATTTTGCGCCAGCGCGCCAAGCGAAACTTCCGCCCATACCGGCCGTCGCACTTCTTTGCGTGGACTTTTCCGTGTGCCTGCCATGTGCCTTCCGAAAAATTTAGTTTACGCCATCCGCGCCGCTTAGGCCCGCCGCCTCCCACTTTGCCTGCCGCGTGAATGACAATACCTCTCACACTGCAAACTGGTGGCCTTTCGCAGTCGCATCTCCCGAGTTCGGCTCAAACAGTTTTGCGGGAGAATTTTCCCGCTGTTCCGAATGCGCTTTACATCTTTCCATTATTCCTTTCTTAACTTTTGGCGAATTGCAAATTCTGTAAGCTCTTTGTTTTCACATTCATGCAAAATGATGCGGGCTGGGGGGCTCAACCCGGCTATGGAACGCGCTGACGAGGTCGCTCGCTGCTCTTCCCTTTGGATGGCTCCAACAGTCATGCTGGCGACTCAGCCGCCCAGTGTGGGCAAACTGCCGCGGTGTGGCAGCAACTACATGTCGTCGGGGGCGAATTGCGAGAACGCGTCCGGTGCCGCCTCTTCAAACCGCGTGAACCGGCTCCGGAACACGAACTTCACCATGTCGGTCGGGCCGTTTCGCTGCTTGGCGATTCTCAACTCCGTTTCTTCCCGCTCTTCCGGTGTCGCCCCCGCTTTGAAGAAATGCGGCCGGTAGATGAACATCACTACGTCAGCGTCCTGTTCGATGGCGCCGGACTCGCGCAAGTCCGATAGCTGGGGCCCGCGTTCGTCGCGTTCCGGCGCGCGCGTCAGCTGGCTGAGCACCAGCACGGGAATCTGCAGCTCCTTCGCTAGTCCCTTCAACCCTCGCGAGATGCTGGACACTTCTTCCTGGCGGTTCCCAAACCGGCCTCGCGCGGTGATCAGTTGGAGGTAATCCACCACCAGCATGGACAATCCCTTGTCGCGCTTCAGCCGCCGCGCCTTGGCCCCAATTTCCAGCACGCTGATCGACCCCGCGTCGTCGATCCACAGCGGCGCCGACGAGATCGTTCCCAGCGATTCCGTCATCCGCCGCCAGTCTTCTTTGCTCAAATGGCCGGTGCGGAATTTGTGCGCGTCAATCTGCGCCACGGACGCCACCAAGCGTTGCAGCAGCGATTCCTTGGACATTTCCAGGCTGAACATGGCCACCGGGTGCCCGCCGCGAATCGCGATGTTTTCCATCAGGTTCAGCGCCAGCGCCGTTTTCCCCTGCGAAGGCCGCGCCGCCAGAATCAATAGTTCCGAAGGCTGCAACCCGGAAGTGAGCTTGTCCAGCTCGACGTAGCCCGTGGGAATTCCCGTGATGCTCTTCCCTTCACGGAAGATTCGCTCCAAGCGTTCAAAATTGTCGCGAACGACATCCTTTATCGAAATCAGCCCCGCGCGCACGCGGTCCTCTGCCAGCGCAAAAATCGAAGACTCCGCGTTATCCAGGATCGCGTCGGCGCCGTCCTCGCCCTCGAATGCGTGCTGCTGGATATTGTGTGTGGCGTGGATCAGGTTCCGCAGGATCGCCTTTTCCTTGACGATGCGAGCGTAGTGCTCGATGTTGGTTACCCGCGGCATGCCGTCCGCAAGCGACGCCAGGTACGGCGCGCCTCCGGAGGCTTCGAGTTCGCCCTTGCGGTTCAGCTCCTCGGTCAGTGTCACGAGGTCGATGGCCTGCTGCCCTTCGCCGAGCGCGATCATTTGCGTGAAAACGCGGCGGTGCTGGTCCAGAAAGAAATCTTCGGGCCGCAGATGCTCAATCGCCGGATTCAGTGCATGGTTATCCAGCAGAATCGCGCCAAGAACGGAGCGTTCGGCATCGAGGTTATTCGGTAATGGTTTCTCAAGTGTCGCGTCAACAGGCATAGAAACTGTTTCCCATAATTCGCTTTTTATTCGCCTACAATAACACAACCTCTTTTGCCGCGCAAGATCGGCTTGCGCTCAGAAACGCGGCAGGCAAAAAAATCAGGTGGCGAGAATAATTATGATGAGGCTCGACCAATTCCTGTTTGCTGCTTTGATCGTTGGCGCAGTGTGCGCCGCAGAGTGACGCATGTCAATTGGGGTGGATGTGCAAGATTACGAAAATGTGCAAAACTTTTTTCTTCCTCCGCTCCTCTGCGGCGCATCGGAATGTGTCGCTTTGCACCAAGCGCGCATCGAAGTTCTATCGGTGAATCCAAAAAAAGGAACGGAGAGTCCCCCATGGCCAAGATGAAAGTGGCGCTGGTGCCCAAACCCGGAGCAGATTTCGAGATCGTCGAACGCGAAATTCCCAACCCAACTGCCGGGCACGTGCGCATTCGCGTGCAAGCCTGCGGCATCTGCCACAGCGACAGCCTCGTAAAAGAGGGGCACTGGCCGGGAATTCAATATCCCCGCGCCCCCGGTCACGAAGTCGCCGGTGTAATTGACGATGTCGGTTCGGGCGTCACCGGATGGAAAAAAGGCCAGCGCGTCGGCGTCGGCTGGCACGGCGGCCAGGACGGCACTTGCCTCCCGTGCCGCCGCGGAGATTTCGCCAATTGCCGCAACCTGAAAATTTCGGGAATCAGTTATGACGGCGGCTACCAGGAATACATGATCGCCCCGGTCGAAGCGCTCGCCGCGATTCCGGAGAGCCTTGATGCCGCTGAGGCCGGTCCCCTGCTCTGCGCGGGAATCACCACCTTCAATTCATTGCGCCACAGCGGCGCGTCGCCCGGCGACCTCGTCGCCGTGCAAGGCATCGGCGGCCTCGGGCATCTCGGAATTCAGTTTGCCAATAAATTTGGGTACAAGGTGGCCGCTGTCGGGCGCGGCCCGCAAAATGCTGCCCTCGCGAAAAAACTTGGCGCCCATATATACATCGACAGTAAAGCGACAAACGCCCCGGAAGAACTTCAGAAGCTCGGCGGCGCCAGCGTGATTCTGGCCACTGCTCCAGATTCAAAATCGATGTCCGAACTCGTCGGCGGTCTGGCCTTGAATGGGACACTGCTGGTTGTCGGCGCGGGACAAGGTCCGATTGAGGCTTCGCCGATTCAACTCATCATGGGCCGGCGGAGAATCCAGGGCTGGCCTTCCGGCATTCCTACAGACTCTGAAGACACACTGCGCTTCGCCGAAATGACCGGCGTTCGCCCAATGATCGAAAAATTCCCCCTGGAAAAAGCCGGCGAGGCCTACGCCCGAATGATGAGCGGCAAAGCCGAATTCCGCGTCGTCCTTACGATGTGAGCGATTGGGATTCGGATATCGCCCTCACGATGGCGTCCTCTATGCAGGTGGCGGCGTGAGAAGAAAAACTGTTGTTAGAGCTTCCGCTAAAAGTCTTGAGCGCTAGCAAGAGGCCCTCATTGCCCTTTTGAATTAAATCCAGTGTGTGGGTGCCCGCAGAAGAATGCCTTTCTGCGATAGGCACGACCAAGGAAAGGTTCGCTTCGATCAGGCGCCTGGCGGCAGATTCCGCTAACTCATCCTGCTTCCTCACCTGTTGCAATAGATGGGTCTCTTCGTCTTTCGTCAACGGCGGAATAGTGCCGAGCTCGCGCAGATAAAACTTCAACGGATCATTGGCGTCCAAATCCATCACATCCTTACCGGTCGTAGTCGATCGCTCGCCTGTCGATTGATAGCGCTCGATGAGGAACGGAGCTACGATTCCTTTTCGACCGTCACCTTGATCTGCGCGGTCACCTCGCGAAACACCTTGATGGTCACCGGAAATTCCCCGATGGTCTTGATCGGCTCGCCAAGCTGCGCCTGCCGCTTGTCAATCTTGAAGCCCTGCGCCCCGAGTCCTTCCGCGATATCCGCAGAAGTGACCGACCCGAACATCTGGTCGTTCTCTCCAGTCTTGCGCGTGAACTTCAGCGAGATTCCGTTGAGCAATTCGGCTTGCTTCTGCGCGGCTTCTAGCTCCGTAGCCGTCTTCTTCGCCAGCGAAGTACGAATCCGCTCGATGGCTTTCAAGTTTCCGGCGGTCGCTTCGACAGCAAGCTTTTTCGGCAAAAGAAAATTGCGCGCATACCCCGGCTTCACCGTAACCACGTCGCCGCGGTGGCCCAGCTTTTCGACGTCTTCCTGAAGAATGATTTGCATGTCTTCTCTCTAAGCTCCTGTTTCTTTGCCTCGCAGGGATCAGTCCGGTGAGGGTTTACGCCTTCGGTGCTTCGGCCACTGGCGCCGCAACCGGTGTTGGGGTTCCATGTGACTGCGCTGCGTGAGCCGCTCCCGGCACCACTACGCGCGGCGCCTGCGTGCCCGCCGCGCTTCCTGAGAACGGCAGCAGCGCGATGTTGCGCGCCCGCTTGATGGCCACACCCAGCCAGCGCTGGTGCCGCGCGCAAACGCCTGTCATTCGCCGCGGAAGAATCTTCCCGCGCTCCTGCACGAACTGGGACAGAATGTCCGCGCGCTTGTAGTCGATGAAGTCCATCTTCTCGACGCAGAACTTGCACACCTTCTTCTTGCGAAAATACTGGCGCTTGCCCCTGGGCCGGCCTCCTGGACCTCCGCCGGGACCACCCGGACCGCCTCCTCCTGGACCGCCTTCGCGCCGCGGACCACCGTGCCCGCCGCCATGGCCGCCTTCACGCCGTGGAGCTCCTCCCGGCGCTGTTGCTTGTTTCTGTTCCTCTGACATACCTTCCACCCTTTCACTCATCGCCCCGGCCGTACCGGGAACAACTCTTTGTGAGTCCGGTCAACCCCGATTCACTTTTTTCGAATCAAAAAATATTTCCCAGCGCAGAACTAGCTCGTCGCCGTGGCTTGCTCCGGAGCCGCCGCAGCAGCCGGGGCCGGCGTGGTGCGCCGCGGACGGCGCGCTGCGCGCTTGTCGCGCTTCAGCGAAAGTTTCTTCTGGCGCTTCAAATCTTCGTCCAGACGCACGGTCTGGTACTTGATCACGTTGTCTTGCACGCGCAGGCGCCGCTCCAGCTCGGCGATCAACTCGCCGTGCGTGGTGCGGATTTCCTGGTGAACGTAAATTCCTTCGCGGTGCTTGGCCACGCGGTACGCCAGCTTCCGCGTGCCCCAGTGCTCGGTCTTCTCGATCTTGCCGCCCTTTTCCGCGCAAGTGTGCTCGACGACCGCGAGTAGTTTCTTGATCTCATCCTCCGGCGTCGCCGGCCGCACGATGAAAACCAAATCGTAATAACGCTCTTCCATGATGACCTCTTTTCCCTTCGACCCCGAGCGAATCGGCGTCGCTTCAAATCTTTTCCATGCGCGCAAAACGAAAAGAAAACTCTTTCTACTTTTCTTCCGCTTCTTCCGGCTCTTCTGGTTTCCGCCGGTTGTACTTCGTCATCGCCGCGTCGAGTCCCTGACTCAGGATCATCTCCACGGCGTCTCCAGCCTCGCCGATCATTTCCGCGGCGACTTCCATCTCCGCTTTTTTCATCGGCCGCAGAACGTATTCTTTGCGGCTGCTCAGCGGATGACTCGGCCCACAACCCAGCCGCAGCCTTGCAAATTCCTGCGTGCCGACCGAGCTAATCACGGACTTCGCGCCGTTGTGGCTTCCCGCGCTGCCGTCCGGATGAATCCGAATCGTGCCCAGCGGCAACTGCGCTTCGTCCCACAAGAGCAGCAGATCGTCCGTACCCAGTTCGTACTTCCCCAGCAAATCCCTCACGGAGATTCCGCTGAGATTCATGTACGTCTGCGGCTTCGCCAGGATCACTTCTTCCCCGGCAATCTTTCCCCGGCCCACCAGCGCCTTGCCCTCGGGCCGTTCCACGCGAATCCCGCCGCGATTCGCCAGCTCATCCACCGCCATGAAACCCAGGTTATGCGGCGTCCACTGATACTCCGGATCGGGATTCCCAAGTCCGACAATGAGCCGCATAGACCTTTTTCCAGCCGTCCGCCAAAGGCGGTACGCGCGTTACTTTTTCTTTTCGCCCTTGTCGCCTTTTTCGCTCTTCTCCGCCTTGGGCTTGGCTTCCTCTTCGGCGCCTTCTTCGCCTTCCACTTCCTTCTTGCCCTTCTTGATGACTTCCGGCTCGGCCGGCGTTGCTGTTTCGGCAGCCACGGCTTCGGCGGGCTTCTCTTCTTCGACCTTGAGCGTGACGACGTGCGCCAGCACGCGTTCGGGTTCGGTCAAGAGTTTGAGTTTCGTCGTATCAATCGGCAAATCGCCAGCGCGCAACTGCGCGTTGAGCATCAATCCGCTGACATCCACCTTGAACTCCGTCGGAATGTCCGCCGGCAAGCATTCAATTTCCACTTCGCGCGTCACGACTTCAAAAACTCCGCCTTGCACTTTTACGCCGGCAGGCTCGCCGAAGGTGTGCACGGGAACCATCACCTTCATGCGAACGTCCATGGCCACGCGCAGAAGATCCACGTGCAGCAGTTTCCCGGTGATGGGATCCGTCAGCCAATCCTTCAGGATGGCAGGCTCGTGCTTGCCGCCAAGGTCTACTTGAAACAGCGTGTTGTGCCCGGTTTCGGAACGGAGAATCGCGGTGACTTGCTTGGCGTTCACCGCCAGCGTGATGGACTGGCCCTTGCCTCCATACAGCACCGCCGGCACTTTGCCCGTCTGGCGAAGCCGCCGCGCTTCGTTCTTGCCCCGCGTGCTGCGCGGCGCGCCTTCCACTACAATGTTTTCTGCCTTCTCTGCCATGTCCTTCTTCCCTTCCCTGTAGGACAGGCATTCCTGCCTGTCTTGTTGCCAGTTCTCAGAGGACAGACAAGAATGTCTGTCCTGCAAATCAAATAAACAGTTCGCTGATGGAAGTCTCTTCGTGAATCGAGCGAATCCCGCGCGCCAGCAAATCGGCCACGCTCAACACCTTGATCTTGCCCATCTTTTTCGCCGCCTCGCTCAGCGGCACGGAATCGGTAGCCACAATCTCCTTGATGTTTGACTTCTCGATTCGCTCGATGGCCGGCCCGGAGAGCACGGCATGCGTGCAAGCCGCATACACTTGCGTAGCGCCTTCTCTCAGCAGCGCGTCCGCGGTCTTCACCAGCGTTCCCGCGGTATCGATAATGTCGTCCACTACCAGGGCGCTCCGTCCGCGAACGTCTCCGATCAGGTTCATGACTTCGCTGACGTCCACATCCACGCGGCGTTTGTCAACGATGGCCAGGGGCGCGTCCAGCTTCTTCGCGAAAAACCGCGCGCGCTCCACGCCGCCCGCATCCGGCGAAACTACGGTCAGGTTCGGCAACTTCAAATGCCGGAAGTGCTCGACTAGTACCGGCGAACCATACAAATGATCCACGGGCACGTCGAAATAGCCCTGAATCTGCGGCGCATGCAAATCCAACGTCAGCGCTCGGCTCGCGCCCGCGGTTTCCAATAAGTCCGCCACCAGCTTTGCGGAGATCGGAACCCGTGGTTTGTCTTTGCGGTCCTGCCGCGCGTAGCAGTAATACGGCAGTACCGCGGTAATCCGCCAAGCCGACGCTCGCTTGAACGCGTCGATCATCAGCAGCAGTTCCAGCAAGTGACAGTCCACCGGAGCGTGGCACGGCTGCACGACGAAAACGTCCGCTCCGCGAACGTTTTCCAAAATCTGAAAATAAATCTCACCGTCGCTGAAGCGCCCCAGCAGCGCCTTGCCCAACGGCACGCTCAAGTGGCGGCAGATGCTCTCCGCCAGCACTGGATTTGCGGTCCCAGAGAAAATCTTAAATCGGTCGTCGTCCACGACGCTTGCGCTCCGTGTGACCACTCGGTAGCCACACCAACTTGCATGCAACGGAACCGGAAAGATCTTCTACTACGGTATGGACACCAACAGACGCTGAGGCAGAATCCACGACACGCCAGCAGACTAGTCTGCGATGCGCATCAAACGAGCATACCTGTCGCGCGAGAGAGTCTCGCAACCGAAGGTCTGATCGTGCGGAAACCCGACAGCGGCTCGGCGCGCCATCGCTGGGCTCGGGAAAACACCAAACACCGCCGAACCGCTACCCGCCAGCGAGGCTTCTGC
>Ga0075426_10001318_pt1 | contig 17606 bp, 15 predicted proteins | sample SoiMethybrSBSTD5_FD_75304 | JGI IMG/M metagenome (GOLD analysis project Ga0075426, IMG submission 75304) | Bulk soil microbial communities from a Populus tree surrounding site in Tennessee, USA - Soil MetaG P. TD hybrid SBSTD5 | ecosystem: Environmental > Terrestrial > Soil > Tree plantation... | reverse complement strand
TTGCCGCCGGGGCCGGTGTAGCCACCGACGAGGCCCTCGATGTTGACCGTGGGGCGGGAAACGAGCAGCTCGAGGGACTGCTGGAAGCTAACGTCGTGAACCCAGTGCTGGATGCCGAGAAGTTTTTTGGCTTCGGCTTCGTTCATGCGGCGCGCGGCTTCGGCGATCATTTTCTTTTCGGAGTCGGAGAGGGGACGGACTTTGGATGTGTAGCCTTCGATGGCGGGATCGTTGCCGTCGGGGGAGACGAGCGAGGCTAGCGCTTCGACGAGATGCCATGCGGGGCTGTCGAGACGCGCTTTGTTGCTGGAATGCACGTCTTTGCGCGGACCGCGGCCCCAGCGTTCGCCGCTGGAAGTGAGTTCGCACTCGATGACGCCTTTGGCGCCGAGGAACATGGAGACTTCGCCGTCGAGTCCCTGGGAGGCGAAAGGCATGAACACACCGCTGCATTTTTTCAAGGCGGCGGCCACTTCGAGGTTGCGAACAACTTGCGGGAAATGCGGCGAGCCGATTTCTTCTTCGCCTTCGGCGACGAAGACGAGATTCACGGGGAGTTTTTTGCCGGCGCCGCGAATGGCGTGGAATGCGGCAAGCAGCGTCGCTTCCGGACCTTTTTGATTGACCGCACCACGGCCCATGATGATTTTTCCTAGGCCGGGCTTATCGAGAAGAGCGGCTTCGAACGGCGGAGAAGACCATTCGGCGGGGTCGGCTTGCTTCACGTCATACATGAAATAAAGGCCGAGCGTTTTAGGCGCGCCGGCGTCGAGAGTGGCGAAGACCCCAGGCTGGCCGTCGGTAGGCATTTTTTTGACGCCGCTGAAGCCGGCTTCGCGGAGCATCTGCATCATCAGCTCGCAACCTTCGTTCATGCCGCGATTTTCGGCGGCGATGGAAGGCTGGCGAATCCAGGTTTGCAGGCGCTTGACGGCTTCGTCGTGATGCTTTTCGATTTCAGCGCGAATGGCAGCGAAGTCGTCAGGATGCGCCTGCGCCCAGCGGGGAATGGCGGTCAGCGCGGCGGCGGCGGCGGCGCCTTGGAGGAAGGTGCGGCGATCGGTGGGTTGTTCGGTGCTGTAATTGGAGCTGGATGACGCTGACATGAGAAGCCTCCGCGATAGGTATTTGCTGAAATCCGAGAAGGAAGAACTATACGACCACTTCAAATTCGGGCAAAGAACTTACTCGGCTGAGCCAATGGCGGCGGCGTAAGTGCTTTAACGAACCAAACAAAGCTTCGATAGAACGGGCCAGCCAAACTTAGTGATTCACGAAGCGCGCGATCGTTCCCTTGGCTCCGACAGCCCAGCCACGATTGGCGTCCAGAATTGTCACGGCGTTGAGATTGAGCGAATCGGTGTGAATCCAGTGAATGCCGTTATCAGTGGTAATGTCTTCGCCGGTGGGTCCGACTGCCACCCAGCGGCCGCCGTCGACGTGGGCCAACGCCGAACGGAATCCGCCGGGCGGGCGAACTGCGAGCCGCCAGGTCTTTCCGTTGTCCGACGAGGCAGCGGCGACGTGCTCGCTATTGGTTATTTCCTTGTAGTCTCCGCCGAGGGCGATCACATGGTTCTCGTCAGCGCCCACAGAAAAAACCCCGGAAGAAGGGTTGCCTTGCAAAATCGGTGTTCGGGCAAAAGTCCACGTGATACCGGCATCGGTTGAATGAAAGATGCGTGCGGCGGGGCCACCGGTGGCGAAAAAGATTTCTTCGTCTCCCAAGAGCGCGAGACACGAATTGCTGGCGGCGAAGGCGCCCTCGCTGCCTAAAGCGGGGGGCATATTGTCCGTAGGAAGCGGGTTCCAGTGCTCGCCGTCGGAGGTTTTCAAGAGAACGAACTTCCCGTCGATAGGATCACCCAGAGCAAGGCACACTGTTTCAGAGAGGCAGGCGATGGAGTCGAGAAAGAATTCCTTGCGATTGTCGGAGTATTGCAGATTCCAGGTTTCGCCGCCGTCGGTAGTCTTGTAGATGCGAGATTTCTCGCCTTCGCCGCTAGACATAACGTAGGCAACTCTTTCGCTGAAGGCCACGATGCCGCGAAAATCGAGCGCATCATCATCTTTGACATACACGCGTTGCCAAGTCTTGCCTTCGTCGAGCGATTTCAGAATGACGCCGTTAGAGCCCGAGGTCCAGACAATGGGAATTTGCGCCCCTCTTGGGTCATGGCCATAGACTGCGCTGACGGCGCGAAGGTTGGTGTCGATGCCGCTGGTTTGCACCTTCCACGAGTGTGGTTCGGCAGGGGTACTGCAGAGGAAGAAGAACAATGCGACGATGAGGGAAAAGACCTTAGCTTTCATTGTCGGCTCGTGGCCCGATGACGGGCTATTAAGAGGCCTTTATAGCACGTAGACTTCGGCGCCGCGGGAGCGAAGGCCCTTGTCGAAGGTAACGAGCCGCAGACCCGCCACTGACGCAAAGGCCAAGAGGTACGCGTCCGCCCACACTTTTGGAGAAGGACTTCGCAGCGCGGACAGCCCGCGAAACTCGGGCTCGATGATCTCCGGTTCGGGAACGAAGGCAATCCGATCATCGGCGCATACCGTGTCCCATAGGTCCCAAGCCTCGGGCATTTTCTTAACATCGCTTCCCATTACATTTGCGCTTGTGAGAAGCCTTAGAACTGTTATCTGGGTGATACGGCAGAACAAAAACTTTTCTTCGCTTGATTGCTCAAACCACGCTTTCGCATTCTCCGAGTGGATATGCCGGCTCCACAAGAGCGCCAGCCAAACATTGGCGTCAAGGAAATTCAACGCGTTCATATATTTGTTCGTTCGTCAAATTTACTTTCGGACCGTCCGAGACAATCAAGGGGAACTTAACTCTGACCGAACGGGGACGCTTGCCCTTCACAAGACTGACTCGCACACCCAAAAGAATTAACTCGCGGACAGATCGTCCTTGCGCGGCAGCCTGCTCCTTAAGTTTGCGGTACAAGGAAGCAGGAATATCAACGGTAGTCCGAACGGCTGGTTCTTTCATGGACATAGAGAGGATTATCGCATAAATGCCATAAATATGGAACTACGTCAGGGACTCTGGTTATGAGCCAAATGATGGTTTCTGCTTCCCTGGCGAGTTGGCCTAATGGGTCAGGTTCACAAAGACTTTTCCGCCTTTCATGACGAAGACGACGCGGCGCACGGCGGTGATGTCCTTGAGGGGGTCGCCATCGAGGGCAATGATGTCGGCGTCGAGGCCTGGAGCGATGGAACCGGCGCGGTCTTGAATGCGGAGGGCTTCGGCAGCGAGCGAATTGGCGGAAACCAGCGCGGCCATGGGATCCTGGCCGCAAGTCTGCACGCGATAAAGAAATTCCTCGGCGTTATGGCCATGAGCCCCGGCGACGGCGTCGGTTCCGAAGATGACTTTGAGCCCGCGAGTGATGATGGCGCGGCGAAACAGTTCCTGAAATTCGGGCAATACTTTTTCCATGATCGTAAAGCTTTCTTCGCTGTAGTACGGAGTGCCGAGATAGTGTGATTTGTTATCGAGGTAGTTCTGGAGAATCAGCCCGGCTTGCGGATCGAAGTAGGTGCCGCGTTCGGCGAGGAAGCGCAGGTCGTCGTCGGTGGCGTAGAGGCCATGCTCGACTTCCGTGCATCCGGCGAGAGCGGCCATGCGCACCGAGGGGCCATAGGCATGTACTACGGACCGAAGACCCAGTTTCTTCGCTTCGTCGCAGATGGCGTTGAGCTGATCCTGCGAGAGCGTGGGCTTGCCGCCTTGGCGAATGCTGCCTGAGGCAAAAATCTTGATGACCTGCGCCCCATCCTTGGCACGCTGCTGGACCATGCCGCGCAACTCTTCGGGCGTGCCGGTGGCGTCCCCTTTGCCGGTGATCGGCTCAAGAGAAGTGATGATTCGCGGGCCGGGCAAGCCGAAGCGGTCCATGGCATCGCGGAGGTCTTTATCGAGAGGCGAACCGAGGCTTTGCAGCGTGGTGAAACCGGCGGCAAGCATCTTCCAACTGTTTGCAGCGCCTGCGAGGACGGTTTGCTCCTTAGGCTCGTTCTCGCCAGCGAGCTTGCCCGTGGCGTCGAAATGCCAAGTCGGGTGGACGTGCGCATCAATCCAGCCGGGCAGGACCGTCAAATGGGAGAGATCGTAAGTGATCGCACCTTTTGGAGCGGCTTCACCAACGCTCGCAATCTTTCCGCCTTGGACTACGACAACTGTGTTGTGCAGTGTCTTCCCTTTGCCATCAAGGAGGGTGGAAGCCCTCAAAACGATCGGCCGCTCCTGGGCGGCTATAAATCCCGCAGTGAGGCACAGCGCGAGTAAAACCAGAGAGACCCTAAATCTCAGGCAGGTTGACGGCGTTGACATGGCAACTCCTACAACGCAGGAATCCTGAATGAATTCTCGCGCGCCGCATCATAGCGCCGGGTGCGATTAGCCGCAAATGGAACGCGGCTGCATTCGCCACTCACGAACGACGGGCAACAGATTTTTCGAAAAACAAGCGTGAAAGAAACTAATACTTTGCAGTAGGATTCTGCGGGCATAGACTGGCGTAGCTTAAACGCTCGCAAAGCGGGAAAAGGGGTAAGGGCTCTAAAAGCGCAGAGTTCTAGGAGAGAGTGAAATGCTTGCAAGAAAAGCAAAAGGCGCAAGTCTGCCATTCGCGTGTTTGTTGATGTTGAGCCTGATTCCCGCAGTCGCCTTCGCGCAGTATCATCCGAAGGACACGGAGTGGGCTTCGTATGCCGCGGACCTGGCGGGAACACGCTACCGGCCGCTGGACCAGATCAACGCCTCCAATTTCAGCAACCTGGAAATCGCCTGGCGCATTAAGACCGACAATTTCGGCGACCGGCCGGAATACAAGCTCGAAGGAACGCCACTGATGGTGAATGGCGTTCTTTACGCGACGGCGGGATCGCGACGCGCGGTGATCGCGCTGGATCCGGAGAGCGGAGAACTGCTGTGGATTCATGGCGAGCACGAGGGCAAACGCGGCGGGGCGGCTCCCCGGCAGCTTTCGGGCCGCGGGCTGGCCTACTGGTCTGATGGAAAAGAGGAGCGAATCTTCTACGTCACTCCGGGCTTTCGACTGATTTGTCTGAACGCGAAAACTGGTCAGCGCGTTCCTTCTTTTGGGGAAAACGGCATTGTGGACCTGAAGCTCGATGATGACCAAACGATCTCGGACTGGAACAACAACCGCGAATGGGTGCCCAACCCTGAGACTGGCGAAATCGGGATTCAGTCGGCCCCCGTCGTCGCCGGCGACACGGTCATTGTCGGGGCAGCGTTTCGCGAGGGCATGACGCCGAAGAGCATGCGCAACAACAAGGGCTACGCACGCGGATTCGACGCGCGCACCGGCAAGCGCCTCTGGATTTTCCATACGATTCCGAAGAAAGGCGAGTTCGGTTACGACACCTGGGAGAAAGACTCGGCAGAGTACACGGGCAATACGGGCGTGTGGTCGCAAGTGACGGTCGACGAAAAGCTGGGTCTCGCGTATCTGCCGGTGGAATCGCCAACCAGCGATTTCTACGGCGGGCACCGTCCAGGAAACAATTTATTCGGCGAAACGCTCGTGTGCGTGGACCTGAAAACAGGCAAGCGCAAATGGCACTTCCAGTTGGTGCATCATCCGCTTTGGGATATGGACATTTCGTCCGCGCCAATCCTCGCCGACATCACTGCAGACGGGAAACCAGTAAAGGCCGTCGCCCAACCGACCAAGCAAGGATTTCTTTACATGTTTGACCGAGTAACAGGAAAGCCGATCTGGCCCATGCCTGAGCGCCCGGTGGAAGTCGGAAATGTGCCGGGCGAATGGTATTCGAAGACGCAGCCTATACCCACAAAACCGCCAGCCTACAGCCGCAACGGGGTTTCCATTGATGACCTGATTGACTTCACTCCCGCGCTGCGCAAGAAAGCAGAGCAAGACGCCGCGAAGTATCATCTCGGTCCAGTCTTTACGCCGCCGACGGTGAGCAAACTCGAAGGGCCGCTCGGCACGCTCACCATGGGCACGGCATCGGGCGGGACCAACTGGCCTGGCGGATCCTACGATCCCGAGACACATATCGCCTACCTCTATGCGTGCAATTCGTGTATTGAGCCGATCGGGCTGGTGGAATCGCCTAAAGAGGTTTCCGACCTCCGGTACATTTCTGGTGTCGCGGGAAGAGAGGTACAAATTCTGCGCGGGCCGGGGGAAAACGCTGGCGCGGATTCGCCGAAGCCGCCCAAAAAGCGGGCGGGCGGCAGCTACAGCCGCTTGGAAGAGGACGACTTGCCGATTGTCAAGCCGCCCTACGGAACGATTACGGCAATCAATCTCGACAAGGGTGAATTCGTTTGGCAGATCGCCCACGGCGAAACTCCGGATGTGGTACGCAATTCGGAACTCCTGAAAGGCATGAACATCCCACGCACCGGCCAAACCACCTACAACATCGGCACGCTGGTGACGAAGACGCTGGTCATTGCAGGCGAAGGACAAGTGACCACAACGGCGGATCATCCGCGCGGCGCCATGCTGCGCGCTTATGACAAGACGACTGGAAAAGAGGTGGGCGCGGTGTTCATGGCCGCACCGCAAAGCGGCTCACCGATGACCTACATGGTACACGGCAAGCAGTACATCGTGGTGGCGGTGAGCGGCGGGCCGTATTCTGGCGAGTACATCGCCTACACGCTGCCGTCGGCTGGCGAATGAAGAGACTGCCCTTATTGTTGGGACCGACGCTAATCGCATCGTCGTTTTTCGCGTTGCGGGCACAAGAGCCGGCAGAGTCGCGTTCGGTTTGGGATGGTGTCTACACCGAAGAGCAAGCCAAGCGCGGAGAGCCGATCTACCAGAAAGAATGCGCTGCCTGTCACGGTGCCATGCTGACCGGAGGGGAGTCCGCGCCGGCGCTGACTGGCGGAGCATTCCAGGCGAATTGGAATGGCCTTACGTTGGGCGATTTGTTTGACCGCATCCGCAAGACCATGCCGCAGAGCAAGCCGGGGAGCCTGACGCGCCAGCAAGGAGCCGACGTTCTGGCATTCATGCTCAGCGTCAACAAATTTCCAGCAGGCAAAACAGAGCTTTACCGGCAATCCGAAATGCTGAAGGAAATCCGCTTCGAGACCAAGAAGCCCGCGTCGAAAAATTGATTGACGCGTGAATGAGAGAAATTTCCGCTCCATCGTTTTCTTTTTGATTTCTTCGAAATGGAGGGCTTGCTCGATGAAGAGAATGCTTCCCGTGTTTATCCTCGCCGCCGCGCTCATTGGATACATGGCCGGATATGCATCGAAATCCAGCTTTAGTCAGCAGGCGCAGTCTGTTCTTACTGGCCATTTCGACGATCTGTCGATAATCCCCAGCGCCAACGCACAGGAAGGAAAACAGGAGCCGATGCCCTTCGGCTACAACTCTCCTCGGCGCCCAGCCCTGGCCCCTGATGCTCCGCCGGTCACCTACTGGAATATCGATGACATTCGCAAAGCCCATACCGAGCTGGCCGAAACGTCGATGAAAGCGGCGGCGCGTCCGGGCAGTGGCAGTTCGCAATCGTTCGGCGGCGGGCCGGTCAACGTTTCCACGCGCAATTTCGCCATTTTCATGCTGTACCGCTTGCACCGCGACAAGCCCGTGCCCAGCCTTACCAAGTTCAACAGCATCTGGGACGACGCGGAAATGCACGCAGGCGCTTACGATTTCTACGTAATTACCGGCGGGACGGGCGAAATGATCGTCGGCGGAAAAATTGCCAACATGCAGAATCTGCGGGACAACGACGGCATGATACCCGGAGAATACCGCGGCCAGCCTATCGAAGGCGGGCAAACCTTCAAAGTGAAGCCCGGGGACTGGCTGCTGATTCCTCCGGACACGCCCCACCAGCCAAAGCCCGATCCCGGCGGCTTCAGCTACATGATTATGAAGATTAACGTGGGCTCTTATCCCTGGGCGCTGATTCGCTGACGCGGACGAGACTCGCGGGCCGGAAAGAGTTCAACGGAGCTCGCCGGGCAGAACGCCTTTTTTGCGCGCTTCGTCATAAAGCGCTTCGATCTTCGACTCCAAATCTTTCCTTTTGTCTTGAAGGGCGCGAATCCGGACTTCGACCGGCTCGCGCTCGTATCTTCTGTCGAGCTGAACACCGCTTGCGGTGTTCGTAGGCTTGCCGTCACTGAAATTCTTCAAATCGGTAATCTGCTTATTCACGTCCTCCAATTGCTTTTGAAGTTTTTCGAGCTGACTGCGGACGGCTGCAATGTACTGCGGAGTGGCGGTCCTGGGACCCACCGGCTTCGACTTCTCTTTGTTATCCCCCACGACGGAAACTGCGCCTGGCGATTTGGAGATGTCCTCGTTGGTCCAGACTTTTTTGGATTTTTTGGCGTCCGTCGAAGATGCCGAATTCTGCGGCTGCGAAGCCGGCGGTTGCGCATTCGGATCCGTTGTTTGCGCGACCCCAGGAAGAGCAGCGAAAACGAGCACCAGGACGGGCAGCAAGAGTGGGCGGAGCACGGATCCTCCAGTCTTTCAGAGCCAGGGCCCTTTTGCTTCCAGTTTAAGGGGAAGTGCCTCAGGGATCGGCGGTGGCGGAGTCCGCCTTGTTCAAGTCGCCACGTCCCAGTTCTTTTCGAATGGCCTCGATGGCTTCCTTGGGCGGACCAATGTAGCGGTAATTCGAATAAAACGCGCGCTCGTGCATGGAAAAGCCGGAGAAAAATTTGCGCCCGTCAAAATCGTACTGGGAAAAGCTGGGCTGCCAGAGGCCGGGCGAGACTTCGTAGCGCTCCTGCATGAAATGGCTGCCTTTATAAATCTTGCCCAGGAACAAGGCGATAGAAATGTCGTCGGTGACGTCGCCCTCAATGCGCGCCAGTTCGCCGGCCTCTTCGTCAATCCACACGTATCCGTGGACTTTGGGAAAAATGGATGTAAGGCGCGAAGTGGGTTTAAACGCAGGATTGGGCGTCATTTCATATTTGGCAAGCAGGCGGCCGTCACGCGGCTCGCGAGCGACAAAGGTGAAGTTAAAAGCCTTGCGCGCGGCTTCAATTAGATCGTTTCGGTCTTTTCTCTTTTTCGCATATTTTTCCAGGGCATCGCGCTGCGAGCGGTTGTTATTGACAATGAGCGCGAGAGCGTGCTCCAGAGATTCGAGGCGGGCACGATAGGCCTCTGCGTCCGAAGGGTGACCATTGGCTTTCACCGGAATCTTGTCCATTCCTGTGCCTGAGGGAATGACTCGGGCGATCTTCACCGATGAGGGAACCGGATCGTTAGCGTTCTTCCGCGTCTCCAGCCGTTCCAAGCGCTCATACACGTCGAGGGCCGCTTCGTCCCTTTTTTGATTGGTGATAACACGGTCGAGAAGTTTCGAGGGCTCGGGAGCCACCGCCGGCTCCGAAACAGGGACTGCGGATTGCCCCGCCGCATGAGCAGGCACAGCGAGCAAAAGAAACACGATGGGAGTGAAGTCTCGTATACGCATCGTTCGGCGGTCATTGATAGGCGGAAACGCCGCCCCAAACTGGCTCATCTATTGGATTCGCCGGCCCACACTACTGTTGTACACCGCCTTTTGTCGAAAGGGCGGTTGTCAGTACGAATGTGGTACTCCACTCTGTGGAATTCTGAAAGTTTTACGGCTTTGGCTTATCGGCAGGCTTTTGCTGCTGTTGAAACTCTTCGGTCCACGGCGGAACTACGCCGTTCACACGCGCGTAGGCAATCGATTGGCCCAAGTGCTCGCCCCAGTGCCTGTCGATCATCATCAAGGCGCCACGCAGCGTCGTCTCTCGGTTGAACATTTTTTGCGGCTTGTCCGCATCGGCATCGCTTAACGCGAGGATGGCTCTTCGAAAATGGGCGAAAGATTCTTTGAGAGCTTGCTGAACTTTTGCTTTCTCGCCCGACATGGCAAGAACGGCCTTGAAGTCAAAGCCCGCCGGAGTTGGCGTCCCCAGTGCCCGGGCGACACCATAATTGGCGCTAATAATGTGAGTATAGACTTCGCCGACCGAGCGAACTCCTTCGGCGGGCCGCCACATGTATTTGTCGGCTGGCATGGCGTCCGCAAGCTTGGTATAGCGCTGCTCGTAATAGGCGACGTCTTCCAGGAATTCCGCTCTGTAGCCGGAGGTCGGGGCACTTGCTGCCGGAGCTTTATCGGCAGACTTTTCCTGGGCAGGCAGGAACGAGGCTATCGAAAAGCTAAGACTTGTAACCAACAGAAAACAAATGGAATTACGACGCATATACTTGTCTCCCAACCATCGAAATCAAGCTTATTTCTTAGACCACAAGCCACCAGCCCAAGGCCCAGTCACGATACAATAGAGATGAGTCTTGGCGTTTTCCGGTGCCCCGGCGGTCCCCAAGGGTACTTCAGGCCCTGGGCAATGCAAAGGGCGTTTTCAAACGTCTAAAAAGTGACAGTTCCATGTGTGTCCCTGGAACGAATGGGTGGGGAAAGGCGTAGTAAAGAGAGAGGTCGGAGGCCGTTTTGGGCGTTACCCCTATAGATAGGTTTGTGGCCGTTCCGCAGGTGATTCCGCCGGTGTCAGATTCTGCCGGAAGGCTTGCCAGGATCCGCAGGGCGGCGGTTACCATGGGGGAGACTCTGCGCCTGGCCATGGATTCTCTTCGCGCGCACAAGCTGCGCAGCTTCCTCACTTTGCTTGGCGTCATCCTCGCCGTGACCACCCTTGTGGCGGTAATGAGCGTCGTGGCCGGCCTGAATTTTTATGTAGCGGACAAAATCGCAAATCTTGGAGCAAACGTCTACGTTTTGAACCGATTCGGAATCATCACGAGTGAGGATGCGTGGGTAAAGGCGCAAAAGCGTCCCCTGGTTACGAGTGAAGAGTACGCCAGCCTCAAGACCGGGATGAAAACCGCGGGCCAGATTGCAGCATTGCTTGGTAACTCTTCTGATGTGCGCTCAGGAAACGACCTTCTGGAAAACGTGAATATCTTGGGAGTGACCTCAAACTATTCCGAAATTCGCAGCTTGAACGTGGCCTCGGGCAGGTTTCTAACGGAGGCGGACGAGACCCATCATTCTCCCGTTTGCTTCATTGGCGCGGACTTGGCCAAGAAATTCTTTCCTAACGTGGACGCCATCGGCAAGACCATCCGCGCTGGTACGCATGCCTATGAAGTCATTGGCGTTGCAGCGGTCATCGGAAGCGCCCTGGGACAATCGCAGGACAATTTTATGCTCATTCCGCTGGAGACCTACCAAAAGGAATGGGGCACGCAACGGGATTCTCTGGTTCTGTTCATTCAGGCGCATAGCGCGGAAATGATGGATTCGTCCGAAGATGAGGCCCGCATGCTTCTTAGGGCATGGCGGCACGTTCCGTGGGATGCGCCAGACAACTTCGGCATTATCGGCTCGGACTCCATCATGGGCCTTTGGAATGCGTTGACCGGGAATTTGTTCATGGTGGCTGTAGGTTTGACGGCCGTGTTCCTGGTCGTGGGCGGCATCGTAATCATGAATATCATGTTGGCCAGCGTTACCGAACGCACGCGTGAGATCGGGCTGAGGCGGTCGTTGGGAGCCAGGAGGAAGCACATCGTTTTCCAGTTCGTGACAGAGTCCGCCGTATTGGCCGCGACTGGCGGCATGATCGGGATTTTGCTCGCGTATGCCGTGGTGGCACTGGCTCGAGCGGCGACCTCCATTCCCATGCGCACGCCGATTGGCTCAGTGATTCTTTCGCTCGGGGTCTCCACCGCTGTGGGACTGTTCTTTGGGATTTACCCGGCAACACGCGCGGCGAAGCTGGACCCCATTGAAGCGCTCAGGGCTGACGGTTAGGGACGGATATGGCTCAAGCACACCGGGAAAACCTGAAACAGGCCATGGACACGCTGCGCACGCACAAGATGCGCAGCTTCCTGACCGTTTTTGGAGTGGTCCTAGGAGTGAGCGTGATCATGGTGGTGGCGGCATTGATCACCGGGTTTGATCTCCAGGTCCAGGAAAGCATCAAGCAGTACGGCGCCGACACGGCATTCATATCGCGATTCGACCAGGGACCCCACGGCGGAGGCCGCCGACCGAAGGAGGAAAGAGAACGGAAACCGTTGACCCTGGAGGACGGCGAAGCGATCAAGCAATTGTGCCCGGCGGTCAAAGATTTGACGGTTTTCTTGATTTGGTGGGAGCAGCCGCATACGGTGCGCACAAAATCGGGCAGCGTGAGCGCTATTGATTTTCGGGGCGTTCAGCCCAATTTCGGGCAAGTGTATGCAAATGCCTCTACCCTCGAGGGGCGCTTCATCTCGGACGTGGATAATCTCCACCGGGAAAAAGTGGTGATGCTCGGCGAAAACGCAGCGCCGGTTCTCTTCCCCGATGGCTCGCCTATAGGAAAAGACGTGATGATTGACGGCTCTGCGTTTCGCGTAGTTGGCGTGGTCGAAAAGCCCAAAGGCATGTTTGGCGCCGACGATGAGGACCGGCGCGTACTTATTCCCTACAACACCTTCCAGAAAATCTATCCGGGCGCGTATGAAAATAACTTTCGTCTTCAAGCCTACCCCAAGATGCTGGATCAGGCCGTGGACCAAGCCACAGAAGTTTTACGCCGCCGTCGGAATGTTCCCTATCAGGGGAAGAACAGTTTTTCGATTCAAACGTCGCAGCAAATCGTCGATCAATTTCACAGCATTCTGGGGATGGTAGCGCTGGCGACGGTGGTTCTGAGCGGGATTGGTTTGCTGATCGGCGGCGTGGGCGTAATGAACATTATGCTGGTGAGTGTTACCGAGCGCACGCGCGAAATCGGTGTGCGCAAAGCCATCGGGGCAAAGAGAGGCGACATCACCTGGCAATTTCTCCTGGAAGCGATGACGCTGACAGGTGCGGGCGGAGTCATAGCGCTATTCCTCGTCAATGGTTTGGTGCTGTTGATCAAATTCTCCTTGCATTGGCCAGGCAGCGTGCCCGTCTGGGCCGCAGTCACGGGCATCGTCGTGAGCATTAGTGTCGGGTTGGTGTTTGGCGTGTGGCCAGCCATGAAAGCGGCGAAGCTCGATCCTGTCGAAGCGCTGCGCTACGAATAACGCCTAGCGTCTCTGCCAAAGTTGCCGATTAGCACAGGCCCAGCGGCCCGCTCATTGAGTAGAGGCCGGAGTGTGCGCCCCGTGGAGAACGCTTGCCGATTGGCTGGAAGCGGAATTCTGCGAATCACCGGGACGATTGAGCGCCGCCAGTGCAACTTTTCCAGAATGGATGAACCGTGGCTGGGTGTCTTTCTTCTCCGTTTGCTTGGGTGTATCGTCCGAGTTTTCGCGCTGAGGATCGATAGCCGTCGTTTGGTTTGTGTAGCTAAACGCTTCCAACGGCACGCCGGGGCGATAGTAAGAGGGTGGCGGGGCTGGCACATCTCCAAAATGAGCCTGCAGCGCGTGCGGGACCTGGAGAAAGGCGGTCAACAGCAGGCCGGCAGCAGCCACCATCCAAACCTCGCGATGTTTCGACGGCTGCATCCACCATGAACGATTCTCAACGCGCAGAGCAGGCGGTCGTGGCCGCGAACGCGTATACGGATAGAGAAACGTGACCAGCTGTTGGAAAGAATCGAAGCGCTCCAGCGGATTCTTTGCCAGGCAACGGGCGATCACGCGGTCCAGTTCCGGCGGCACCGCGGGATTTCTTTTCGAAGGCGGCAAAGGCTCAGCGTAAAGAATTTCCGAGCAAACCGCGCCGACAGTATCCCCATTGAAGGGGCGCGCACCTGTCAAAAGTTCATAAAAGACAATTCCAAATGAGAATTGATCCGAACGCTGATCCTGCGATGCACCCAGAATCTGCTCGGGCGACAGGTAAGCCGGCGTCCCCTTTACACGTTCGGAGCTGGATGCTTGCGTGGCCAGGCGCGCGATGCCGAAGTCGCCCAGCTTTACCTTCTCCTCCGGGGTCACAAAAATATTGCCCGTCTTAATGTCCCCGTGGATGATGCCTGTGCGATGCGCCAGCGCGAGGGCGCGCGCCAAATCCGCGGCCCAGGCACATGCGCGCTGCAGCGTCAGCGGGTGCGACTCAAGGTGATCTTCCAAAGTTTTCCCTGCAACGTATTCCATCACCAGGAATGGCGTGCCTTCCTCGTTGATGCCCACGTCGTAGAGCTGCACGATGGCGGGATGGGAAAGCTGGCCCACCAATTGCGCTTCGCGCAGAAATTGTTCTTCCAGGTCCTCGCCAAAACTGTGAATGAAAGTCTTCAGGGCCACCGTGCGGCCGATGACGTTGTCGCGCGCCCGTTCGACACGGCTCGTGGTTCCAGTTCCGATGCACTCCAGGGCTTCGTAGCGGCTTTTATTGAGCGTAATCATTTAGGCGGAGCGCAAGAGGCGGCCTGCGCGATCGCGTAACCCGTTCCCATTGCCATGGCCATTGCCGTTGGATTGCGCCGCTGGACCCGGAATCGGAGTGTGCCGCGCCAGAGGAAAAAGTTCCTGCGCGAGGACTTCCGCATTCGCGTAGCGGGCCGACGGATCCTTCGCGAGGCAGCGCGCCACAATGTCATCGAAAGCGGCGGGCAACGAACGATTCGCGTGTGACGGAGGAAGCGGCGTCGAAGAAAGTACGCGCGTACAGATACCTTGCAGGGAGTCAGCATCAAACGGCCGCTGGCCGGTCACCATTTCATAAAGAACGATGCCGAGGGAGAACATGTCCGACCGCGCGTCCTGCGGTTTGCCGACGATTTGTTCGGGGCACCAATAAGCAGGTGTTCCTGCGAGGGCAGTGGTTTTCGTATCGTGACTGGCAAGCCGTGCCATGCCAAAGTCCATCAGCTTCACGCGTCCATCCTCGGTGATCAGCATGTTTGCCGGCTTTACGTCGCCGTGAATGACGCCCTTTTTATGCGCCACTCCTAACGCGCTGGCCACCTGCCCGGCCCAAGCGCAGGCTTTCTGGAAAGGAACGCTGTGCTTGTCCAAAATGCGATCGAGCGGTTGGCCCTCGAGGTATTCCATCACGAGATAAGGGGTATGGCTGGCCTCGTCAATGCCCATGTCATGCAGCGTGATGATCGCAGGGTGGGAGAGTTGGCCTACCACGCGCGCTTCTTGAATGAAGCGCTGCCGGGCTTCTCCTTGGGCTAGTTCCCGTGGGAAGAGCTTGATAGCCACCAGGCGTCCGATGAGCGGATCGTGGGCGCGAGCCACCCGCCCGTGGGCTCCTGAGCCGATGATTTCTAGAATTTCGTAGCGTCCGACTTGCATTGCCGTCTCTCCCTCAGAAAGACCATTGCCATCGAGGGTTCAAGATTAAATGAGGCAGGGCGGGGGCGGAATGAAGCGAGGGTAACGTTTTGGTGGGGTACGGTAGTACTAGGAGAGAATGAGAAGTACAGGTTCTAACTTGCTGTAAATAAGCACTTTACAAGATCGCCCCAAGGAAGGACAGGTGTTTCGCGTCTTCGGGAACCGCACCAGCTTCTTCAGTGCGAGGTTGCCTGAACCAACGGTACGAGGGCCGAAGCGGAACGCAGATGATTCGGAAAGTCGCGGATGAACTTCTTCATGGAAGGGTGCCAGAAGCCGTTGAAACCGAAGAAATACATCTCACGCATCGCTTGGTCCGCCGACCATTTGTCCATCGCCATGCGGTAAGTGGCCACGAAAACGCCCGTGCGGTCGTTCCCAAAGAGGCAATGCACGAAGACCTTTTGTTTCGGATCATCACGAAACAATTCCAGGAATTTCGCCACTTGTTCATCGCTGGGAGGCGACCATCCGCTGACCGGCAGGTGCACAAAGCGCATGCCCAGCGATTCGGATTCCTTGCGTTCCCATTCGTATTTCTCGCGGTCTTCTCCGCGCAGATCCACAATCGTTGTGATGCCCAGCTTTTTCAACTCGGCGAGCCCGTTTTCTTTCGGCTGCGCGCCCCGGAAAAGAGCGTCGTTGATTTTTCCCGCGTTGTGAATTCCTGCGAATTGCAATTTCTCCCCGTAAGAGGACCACGTCACCGCTGGGATCACGGGCTGCGCGGCCGCTTTTTCTTGCGCAAGTAGTTGCGAAGAAAGAAGTCCGAGGAAAATTAGAGAGAAAAAAGTTCGCTTCATCATCAATGTGATGCAACCAGTCTAGCGCGAGGAGAAACTGTGCAAAAGGTGTTGAAGGGTCTGGAGTTGTGCAGAAAACCGACCACTACAAATAGACACAGTACGTAAATGATTGACTACATTTTGCGTTTTTCACTTGACAGAATTTTCGCATGCGTTGATACTGCGTTTCCAGATTCGGGGGACGTGCAAGCGCCAGGCGGACCGAGTCGAGAACGGTTGGAAGGTCCCGGCGCCCACGGGGAACAGCCCGGTTCTTAGCGAAAAAATCGAGCGCGAAGTATTTGCTCCGCGCCCGTACGTGGCGGAGCAACTGCCGTGAGGCTGTGTGCGGATTCCAGCCGGCGGCGGGGCATTGGCGTTTCACGCTCTGGGACTTGCGACTGCTCGCAGTCGTCTTTTTTTCGCTGGCGCCTTTCGCGAAGCCCCGAATCGAGTTGCGTTAGCTTTGGTCCAGACCCTGAGGCGAAGCGTGGCCCCCTTGCCGCTGACAGGGGAGTAAAATAGTAGGGTCCCCCGCTCGTTGGCGGGATCCAATGCGCTGGAGGGACAAATGGCAACCGTGAAGCATGCTCTGACCGGAAACTCGCAAGTGACGGATATGAAAGCGGAGAGAACCGCCGCACGCACGGGGAAAGGTCTGGCTTTTCCGCGGTACTTTACCGACGGGAAGAAGTCGCCCTTCGACGCGGTCGAATGGGAAAAGCGCGTGGCCCTCATCGGTAACGAAAAGGGGGTGACCATCTTCCGCCAGGAAGATGTCGAAGTCCCGAAGACCTGGTCGCAAACCGCGACCAATATCGTCGCCAGCAAGTATTTCCACGGCAAGCCAGGAACGGATCAGCGGGAAAGCTCCGTGCGCCAATTGATCGGCCGCGTGGCCAACACTATCGTTCGCTGGGGCGAACAGGGCGGATATTTTGCTGATGCCGCTTCCCGCGATGCCTTCAAAGACGAACTGACCCACTTGCTGGTCGAGCAGAAAATGGCTTTCAATTCCCCCGTATGGTTCAACGTGGGCGTTCAAGCGAAGCCGCAATGTTCGGCCTGCTTCATCAACTCCGTTCGGGACGATATGGGCTCCATCATGGATTTGGCGAAAACTGAGGGCATGCTGTTCAAGTGGGGCTCCGGCACAGGCACGAATTTCTCTTCCCTGCGCGGCAGCAAGGAAACGCTTTCCGGCGGCGGCATTGCCTCCGGCCCCGTGAGCTTCATGAAGGGCTTTGACGCTTTCGCGGGCGTCATCAAGAGCGGCGGAAAAACGCGTCGCGCTGCGAAGATGGTCATCCTGAACATCGACCATCCCGACATCGTCGAATTCATCGAATGCAAAATGAAGGAAGAGCGCAAGGCCCACGTTTTGATCGAGCAGGGCTACGACAGCTCGATTGATGGCGACGCTTACGCTTCGATTTTCTTCCAAAATGCCAATCACTCCGTGCGCGTCACCGACGACTTTATGCGCGCGGTGGCCGAAGACAAAGACTGGTGGACAAAGAACGTCGCGGACGGTCAGCCCGTGGAA
>Ga0075426_10001317_pt1 | contig 17613 bp, 21 predicted proteins | sample SoiMethybrSBSTD5_FD_75304 | JGI IMG/M metagenome (GOLD analysis project Ga0075426, IMG submission 75304) | Bulk soil microbial communities from a Populus tree surrounding site in Tennessee, USA - Soil MetaG P. TD hybrid SBSTD5 | ecosystem: Environmental > Terrestrial > Soil > Tree plantation... | reverse complement strand
TTTTCAGCGTCTCCATCAGCTTTTCCCAGCCGCCGAGCGCCTCGATCTGCTTCTTTTCCTCCTCCGACAGCGTGAGCTCGACCTGCTTCAGCAGCCACTCGAGCGGCACCTGCGCCTCGATGCCGGGAATGGTCTCGACGCCTTGCCAGAACTCGCCGAAGGCGCGGTCGAACTTGTCGTAGTTGGCCTCGTCCTTCACGAGCGCGGTGCGCGACAGATAATAGAAGTCGTCGACCGAAGGACCGATGACATTTTTGCCCATCGCCTCGAGGAGCGTCAGGTACTCCTTGATGGAGACGGGCAGCCGATGGCTCTTGAGCTTGAGGAAGAAATCGATCAGCACGCGGGCTATTGTAAGTAGAATCGCCGCTTTTTCAGCGTGATCCGTCTCTCGCAGGTCACTCTGCGCCGCGGCGCCAAGGCGCTGCTCGAGCAAACCGACCTTACCGTCCACGCCGGCGAGCGCATCGGCCTGATCGGTGTCAACGGCTCGGGCAAGTCGAGCCTGTTCGCGATGCTGCGCGGCGAGCTGCACGCCGATAAGGGCGATGTCGATCTGCCTGCGCACTGGCGCATTGCGCATGTCGCGCAGGAGACTCCGGCCCTCGAGCGATCCGCGGTCGAGTACGCGATCGACGGCGATACCGCGCTGCGCGATCTGCAGCATGAACTGGAGCGCACGCATGACGGCACGCGCATGGGCCATCTGCATGCCGAGCTCGCCGACGCCGATGTGTACACCGCGCGGCCGCGGGCAGAATCGCTTCTCCTCGGCCTTGGCTTCCGCACCGAGGAGCTGGAAAAGCCGGTATCGACGTTCTCGGGCGGCTGGCGCATGCGTCTCAACCTCGCGCAGGCGCTGATGTGCCGCTCGGACCTGCTGCTGCTCGATGAGCCGACCAACCACCTCGACCTCGACGCCATCATCTGGCTCGAGGACTGGCTGCGGCGCTATGCGGGCACGCTGATCGTGATCTCGCATGACCGGGATTTCCTCGACGGTGTCGTGAAGGTCATCGTTCACATCGACCAGCGAAAGCTCCGGCGCTACACGGGCGATTACTCGAGCTTCGAGACGCAGCGCGCGCAGGCCATAGTGCTGGCCGCGGCGCAGGTCGAGAAGCAGGCGCGCGAGCGCGCGCACCTGCAGTCGTTCATCGATCGCTTCCGCGCCAAGGCGACCAAGGCGCGCCAGGCGCAAAGCCGCATGAAGATGCTGGCGAGGATGGAGGATCTCGCGCCGCTGCACGTCGCCGCGCCGTTCGCGTTCGAGTTCCGCGACCCGGAGCGCTCGCCAGACCCACTGCTCGTACTTGAGGAGGTGGCGGCCGGCTATCCGGACAAGGGCGTGCTCTCGGAGGTGAAGCTCTCCTTGCGCGCGAACGAGCGCATTGGGCTCCTCGGCGTCAATGGCGCCGGCAAGTCGACGCTCGTGAAGACGATTGCCGGCGTGCTTGCGCCCCTCGCTGGAAGCGCGACGTTCAACAAAGGCGTCGAGATCGGCTATTTCGCCCAGCACCAGGTCGAGATGCTGCGCGACGACGAATCGCCCCTCTGGCACCTGCGCCGCATGGCGCCGCAGGCGCGCGAGCAGGACCTGCGCAACTACCTCGGCAGCTTCAATTTCCCGGGCGACATGGCGACCGACCCGGTCGCCAACTTTTCCGGCGGCGAAAAGGCCCGCCTCGCGCTCGCGCTCATCGTCTGGCAGCGCCCGAACCTCCTGCTCCTCGACGAGCCCACCAATCATCTCGACCTGGAGACACGCGAGGCGCTGGCGGTCGCGCTCGCTCAATTCGAGGGGACGCTCGTGCTCGTGTCGCACGACCGGCACCTGCTGCGCGCGACGACCGACAAGCTCCTCATCGTGGCGAACGGCACGCTGCGCGAGTTCGACGGCGATCTGGACGACTACCGCGACTTGCTATTGAAGCGTGACAGCGCGCCTAAGGCGGTGAAGCCGACCAAGCCACCGGCTGCGCCCAGGGCGAAGGCCGGCAACAGAAAACCGATCGAGGCGCGCATCAAGCGGCTCGAGGAAATCATGAACCGCCTGAATGCCGAGAAGGCGTCGATCGACGCGCGCCTAGCCGATCCTGCCGCGTACCAGGATCAGGAGGCGCTCAAGACGCTGCTGCACGACCAGGCTTATGTCGCCCGGGAGATCGAGCAGGTCGAGACCGAGTGGCTGCGCAAGCAGGCGGAGCTCGAGGAGCCGTAATCGTCCGGCCGCACGGTGGCGGGGGCGATGACGCGGGGTCAAGGCCGCGCCTCCGCGGTACGACGGTTGCTTCACGGGGCACGCCGTGGAGCAACGCGCGAACCCTTCACAGCGATTACTGAGCACGCTCGAGCGGCTGCTCGAGATTCCGACGGGCGACCTCAAGGCGACGCTCATCCCGGCCACGGACCTCATCGCGCAAACGCTCGGCGCGGACAAGGTCGATGCCTTCCTGTACGACTCGACGCGCGACTCGCTCTGCGCCGTTTGCAGCAGCAGCCAGCCCCTATCTGCCCTGCAGCGCAAGCTGGGCCTCGAGGTCCTGCAAATCAGCAATGGTGGCCGCGTCGTGTGGGTCTACAAGACGGGCAAGACGTTCATTACCGGCCGCCTGACGCAGGATTCGGATGAGCTGCGCGGCGTCAAGGAGGGGCTGAAGATCGAGTCGAAGATCGGCGTAGCGCTCGAGATGGGCGGCGTCAGGCGCGGCATGGTGATGATCGCCTCGCTGAAGCCCGACTACTTCACCGAAGAAGACGCGCGCTATGCCGAGACCGTCGTCGGCTGGATCGGCGTTCTCGCGCACCGCGCGGAGCTCTCCGAAGCGATGCGGCGCAATGCGATCGAGCACAGCCGCCGCGCGCTCGCCGAGGAGCTCGTGGCGGTCGTGGCGCACGACCTGCGCAATTACTTAACGCCAATCACGCTGCGGCTGGACTACCTTGGGCGGTTGGCCATACGTTCCGGAAACCTGGAAGCGCAACGCGAGCTCGAGCTGATATCGAAGTCCGTAAGCCAGTTGCGCGTGCTCGTATCGGACTTGCTCGACGTCGCACGCATCGAGCACGGCGTTTTCCGCATCGAGCCGGTGCCGGTGGACCTCGCCTTGCTCGTGCGGGAGAGCGCCCGCACCCTTGCACGGCCGGACGTCAAGGTCGATGTGCGAGTGCAGAGCACGGGCACGATCGTCGTTGTCGGCGACGCCGCCCGGCTGCGCCAGTGCCTCGATAACCTGATCGCGAACGCGGTCGAGCATTCGCCGAAAGGCGGCACGGTCACCGTAATGATCGCGACCGAGAGCCACGCCGACGGCGAGCGCGCGAGCGTCGATGTCATCGATGAAGGCCCAGGCGTGCTGCCGGAGGTATTGCCCCGAGTGTTCGACCGCTGGGCGAGCGGCAAGCCGGGCGAAGGCGGGCTAGGACTCGGTCTTTACCTGGCGAAACGTATCGCCGTGGTCCACGCCGGCGACCTCATGGTCGAATCGACGCCCGGCAAAGGTGCGCGCTTCCGCTTGATGCTGCCCTGCAAGCTGGAGCAGGAAAGCCGCGCCTGACGCCTTAGGCGCCGAGCCAGCTCGACAGGAACGCCGGATCGAGCGGCTTCGAGACGCAAAGATCGAAGCCCGCATCCAGGCACTTCGCGCGTGCCTCGGCGGTGGCATGGGCCGTCATGGCGACGAGGCGCGGCGTTGCACCGAGTTCCTGGCGAAGGCGGTGAACGACCTGGTAGCCGTCCATCACCGGCATCCAGAGATCGATGAGAGCGACCTCGGGCCTGACGCTCGCCGCGAGTTCCACGGCGGTCCGACCGTCCGGCGCCTCGTAGACCTCGTGCCCCATGCGGCGGACGTAGCTCGATACTGCGTCGCGAACCGCCGCGCTGTCGTCGACAACCAGAATGCGCTTGACCGATGAGCGAGGCCGCGACATGGAATGACGGAATTTTCCCACCGCGCTTTTCGGGCGGCAAGATTATTTCCGGAACTCGGCGGCGGCGTTTTATCTGTCGGCCGGGCCGAAGTCGCGCCGGTAGATGCGCAGCAGCGCGAGGAAAAGCGCGATCGCGAGCGGCCCGAGCAGGAGGCCCGTCATGCCGAATGCGGCGAGGCCGCCGATCAGCGAGAAGAAGAGCACGCCGGCGTGCATCTCCACGTCGCCTTTCATCACGTAGGGCTTCACGAAATTGTCGACCATGCTCACGACAAGGAACGCCCACAGCGCGAGGAAGAGCGCCGTATACGGATGCGCATTGACGAGGAGTGTCAAGGCCGCGAAAAGGCAGACGATCGGGGCGCCGGCCGGTACCAGGGCGGCGAAGAAAGTGAGGCCGGCGAAGAAGAAGGGATGCGGCACGCCGGTGAGCGCATAGCCAATCAGGGCGAAGAGCGCCTGAGCGCCCGCGCTGATGAGCGTCGCGACGATCACGGCGTACGAGACCTTGCGGAACTCGGCGATGAGCTCGTGCGTGTGCGCGCTGCCCAGCGGCGAAACTTCCTCCAGCCACACGAGCAGGTCCTTGCCGCCGACGAGCAGGAAGAAAAGCGCGAGCAGCATGAGGGTCGCCTGCACCACGAAGGCGCCGGTTGCGGCGAGCGCGCTGCCGACCGCGGACGCCGCGCGTCCGGCCTGCGTGCCGATGTTCGACTCGATGAACTGGCCAACGTCGCCGAGCGCGGCGAGGCCTTCGTTCGCGAGCTTCTCGAGCGGCGCCGGCAGCCGGTGCATCAGGCCCTCGAAGCCTTCGCCGCGCACGGTCTCGATCACGAACTTGACGCCGGCGGTGACCTCATTGACGAGCACCGCGGAGAGCGCGACGAGCGGCCCGATCACGAGTACAAGGAGGGCGAGGACGAGGAGCGTCGCCGCGAGCTTCGGCCGTCCGCGCAGCAGCCGCGCGAGGCGCTCCTGCAGCGGCGCGAGCACGATGCCGAGCACGGCGGCGATGAGGAGCGCGCTCGCGAGCGGCCAGGCGACCGCGCCGACGAGCAGCGCGCTGCCGATGAGCAGCGCGAGGACGAACCGCCGCGCGGCTAGTTCTGTTCCTTGAAGCCGATCGCGGTGACGATCTTGCCCCATTTCGCCTGCTCGGACTCAACGAATTTGGCGTACTCCTGCGGCGTGCCGGGCGCGGCGACGCCGCCGACCTTCGCGAACTGCTCGGTGACCGACGCAGATTTCAGCGCCGCCATCGCCGCGGCATGCACGCGTCGCTGGATCGCCGGGGCCGCCCCCGCCGGCATGATGAGGCCATACCAGTTGTCCGAGTTGACGTTCGGGTAGCCGAGCTCCGTGGTCGCGGGAACGTCGGGCAGCGTATCGGCGCGCTTCGCGCTGGTCACGGCGAGCGCCTTCAGCTTCCCGCTCTTGATGTGCTGCAGCAGCACCGGCACGTCGAAGATGCCCATCTGCACCTGGCCGCCGACGAGATCGGTCACCGCGGGCGCCGCGCCCTTATAGGGTACGTGCACGATGTCGATCTTCGCCTCAGCCTTGAGGAGCTCGCCCGCGAGATGCGTGATGCTGCCCGCGCCGGCGGAGCCGAAATTCACTTTTCCGGGATTCGCTTTCGCGTAGGAAACGAGCTCGGCGAAGCTCTTCACGGGTAGCGACGGGTGCACGGCGAGCACTTCGGGCACGCGCACGACCACGGTGATGAGCGCGATGTCCTTCTTGATGTCGTAGGGCAGGCGCGCGAGCGAGAACGGCGCGATCACCAGCGGCGATGCGCTGTTGAAGACGAGCGTGTAGCCGTCGGGCGCCGCCTTCACGCCGCGCTCGACGCCGAGCACGCCGCCGACGCCGCTCACGTTCTCGACGATCACCGGCTGGCCGAAGTCCGTGCTCATCCCTTGCGCGAGCGAGCGGCCGAAGATGTCCGCCGGTCCGCCCGCCGGGAAGCCGATGATGAGCTTCACCGGCTTCGACGGGTACGCCTGCGCTTGCGCGAGCAAAGGACAAAGCGCGAGCAACAGCGCCTTAATCACAGCGCACCGTCATGCCGCCGTCGACGACGATCTCGGCGCCGGTGATGAAGCGCGCTTCGTCGGACGCGAGAAAGAGCACCGCGTTCGCGGTATCACGGCCATCGCCCGCGAACCCGACCGGGATGCGCTCGAGGCGCGACTTGAGCAGCGCCTGCACGTCGCCGCCCATGCGCTGGTGCGCAAGGCGCGCCTCGACCATCGGCGTGTGAAGCTGGCCCGGGACAACCGTGTTGACGCGGATGCCCTTGGGCGCGTATTGCACGGCCACGACGCGCGAGAGCTGGATCACGCCGGCCTTGGTGGCGGCATAGGCGACCTGCGCCGAGCCACCCCAGCGCAGTCCCGAAGTCGAGGCGATGTTGACGATCGCACCAGAACGCTGGCGCTCCATTACCGGCAGCACGTGCTTGCAGCCGAGGAACACGCTCTTCAGGTTCGTATCGACCTGCGCATCCCAGACTTCCTCGCTCATTTCGACGGGCCCGCCGGCCGCCGAGCCGCCGACATTGTTCACGAGGATGTCGATGCGGCCATAGCGTTCGAGGCAAGCGCGCACCATTGCGCCGACCGCCGTGCTGTCGGTGACATCGCAGACATGCGTCGCGATGCCGGGCGCCTTAGCCACGGTTTCTTCGAGCCTTTGCGCATCGCGATCGACGGCAAAGACGCGCGCGCCTTCCTGGACGAAGCGCACCGTCGTCGCGCGGCCGTTGCCCCAGCCGGGGCCGACGCAGCCCGCGCCCGTGACGATCGCAACCTTGTCTTTAAGCCGCGGGTTCGGGTTGAAGGCGGGTGAGGGCTGCGTCATGATGAGCGCGAGCATTCTATGGCGAAAACTCCGCTCGGGAAGCTAAGGCCCGCGGCGATCGGCCTGCTGGAACTGCCGCGCCTCGAGCAGGCTGTGCTCGAGGGCTTTCGCGCGCTCGGCGACCTTACCGGCACCACCTCGGACGCGCTCGACGAGTGCGACATCGCGGGCGCCGTGCCGGCCTCGCATCTGCGGCCCAGCGATCCGCGCGCACGCGTCGTCGGGCAGGCGATCACGGTGCTCAATCGCATGGTGAGCGAGCGCCGTAAAGTATCGGGACTCGCCGACATCGAAGCGCACAACCTCGCCGAGCGCGGCGACGTGCTCGTCGTGCAGGGCGTGCCCAACATCTCGAGCATGGGCGGCGTCTCGGCGACCATCGGCAAGCGCCAGGGCGAAGCCGGCGCGATCGTCGACGGCGCCGTGCGCGACATCGATCATTCGCGCGCCATCGGCTATCCGGTCTGGTGCAGCGGCGCGAGTCCGATCACCGGCAAATGGCGCATCGAGACCATCGCCGTCAACGATCCGGTGCACATCGTCGGCATCGAGGTGAAGCCCGGCGATCTCGTCGTCGCCGACGAGTCCGGCGTTTGCTTCGTGCCTTTTGCGCGCGCAACGCAAGTGCTGGAGCTCGCCCAGCGCCTGGCTGCCTCGGAAGCGAAACGCGTGAAGGCGCTGGCCGACGGCATCACCCTCGCCGAGTTCATCAAACTGCCGCGATGAAGGTCATCCCCAGCGGCGAATCGCTCGGCGCGACCATCGACGGTTTGGATCTCTCCAAGCCCTTGCAAACGGCCGAGCTCGACGGCGTGCTAAAGGCGCTCGGCAAACACGGTGTCGTGCGCTTCCCGCGCCAGGAGCTCACCGGGCGACAGCTGCGCGATTTCAGCGCCCAGCTCGGCGATCTCGAGATCAATGTCGGCTCGCGCGGCTATCAGGAGCCCGGAATTCCCGAGGTGATGATCCTCTCGAACATCGTCGAGAACGGCCGGCCGATCGGCCTCGCCGACGCCGGCCAGGGCTGGCACACCGACATGTCCTACAGCCGCATGATCGCGTTCGCGAACGTGCTCTATGGCATCAAGATCCCGAAGCGCAATGGCAGGTCGCTCGGCGCCACGCAGTTCGCCAACACGCAGGCGGCGTACGCCGATCTGCCGAATGACGTGAAGCGCACGCTCGAGGGCAAGACGGTGCTGCACGACTTCGAGAAGTTCTGGGAAATGATGCGGCGGGAGAAGGGCAGCAAGCGGCCGGCGCTCAGCGATGCGCAGAGGAAGAGCAAGCCGCCGGTGTCGCATCCGATTTTCCTGCACCATCCGCTGAGCGCAAACAAGGTGCTGTACGCGAATCCCGGCTACGCCATCCGCATCAATGAGCTGCCGCCGAAGGAAAGCGACGAGATGCTGCAGTACCTGTTCCGGCACCAGCTGCAGCCGAAGTACATCTACACGTCGCAATGGGAAGAGGGCGATGTGCTGGTGTGGGAGGACATCGGCACGATCCACAACGCCGTCGCCGATTACGGGCCGAACGAGCACCGCCTGGTGAAGCGCTGCCAGGTGATGGCAAACCGCTACTTCCGCGAGGACGAGCTCTGACGCCGCAAAGGCTGCCGCCGCCCGTCATCCCGGGGAACTTCTACGCGGCGGGGCTCAACTACCGCGCGCACATCGCGTGGGCGAATTCGCGCGGTGGCACGTACAAGGTGCCGGAGCAGGCCGACATCGGCTATCGCTCGAACAATGCGCTCATCGGCAGCGGCCACGACATCGTTATTCCGCGCGATTCGAACGGGCCGGTCGAGTATGAAGGCGAGCTGGTCGCCGTCATCGGGCGCATGGCTCGCCATGTGAGCGAAGCGCACGCGCTCGACTATGTGGCGGGCTACACGCTCGGCAACGACGTGAGCGAGCGGTCATGGCAGAAGAGCGATCGCACGCTTTGGCGCGCGAAGAACAGCGATACGTTCAAGCCGATGGGGCCGCGCATCGTCGCCGGCATCGATCCCATGGACCAGGTGATCGAAGTGCGCATCAACGGCAACACGGTGTCGAGCTACAACACTCGTGGAATGATTTTCAGCGTCGCGCAGTACATTGCGCGCATGTCGCGCTACGTGACGCTGCACCCGAACGATGTCATCTGGTTCGGCTGCGACGGGCCGACCGTGCCCGCGCTCAAGCCGGGCGATCTGGTCGAGGTGGTGAACGACGCGATCGGCGTGCTCGCCAATCGCGTGCGTCAGGCAGTGACGTAAGGCTCGAGCGACGCAAGCACTTCGCCCCGCCGGATCGGCACGCACTCGGGCGGAAACTCCTGCCGGAAGCGCCCGCCGTGGTCGCGCATTCGGTCGATGAAGATTTTCAGGCGCCCCATAGCTCCAGTCGGCAGATCGTGCAGCACGAGCAGCGTCCAGGGCTGCGCGAGGCATTGGGCGAGCGCGACCTCCGCCCAGCCGCGCGGATCTTCCCAGTCGCGCGGCACGGCGTTCCAGAGCACGCAGGTCATGCGCTCGCGCCTGAGCACGTCCACCGCCGGGGCGCTCAACAGATGCCGGCCGATCTCGCCGCCGCCGCCGAAAGGGCGGAACAGGCGATCGGGATGGGAAAGCTCGTCGATCGCGGATTGCGTATCGATGATCTCGGCGAGGACGCGCGCCGGGTCGGCGACGCGACCGAGCGGCTCCCTGTGCGACCAGGTGTGGTTGCCGATCCAGTGACCTTCGGCGTGGACGCGCTTCGCGATCCCACGGCGCGCCGGATCCGCGAGCTTCGAGCCCAGCACGAAGAACGTCGCCTTGATGTCCGCCTGCGCGAGCACATCGAGCACACGCGGTGTGACCGCGGGCTCCGGGCCGTTGTCGAAAGTAAGGGTTACGTCCAGCTAGAGCTCGTCGGGCAGCGGCTTGCCGCGCGTCTCGGGGAGGAATGGCGCGCTCAATAGGCCGAGCACGTAGATCGACGCCATAGTCATCGCCGCGTTGCTGTAGCCGCCGAAGTTGGCGACCAGCGCGCCGGCGATGATCGGCCCCACCCAGGCGATGAAGCGCGGCGTGTTGAACGCGAACGCGGCGCCGGTGGCGCGCATGCGTGTCGGGAAGAGCTCGGGCAGCCAGACCGGCATCCACGAATAGAGCCCGAGGCTGAAGAAGCCGTTCACGACCGAGGCAATGAGCAGCACGCCGAGGTCGTGGGTCCAGAGGAACACGATCGGAGTCGTGACGAACGCGAGCACGATGTAGACAAGCGTCACCGGCCGGCGCCCGTAGCGGTCGGCGAAGAAACCGAGCCCGATGTAACCCGCGATCGCGCCGATGTTGTAAGCCATGCCGGCGTAGCTCGCCCATGCCGGGCCGGAGAGCCCCGCCTTGGCCGCGACTGAAGCGACGTACGGCGGCAGCCATGCCGAGATGCCCCACCAGGTGAGCGTCGTGGTGAGCGACAGGATGAAAGCGAAGATCGCGCGCCGGCGTGCCTCCGGATGGGCGAAGAGCTCGACGAGTGTGAAGCGCGTGCGCTCGTTGCGCTCGCGCGCGGCGCGCCGCTGGGCATCGGCCTGCTCCCATTTCGCCGACTCCGGAATGCCGCGCCGGATCCACAGCGTGAAGAATCCGGGCAGGATGCCGATGAGATACATATAGCGCCAGGCGTCCGGACCGAGCTTGCCGACGAAGAGCCACACGAGCGAGGCGACGAAGAAGCCGATGCCGAGGCCGCATTGCATGAGGCCGGCGCCTTTGCCGCGCGCGCGGTCGGGCCAGAGCTCGGCGACGATCGAGGCGCCGGTCGCCCATTCCGAGCCGATCGCGATGCCCACGAGCAGGCGCAGCGCCGCGAACGATTCCCAGTTCCATGCGAACGCCGAGAGCCCGGTCATCAGCGCATACGCGAGGATGGCGAACATCATGGTGCGTTTGCGGCCGACGTAGTCGGCGAGGATGCCGCCGAGCATGCCGCCGATGCCCCAGCCGAGGAGCGTGAGGCCGATGACGTACCCCGCGTACTGCGGGATCTGCGGGTACTGCGCGGGCGCGAGGAGCTGGTGCAGCGCCGCGCCGATCGTGAGGATCAGCGCGTAGGTCTCATAGCCGTCGAACATCCAGCCCAGGTTCGAGGCGAAAAGCGTGTTCCACTGCTTGCGGTCGATCGCGCGATACCAGGGCTCGGCGTGCGCGCCGGCGGCGCTCTGCTGCATGGCGAAATCCTCCGGGCGCGGAGCTTACGCTTTGGCGCGCGTCATGAAAACCAGGCGCTCGAATAGATGAACGTCCTGCTCGTTCTTCAGGAGCGCGCCGTGCAGCGGCGGGATGATGGTCTTGCGGTCTTTCGAACGCAGCGCGTCGGGCGGAATGTCCTCGGCGAGGAGCAGCTTCAGCCAATCGAGCAGCTCCGAGGTCGACGGCTTCTTCTTCAGCCCGGGCACTTCGCGCACCTCGAAGAACACTTCCATCGCTTCGCGCAGCAGCGATTTCTTCAGCGTCGGGAAGTGCACGCCGACGATTTTCTCCATCGTCTCCTTGTCGGGGAAACGGATGTAGTGGAAGAAGCAGCGGCGCAGGAACGCGTCGGGCAGCTCCTTCTCGTTGTTCGAGGTGATGAAGACGATCGGCCGGTGTCTTGCCTTGACCAGCTCGCGCGTCTCGTAGACGTAGAACTCCATGCGATCGAGCTCGCGCAGGAGGTCGTTCGGGAACTCGATGTCCGCCTTGTCGACCTCGTCGATCAGCAAGACGACCGGCGTCTCGGACGTGAAGGCCTGCCACAGCATGCCTTTCACGATGTAATTGTGGATGTCGTGCACGCGCTGGTCGCCGAGCTGCGAGTCGCGCAGGCGGCTCACCGCGTCGTATTCGTAGAGGCCCTGCTGCGCCTTGGTCGTCGACTTGATGTGCCATTCGAGGAGCGGCAGGCCAAGCGCGCGTGCCACTTCGACCGCGAGCATCGTCTTGCCGGTGCCGGGCTCGCCCTTCACGAGCAGCGGCCGCTCGAGCGTAATCGCCGCGTTGACCGCGAGCGTCAAGTCCTCCGTCGAGACGTACGTGGTCGAGCCCTTGAAGCGCATTTCACCCTTTCGACTGGGAAAGTTGCATTCTAACAGTCGGTTTCCGCTAGAATTTCCCACCCCGCGAGCGAGAACAAGAGCAATGGCCCACCGCATTTTTCATCTGCTGCTCGGCGCCGCGCTCGCCGCAGCCCTGCAGAGCGCGAGTGCGCAGAAGGCGCCCAAGCCGCCGGCCGACAAGGCGCCCGATGTCCAGGAAAAGCGTCCGGCGAACGTCCCCGCACCTGACTTCCAGAACTTTCACGCGCAGTGCGTCGGCTGCCACGGCATTCCCGGCTACAAGACGGCCTTCCCCAACGTCTATCACGTGCCGAAAATCGCGGGCCAGCAGCCCGGCTATATCATCGCCGCGCTCAAGGCGTACAAGTCCGGCGATCGCTCGCATCCGTCGATGCGCGGCATCGCGGCGAGCCTGAGCGAGGAACAGATGAAGCAGCTCGCCGAGTACTACGGAGCGCCCGCGAAATGAGACTTGTCGCCTGCGCTTTTCTTCTCGTCGCGATGAGCGCATATGCGAGCGGCGATCCGGCGAAAGGCAAGGAGAAGGCCGCGCAGGTGTGCGCCGCGTGCCATGGCGCCGACGGCACCAAGCCCTCGGCGCCGGACCAGCCGGTGCTCGCCGGGCAGTACTACGACTATCTCGTGCGCGCGCTAACCGACTACAAGAACGGCCGGCGCAACAACCCGATCATGAAGACGTTCGCGGGGCAGCTTTCCGAGGAGGAGATGGAAGACGTCGCTGCCTGGTTCTCGAGCCAGCCGCGCACGTCGCTGCACGACCAGCGCTGAGCGGCGCTCATGCTTGACGCCGTGGCGCGCGAAGCTCTCGCCGGCCTCAAGGAAGCGGGAATCGATTTCGTCTCGGGACTGCCGGACGGGTGGCAGCGCAACCTGCACGAGCTTGTCGAAGCGGATCCGGACATCAAGTACGTGCCGGTGTGCAATGAAGGCGTCGGCTTCTCCGTCTGTGCCGGCGCCTGGCTCGGCGGACGCAAGACCGCGCTCGTCATGGAGAACTCGGGCTTGCGCGTCGCCGCCGAGTACATCGCGCGCATCTCGCTCGGCTGCGGCATCCCGGTCCTGCTGCTCGCTTCCTATCGCGGCGATCTCGGCGACACGGAGCACTGGGCCGTTCCCCACGCAATCGTCGCCGAGCCGCTGCTCGACGCGCTGCGCATCCCCTACCAGGTCGTGCGCCGCCGTGACGAACTGCGTGCGGCGATCAAGCGTGCGCATCGGCTCTCTGAAGCGCAGCTGCATCCGGTGGCCGTGCTCGTCTCCGGCGACTGCATCTGGCAGGACTGATGGCGCTCGAGCGCTACGAGTCGCTGACGCGCCTTGCGGCGCGGCTGCCGCGCGACGCGCTCGTCATGTCGACGTACATCGGCGCCGTGTCTTTCGAATGGGCCGCGATTACCGAAGAGCATGCGAGCACGGCGCAGCTCGGCCAGATGGGCGATGTGATCGGCCTCGCCGTGGGGCTCGCGCTCGCGCTGCCGCATCGCAAGGTGGTTTGCCTGGATGGCGACGGCTCCGTGCTGATGGAGCTCGGCCAGCTCGTCGTCATGGGCCAGGAATCGCCCGCCAACCTCGCGGTGTTCGTCGTCGACAACGGCGTGTACGAGTCGATCGGCTCCGGCAAGAGCGGGCCTCGCCCGACGGCCACGGCCGGCCGCAGCGACCTGGCGGCCATCGCGCGCGGGTGCGGCGTCCCCTACGCCGCCAACGTGCAGACGGTGGAGGAGCTTGAGCGCGAGATGGAGCTCGCGTTCACCGCGCCGGGTTGCCGTTTCATCAACATGCGCACGAATCCCGGTCGCGCGCGCGTGCCGCCGCGGCAGAGCGATGGCTTCGAAGCGAAGTATCGCTTCGTGCGCTACGTCGAGAAACTGGAAGGCAGGCAGATCCTGCAGCTCGCGCGGCAGGACCGGCAGCTGATGAAGCGCTAGATCGCGTTTTCCTTGCGCTCGGCGCGATCGACGAGGTCTTCCCACAACCCGTCGGTCGACTTGCGCAGGAGGATGTCGGGCTGCGGATCGAGCACGTACCACAGCCCACGGCGCACTTCCTCCGCGAGCTCGTTCGGCGCCCAGAGCACCATGCCGGCGAAGAAGCGCGCCTGCTGCGACTGCGTCTCGATGATGCGGTCGACCACCGAGCTGTCGAAAGCGAGGAAGAGGCCCGGCGCGAGCTGGATCGAGCGGCCGCCCGGGTTGTCGCGGTTCTTCACCATGGCGAAGATCACCTCGGGTCCGTTCGGCCCGCCGAGGTACACCGGATCCACCACTTTTTGTGACGGCGCGTGCTTCGGGAAGAGTTTGCCGAGGGTGAGCGTCGTCGGGCGGTTGACAATGAAGCCGACGTGGCGATCGTCGCCGAGCGGTTTCGCGATGAGGATGGTCGAGCCGTAGAGCCGGTCGTGCAGGTTGCGCTTGGCGACGAGCAGCACCGTCTGCGTGATGTCCGCGGCGCCGGCGAGCGGGGCGGCGAGGGCGAGCACGATGGCGGCAAGCAGGCTGAGGAGCTTCATGGCACGACCTCCCGACACGATGGCGCCATCATGCCGGGGCCAATGTTTACGCCCGGCGGCCCCTGCTTAGTCCGTTCAGCGCCGGGCCCGGCGCTCGAGGCACTCGAGATAGGCGGCCGCATCCGGCGGCGCGCCGTCGCGCTGGGCGCGCCAGACCGTCTCGGCGAGGCATTCGATCGCCTCGTGCAGCGCCTCGTGCCGGTCGCCGGCGCGCGCCGCCAGCGTGGCGAAATGCCGGGCGATGCCGGGCGGCTGGTCGATCGAGAGCTGCTCCTCGAGCGCGACGTGCAGGCTCATGTGCAGGAAGGGGTTTCCCTCGTCGACATAATCGCGCTCGCGATAGCGCTCCGGCTCGCAGAGCATGGCGTGGTATTCCGGATGAGCGAGCATCACGTCGAGAACGATCGTCTCGATGCCCGCCACCGGCTCGCCGGCGCGGTACTTGCGCCATGCCCCGAAAAACGTCTCCCGTACCTGCTCGCGCGTCGGATCGAACATCAGGCTTTGGTTTTCTTCCGGTACTCGCAGAGGTCGCGGATCAGGCACTCGGGACAGCCGGGCTTGCGCGCGATGCACACGTAGCGGCCGTGCAGGATGAGCCAGTGATGCGCGTCCTTGAGGAACTCGGGTGGCGTGAATTTCAACAGCTTGTCCTCCACTTCGCGCGGGTCCTTGCCCGGCGCGATGCCGGTGCGGTTCGCGACGCGGAAGATGTGCGTGTCGACCGCGACGGTGGGCTGGCCGAAGGCGGTATTGAGCACCACGTTCGCCGTCTTGCGCCCGACGCCGGGCAGCTCCTCCAGCGCCTCGCGCGTCGTTGGCACGTCGCCCCCGTGCTTCTGCACCAGGATGCGCGAGAGCTCGACGACGTTCTTCGCCTTATTGCGATAAAGCCCGATGGTCTTGATGTACTCCTCGAGACCCGTGACGCCCAGCTTCACCATCTTCTGCGGCGTGCCGTACTTGTTGAAGAGCGCCTCGGTCGCCTTGTTCACCGACTTGTCGGTTGCTTGCGCAGAGAGCACGACCGCGACGAGCAGCTCGTAAGGCGTGCGATATTTGAGCTCGGTGGTCGGATTTGGCTTGGCCGCGCGAAAGCGCCGGAAGATCTCGCGGCGCTTCTGCGGATTCATTTGGAGCCGAGCAGCGCGGCGAGGATCGACTTGCGCTCTTCGGCGTCGTGCGAATGCACTTCGGCCTGCGCCAGGCGCTCGCGCCGGCGCTTGCCGCGCACGCCGGCCGCACGGCGCAGCGCCGGCGTCCAGTCGCCCGTGCGCGGCACGATGTCGATGCAGTCGACCGGGCAGGGCGCTAGGCACAGGTTGCAGCCGATGCACCACGACTCGACGACCGTGTGCATGCAGCCCTGCGCGCCGACGATGGCATCGACCGGGCAGGCGTCGATGCAGCGCGCGCAGCCGATGCAGCGCGCCTCGTCCACCACCGCGACCGCCGGGCGCTTCATCGCCCGGTGTCGCGCGCGAGCTGCGCGTGCGTGATCTTGCCGGCGAGCACCTGCATGCCGGTGGCGAGGTCGTCGTTCATTTGGTTGCGGGCAAGCATGCGCACATAAGGTAACACCGCCCGCTCGAGCGCAAGGCTGGCGCTGCGCGCGCACGCGGCGGGCATGTTCGGCACGCAGTAGTGCACGACGCCTTCGGCGATATAGATGGGCTCGCTGTGCGAAGTCGCCCGCGACGTTTCGGCGATTCCGCCCTGATCGATGCCCACGTCGACGAGCGCGGAGCCGGGACGCATGGCGCGCAGCATCGCGCGCGTGAGGAGCTTCGGCGAGAGCTGGCCCGGCGTGAGGACGCCGCCGACGATGAGATCCGCGTCCGCCAGCACCCGCGCATCGAGCGAGGTCGCATAGCGCGCGTTCGGATAGCGCGCGCGCAAGGCGGGGAAGCGGCGCTCTGAGCGGGCAAACACGGTGATGGCGGCGCCGAGCGCATGTGCAAGGGCCAAGGCGTTGGCACCGACGTTGCCGGCGCCCACGATCGCCACCTTGCCGGCCGGCACGCCCTCTAAGCCGGGAAGGAGCACGCCGCTGCCGCCGTTTTGCTTCTGCAGGCACCAGGCGCCGACCTGCACCGCGAGCCGGCCGGCGATCGCGGACATCGGCGCGAGGATGGGCAGTCCGGTTTTCTGCCCGACCGTTTCGAACGCAATGAAGGTGGCGCCGGTCGCGAGCGCGGCGTCGAGCAGGGGCGGCTCGGGCGCGAAGTGCTGGAAGCCGAAGATCGTCTGGCCCGCGTGCGGCTTGCGGTATTCGGGCGGCTGCAATTCCTTCACCTTGACGACGAGATCGCACGCCCACGCATCCCCGAGCGTAGCGCCGGCGCGCACATAGTCCTCGTCGCTGAAGCCGACGCCGAGCCCGGCGCCGCGCTCGACCACGACGCCCGTGAGCGTGGCGACGCCGGTCGGCGTGAGCGCCACGCGAAACTCGCCGTCCTTTATCTCGCGCGGTATGCCGATGCGCATTCGGCGACGAGCCCCGGCCCGCGGTAGATGAGCCCGGTGTAGAGCTGCACCAGCGTCGCGCCCGCGGCGAATTTCTCCGCCGCGTCGGCGCCGGACATGATGCCGCCCGCGCCGATGAGGCAAACCTCGTTTTTAAAAATCCCGGAAAAGGCGCGCAGCACATCCGTCGCGCGGCTGCGGATCGGCGCGCCGGAGAGGCCGCCCGCTTCGGCGGCATGGCGCAGGCCCGCGACGCCGTCGCGCGAAACGGAGGTGTTGGTGGCGATGACGCCGTCGATGCCGTGGCGACGCACGGCATCGGCGATGGCCTGGATCTGTGCGCTGTCGAGGTCGGGCGCGACCTTGACGGCGAGCGGCACGCGGCGGCCGTAGCGCTCGGCGAGCGGCTCGCGCAGCGCGCTGAGGCGTTTCAGCAGCGCATCGAACTGGTCGGCCTGCTGGAGGTTGCGCAGGCCCACGGTATTGGGCGAGGAGATATTGATGGTGATGTACGAGGCCTGCGCGTAGACCTGCTTCAGGCCGAGCTCGTAGTCGTCGATCGCGCGCTCGGCCGGCGTGTCGGCGTTCTTGCCGATGTTGATGCCGAGCACGCCGTTCCAGCGCGCCCGGCGCACATTCTCGAGGAAGTCGGCCACGCCGACGTTGTTGAAACCGAGCCGATTGATGATCGCCTCGCGCTCGGGCAGGCGAAAGAGCCGCGGCCGCGGGTTGCCGGGCTGCGGGCGCGGCGTGAC
>Ga0075426_10001316_pt1 | contig 17618 bp, 15 predicted proteins | sample SoiMethybrSBSTD5_FD_75304 | JGI IMG/M metagenome (GOLD analysis project Ga0075426, IMG submission 75304) | Bulk soil microbial communities from a Populus tree surrounding site in Tennessee, USA - Soil MetaG P. TD hybrid SBSTD5 | ecosystem: Environmental > Terrestrial > Soil > Tree plantation... | reverse complement strand
TAGACCTTGCCCTTGTGGCGCTGCGCCAGGCAATCGCCGATCCAGAACACACCGGATGCGATCTCGCGCGGCATCCGGGCGGCAACGGGCTTGTCGAGCATCGGCTCAGCGCTCCTCATCGCGCGAGACGTAGCGCGACACCATCACGCTCTTGTCACAGCTCTTCAGGAAGTCATCGATCATCCGGTAATGCCGCGCGACCACGTTGCGCCCGCGCAGGATGCAGCCATAGCCGGGCGCGATGGTCTCGACGTCGTATTTGTCGAACACCTCGCCGATCCCGCGCCGGATCGAGTCGGTCGGTGCGCCCTCGAGCCACCAGTAGCGGGTGTTGAGCATGAAGGAGCGGACCTCGGAGAGCGATGCCGTGTCGTCGCCGTCGGTCACGATCCATGGTCCGGTCGCGGCAGCGCGCCAGACATGGGTGAACAGGTCGGACGAGAACAAGGTGCGGGTTGCGCGGTCGTAGAGCCAGCGGGTGGCGATCAGCCGGATCGGCGCCTGCATGACCTCGATCTCTCGGCCCGCCTTTCCGAGGCGGATGGTGTCCGCCCGCGTCACTGCCGTGACCTTCATCGACTTGAGGATGTCGCGGCCTTCCGCCTTGGCGCCGAAATCGAACCACAGCGCCGCATCGATGTTGCTCGTGTAGCAGGTCTCGACCTTGAAATGGCCCGCGAAGCTCTCGACGTTGTTGATCGACATGAACTCGTTGAGCCGCAGCGGAAACATCGAGAGCGGCAGGCCCGGCGCGATCAGCTGCTCGATCTGCGCCCGGATCACCGCTTCGTCCTTGCCGAAGCCGGTGTCGATCAGCATCGCGGCGTCGGGCTCGGTGAGCAGATAGCAGTTCGCGACCGAGAAGCCGCGCGCGCTTGCCGGATAGGAACTGACGCGGCCGTCGAGCGGAAAGGGATTTTGCAGCGTATAGAGCCGATCGGGCGCGAGCGCGGCGATCCCTCCCGCAAAACCCTGCGGCTCGGTGGCGTCCTGGGGCGCGTCTTCGCTCAGGAGGGACATCCCCCGACCTTACCGGTCCGCCCCGGGGATGGAAACGGGGTCGCGGAGCCGACGAGGCGCTCGGCCGCGCGGAGCCTCAGGTCTCCCGCTCTGCCACGAATCGTGCGGCCGCCTTGAGCACGTCGGCGCGCGCACCGAACACGCTGAGCGCGGACGAGGCCTCCTCGACCAGCGCCGCCAGGCGTTGCTTGGATTGCGGGATGCCGAGCACGCCGACGATGGTGGCCTTTCCGGCGGCCGCGTCCTTGCCGGTCTGCTTGCCGACGGTTGCGGCGTCGCCTTCGATGTCGAGCAGATCGTCGGCGATCTGGAACGCCTGGCCGACCGCGGCGCCGTAGCGGTCGAGCGCGCGCAGCCGTTTGTCGTCCGCCTGTCCGAGGATTGCCCCGGCGAGCGCGCCGAACCGGATCAGCGCGCCGGTCTTCATCGCCTGCAGGGTCTCCACCTCGGTGAGGCTCTTCGGCTTCGGCACGTCGTTGAAGCGGCCTTCCGCCGCGAGATCGAGGATTTGCCCACCCACCATGCCGCCGAGTCCGGAGGCGCGCGCCAGTGCCAGCACGAGCTTGATCCGCACCTCGGCCTTCGGATGGGTGTCGGGCCGCGCCAGGAGGTCGAACGCGTAGGTGAGCAGGCTGTCGCCGGCGAGAATCGCGGTGGCGTCGTCGAATGCCTTGTGGGCCGTCGGGCGCCCGCGCCGGAGATCGTCATTGTCCATTGCGGGCAGGTCGTCGTGCACCAGCGAGTAGCAATGCACGCATTCGAGCGCTGCGCCCGTCATCAGCGCCTGCGCGCGGTCGACCCCGAACAGCGCCGCCGATTCCACCACCAGGAACGGGCGAAACCGCTTGCCGCCGCCGAGGCTTGCATAGCGGACCGCCGCGAGGAGGCGGGCCGGCCGGTCGCGCTCGCCATCGAGCGGAGTGGATTCCATCAACCGCTCGAGCAGGGCCTCGGTGTCGGCCGCGACCGCGTTGAGACGCGACAGGAAGGTGTTTTCGCTGCTCACTTGTGCAACCTGCTGTGTCGTGGGCTCTTGTGGTGAACGAAAGGGCGCCGTCAGCGTCTGATGTAGCCGGCGGCGCGGAACCAGGCGATGGCATCTGCCAGCGCATCCGTAAAGGGGCGGGCGGTCATGCCGAGATCGCGCTCGGCCTTGGCGCTCGTGAAGAACATCCGGTATTTCGACATGCGCAGCGCGTCCAGCGTCACGAGCGGCTCGCGTCCGGTGAAGCGCGCGACGGTTTCCGCGGCGACGGCGAGCGGGACGATGGCCGAGCGCGGCATGCGCACGCGGGGCGGGCGCCGCCCCATCAGGGTGGCGATCGCGGCCAGCATCTCGGAGAGATGCACGTTATGGCCGCCCAGAATGTAACGTTCGCCAATCTTGCCGCGCTCGAGCGCCGCGAGATGCCCGGTGGCCACGTCGTCGACATGCACCAGGTTGAGGCCGGTATCCACAAAGGCCGGCATGCGGCCGTGCGCGGCTTCGACGATGATGCGGCCGGTCGGCGTGGGCTTCACGTCGCGCGGGCCGATCGGGGTCGACGGATTGACGATCACCGCCGGCAGGGACCTTTCGGCGATCATGCGCTCCACCAGCCGTTCGGCCGCGACCTTGCTGCGCTTGTAGGCGCCGATCGCCTTGGCCTCATCGAGCGGAAAGGTCTCGTCGACCGAGGTGCCGTCAGTGCGCACCGCAAGCGTCGCCACACTGCTGGTATAGACGATCCGCTCCACGCCGGCGCGCAGCGCCTCCTCCATCACGATCCGCGTGCTCTCGACATTGTTGCGGACGATCTCGTTGCGGTCGCGCGCCCAGAGGCGGTAGTCGGCGGCGACATGAAAGAGATACCGCACCCCCGCCATCGCGGGCCGCACCGTCTCCGGCTGGCGCAGGTCGCCTTCGGCATATTCGAGGCCGAGGCCTTGGAGATGAAACCGCGGGCTGGTCGGGCGCACCAGGGCGCGCACCGGGAAGCCGCGCTCGACCAGCTGGCGGGCGACGGCCGAGCCGACGAATCCGCTCGCACCGGTGACGAGGACTGTTCCGGGGCTGTTCATCGGGGTTGACGTTGCGGCATAGGTCGATCGAGTTATGACATTCGCGCGTTCAACTGGCACAGAGTTGGGCTAAAGTAACCCCCATAATCCTCAACGGGAACAAATTCTTAGATGGCCGGTGAGATCGTCGCAACACTCGCGCTCGGGATCTGGATCTACCTGATCCTCGGCCGCGGCCGGTTCTGGCTCGCGGGCGAGCGCGACAGCCGGGACGAGCCCGCGCCGCCGTCAGCGTGTCCGCGGGTGATCGCGGTCATTCCGGCCCGTGACGAGGTCGAGACCATCGGCACGACCATCCGCTCCCTGCTGGGGCAGGCCTATGCGGGCTTGTTTTCCGTCGTTCTGGTGGACGACGAAAGCCGGGACGGAACCGCGGCCGCGGCGCGAGCAGCGGCCGAGGCGATGGGGGCGGCGGAGCGGCTCACCGTCGTCGCCGGGCGCCCTCTGCCATCCGGCTGGACCGGCAAGCTGTGGGCCGTGGCCCAGGGAATCGAGCACGCGACAGCGGCGGAACCGCCCGAGTTCCTGCTCCTGACGGACGCCGATATCACGTATGCGCCCGACGCATTGGCGCACCTGGTCGCCCGGGCGCAGGCGGGCGGTTACGGGCTCACCTCGCTCATGGCCAAGCTGCGCTGCGTCAGCCTCGCCGAGCGCTGCTTCGTTCCGGCCTTCATCTATTTCTTCGACATGCTCTATCCCTTCGCCTGGGTGAACCAGCGCACGAATCCGACCGCGGCGGCGGCGGGGGGCTGCATGCTGGTGCGGCCGCAGACGCTGCGCGCTGCCGGCGGGATCGCGGCAATCCGCGGCGCCTTGATCGACGACTGCGCGCTCGGTGCGGCGCTCAAGAAACAGGGCCCGATCTGGCTCGGTCTCACCGAGCGGGTGACGAGCGCGCGGCCCTACGACCACATCGGCGACATCCGCCGCATGGTGGCCCGCTCGGCCTATGCGCAGCTCGGCTATTCGCCACTCAACCTGCTTGGCACGATCTGCGGGCTGGCGGCGACCTTTTTGGCGGGGCCAATCATGGCCATTGCGGGACACGGCCCGGCCCGGTTTCTCGGCGCCGCAGCCTGGGCCCTGATGGCGATCTCGTTTCAGCCGATGTTGCGCTTCTATCGCCGCTCCCCGCTGTGGGGCGCGGCGCTCCCGGCGATCGCCTTCGCCTACATGGTGTTTACCCTCGATTCCGCCTATCAGCATGCCCTCGGCCGGGGAGGCCTGTGGAAGGGCCGAGTGCAGGCGCAAGCGGGCGCCAAGGTAGCGGAGCAGAAATGACGCTGGCCGGTGAGCTGAGATCGGGCAAGGGACACCGGGATGAGAACTTCCCGGTGGCCTCGCATCTCGTGCACCCGCGCTACCGCGAGCCGATCCTCGCCTTCTACGAGTTCGTCCGGGTGGCCGACGACATTGCCGACCACGCGGAGCTCGCGCCCGATCGCAAGCTCGCCTTGCTCGACCGGCTGGAGGCGAGCCTGCTCGGCAGCAGCGAGGCCGATCCGGAGGGCGTGCGCCTGCGCGCGATCCTGGCTACGCGCAGCTTGAGCCCGCGCCATGCGCAGGACCTGTTGAATGCGTTTCGGCTCGACGTCACCAAGCTGCGCTACGCCGATTGGGACGACCTGATGCACTACTGCAGTCTCTCGGCGATGCCGGTCGGCCGTTACGTGCTCGACGTGCACGGCGAGAGCCGCGCCACCTGGCCCGCCTCCGACGCGATCTGTGCCGCCCTGCAGGTCATCAATCACATCCAGGACTGCCAGCAGGATTTTCGCAATCTCGACCGGGTCTACATTCCGCAGGATTTTCTGGCGGCAGCCGCCACCAACGTCGCCGCGCTCGACGCCCCGCGCGCCACGCCCGAGCTGCTCGCCTGCCTGCACAAGCTTGCCGCGCGCACCGCGGAGCTTTTGCACGCGGGCTATCCGCTTCCCGATCAGATCAGGGATTTTCGCCTGAGCCTGGAGATCTCGGTGATCCACACGCTCGCCCAGCGGCTGGTGCGCACCTTGATGCAGCGTGATCCCCTGTCCGACAAGGTGCATCTAAAGTCGGCCGGCTTCGCGGGGGTCGGCGTCCTCGGCGTGCTCAAGGGCTTGTGGCGCCGCGCCGGACGGCGCACGACCGCCTCACCGGAGCATCAGGGCGCGTGAGCGATCAGTCGATCCAGCCGGACGCGCCAGGCGACGACGCGGCGAAGCGGGCGTCGGGCAGCTCGTTCTATCTGGCGATGCGCATTCTGCCGCCGGCGCAGCGCCAGGCCATGTTCGAGATCTACTCGTTTTGCCGGGCGGTCGACGATATCGCCGATGATCCGGGCGAGCGCGACCGGCGGCTCGCCGAGCTGCAGCAGTGGCGGAACGACCTCGACGCGCTCTACGCGGGCCGCGCGGTGCCGAACCTGCGCGGCCTCGCCGAGGCGGTGCGTCAGTTCGGCCTCGCACGCGAGGACTTTTTCGCCGTGATCGACGGCATGGAGATGGACGTGCTGGCGGACATCCGCGCGCCCGACCTCGCCATGCTCGACCTCTACTGCGACCGCGTCGCGAGCGCAGTCGGCCGCCTCTCGGTCAGGGTGTTCGGGCTCGACGCCGAGAGCGGCCGCGACCTTGCGCACCATCTCGGACGCGCCCTGCAGATGACGAACATCCTGCGCGACCTCGACGAGGACGCCGCGATCGGCCGGCTCTATCTGCCGCGCGAGGCGCTGCGCGAGGCGGCGATCGACTCTGAAGAACCGAGGCAGGTGCTGTCCCATCCGGCGCTCGCCAGCGCTTGCGCCCCGATCATCGCACGCGTGCGCGACCATTTTGAACACGCCGATGCGATCATGAACGCCGCGCCGCGCCGCGCAGTTCGCGCGCCGCGCATCATGGGCGAGGCTTATAAGCTCTATCTCGACGGCCTGGTTGCACGCGGCTTTGCGACGCCGCGCGCGCGCGTCCGTCTCGGCCGCGCGCGGCTGTTGTGGATCATCCTGCGCTACGCGGTGATCTGATGGGGCGCACGCTTCACGTCATCGGCGCGGGTCTCGCCGGGCTTTCGGCCGCCGTCCAGCTCACGCAAGCCGGGGAGGCCGTGGTGGTGCACGAGGCCGCCGGCCAGGCCGGTGGCCGCTGCCGCTCGTATCACGATCCTGCGCTCGACATGGAAATCGACAATGGCAATCATTTGCTGCTGTCGGCCAATCACGCGGCGCTCGATTTTCTCCGCACCATCGGCGCGGGCGACCGGCTGGACGGGCCGCCGCACGCCGATTTCCCTTTCGTCGATCTGCGGACCGGCGAACGTTGGACGCTGAAGATCGGCGATGGCCGGCTTCCCTGGTGGATATTCGACAAGACCCGACGCGTGCCGGGAACGCGCGCGAAGGATTATCTGGCGCTGGCGCGGCTGCTGTGGCCGCCGCGCGACGCCGCCATCGGCGACGTGATCGCCTGCCGCGGTCCCCTCTACGATCGCCTTCTCGGCCCGCTGCTGCTCGCGGCGCTCAACACGGCGCCGGCCGAGGGCTCGGCGGCGCTCGCTGCTGCGGTGCTGCGCGAGACCGTCGTGGTGGGCGGGCGCGCCTGCCGGCCGCTCGTCGCGCGCGACGGGCTCGGACCGACCTTCATCGCGCCCGCACTCGATTATCTCGCGCACAACGGCGCGAGTATCGGCTTCGGCCGCCGCCTGCGGGCGATCGCGTTCGCCGACGGCAGGGTCGCGGCCCTGGACTTCGGCGACGAGACGCGGCGGCTCAGCGAAGGCGATCGGGTGATCCTCGCGGTGCCGCCGGTCGTTGCCGCCGCGCTCCTTCCGGGCCTGACCGCGCCGAGCGAGTTTCGCGCCATCGTCAACGCGCATTTCCGCCTTGCGCCGCCCGCCGGGATGGCGCCCGTCATCGGCGTCATCAACGGTACCGTCGAATGGATCTTTGCCTTCCCGGATCGGCTGTCGGTGACGATCAGCGGCGCCGATCGCCTCGTCGACACGCCGCGCGAAAGCCTGGCAAAAGTCATCTGGGACGAGGTTGCGACCGTGGCGAGAATAGGCAATAGGGATGCGCCGCCGCGCTGGCAGATCGTGCGCGAGCGGCGCGCCACTTTCGCCGCATTGCCCGCCGAGGAGCGCAAGCGGCCAGGGGCGACCACGGAGTGGAGCAATCTCTGGCTTGCCGGAGACTGGACGGCCACCGGACTGCCGGCGACGATCGAAGGCGCGATCAGATCGGGCGTTCGGGCCGCGGCGTTGGCACTGCGCTGACTCCTCGACACGAAGGATGCGATGACATGATGCTCGAGACGGCAAAGCGGATTGCCGACGAAGCGCTCGACCTCAGCATCGAGCGTGCGACGGCGGCGCTCGGCGAGCGCCAGCGGGCGGACGGCCATTGGGTGTTCGAGCTCGAGGCCGACGCGACGATTCCCGCCGAATACGTGCTGATGCGGCACTATCGCGCTGAGCCGGTCGACGCCGGGCTCGAGGCGAAGATCGCGGTCTATCTCCGCCGCATCCAGGGTGCGCATGGCGGCTGGCCGCTGTTTCAGGACGGCGACTTCGACATGAGCGCGAGCGTGAAGGCCTATTTCGCGCTGAAGATGATCGGCGACGATCCGGACGCGCCGCACATGCGGCGCGCGCGCGAGGCGATTCTGGCGCGCGGCGGCGCCGCGAACTCGAACGTGTTCACCTGCAGCCTGCTCGCGCTCTATGGCGTGCTGTCATGGCGCAGCGTGCCGGTCATGCCGGTCGAGATCATGCTGCTGCCCAAGTGGTTTCCCTTCCATCTCGACAAGGTGTCGTACTGGGCGCGCACGGTGCTGGTGCCGCTTCTCGTGCTGATGGCGCTCAAGCCGCGCGCCAAGAACCCACGCGGCGTCAAGATCGACGAACTGTTCACGCAGCCGCCGATGACGGTGGGCCCGCGCAAGAAGGCGCCGCACCAGAAATGGTCGTGGTTTCTCGTCTTCCGCGCCATCGACGCGGTGTTGCGCGCGCTCGATCCCGCATTCCCGAAAGGGCCGCGCCGTCGCGCGATCGACAAGGCGGCGGCCTTCGTGACCGAGCGGCTCAACGGCGAAGACGGCCTGGGCGCGATCTTTCCCGCCATGGTCAATTCGCTGCTGATGTACGATGTGCTTGGGCTTCCGCCCGATCATCCCAATGTCACGATCGCCCGCGCCTCGATCGAGAAGCTGCTCGTGATCAAGGAGCAAGAGGCGTACTGCCAGCCCTGCGTCTCGCCGGTGTGGGATACCGGGCTTGTCTGCCATGCGCTCTTGGAGGTCGGATCCGAGGCTGCGGTCTCGCGCGCTGGCAAGGGTCTTGCATGGCTCAAGCCACTCCAGGAGCTGGAGACGAAGGGGGACTGGGCGGTGCGACGACCCGATGTGCGGCCGGGCGGCTGGGCTTTTCAGTACGCCAATCCGCATTATCCCGACCTCGACGACACCGCCGTCGTGGTGATGGCGATGGACCGTTTCCGCCAGAATCGCGCGACGGCCGAATATGACGGCGCGATCGCGCGCGGGCGCGAATGGATCGAAGGGATGCAGAGCCGAAATGGCGGATGGGGCGCCTTCGATGTGGACAACGACTTCGAGTATCTCAACAACATCCCGTTTGCCGATCACGGCGCGCTGCTCGACCCGCCCACCGAGGACGTGACGGGACGCTGCGTGTCGATGCTGGTGCAGCTTGGTGAAAGGGCAGGGGAGTCGCCCGCCATCGACCGTGCGATCGACTACCTGCGCAGGACTCAGCGGCCCGACGGCAGCTGGTACGGCCGCTGGGGCATGAATTTCATCTACGGCACGTGGTCGGTGCTGTGCGCCTTGAACTCGGCAGGCGTGCCGCATGATTCGCCGGAGATTCGCAAAGCCGTCGATTGGCTGATCGCGATCCAGAATCCGGACGGGGGTTGGGGCGAGGACGGCACCAGCTACAAGCTTGACTATCGCGGTTATGAACAGGCGCCGAGCACGGCCTCACAGACCGCATGGGCCGTGATTGGGCTGATGGCCGCTGGCGAATCAGCGCATCCAGCGGTATCCCGTGGCATCGCCTATCTGGCGGCCACTCAGGGGACGGATGGATTCTGGGAGGAGCCACGCTTCACAGCGACGGGCTTTCCACGGGTCTTCTATTTGCGCTATCACGGATACGCGAAGTTCTTTCCACTGTGGGCTCTGGCGCGCTATCGGAACCTGCGGCGGGCAAATCGCTCGTCGGTGGCATGGGGGATGTGACGGGTGTTTCTCGTCATTACGGGACTTGCTCAGGAATCACGCATTGCTGCCGGGCCTGGCGTCAGCCATGTGGTCTGCAGTGGCAGCGACCCCGATCGGCTACGCAGGCGCCTGGCGGGGCTCGACACCACCGGCCTGAGGGCGGTGGTCAGCTTCGGCATCGCGGGCGGCCTCGATCCGTCGCTGCATCCCGGCGATGTCGTCGTGGCGACTGCAGTGATTGCCGACACGGGCGCCTGGAAGATGTCGAAGAGCGTCGTCTCGGCAATGGCCGACCGCGTGCGAGCGAGCGGCATCGAGGTCGCGCAAGGTGCGCTCGTGGGCGTGGAAGAGCCGGTGCTGCTGCCGACCGAGAAGGCTGCCATCCGGCGCGAGACCGACGCGATCGCGGTCGACATGGAATCGCACATCGGCGCGGCCTATGCGGCCGCCAATGATCTTCCCTTCGCGGCGATCCGCGTGATCAGCGATCCTGCGATTCGCGCGCTGCCGCCGCTCGCAAAGCGGGCCTTGAAGGCGGACGGACGGGTGGACTTCGGCGCCGTAGCGGCCGGCCTGGCGCGCGCGCCGTCCGAGATTTCCAAGCTGCTGCGCGCCGGCGGCGATGTCGGCCGTGCCTTTGCGGGGCTACGCCGCTGTCGCCGCTTTCTGGACTTTGGCCTCTGCTTCGGCCTTGCGGATCTCTGACAGCTTCTGCTGCACCTGGCCGTCGAACACGTATTCCGCCGGCCGCTGGTCCTCCATCGCGATCTCCGGCGCCATCGGCCCCTCGGTGCGGATTCCGCGCACCGCGAGCTTCACCGCCGACAACGGATTGGCGATGGCGGCGTGCGCAGCGGTCGGCTCATAGCCGCAATGCGCCATGCAGTTCGCGCATTTCTCATACCGGCCGGTCCCATAGGCGTCCCAATCGGTCGTCTCCATGAGCTCCGTGAAGGTCTTTGCGTAGCCTTCGCCGAGCAGGTAGCAGGGCTTCTGCCACCCGAAGATGTTGCGCGTCGGCATGCCCCACGGTGTGCAGTGGTGCTCCTGGTTGCCGGCCAGGAAATCGAGGAACAGGGCAGAGTGCATGAACTTCCAGTTCTTGCCCTTGCCGAGCGCGAAGACCTTGCGGAAGAGCTCCTTGGTCTTGCGGCGGTTGAGGAAGTGCTCCTGGTCCGGCGCGCGCTCATAGGCGTAGCCGGGCGAGATCGAGACGCCGACGCCGAGCTCCTCGGTGAGGTCGAGGAAGGCAGCGATGTCTTCGGCCGGATGGCCGTCGAAGATCGTGCAGTTGACGTTGACCGAGAATCCTTTGGCCTTTGCGGCCCTGATGGCGCTGACCGCCTTCTCGAAACCGCCCTCGAGGCACACCGACTTGTCGTGGTGATGCTTCAGACCGTCGAGATGGACCGAGAAGAAGAGGTAGGGCGACGGCTCGAACAGATGCAGCTTCTTCTCGAGCAGCAGCGCGTTCGTGCACAGCGAGACGAACTTCTTGCGCGCCACGATGCCCTTGACGATCTCTCCGATCTCCTTGTGGATCAGCGGCTCGCCGCCCGGAATGGCGACCATCGGCGCGCCGCACTCATCCACCGCGTCGAGGCATTCCTGCACCGAGAGGCGGCGGTTGAGGATCGCGTCCGGATAATCGATCTTGCCGCAGCCGGAGCAGGCGAGATTGCAGCGGAACAGCGGCTCGAGCATCAGCACCAGGGGATAGCGCTCGCGCCCCATCAGCCTCTGCTTGATGAGGTAGCTGCCGATACGCAGCTCGCGGAGAAACGGTATGGCCATGCTCGCTCTTTCTCGTCCGTATGCGTCGTCGCGTGATCACGTGTTTCGCGGCGTGAAAACCGGTTCGCCGATGTGACTAAGGTAGTGTCCCGATTCCGAAGTTCGCAAACGCACTCGCAGCGAAATCGTGCGAACTTCGGGTTCGCGGCACTAGGTGGGCTCGGTGCGGCCGACGGCTCCCGACATTGCACGTCCCCGCTTCAAGACCCAAATCATGTCCTCCAGCAAGACCGCCAGAAACGCCCCAGCGGGAAGTATTCGCTCCTTCTACGCCCCGCACCCGTTCTGGTTCAAGTTCCATCGGGCGAGATGGCTGGGCGGAACGCTGCGCGTGCATGGGTCGCAATATGTCGGAATTCGCACGATTTCGCCCGCCAATTCCCGAGATAACGCCGATGCGCGGCGCGAGGTTCGCGCGGCGTGATGAAATCGCAGCAGAATCCGCCGGCTAGGCGAAAATGATCAACACGTGTTAACACTTGCATGCTCAATTCAAATCAAATGAAAGCCGCCTCAATCCTGCCCACCCTTGCGTTTCAGTGGGGTCCACCCAGTTGTGAATGATGCTGCACTGCGGTAAATGCGTGACCGCCAACGGTTGAGACATTCATGTTAGACAGCGTACCACGTGATCGCCGCAAAGTTCCCGGCGCACGGCCCGCGACGGCTGCGGTCGTGCGGAACCGGCGTGACAGGGCGCCCGCGACACCGTTTGGCAAAATGGAACTTCCAGGCAATCGGCCCGATCTTTCGGCCCGTTTTGCCCGGATGATCAAAAGTCTCTCGACGTCCACGCTGAACGGGGCCATCGGGCGGATCGTTCAATTCTGCACGACTCACATCTGGCCGGTGCTGCTCGCGGCCGCGATCCTCGCGGTTGCCTGCGGCGCCTACGCGGCCCGCCATTTCAACATCAATGCGGACGTGACCCAGTTGATCTCGTCCGACCTGCCGTGGCGGCAGCGCGAGCTGGCCTATGACCGGGTCTTCGGCCAGGGCACGGACCTGATTGTCGCGGTGGTCGATGCGCCGAACGCGGAACTTGCCAACGCAGCGACCAATGCGCTGGTCGACAGGCTCAAGCCCCAGACTGGCCTGTTCCAGTCGGTCGAATCCGTAAGCACGAGCGATTTCTTCGTCCGCAATCGGTTCCTGTTTCTGCCGACCGAGGAGGTCGCAGGCCTGACGGGCCGGCTCGCCCGCTCGGGGCCGCTGCTCGGCCAGCTTGCCGCGGATCCGAGCCTGCGCGGGCTGGTCCAGGCACTCTCCCTCACGCTCACCGGTGTTGAAGGCGGACAAGTGCCACTCGACGCGCTCGCCCGTCCGCTCAATTTGTCGGCGGACACGATCGAGAAGGTGCTGGCCGGCAAGGCCGCGTGGTTCTCCTGGTACGAGCTGATGAGCGGCCAGGCTCCGGGCGTCACGGAGACCCGCCGTATCGTCAGCATCAAGCCGGTGCTCGATTTCCACGCGCTCCAGCCGGGCGAGGAGGCGACCACGGGTATTCGCAAAGCCGCCGCCGACCTCGATTTTGCCGGCCGCTTCGGCGCGACGGTGCGGCTGACCGGCCCGGTGCCGATCGCCGACGAGGAATTCGGGACCCTGAAGGATGGCGCCTTCCTCAACGGGGCGATCACCATCGCGGTGGTCCTGTTCATCCTCTGGCTCGCGCTCAAGTCCTCCCGCATCATCCTCGCGGTCACCGCAAACCTGTTCGTCGGCCTCGCGATCACGGCAGCGGTCGGCCTCCTGCTGGTCGGCTCGCTCAACCTGATCTCGGTCGCTTTCGCGGTTCTGTTCGTGGGCCTCGGCGTGGACTTCGGCCTGCAGTTCAGCGTGCGCTATAGGGCCGAACGCCACGAATGCGCGGGCCTGCGCGAGGCGCTCGTGAGGGCCGGCGAACGCGCGGGCGCGCCGCTCACGCTTGCGGCGGCGGCGACGGCCGCCGGCTTCCTGTCGTTCCTGCCGACCGATTATCGCGGGCTCTCCGAGCTCGGCCTGATCGCCGGCCTCGGCATGGTGATCGCGTTCCTGACGAGCATCACGCTTCTGCCCGCGCTGCTGCAGCTCCTCAATCCCGCCGGCGAGCCCGAACCGCTCGGATATGCGGCGCTCGCGCCGGTCGACCGGTTCCTCGAGCGCCATCGCGTTCCAGTGATCGTCGGCACGCTCCTGGTCGCGGCGCTCGGCGCGCCACTCCTCATGCATCTGCGTTTCGACTTCAATCCGACCAATCTGCGCAGCCCGAAGGCCGAGTCGATCGCGACCTATCTCGACCTGCGGCGCGATCCGAACATGAGCTCGCATACCGCGCAGGCGCTTGCGCCGTCAGTGGCAGACGCCGACAAGCTCGCCAAGCAGCTCGCGGCGCTGCCGCAGGTCGCGCGCACCATGACGATCGACAGCTTCGTGCCGTCGGACCAGCCGGCGAAGCTCGCGCGGATCGGCGAGGCGGCGACCGCATTGAAGCGGCCGCTCAATCCGCCCGCGCTCAAGCCGGCGCCGAGCGACGCCGAGGTCGTGTCGGCGCTGCGCCGCGGGGCACAGAATCTTCGCCAGGCCGCCGGCAACGAGACCGGCGAGGGCGCCAAGGCGTCACGGCGCCTGGCCGACGAGATGGTGAAGCTGGCAGATGCCGGGCCGGCCGCGCGCGGGACGGTCGCACGCGCGATGGTCCGCCCGCTGGTCCAGGATCTGGCCGATCTGCGGACCTCCTTGCAGGCCAAGGTGGTGACGCGCGACAGCATTCCGCCCGAGATTGCGCGCGATTGGGTCGCGTCGGACGGACATGCGCGCGTCGAGGCGGCGATGAAGGGCGATCCGAACGACAACGAGGCGATCCGCTCTTTTGCCAGCGCGGTGCTCGCGACCGCGCCGACCGCGACCGGCGAGGCGATCGGCATCCTGGAGTCCGGCACCACGATCGTGCGCGCCTTCCTTCAGGCGGGCTTCTGGGCGCTGCTGTCGATCTCGATCCTGCTGTTCGTCGTGCTGCGGCGCATCGGCGACGTGCTGCTCACGCTGGTGCCGCTGCTGCTCGCCGGCGTGGTGACGCTGGAGATCTGCGCGCTGATCGATTTCCCGCTCAACTTCGCCAACATCATCGCGCTGCCGCTGCTGCTCGGCGTCGGCGTCGCGTTCAAGATCTACTACGTGATGGCGTGGCGGGCCGGGCAGACGAGCCTGCTGCAATCGAGTCTCACCCGTGCCGTGTTCTTCAGCGCGATGACCACCGCGACGGCGTTCGGCAGCCTGTGGCTGTCGAGCCATCCCGGCACGTCGAGCATGGGCAAGCTGCTGGCGCTCTCGCTCGTCTGCACGCTTGCGGCGGCCGTGCTGTTTCAGCCGGCCCTGATGGGCCGGCCGCGCAACAATGGCGACGAGGCGGTCGCGAAGTAGCGGGCGAAGGGCAGGCGCGCGTCAGCGCGCCTGCTGATTCCGGCGCGGCGCCGCCGCGGCTCCCTGCGGGCAGACGTTACGCGCGTGCACCTGGGCGTTGGCCTGCTGGGCGCTCGCGCCGGTCGTCGCGCGACCCGCATCGGGGGCGCTGGCGGCCCGCGTCCAGCGCTGCTCGCTGCAGAACATCCACATGCAGCCCTGCAGCTTGAGAACGTCCGGCTGCTCGACGCTGATCGACGCGTTGTAGAACCCGCCGTCCTGTGGGTTATAGACCTTGCCCTGCCACTGGTTCCCCTCGGCGGGCTTCATCGAGATCAGGAGCGGGGTGCCGAGCAAGGGTCGCCCGCGCTTGGACGGATCGGGATTGTGGCTGTCGGTCCCCGGCGTGCGTTCCCAATCGATTACGCCCCAATAGCCGTCGGCGCAGGGTTCGATCCGGATCTTGGCGGTCTGATCGGCCACCATCCAGACGCCGCTCGGATCCGCCGCCTGCGCGACCGCGCCACCCAGTCCGAGCAGCGCGCCGCCCGTGGTCAGTGTCATCACCCATGCCCGGAGCGCGTTGTGTTGTGCTTTCGCCATCGCCTGTTCCCCAATGGTTGTGCACGCAAAGATCATGGCTCGATTGCCCGCCCTCGCGCGATCGTGGGCGAAAACCTGCCGAGGCTTCTCGAAAATTGTGGGGCGGGACAGCGACCCCGCGATGGCAAGCGCGGGCCCATTCCGGGGACCGGTAAGCCAGCGGACGGGACTGTGGAGCAGGTGCGCGGGAACCATTGGGGCTGCGCGCCCTGAAAAGAAAACCCCAGCCGATACGCAACCCGGCTGGGGTTCTTGCCCTGCACTGGGTGTTGGTATTGGGCGCAAAAGGTGCCGGGCTCAAAAAGTGTAGCGCGATTCAACCAAAGCGCGATCACCAAGCTGGATTTTTTTGTTCGGCGCGCTCGAACAATCGCAATCGATTATCAGTTAGGCTCGAACTACCAAGACCCCGGCTTCGCGGTGGCTGGCAGACCGCTCGGCGCGTCGATTTTGCGGGACAACCGCTCATGGGGGAGGGGAGGAGAGGCTGCGCGTCGAAAAGGGTCACCGCAATAACCCCCGGCCGGATGACAACGACCACGAATGAGAACGTGCGCGTACATCCGGCGTCACATTCGCATCTCGTGGCCGTCGCAACCCGGCTGGGGTTCTTGCCCTGCACCTCGGCTAATGAACCTTGCGCAAAATATGCGTCGGCTCGAAAAGTATAGCTCAGCTTGCCGCCGTGTGAGCCGGTGCGAGCGATATACCTCCGAAGAGTTTTTCTCCACGCGCCACGGCAGCCAGCGATCGCTCACCGGCTCGACTCGGTTTTTTTGATTTGGGGACTTTCCCTAAGCATTTGGCTCCCCGGGCCGGATTCGAACCAGCGACCAACCGGTTAACAGCCGGTTGCTCTACCACTGAGCTACCGGGGAACGGCGCCCATGCTTGGAAGGCGAGGGCCGTATAACAAACGCGTCCGCGCTTTGCAAAGCGGCAATTGCCGAACTGCGCGCCGCAATGTGTATGAAATGCTGAGTGTGAGAGATCGAGATAATGCCGCGACAGCGCCCGTGAGCGCCATCGCGGCAACGCGGCACAACAGAAAACAGCCGGCGCGGCGCCGGCCGAGACGTCAGCGCTTGCGGCCGCGCAACGCGACGCGCGGAATGTCCTCACGCTGCAGTCCGAGCCGCGCGAGGTCGGAATCGCTCAGGCGCGCGAGCTTGTCGTAGCGCGCCGCCACGGCGAGACCATCGCGGATCCCGGCCCCAAGACCGAACAGGAACTTCAGCACACCGGAGCCCCGGGTGGGGCGACCGGAGGGAAATGGCATGGTCAATGTCGTCATTCTGCTACCTCTTGCCCCCGAATCATCGTGAACTCTATATATGCTGGTATACCTGTTACAGAATAGTGACTTACCGCATAGCGGTAGAATATTTATTGCATAGCACAATGGTTACTGGCGCTGCCGCGATGGGCCGTCGTCGGGCCCGCACGCGCGGCCCACAGGGGGACGGCCCGTCATTGAGACCGGGTCCCCCAGGATTGCCGAAACAGGATTGGGAATGGAGGCCACGGCCGGAATTGAACCGGCGTAAACGGTTTTGCAGACCGCTGCGTAACCACTCCGCCACGTGGCCTCAAGGGATTGATGCGGCTTGAAAATTTCGGAAGCGGGACCTTGGCCGACCCCTGATTTGCTACAGAATTGCTACCCTATCCCTTCGCTGCCTTGTTTATGGCGTTGCCGATCGCATCGTCAACCCGCAGTGCGGCTTCGTCCTGCAATGATCCGACGATATGCGAGTAGAGATCGAGCGTGACGCTGATGGACGAATGGCCAAGCCGCTCCTGGGCCACTTTCGGGTGAACGCCGGCCGTCAGTAGCACCGTGGCATGGCTGTGCCGCAAATCATGAAAGCGGACGCGAGGCACATCCTTCACCCGGCGAATGAGCCGGGCGAACTCATAGGTAAGGCTGAGAGGCCGGTGGGGCTGCCCATCGGCACGGCCGGAGACCAGCGCCTCGGCAGTCTGCCGCAGACCCAGCGACAGGAGCTCTGGGCTTGGGCGACCTTCAGCCGTCGAAGCTCAGCCGCTGCGAAGGCGGGGAGGGTGACGGCGCGGGTGCGCCCCGACTTAGGCGGCTTGAACCGAATACCCTCGCGAGTTTGCTCGAGGCTTTCGATCACGTGAACGGTTCCGCGGTCGAAATCCACGCTCCGCCACCGAAGGGCGCAAATCTCGCCGCGGCGCATCCCTGTCGCCAGGGCAAGCATGGTGGGCCAATACACGCGGCTGTGTTTGATGGCCTCGAGGAGCCGCGCGGCCTCATCGGCCGTCAGAACCAGTGGCTTGGTCCGCTCCACCTTCGGCGGCTTCACCATGTCGGCCGGATTGCGGGTGATCCGGTTCCATTTCACCGCTTGCTGCAAAGCTTGTCGAAGCACACGGTGCGCATGATGCACCGTGCGGGCAGAGAGGCCACCGCCGCCCTTTGCCCGGATACTGAACGATAGCCAGGTCGAACATCGCCCCGGACGATGGTCAGTTCGCTGATCCGGGCAACGACCTCATCGGTATGATGGGGGTCTG
>Ga0075426_10001315_pt1 | contig 17631 bp, 20 predicted proteins | sample SoiMethybrSBSTD5_FD_75304 | JGI IMG/M metagenome (GOLD analysis project Ga0075426, IMG submission 75304) | Bulk soil microbial communities from a Populus tree surrounding site in Tennessee, USA - Soil MetaG P. TD hybrid SBSTD5 | ecosystem: Environmental > Terrestrial > Soil > Tree plantation... | reverse complement strand
GAAGTACGCTCGTAGTGTTCGTGGTTCGCGGCCGAGGATTGCGCGCAGCGTGAGCGCGTTACCTAGCAGGCTGTGCCGGTCGTACCAGTCGAACATCGGCTTCATCGCGGTCAGCTGCCGTCCCTCGGGGGAGTCGGCCGGCAGGGCGGTCGAGGTGTCCAGTTGAACCTTCGCTGCATCGATCGGCCGACCCAACACATCTCCGATCAGTGCGGCTACCTCTTTGCGGTTCAGCGTCCCTTCGGCGCAGAGTTCGAAGGTACCGAACGTCAGGCGATCTTCGGTCAAGGCGATCGCTGCGACCTCGGCCACGTCGCGATAGTCGACTCGGCCGAAGCGTCTCGGTGGACCAAGGCTCGGCCAGCACGCCGGTCTTGAGCACCCTCGACCAACTGCCGGCGTAGTTCTGAAAGAACAGTGTCGGGTGGAGGAACGCGTACTCCATCCCCGACGCCAGAATCGCCTGTTCGACCGGGCCTTTGGCGGCGTGATTCTCGAGCGCAGCGAGTGTCGGATGAATGACGGACGAAAAAACGAACCGGCGCACCCCAGCCCGCTGCGCGGCTTCGACCATGCGCTCGCCGACGCTCGCTTCGTCGGGAAGAACGCTGGCGCGATATAGAAGACCGAGTCGATTCCGTCGAGCGCGGCGTTCACGCTGGCACGGTCCTCAAGATCGCCGACGGCCACGTCCGTGGCGCCGTGCGCCCGCACCCGTTCTGCGTCAGACGCTCGTCTTATAAGTCCGCGGACCTTGGCGCCACGTTGGGCAAGCGCAGGAAGCACGAGCCCGGCAAATTTGCCGGCCGCTCCGACCGCGAGGATCGTCGACTGTGCTTGCTTCATAGTCGCCCCACTCAGTCAGCCTTGGAGTTGGCGGCCGGCCGCCTCCGCCGTGTCTTCGGGCTTCGTATTGAAGGCGATCGCCGCACTCGGCGCGGCCTTGTGGATGATATTCACGACGGTTTCAAATAGCGTAAGGCTCTTGGGAGGCAGCCTGAGGCCTCCGCCGATCACAACACAGTCGTAGGTGGCGCTCTTCAGTGCGTGCTCGAGCATCTTCCCCCCCGCGGCGTCTGGCGTGATCATGCACGTCTCCCCTTGCCACCCTCGTTCTTCGATCTTCCGCACCCCTACGGCAATTCCGGCGTTGATCTTTTCGGCGTCGAAGCCGGGCGGCAGGGAGGGATCCGAAAAGTCGACCGTTTCAGGCTTCTGGCCGACGAAGAGGATGCGCGTCATGAGGTTTCTCCATCGAAGTGACCAGGGAACCGAAAGGCGACGCGTCTCCAGAACGGTCCGCAAGGGCGCGATCGTGAGCGGTCCCAGGCGGATGACTGTAGTCTCTGGACTCTTGACGCGTCTTACGCGCAATTGACGGCTTCGTTCGCCGCGTTGCAGCTGTTCCGCGGGACAGCTGGCCGACCGGACCGACTACGCCTGTTGTTCTCTCGGTCGGCGGGGTCTAGGCTTGGGGGAGCGCTCGGACCGTAAAGCCGGTTGTGATTCGACACGGTCAGGAGGAATGTCATGGTCGAAAGTCGTGACCTCCACAAGTACCTTCCCAGCACGGTCGAGATGTGCAGTTCTCAACGGCTGGCTCGTACGCTGCTGCTGCTTGCCCGGTATGGTGATCCCGAGGCTTCTCGTCTCGCCGTTCCCAAAATCTCCCAGGGACTCTTGGCCGAAATGGTTGGAACGAACAGGTCGCGGGTCAATTACTTCATGAACAAATTTCGAAAACTGGGATTCATCCACTACAACGGTGGCCTGACGGTGAATAATTCCTTCTGAGTGTCGTGCTTCTGGATTAGGAGGGTCGGACCTTATCTCTTCGGTGTCGCTGCCGTGTCTTGAGGCAGCAGCGCTGGAGGCGCGAGTCGATCCAGCCCGCGCCGGACCTCCACAACTCAGGATCGGTGTTCGTCAAGGCGTCGATTTCTGCGTCCGTGAGATCCAGGCCGGAGTCGCGGAACGCCAGGAGGGTTTCGACAGGCGCGACGAGGAACTTCTCGCGAAGTTCCTCATCGGTCAGAATCCGCCCGATGATAAATTGGACGGTCTTGTGAGCCATGGCAGCTTCAGTCCTCAGCGAGTCGCGTTGATGATGATGCCGCCGTAGACACGGTGGCCGTAGCGATCGTCCTGTCCCAGAAACGCCGCGCCGGTGTCCTTCCCGCGCACCGCGAAGAATCGATAGTCCCCGCGGATGCCCCACCGGCCATTCGGCGCGTACCACTTCACGCCCCCGCCGACATTTCCAGTCAGATACGAATCGGTGTTCGCGATGCCGAGCGCCGGACGATCGAACACCGTCAGTCCGCCCACGCCGCCGGTGGCATACGGCACGACCGACGTATGCGTCGGCGCCGACAGCACGACGTTGCCGGCGTAGGTCACGGTGTTCGGCGTCTTCAGGTTCGAGGTCAGTCCGCCGAACGCCAGATCCTGTGCGACGCCGATGTTGCCGCCGACTTCTCCCTCGATGCCGACGACGCGATTGATGTTGTAGGTCACGGTGCCGCCGAGCGTGTAGTCCCCGAACTTCGGTGCGCCGTTCTTGCTGGTGAAGAACGTGGCGCCGCCCGGGATCACAGTGACCTCGACTGTGCCTGGTCCCGGCGCCACTTCCTGCGCCGATGCGCGATGCGCGCCCATGATGGCGACTGTTGCGATGACGAGTGCCAGTGAGCGTTTCATGATGTCCTCCTTTGGACGAAACGAGTTATGCCCCATGCACAGGGCAACGGGGATGCCGCGGCAAAACAGCGAGAAATCCATGTAAAACGCTCGATTACGCCCAGAGAAGAGTTGCTTACCTATAAGCAACCCGTCCCGTTCCTGCGCGAGACACTCGTCGGCGGCCGCCCGAAATTCGGCCAGTTTCAGCGCATTTGTGGAGGCATCTCGGTTGAACTCCTCAGCGGCAGGAGGTCAGACCATGACAACGCTTTTTGCGACGACGGCAGCGGTAGAGAGGAAGAGCGACATCTCGGACGTGAGCACGGGACGCGTCGTGCTGTGGGTCGGCCAGTTCGTGATTGCGGCCGCCTTTCTGCTGGCGGGTGGATCGAAGTTCGCGGGCGCGCCAGCGATGGTCGCTGAATTCAACGCGATCGGGATTGGGCAGTGGTTTCGCTATGTGACCGCGACGATCGAAATAGGATCGGCGATTGCGCTTCTCGTGCCGTCACTGGCCCGATATGGCGCGCTCGTGCTCGTCGCGACGATGACTGACGCCGTCTTCACCCACCTCTTCGTCATCGGCGGTTCACCGCTGCCGGCGTTGGTGTTGGGAGCCGCCTCGATGGCGGTGGCATGGGCGCGGCGGGATCAGTTCTGAAGGGGCGGCGGTTCTTCGAGGCCGTACTTCCTCAAACGGACGTAGAGCTGCGTGCGTGACAAGCCGAGGCGTTTGGCCGCCTTCGACTTGTTCCACCTGGTTTCGCGAAGAACGCGGGCGATCGTTTCACGTTCGACGGTTCCGAGATCGCTCGTGACTTGGGTGACGGTCGACTTGCTCCGACCCTGCAGCGAAAGGTGCTGCGGGTGGATCAAGCCGCCCTCCGCCAGGATCGCCGCGCGTTCGAGGGCGTTCCGTAGCTCGCGGACGTTACCTGGCCAATCGTGGACGAGCAGCGCCTCGCGTGCGTCCCTCGTCAGGCCCGCCGGTGGCCGACCGAACGACTTGCCGATCTCCTGCAGGAAGGCTTCGCTGAGCGGCAGGATGTCATCAGGTCGCTCGCGCAACGGCGGGATCTGGATGTCGAAGACCTGGAGCCGATAGTAGAGGTCTTCGCGAAAGTCCCCGCGGTCGACCGCCTTGCGCAGGTCGCGGTTGGTCGCGGCGACGACGCGGATGTTCGCTTTGATCACCCGCGTGCCGCCGAGCCGCTGGAACTCGCGTTCCTGCAGGACCCGTAGGAACTTCGCCTGTGCGCCCAGGCTCATCTCGCTGACCTCATCCAGGAACAGCACGCCACCCGCCGCAACCTCGATCTGCCCCGGCTTCGATTGCTGAGCGCCCGTAAAGGCGCCCCGCTCGTAGCCGAACAGCTCCGATTCGAGCAGTTGCTCGGGCAGAGCGGCGCAGTTGAGCGCGACCAACGCGCCCGTCTTCCGTCCGGACGCGCGATGAATGAAGCGGGCGACGACTTCTTTGCCGGTCCCCGATTCGCCGGTCAACAACACCGTGGTATCCGTGGCAGCGACTTGCGCCGCCTTCTTCAGCACGTCTTTCCATTCCGCGGAGTCGCCGACCACCCGCGCGTGAGTCTTGGAGTCGAGCTCGTCGGCCAGCATCCGAACGCGCGCCTCGAGGCGTTCGGCGCGCGCTTGCGCGTCAGCGACCTGTCGGGCGGCTTCCGCGAGTTGTTCATGGGAGACGGCGAGCGCGATGTGATCGACTATGCGACGGGCGACGAGGACGTCGGCCTCGGAGAACGCGTGCGCCCGCTTGGAGACGAACGCCACGCCCATCAGCTGATCGCGGGCGCGAGTGTTAACGGCGATGAGTGAACGAAACCCGGCCGTCAGCAGTTTCTCGCGTGGGCTCTCGCCGACGATCACGAACGGGAAGTCCTCGCTGGCCAGGTCCCGGACGATGAAGTGATCGGGCTGCGGTCCCTGAGCGGCATGCGCCGCGAGCCTGGGCATGCCTTCCGTCGCCGCTTCGTGCGCGACCTTCCCGTTCCCGTCGAGGAACACCATCGACATGGCATCGTGCGCAAGGATTTTGTTGGAGATCTCCGAAATCCGTGGAAATACACCGCGGACATCCAGAACGTCGGCGATGGTGCGCAACAGTTCGACCGACGTCTCGATGCTTGCTGCACGTTCGCGGTCGAGCATTGCGTCGCGGGCCATCTCGGCCAGGCGCTGATGTGAAACCGCGAGCGCCAAATAAGAAGCGACCCGCACGCCGTTTGCGAGATCCCGTTCTGTATATGCGTTGGGTCGCTGAGAAAAGACCGCGAGCACACCAAGAAACTCGTCATTGATCTGCAGTGGTACCGTCAAACCGGATCGCAGGCCCCGCTCCGGCCCGGGAATCGAGTCGAGCAATTTGGGGGCATCCGTGTTCACCCGATGCGCGGGATCGTTGACGCAGACGATCTCGCGCGAGGCCCCTGTGCTTGCAAACATCTCGAAGTGCCCGTCGGGCTTCTGCAGAAGGAGAGTGGCTTCGTCGTGGGGAACGATGCGGCTGGCGACGTCGCTGAGGTGACGAAAGATCTCCCGCACGTCTAAGCCGCGCGCGAGTGCGGGCAGGAGATCGTGGAAGGCGGCCATCTCGCGCGGATCGTCGGCGTCGTGCGGCATACCGCTTTATTCTGCCAGTTAAGACACCCGGTGGGGCGGTCGCGTTCCTTGGAACATCGACCGCCCCAGCTGTTGGCCGCCGGAAGTCCCTTAGGCGGCCTGGGCTACCACTTCAGCGTCGATTGAGATCTTCACTTCGTCGCCGACCGCGACGCCGCCCGCCTCGAGCAACTGGTTCCACGTCAGTCCAAAGTCTTTCCGATTGATTTTTCCGCTTGCACTGAAGCCGGCGCGGTTGTTGCCGCGTGGATCCTTGCCCTCGCCCTCGAGGACGGCGTCGAGCACGATCTCCCGAGTCACGCCACGCAAGGTGAGGTCGCCGGTGACGAGGTAACGACCGTCGCCACTTCGTGCCGGCTCGACGCTGCGGCTCTTGAACGTCATCTCGGGATATCGTTCGGCGTCGAAGAAGTCAGCCGACTTCAAGTGGCCGTCGCGCTGCGGCTCACGGGTGTCGATGCTCGCGACGCCAATTCTGGCTTCCAGTTGCGCCTGCGCGAAGTCGCCGTGTGGCACGCTCAGAGTCCCCGAGACGTCGCTGAAGTGACCGCGGACGGTCGAAATCATCAGGTGTCGTACGGCAAACCCGACCTGTGTGTGCGCGCGATCGATCTGCCACGTTGTGATCTTCTCTTGAACCACGCTCATTGAACTGCCTCCTAGAGAGGAGATCTCGCAAAGAGACGTCCGCCCGGATCGAATGGCCGGTCGGAGACGTATCGTCTTGGCGATGTGATACTTGCCGGGTTGCATCTGTTAGAGCCGACGGACTTCGGCGTCCTGGGATACGCATGTTGCGTATCCGTGCGCAGATTCCAACTCAGTGGACAATAGCAGCGGCTCGGCGCTTAGATGAGCGCGCTTGACCTCGTTGCCGCAGCGCGCCTTCAAGTCGCTTTAGCTTCATGAGCTTCGCGGATCAGCCGGCCGGCTCGCCGCTGTAAGAAGCCTTTCGAGCTGGAGACCCAGCGTCGTAAAGTTGGGTGATCGCGCCGGCGAGCTGCTGAGACTGTTGGGTTCAGCCGGATGGTCGGTGGGCCGTGATCCGAGGCGGTGAGAGGGAGCTGATGGTCCGGAGCATTGACCTCCACAAGTACCTTCCCAGCAGACTCGAGATGTGTAGTTCTCAGCTGGGCTGGCGTTTTCTCTTGCTGCGACACTACGTGCATGAGAAGGACGTAGAGGCGTTTGAGATTCCGCCGAACCCAGATCAGACCGTGGCGCTCGTCACGCGCGGCTCGACTCGGCTTGAGGTCTACATGAGGGGCGTCTGGAGGCAATCGAATCATGCCTGTGGAAACATCGTCATGAGTCCCGCCGGTGAGACCGGAAAACTGCGATGGCACGGTGTTGAGCACCATGAGACGCTACATCTGCACCTTCCGGCGTCTACGATCAGTGCTGCGCTGGACGACCTGCGCGACTCAAGACCAGGGCTCAAGGCGTTTCCCGCAAGCCTCTCGAGCCCCGATCCACTCGTCGCGGCAACCATGGTGTCGCTTGCCCGCGCCGTTCGTGACGGTGTCCCAGACCTGTACGCGGAAAGTGCGGCGCACTTCCTTGCGCGGCACTTGCTCACCCGTCATGCGATCGACCCGAGCCGCGGTCCGCGCAGCGGTGAGCGGGCGCGACTCGGCCGCGTTGAGGACTACCTTCGGGCTCATCTATCAAGTCCCGTGTCGCTGAGCGAACTGGCAGTGATCGCTGGCTGCAGTACCTTTCAGCTGATTCGCTTCTGTAAGTCACACTGGGGCGAGACCCCGTTCCGCCGGCTGACACGCCTTCGGATGGAGCGGGCGCGCGAGCTGCTGCGACATTCAGACGCCAGCATCATCGCCATCTCGCTCGAGTGCGGTTACGGCAACGCCACACACTTCGCCACAGCCTTTCGTCGCAGCGTAGGCATGTCCCCCTCCGTCTACCGCGCTGACTGAACCAAGGCGATGTCCACTGGCTCGATCATGAGTCGGCGGAACAGCTAGCTGCTGCCGTCACGAACGCGTCTCGGACTCAAGGCTTTTCGCCCTCGCGTGCGCAATGGCGCGAAGGAGTCCGTCAATTCCGCGTAGGACACGTCAAGACTTCGGAGACTACAGTCATTCTGTGACGTGTGACGCTCGCGCGTTTGCGGAGTGTCTTGCCGCCAGTTGTGCTCGCCAGGATCCGCAGAGTCTTGCCACGTCGTATGGAGATTACGGTGCTAGACAAACGCGTCGCCCTTATCACCGGAGCCAACAAGGGAATCGGCCTTCAAATTGCGAAGGAACTCGTGGCCCACGGCTTGACCGTGCTCGTGGGCTCGCGCGACCTCTCGCACGGCGAGACGGCGGCGAAGAGCCTGGGAGCGAATGCTCGGGCGATCCAACTCGACGTCAGAGATCAGGCCTCAGTCGCAGCTGCCGCCGACCGCATCCGGAAGGAATACGGCCGTCTCGACGTGCTGGTCAACAACGCGGGCGTCTCGCACTCAGGAAAGCCAGGCAGGCCTCTCCAGGAGATCGCGCAGGCTGGCCGGATGAGCGTCGTTTCTCTCGACGAGGTGCGAGCGGTGTTCGAGACGAATGTGTTCGGCGTCATTGCCGTGACGCAAGCGATGCTTCCACTGCTTCGTGAAGCGCCGGCCGGACGCATCGTCAACGTGTCAAGTACGAGCGGTTCGCTCACGTGGAACTCGGATCCGGCGAATCCGCACCGCAAGATGTTCGGCACCTATTCCGCGTCGAAGACGGCGCTCAACGCGATCACGCTCGCATTCGCCGCCGACCTCGAGTCCACACGCATCAAGGTCAACGCCGCCTGCCCGGGCTTCACCGCGACGGACCTTAACAACTTCCAAGGTACGCGCACTGTTCAAGAGGCGGCACGTGAGCCAGTGCGCCTCGCACTCCTAGGCCCAGACGGCCCAACAGGCACATTCTCGGACGAGAACGGGCCAGTCGCGTGGTGATGTAGATCCCTCTCCTCAGGAGATCACAGGTGACGGAGTTGACTGGCCATCCTCCCGAAGGCAACACGCAGACTGGCGTCACGGTTGCGCTGCAGGTTAACGGGAGGCCCGTCGAACTCCTCGTGAAGCCCCTCACGAGCCTCCTCGACCGCCTTGCGAGAGCGCCTGCAACTGACGGGGACAAAGAAGGGCTGCGACCAGGGCGCCTGTGGCGCCTGCACTGTTCTGATAGATGGCCGGCGAGTGCTCTCGTGCCTCACGCTCCTCGTGCAATGCGCCGGCAGGCATGTGACGACCATTGACGGCCTAGTTGCGCCAGACCGTTGCACGCCGTGCAAGCTGCATTTGTGCAGTTCGACGGTTTTCAACGTGGCTACTGCACGCCAGGTCAGATCGTGTCCGCCGTTGCACTGCTTGAAGAACGCCAGAATGCGTCCCGATGCGGAAATCCGGGACGGCGGCTAGCGATGCTCAGACTTCAAGGCTCCAATCCCCGGGTGTATCCCCGCAGCGCGCGGAGATTGGAAGGAGAGCGACATGTCAGAGATCGAAGGCAGGGTCGTAGCGATCACCGGCGCCAGCAGTGGGATCGGTGAGGCGACCGCCTTCTTGCTTGCCGAGCGCGGTGCGAAGATCGTGCTCGGCGCGCGCGGAACGGAGCGGCTCGCGGCGCTCGCCGAGCGTATCGTCCGAGCGGGCGGTGATGCGACCTACGCATCCACGGACGTCAAGCGCCGTCAGGACCTCGCGGCCCTCGTCGCCCTTGCTCATGAGAGGTACGGCAAGCTCGATGTGCTCATCAGCAACGCCGGGGTTATGCCGATCTCACCGCTTGACGACCTGCGCGTCGAAGACTGGGACGAGATGATCGACGTCAACGTCAAGGGCGTCCTGTACGGCATCGCCGCTGCACTGCCAGTGTTTCGCAGCCAGGGCTTCGGCCACTTCATCAACCTCGCGTCTACCGCCGGTTTCAAGACGGTGCCGAATCAATCCGTATATTCGGCCACGAAGTTCGCGGTTCGTGCGATCTCCGACGGGTTGCGCCAAGAAGCGGGTGACCGGTTACGCGTGACGGTTGTCTCTCCTGGCTTCGTCGCGACCAACTTTGCTGACCGTGTGACGAATCAGTCGGTCCGAGCCCAACTCGAAGCGTCTCGCGCCGCCTTGGCGATGTCGCCCAGTGCAGTGGCCCGCGCGATCGCGTTCGCGATCGAACAGCCGCCAGATGTCGACGTCGGCGAGATCGTGATCCGCAGTACAGCGCAGAAGTAGTGACGGGTGGACGAGGATGGCCGATGCACTCAAGGGCAAGGTCGCAGTGATCACGGCCGGAGCACAGGGCGTCGGGCTGGGAATCGCGCGAGAGTTCGTGGAGCAGGCAGCGACTGTCGTGATCACGGGTCGACGCCAGGCTCCGCTGGACGACGCAGTCGCGTCGTTGGGGTCAAGGAGTTCGGGAGTTGTGGCCGACGTCTCGAGGTTGGCCGACATGGAAGCCTTGTACAGGACCGTGATGGAGCGACACGGACGACTCGATGCAGTAGTGGCCAACGCCGGTGTCGGTGACAGTGCTCCCCTTGGCTCGATCACGGAGAAACAGTTCGACCACATCTTCGGAATCAACGTGAAAGGGGTGTTGTTCACCGTTCAGCCGGCCTTGAAGTTGCTGCCGCGTGACGGGACGGTGGTGATCATCGGATCGACGGCATCGATCCAGGCGCAGCCGGCGATGAGCTTGTACGGCGGCGCCAAGGCGGCCATACGGCAATTCGTCCGGGGCTGGATTCAAGACGTCAAGGGTTCGGGCGTCCGGATCAACGTGCTGAGTCCTGGCGCCGTTGACACGCCGTCTCTTCGAACGGCGTTAGCCGGTGCGTTAGGTGCCGACCAAGTGGACGCGAAGGTCACATCGATGGGTGAGGGAATCCTTTGGGACGCCTCGCTGATCCCCGCGAGATCGGTCGGGTAGCGGTCTCTCTCTCAAGTGCCGCCTCGAGTTTCATCGCTGGCGTGGAGCTGTTTGCGGACGGAGGTATGGCGCAGACTGGCTGATCGGCTGAAGGAAACCCAAATGACGCAACGGCGACTGCCGACTTATTTTCTCTCACACGGGGGCGGACCCTGGCCATGGATGAAGGCCGAACGCGGCTCCATGTATGACCAGCTTGAGGCATCGCTCCACGAAGTGCGGCGTGAACTCGGCCAGGCGCCTCGGGCGGTACTGATGATCTCCGGGCACTGAGACGAACTTGGACTCGATTCCCTCTGCAGCATTCTCCAGACACTAGCTGCCGTTCCGGCCTCCCTGACCTTATGGGGCATCGTTGCCTCTAAGTGGTGAACGCAGATTCGCCAATGCGCCCACAGCACGTCACTGTGAGTGGATTCGCCGAAACATGGTGGGCGAGTATCCGGTCTGACGGCGGAAAGTCGTCGCAAGATGGCTGGAACTGCTGAACCCCGCGCGAGCGGCGATGTCCTCGACGGAGAGGCATTGCTCGTCGAGCAGAAGTTGTCGCGCGGCGTCCACACGCTGGTTCGTGATATAGGCATGAGGAGGCACGCCAACGGCTTGGCGGAAAGCGCGTTCGAAATGGCGCGGACTCAAACCCACGAGATCGGAAAGCCCGCGCAACGTGATGGATTGTGCAAGGCTGTTATGAATGTAGTCCACGACCAGCTTGAGGTGACGTCCGGTCAAGCCGCCACGCGCCTGGCGGGGAACAGTCGACACTGACGAGTACTTGCGGATGATGTGGTGCGCAAGAAAGGCGCAAGCGCTCTCCGCATACAATCCCGATGGCGGCTCGTGTCTGGCCTCGATCACGAGATTCGTCAACACGCCCTCGATGACGGGATCACGAACCAGGAACTGCCGGATGATCTCGACGCGTTGCGGATCAATGTCCCAATCCTGGGCCGCGGCGCGCGACACGAACGTCTCGGGAATGAACACGGACGTCGCGCGAGACGTTCCAGAGTGCTTGTCGGTCTCCCACGTGGTCTCGGCATGTGCCGGGCTGATGCCCACGCAACCAGTACCGCACCAACCTTCCACAGGCCGCCCGTTAACGTCCTGGCGCGCACGAAACCTACCCGAGAGTTGCAGCGTGAGCACGTGGTCCGCAAACGTCCCAACAAACCGCGTCGGCGACTGAACCACATGAAGGGCAAAAATGCTCCACGCCGCGGACGCGAGCGGCGGGGCAGGCAGAACCGCGGCGAACCGAGATGCCGAGAGGAGGGACTCGTCCATCGCTGCGCTGTCACAATTACGCCATCCCGTCATCCTTCACGCAAGAACATTTAGAGCCCTGCTGACAAGCCGACAACGGGCCCGATAATCGACACAAGTCTTGAGCAAGCTGCTCCATGGAGGGGGAGCCGGGTGACGAAGAAGATCGTCCTCGTGACCAGCGCCACGGGACGGCAAGGCGGCGCGACGGCGCGGCGGCTCCTCGCCGACGGCTTTCAGGTGCGAGCGTTCGTGCGCGATCCCGAGAGCGTTGGCGCGAGAGGGCTCGTGACAGTCGGTGCAGAACTTGCAGTCGGCGATATGGACGACCGTGGTTCTCTTGAGGTGGCCATGCGCGGTGCGTACGGCGCCTTCAGCCTCCAACCTTCTCTTATTCCGCCACATTTTTCTGAGAACGAGTTGCAGCAAGGTCTGAACGTCGCAGACGCCGCGCGCTCGGCGCAGGTGCAGCATCTGGTGTACGTGTCCGTCGCTGGCGCTGACAGCGACACCGCCATCCCGCATTGGCAGATCAAGGGTCAGATCGAGAAGTACATTCGAAGGCTCGGTGTCCCCTTTACGATGCTCCGACCGACGATGTTCATGGAGAATTACGCGGACCCCACGTACGGCGTTACGAGCGACACTTCAGTCTTGGGAATGATTCCACCAGGCACTATCGTTCAGCACATCGCCATCGCGGACATTGGGGCATTCGCCGCGCTCGCCTTCAGTAGGCCTGGACGCTTCATTGGCCAAGCGATGGAGTTAGCCGGCGATGAACTCACGCGCGACGACATCATCGTGACGATCAATCGGATCTTCCGACGCCCAGTCGCCGGACTGGAATTACCCGGGACATCGATGGCGCCGGCGGGTCGATACCACAGCCACGATCAGCTGGCGCGGTTCGGTGGCTGGCACGCGGACATCCCGACATTGCGTGCGCTCTACCCGCCGTTACTGACGTTCGAGATGTGGCTGAAACAGGGCGGCGCCGCCTCGATCGAGAAACTGCTCAATCGACCAGGCTAGGCCGTTCTCCCCGCAGCGTAATTGCAGGATCGCGACATTCCATCAGCGGTCCCGCACGACTTCGCGCGGTTCGCCCACCGGCCGCGCATGCGCGCGGTACATTCGATAACGCTGATTCATGACCGTCACTGGCGCGTGGGCACGCGTTCTTGGCATGGCGACGATTGTGGTCGCGGCGAGCGGAATATGCGCATCGACGAGTGCTGCACAAGATGCTCCTTCGGGCGACACGCAAGGGACACCCGAGCGGCCGAAGATCCTTCCCAACCGCCGATGGGCAGAGGACTGGTCAGTCCTCGCGGATCCTCGCAGCGCCCGGGAGCCACTAGACGGGCTTAAGTACATCGCGTTCTCAGTGGATCACCCAGAGACGTACTTATCCCTCGGGCTTAATATTCGTGAGCGTGTCGAGATCGATCACGCGCCCTTCTTTGGCGTTCCGCCGGGCCAAAAAGGGGAGTGGGGGCTGAGTCGCCTCGAATGGCACGCTGATCTTCACCCGGGCAGCCACGTTCAAATATTTTCACAGTTCCAGAGCGCCTATGCTCCAGGCAAGCCGGTGCAATCTCCCGTTGACCGCGATCGGCTCGACGTGGAACAGGCATTCATCGGCGTGAGTGAACCGATTCGCGGCGGCACGCTTCGGCTGCGAGTCGGACGTCAGTTGATCGCCATCGACCTGCAGCGGTTTGCCTCCGTTCGCGACGGCCCGAATTTGCGCCAGCCGTATGATGCCGCGTACGCAGACTACGAACGAGGTGTTTGGCGAGTGACAGGCGCTTACACGCGGCCAGTCGAAACGCACGATGTGCGCCCGTTTGACGATTACAGCGATAACAGACTGACGTTTTCCGGAATTCTGCTGAGACGGCAAGTCCGTGGACTTGGCCAAGTGTCGGCCAGCTACACCAGATACAAGCACGACGCCGCGGTCTTTGCGAATGCGCCTGGAGACGAACGTCGGGACATCGTCGATCTCCGCTTTAACGGGGCAAGAGGTGGCCTCGACTGGGACATCGAGGCCATGAAGCAAACAGGCCGATTCGGGGCCCAGCGGATCGAGGCGGGAGCATTCGGGTTATTAGGCGGCTATACGTTCGCCGGCACCGCCTGGGCGCCACGCCTCGGTGCGAGTATCGACGTCGCGACTGGCGACCACGATGCTCGTGACCAAACGCTTGAGACGTTCAACCCACTGTTCCCTAACGGCTACTACCTAGCCGATTACACAGGTTACCCGAACCTGATTCATCTCAAGCCTGTGATGACGCTCCATCCGACGCGGTCGTTGAATCTGATGACAGCCGTTGCGGCACAGTGGCGCCAGACAACGGGCGACGCGATCTACATCTTTCCTGGGTTTCCGCTCGCTGGAACCGCAGGTTCGCCGCAGCGCTACACGGGCACGTACGGCGAAGTGCGTGTTGATTGGATCATCTCGCCGCACTATTCGGTCGGATGCGACGTCGTGCACTACGCCATCGGTAGTGCCATTCGAACGGCGGGTGGTCACGACGCAAACTACGGCAGCGTCGAAATCAGATACGGCTGGTAAGCAGGCTGCGTTCGGCTAAGAGTGTGTCCGGCGGCGCTGGGGCCGGCACGAAGCGCGAAACGCGGTTGGCGAATGCCCGGTTCGGCGTCGAAAGGCCGTAGCGAGATGGCTGGAGCTGCCAAAACCGACGCGCCGAGCGATCTCCTCGACCGTCAGAACCGGCTCATTTGCGAGAAGCTGTTGCGCCGCCTCCACGCGAATACCGGTCAGATAGCGGTGGGGAGGAATACCGACGGCTTGGCAGAACGCACGCTCGAAATGCCGAGCGCTCACGCCGGCGAGCTGCGCGAGTTGCTGCAGACTAATCGGGTGCGCGAGGCGATCGTGCATGTAGTCGATCACGAGTCTCAGACGACGTCCCGGCAATCCGCCGAAAGCTCGGCGGGGCTGTCTTGAGAGCGTCGAGTACGAGTAGATGATGTGGTGGGCCAGAAATTCGCACGCACTCTGCGCGTAGAGTTGACCCGATGGAGAACCTTCTCGGGCCTCTACTTCTAAATCGGACATCACGCTCTCGACGAGCCGGTCGCGGATCAAGAATTGCCGTGCAATTTCCACCCGCCGCGGATCGGCTTCCCAGTGCTCGGCGATCACGCGTGACACAAACGCCTCAGGGATGAAGAGTGCGACGGCCCGCGACGAGGCGCTCGCGTCGACGGTCAGGTCGCCGTGCGCTGGAATCACGTGAAGCATGCCGGGTTCACTCCGGCCTTCGTTCACTCGACCGCCGAAGACGTGCCGCAGACGGTGCGCCCCGGCGACGTGCAACCCGAGAACGTGATCCGCAAACGTCGTCTGCAAGTGCAGCGGCGCGGTGAGGCGCTGCAGCACGAACGTGTTCCATGCCGCCGACACATCCGGCGGCGCTGGCAGCAGGTTCGCGAATTGAGACGCCGAGAGAGGTGGATTCATCGGTCTCCGCCCGCGCCAACAGAATCCGGACATTCCATCACAAATCGCGCACGAACGCTCGGCTCGTCATGCTGGGTACGTAGACGCGGGTTAGAGTCGCGCGCGGAGGATCCGATGCCAGAAGCCAAATCACTTCGCGTGTGGGATGCGTCCGAATGCGTGCTCATGTTCATCGACTACCAAGACCACGTCATGGATCTTATCTTCGCGCAGGATCGCCGAATCCTGGAACTCAATGTCCGCACGTTGGCGAAAATGGCAGTCGCTTTCAAGGTACCCGTGATCCTCAGCACTGTGGGCGTCGAGATGGGCGTGAACGGTCCGACCATCGCTTCCCTTCGCGCGGTGCTTCCGAACGTTCGGGACATCGATCGAACGTCGATGAACGCGTGGGCCGATGCCAAGTTCGTCGCGGCTGTGAAAGGCACCGGGCGAAAGCGATTGGTGATGTGCGGCATCTCGACGTCAGCTTGTCTCACATACCCCGTTGTCAGCGCGCTGGCCGAGGGTTACGAGGTAGCTTTCATTGAAGACGCCGTCGGCGACACGTCGAAGCAGCAGCATGATACTGCTGTTTTGAGGCTGGCACATGCCGGAGCCATTCCGAACACCACCGTAGGGATGATCGCGGAGTGGTTCCTCGATTGGAAACTGCCGGTCGCGAGCGAATGGAGACAAGTCGCCCCACAGTACTACGACGAGATCGCTCCACTGCTGGCATCTCCTGAATTCCAAAAGCCGCACGGGGTGACGGCCGCGAAACACGCGTGAGGCACGCCACATGAGCGCAGGCCTGTTGTTCGTGCGGTTGGTATTCGGTGTGTTGATCGCGATTCACGGGACTCAGAAGCTCTTTGGCTGGTTCGGGGGCTATGGCCTCGCCGGGACGGGCGGGTTCTTTGAGAGCCTGGGGTTTCGACCTGGCCGACTATTCGCCCTTGCCGCAGGTCTGGCGGAGTGTGGCGGTGGGCTGCTCCTCGCCGTTGGCCTGTTCACGCCTGTCGGAACCGCCGCGATCGTGTCGGTCATGATCGTGGCAATCGGCACTGTGCACTGGCGGAATGGTCTCCTCGCCGCGACCAACGGCGTCGAATTGCCGTTGCTCTACGGTGCGGCAGCCGCGTGTCTCGGATTGACCGGTCCCGGTACCTATTCGATCGACGACGCCCTCGGGCTGACGTCGTGGTGGACGCCGCCTTTGACGGCAGCAGTCATGGCGTTGGGCGTGGCGGGCGGATTCGCGAATCTCGCGCTAAGGCGGCGCGCTCAGCCGGCCCGTACGTAGCGGCCGAGTGCCTTAGCCGATTCCAACGAGGAGCCTCTTGTGAGCACTCCACGCAGGGTCGTGCGTCGGACTCGAGGAAGCCGTCATGGCCCGATCACGCGGCTGATGAGTCCCAGTGATCTCGGACGGGTGTTGAAGCCGTTCGTCTTCCTTGATCTCTTCGATTTGCAGGGCGGCGCGGGCGGCACTGATCTCCATCCACACTCGGGCATCGCCACGGTGACGTACCTGTTCGAAGGCACGATCCGTTACGAGGATTCCGGCGGCGCGACGGGGGTCCTGCGGGCGGGCGGCGTCGAATGGTTCAAGGCCGCACACGGTGCATGGCACGGCGGCGGCCCCGGCGATAGCCCGCGCTCCAGGGGATTCCAGCTTTGGCTGGCACTGCCGCCCGAGCAAGAGCTGGGGGCAGTCGAGAACGTGTATCTGGAGCCAGATACCGTCGCGCGCGACGGTCCGGCCCGTGTCCTCGTCGGCGCACATGGAGGAGCGACAAGCCCACTCGACGCTCCAGGTTCGCTCACGTACGTCGCCGTGAGCCTGCAGGCCGGCGAGACATGGCGATTTCGCCCCGGCATCAATCACACGGTCGCGTGGATTTCACTCAGCATCGGACGCGTACAGGTTCCCGAAACGGTGGATGCCGGCGAACTCGCGATCTTCGACTTGTCGAGTGGGGCGATCGACATCAAGGCGGAGCGCGATACCGAGTTCGTCGTCGGATCGGCGGTGCCGCATGCTTACGATCTGGTCCTCGGCCGGTATTCGGTGCACACGAGTCCCGCCAACCTCGCAGCCGCCGAGAAGCGGCTCACCGAGATCCAGCACCAGCTGCGCGATGCGGGCCGTCTCTGAGTCGGAAGCGACTTGACGTGGTGGTGTCGCGAAGCGCAGGCGATGTCGCTCAGCCCGTTCGTGACAAGCAATTGTCGTCTCTACCCCGAACGAGGTAGCGCGAAACCACTTGATAGCGCGATGCGTGGCACCGCGCCGTTTGATTTCATCCCGTCGAGGCAATCGTCATGTGCAAGATGCTTTGCGCCGCGGTCATTTCGACACTGCTGCTTGTCATCGCAGCACCGGCCTGCGCGCAGGAGACAGCCCCCGCAGACGCGTCGTATGAACTGCCGAGAGGATGGACCGTCTCGCCGACCCCCGGGCTGATCGGCGAGCCGAAGCTGCTGTCGAAGCTCGCAATGTCGACAGACACCGGCCTCGGCAGCGGCGAGCCGCAGGACGGCTTCTATGTCGAAACCGGCAACATGGTTAGTGGCGAGGGCTGGATTTCAGCCGGGCCTGGTTATCGCCGGACCGTGCTCGGTGGCCAGGGCCGCCTC
>Ga0075426_10001314_pt1 | contig 17634 bp, 12 predicted proteins | sample SoiMethybrSBSTD5_FD_75304 | JGI IMG/M metagenome (GOLD analysis project Ga0075426, IMG submission 75304) | Bulk soil microbial communities from a Populus tree surrounding site in Tennessee, USA - Soil MetaG P. TD hybrid SBSTD5 | ecosystem: Environmental > Terrestrial > Soil > Tree plantation... | reverse complement strand
TGGCGAATCAGCCTAAGCTGCCTCCCGACTCCAAAGTGCGGCAGGCTTTCGAGGCCCAGTTGGCCAGAACGGAGCAACTTGCGGATGCCGCCCTGCAGCGCAACCCGAATGACCCCGATGCGCAATTCGCTAAGGCACTGCGCCTGGGACTGCGCGGCGACTACGCCGCTCTGATCGAGAAGCGCTATCTTGCCGGCCTGGGCTATATGAAACAGGGGCGCATAATCGCCGAGCACCTGTTGACCGAGGATCCCAGTTACTACGACGCTTACCTCGCCGTAGGCATCGAAAACTACCTGCTCAGCCTGAAGCCGGCGCCGGTTCGCTGGCTGCTGCGGCTCGACGGAGCCCAAACCGATAAGACGGCTGGCCTGCAAAAACTTCAAGTTGTCGCGCAGAAGGGCCATTACCTGCTTCCCTACGCCCGCCTGCTACTCGCGGTCGCCGCCCTGCGGGACAACAATCGCGATCAGGCTCGCATCCTGCTCCAAGGATTAGCCCAGGAGTTCCCCAGGAACCACCTGTACACGCAGGAACTGGCGCAACTCGAGAAACCACAGTGAGGCTTCTTGCGCAGCGAAAACTTAGGCACATGATCTGGCAAGCCCAATCCGCAGCTGTTCCCGTCCGCCCCTCGGCCCGCAGTCTTAATCCGCTAAGATTTAGGTTGACTTTGAGTCTTAATTCCTTAAGATATACAACCAGCTGCTTTTCCAGGATTGCAGCCGCGGACCATTCGACATGGTTGCTGACTTATGACCGCCAAGCACGCCACTGCTTTGCCCACGCGCGCGGAATTGCGAATCCTGCACGTGCTGTGGCAGCTGGGACAGGCCACGGTGGAGGAAGTGGTCACTCATTCACATTCCTCGCCCAAGCCCAACTACAAGACGGTGCAGACCCTGCTGCGCATCATGGAGCAGAAGCGACTGGTGCGGCATGCCAGCCGCGGCCGGGTTTTCGTCTTCGAACCGCGAGTAACCCGCGAAGAGGTGGGCCGGCTCTCGGTGCGCACCTTGCTGGAGCAAAACTTCGGCGGCTCGCCCGCCGAGTTGCTGGTGAACCTGCTGGAGGCAGGACCGGTGGAAGAATCCGAATTGGACGAGTTGGAAACACTCATCCGGACCTATCGCTCGCAAAAGCGCGAGTCCTCCAGCTAGACAGAACCTCCGTTGCCGGAGTTCGCAATGTCTGACTCTTTTTCCTATTTCGCCGGTGTGCTGGCCAGCTACTTCTTGCGCGTAATGGCTGCTTATTCGGTGTGCTGGATGCTGAGCCGCCTTTCTCCCAGCCCGCGCCGCCGGTTCACGGTGTGGCTATGTTTCCTCCTCGGCTCGGCCACCTACTGGGTTTTCACTCTGTTTCCCGCGCCTGTCCAGGTGTCTGCTGGCGCGGCCTTGCAAAGTCTGCCGGTACACCCCGCCCGGCTAGCCGGGCACAATCTGCTGCTGCCACCCACATGGGCGCCGGCTCTAGCCCTCATCGGCTCCATCATGGCGGCAGCCTACGTCATCGGAGTGCTTCTGTTTTTAGGCGGCATAGTGTGGCAACACGTGAGCCTGCGCCACGCCCTGCGCCACGCGGTGGAGCCTTCACCGGAACTGATTTCTCTATTTGAACCCATGCGCCGCGGCTTTGGCCTGCGCCGCTGCGAGGTGCAAATTCTCCCCCAGTTGAGTTCCCCGGCCACAGCGGGTTGGTTGCGGCCCCGCATTCTGCTGCCGGAGGTTTGCGAACAGTTCAGCGACAGCTCGGAACTCGCAGACGTGCTTTATCACGAACTGGTGCATGTGGCCCGCCGGGACTACTTGTGGTCTGAGGTCAGTGACCTGGTCCGCTGCGTGCTTTTCTTCCATCCGGCGGTGTGGCGAGCGCGCCAGCACATGCGCGTGCAGCGCGAACTGGCCTGCGACGTAGCCGTGGTCAGCAGCCGCCCCGAACATCGCGCCGACTACGCCCAGTCCCTCACCCGCTTCGCCCGACTGCGCATGCTGCAGCCGGGCAAGTCCATGGGCATAGATTTCGCCGCCTCTGCATCCATCCTGGGGATGCGTGTGCGCGCCGTCCTCAGCCAGCAACACCGGACGTCGTGGTGGCGCGCGGGCTTGCGTTCGGCTCTTAGTCTCGGGCTAGTCGTATCTTTCGGATTGCTGTGGCCGGTATTCGGTATTGCCGCCGAATTTGCGCCCCAGGTCGTCCATCTGACGGAGCCAGTTCCGCCCTCGGTGGCTCCTGCTCCTCCGCTAAGGCATGTGCGTGTTTCCGCACACCGGCGAGCGGTTACGCCACGGCAAGTCGCGTCACGACCCACGTACGCGGTGATTATGCCTCCACTACCCAGCCAGCCCAGCGCAACCGCTACTCTGGAGTCCAGTTCGGAACTCGGATCCCAGTCGGACGAGCTTTCTCAACCTGAGGCCTCCCCCGTCAGCGACAACGGCGATCCTACCTGGACTGAGACTTTGCCCCTGCCGCGTTCTCATGTTTCCGTGGCTAAGGTGGTGCAGCGGGTCGCTACCGGTTTGGCTCAGATCGGCCGCCAGGAAATGGGACGCGAAGGCCACGACCGCAACGGGCGCTGGTAGGCTTCCTCCCTTCGTCCAAGCCGTTTGTCGAACGAAACTTCTCCCCGCCTAGAGCGGAAGTCTTAATCATTTAAGATTTCGCTTGACATCAACTCTTAAGTGTTTAAGACTAACTCCAACCCCGAATGGGATAGCGATGCCCCAAAGGGCTTGCGGCCGCAGGGTTCAGGGAGAGACCAGCCGCAAGCCCCTTTTGCACGTACCCTGTGGGGCGACGTTGCAAGACTCGCTGTGAGGTGGCAGCACGAATAATTTTGCTTTCCGAGGTGGCTGGCATGCTGGCTGCGGAAAAAGAATTGGTCGAAATCGTCGCGCAAGAGTTGGCGGCAGGAATTGATGCGGCGCTGGGCGGTTGGATGGGGGACCTCCAGGATGTCCTGGACAGCCCCTTGAGCGATTCGGCCAAACTCTCAGCCATTCAGTCCATCGTCAACGTGTGCAAGCGCGACTTGCCCGTGCCCAGCCGATGACGCCGACATTCTCGTAAGCAGGCGAGAAACTTCCGCCTTAGGCGCGGGTTTACTAATTCAACAACATCTCTCACCCCAGCCCTCTCCCGGGCGGGTCCAACAGGAGTTCATGAGAATAGCCAACGCAGCCAGCGCTTTTCCCAACCACGTTTACGATCAGCAGGCCATCACCACCACGCTGGAAAAGTTCTGGGGCGAGCGCCTGCAACAGCCGCGCTTATTGCAGCGCCTGCATTCCCGCACCGGTGTGGAGAGGCGCCACCTGGCTCTCCCCCTGGAGGCGTATGCAGAAATGGATAGCTGGGGAAAGGCCAACTCGCGGTGGATTGAGGAGGCGGAGCGGCTGGGCGCGGCCGCCATTTGCCGGGCCATTACTCCCCTGGGCCTGCGCCCGCGCGATGTCGGGGCCCTTTTCTTCACCTCGGTGACCGGAATTTCCAGTCCTTCGATTGACGCCAAGCTGATCAACCGGATTGGGCTTTCGCCAAATCTGAAGCGCATGCCGCTATTTGGGCTGGGCTGCGTTGCCGGCGCTGCCGGCATAGCTCGCGCCGCCGATTATGTTCGCGCCTTCCCCAGCCAGGTCGCGGTGGTGCTGGCGGTCGAATTGTGCTCGCTCACCTGGCAGCGCGAGGATGTTTCCACCGCCAACCTGATCGCCACCGGCCTGTTTGGCGATGGTGCGGCCGCGGTGGTCGTTGGCGGCGCTGAAACCGAATTTCCCGGACCGGAGGTGGTCGCCACCCGTTCCGTTTTCTATCCCAACACCGAAGATGTGATGGGCTGGGACATTTCCGAGCACGGCTTCCGCATTGTGCTCTCGCGCGACGTGCCGGTCATGGTGGAGCGCCATTTGCGGGCCGACGTGGATGCATTTTTGGCCGAACAGGGCCTTGGACGGCAAGACATCGCCAGCTGCATCATCCACACTGGGGGTCCCAACGTGTTGGAAGCCGTAGCTCGCACTTTGGAACTGCCCGAGGGTGCCCTGGATGCCTCCTGGGAGTGCCTGCGGCGCGTGGGCAACTTGTCCTCCGCATCTGTCCTGCTGGTCTTGCAGGACTTTCTTTCTCGCCGGCGCGGAGCACCCGGCACCTATAGCTTGATGGCGGCCATGGGGCCCGGCTTCTGCTCCGAACTGGTTCTGTTACGGTGGTGATGATGAATACGGGCCTGGATGTATTCGTGATTGGCGGCGGACCTGCTGGACTGGCCGCAGCTATTTCTGCCGCGCAGCAAGGATTGCGGGTTGCGCTAGCCGACTGCGCCCATCCGCCCATTGATAAAGCGTGCGGCGAAGGACTGATGCCCGACTCCTTGGAGGCCCTGGCGAAATTGGGCATCTCCCTAGAGGGCTGCGACACCGGAGTGTTCCGCGGCATCCGCTTTCTGGGGCGCGAGGGTGCGGTGGAAGCAGACTTCCCCCGCGGCATCGGCCTGGGAATTCGCCGCACCGTTCTGCACGGCCTGATGGTCGAACGAGCCGCCGCGCTCGGCGTTCGGCTGCTCTGGGGCGCCCGCGTTTCGAATGTGAAAAACGGCGAGGTGGAGGTGAACGGCGATCGCCTGCGTTGCCGCTGGATTATCGGCGCGGACGGCCAGAGCTCGCGCGTGCGCAGCTGGGCAGGCCTGGCCTCGGGCCGCAATTACGAGCGCCGCATCGGCCTGCGCCGGCACTTCCGTATACGGCCCTGGTCGGAGTTCGTGGAAATCTACTGGGGTGAGGATCGCCAGGCTTATATCACCCCCATAGGCTCGCAGGAAATCTGCGTTGCTCTCATTTCGCGTCAGCGCTTTGCCTCGTTCGATGTCGCCCTGGAGCACTTTCCCCAGCTCTGGGCGCGTCTGCGCTCCGCTGTGCCCAGCACGCCCGTCAAGGGAGCGATGACCGTGACCCGCCGCCTCAAATCGGTGGTGCGCGGCCCATTCGTCCTGATCGGCGAAGCTTCCGGCTCGGCGGACGCCATTACCGGCGAAGGCCTGGCCGTCTCTTTTCGCCAAGCCAGCGCCTTAGGCCGGGCTCTGGCCGCCAATGATCTCTCGCTCTATGCTGCCGCCCATCAGCAAATCACCGCTTTGCCACACTTTCTGGGCCGCTCCATGCTGTTGATGGATAAGCACTCCTGGGTGCGCCGCCGCGCCCTGGGGGCCTTCGCCCAAAGGCCTGGTTTGTTTGCTCGCCTCCTCTCCGTGCATGTGGGCGAACTGCCGCTGCGAGACTTCGGAATTAGTGGAATCCTTAACGTGGGATGGCGACTCTTAACGGCATGAGAGGTTGACCACGGCAAGGCTGAACATGAATCGAAATCTTCTAAAGCGGTTCGCCACTCTCGGCACAGTTCTGCTGCTCTTGCAACTCCTGGCGGTCGTGGCAGGCGCACAGGACATGGTATTCCAGCTCGACCCGGCGCAAAGCCATGTGAACTTCACCTTGGGCGACGTTCTGCACACTGTACATGGCACGTTTCAGCTGAAGAGCGGAACTATTCGCTTCAATCCTAAAACTGGCGCAGCCAGTGGCTCTCTGGTAGTGGACGCCACCTCCGGGAATAGCGGTAACAAAAGCCGCGACCGGCGCATGCACCGTCAGATTCTGGAGGACGACAAATACCCGGAAATCGTCTTCACGCCACAGCATGTCACCGGTAAATTGTTGCCGCAAGGCGCCTCGCAAATGGAACTACAGGGATTGATGACCCTCCACGGCCAGCAACATCCGATGTCGGTCGACATGCCCGTGCAGATCAATCACGACCAGGCTTCCGCCGACGTGCACTTCATCGTGCCCTATGTGAAATGGGGGTTGAAGAATCCCAGCACCTTCATTCTGCGCGTCAGCGATAAAGTGAATATTGACGTGCACGCCGTCGGCCACTTAGCAGACTCTTCGATAGCCAGCTCCCAGCGGCTCCCGCGCCCGTAATCCCTTCTAAAAGCGGTATGACCAGTGCGTAAAGTTTTGTAAAGAACAAGTTACACTTCTTTACAGCCATCGGAGGCGTCCTGCTGTAACAATATTCAGCGTGAATCGTGCAATGGCTTCTGTAGCAGTTTCGAATACGGACTGGTCGCCTGCTTCTGAGCAGTCGAGCCTGATCCGTTTCGGCGACTTGGAACTGGACGCCGCCACCCGTACAGTGCACACCGCCGGTAGGTCAGGCCGGCTCACCGTCATCGAGTTCGCTATCCTGCAATTGCTGTTGAGTCGTGCCGGATGCGTGGTCAGCCGCGAGGAACTGGTGCGCGTGGCGCTGCAGCGTTCCTTTTCGCCTTTCGAGCGCAGCATTGACATGCATGTCAGCAACCTGCGCAAGAAGCTGGGAGTGCCTGGACGCGGCAGCGGCTACATCAAGACCGTCCGCGGCGCCGGCTATATCTGCCGCGTGCCAGACTGACGCGGCCAGCGCGCGACAACTCGCGGGTGGAAGTGATATCAATGAAGTCCGGGACATCCCCGCGTCCTGACCACCAACACGGATAGCAGGTTTGACGTGAACTTCCGAAAACACGCGCGCATTCGTATTCTCATCCCTCTCGGCATTTGTTTGCTTATAGCTTTCGGTTTGCCCGGCTGCGGTAATGTTGGCTCGCGGGCGAATGCCTCCAAAAAGGGCTTTCAGGGCCCGCAAATTGTTCCCGTCTCGGTGGCCACGGTGGAGCGCCGCGATCTTCCCGTGTACGTGACCGGGCTGGGTTCGGTGAACGCCTTCAACACCGTCGCTGTTAAAAGCCGCGTGGATGGGCAACTGGTCCGGGTAGCCTTCCGCGAAGGCCAGGAAGTAAAAAAGGGCGACCTGCTGGTGGTCATTGACCCGCGCCCTTATCAGGTGGCGCTCGATCAAGCGCAAGCCACACTGCTCAAGGACCAGTCGCAGCTCAAGAACGCGCAACTTGACCTGCAGCGCTATAACGGCCTGGTCGCCGCCGGCGTGGTTTCCCACCAACAGGTAGATACGCAGGAAGCTCTGGTCGGGCAACTCGAGGGCAGCGTGCATGCCGACCAGGCGGCCATCGAAAACGCCAAGCTGAACCTGACCTACTGCCACATCACCGCGCCGGTGGACGGACGAATCGGCCTGCGTCTGGTGGATACCGGCAACATGGTTCATGCTAATGACGCCAATCCCCTGCTGGTAATCACTCAGCTGCAGCCCATCGCTGTCATTTTCACGCTGCCGGAGGACAGCCTTCCCGTGGTGGCCCAGCACATGCGCGCGGGCACGCTGCGAGTGGAAGCGTACAGCCGCGATGACCGGACCAAGCTAGCCAGCGGAAACCTGCTTACCATTGACAACCAGATTGACCAGTCCACCGGCACGGGCAAACTCAAGGCCATCTTCGACAATCGCGAGCATGACCTCTGGCCCAACCAGTTCGTCAACGTGCGCTTGTTGCTGGAAGTCCGTAAGGACAGCACGGTGGTGCCCGCAGCCGCCGTGCAGCGCGGTCCCCAGGGTACCTTCGCCTACGTCATTAAGGGTAACAATACCGTCGAAGTGCGGCCGGTCACGCTGGCTCTCACTCAGGGCAATGTGACCGCCATTGCGCAAGGGATCGCTCCCGGCGAAGTAGTCGTCACTGACGGCCAGGACAAGCTGCAGAACGGCAGCAAAGTCGCGTTTCGCAATCGCAGCAACCTCAACGCCGAAACCGAGCCGCATCCGCGGGCGGCAACCGCAGTGGAGCCATGACTCCCTCGCGGCTGTTCATCCTCCGGCCGGTCGCCACCACTCTGCTCACCATCGGCCTCCTGTTGGTGGGGATAGTCGCCTACCGCCAGTTGCCGGTTTCGGCTCTGCCCGAAGTTGACTATCCCACCATTCAGGTTGTGACCTTTTATCCCGGAGCCGACCCGCAGGTCATGGCTTCTTCGGTCACCGCACCCTTGGAGCGCCAGTTCGGCCAGGTGCCGGGGCTCGGCCAGATGACCTCCACCAGTTCCTTCGGCAGCTCCATTGTTACCCTGCAGTTCAATCTGGCGCAGAACATTGACGTGGCCGAGCAGGAAGTGCAAGCCGCCATCAATGCGGCCGGCACCTACCTGCCGCGCGACCTGCCTAATCCCCCCATCTACAGCAAGGTCAATCCCGCCGACGCGCCCATCATCACTCTTGGCCTGACCTCATCTACTCTGCCGCTCTCCAAGGTAGAAGATTTGGCCGACACCACCTTGGCGCAGAAGATTTCGCAGCTGACGGGCGTGGGCCTGGTTTCCATTAGCGGCGGGCAGAAACCCGCCGTGCGCATCCAAGCCAATCCCACAGCGCTGGCTTCCTACGGCTTGAGCCTGGAAGATCTACGCACGGCCCTCGCCTCCGCCAACGTAAACCAAGCCAAGGGCCAGCTCGATGGCCATCGCCAGTCGTTCACCATCGGCGCCAATGACCAGCTGCTTTCCAGCGCCGATTACCAGCCCGTTATCGTGGCCTACCGAAACGGCGCTCCGGTGCGCGTTTCCGATGTGGCCACCGTGGTGGACGGCGCTGAAAATGCCAACCAGGCTGCCTGGATGAACCTCGACCCGGCGGTCATCGTTAACATCCAGCGCCAACCTGGCGCCAACATCATCAGCGTGGTGGACAGCATTAAGAAGCTGCTGCCCCTGCTGCAGTCTTCCCTGCCATCGTCGGTCAGAGTCAACATTCTCACGGACCGTACACAGACCATTCGTGCGTCCGTCAAGGATGTGCAGTTCGAGCTGATGCTCGCCATCGCCCTGGTGGTGATGGTGGTTTTCATTTTTCTCCGCAACTTGTCAGCCACGGTGATTCCCAGCGTGGCCGTACCGCTCTCACTGGTCGGCACGTTCGCCGTGATGTACCTGCTCGGCTACAGCCTGAATAACCTGTCGTTGATGGCGCTCACCATCTCCACCGGCTTTGTGGTGGACGACGCCATCGTAATGATCGAAAACATTGATCGGTACCTGGAGCATGGCGACTCGCCCCTGGAAGCGGCGCTCAAAGGTTCGGGGCAGATAGGGTTCACCATCGTCTCCCTGACTGTCTCGCTGATCGCGGTGCTCATTCCCCTGCTGTTCATGGGCGACATTGTCGGCCGCCTCTTCCGTGAATTCGCCGTCACCCTGGCAGTCACCATCCTGGTCTCGGCGGTGGTTTCTCTTACCCTCACTCCAATGATGTGCGCCAAGCTGCTGCGGCCTACAAAAGACGTGCGCCACACGCGCTTCTATCGCGCTTCAGAAGATTTTTATGATCGTGTGATCCGCTTTTACGGCCGCACCCTCACCTGGGTTCTGCGCCACCAGACCGCCACCCTCTTGCTCACTGCCGGCACGCTCGTCCTCACTTTGTGGCTTTATGTCGTGGTGCCGAAGGGATTTTTTCCCGTCCAGGACACGGGTGTCATTCTTGGCATTTCGGAAGCGCCCCAAACCATTTCATTCTCCGCCATGGGCGAGCGCCAGAAAGAACTGGCGCGGATCATTTTGAAAGATCCGGACGTGCAAAGCCTCTCGTCCTTCATCGGCGTGGATGGCGTCAATGCCACCCCCAACAGCGGCCGTATCCAGATTAACCTCAAGTCCCGCGACCAGCGCACCGATACCGCCTCCGACGTTATCCGCCGCCTGCAACCGGAACTGGCGCAGGTCTCCGGCATCACGCTTTATATGCAGCCGGTACAAGACCTCACGGTGGAAGACCGCGTCAGCCGCACCCAATATCAATATTCCGTGGAGGACGCGGACCCGCGCGAATTGGCCACTTGGGCGCCCAAGCTGCTGGACCGGCTGCGGCAATTGCCACAATTGCGCGACGCAGCCAGCGACCAGCAAAGTGGCGGCCTGCAGGCCCAGTTAGTAATTGATCGCGACACTGCCGGCCGCCTCGGCATCCTGCCCCAGACCATTGACGACACGCTTTACGACGCCTTTGGCCAGCGCCAGGTCTCGACCATCTTCACCCAGCTCAACCAGTACCACGTCGTGCTGGAGGTCCAGCCTCAGTTCAAGGGAAGCCCGGACTCGCTGAAGAGCATTTACGTTCGTTCCGGCACCGGAACCCAGGTACCCTTGGCTGCGTTCACTCATTTCTATCCCGCCAACGCTCCTCTGGCCATCAACCACCAGGGACAATTCCCGGTGGTGACACTCTCGTTCAATCTTGCACCCGGCTCTTCGCTGGGCGACGCAACCAGTGCCATCGAAGAGTCGGAGCGCGAAATCGGTCTCCCCGCCAGCGTTCATACCAGCTTTCAGGGGACAGCGGCCGCATTCCGCAATTCGCTCTCCACCGAGCCCTGGCTCATTCTGGCTGCCGTGGTCACGGTTTACATCGTTTTGGGCGTGCTCTATGAAAGCTACATCCACCCCATTACCATTCTTTCCACATTGCCGTCGGCGGGCGTGGGCGCCATTCTTGCGCTGCTGCTGACCGGCAACGACCTGAACGTCGTCTCGCTCATCGGCATCATCCTGCTCATCGGCATTGTGAAGAAGAACGCCATTATGATGATTGACTTTGCCCTGGAAGCAGAACGTGGGGAAAGTAAGCCGCCGGAAGAAGCAATTTTCCAGGCCTGCCTGCTGCGCTTCCGACCGATCATGATGACCACCATGGCGGCGCTGCTGGGCGGCCTTCCGCTGGCTCTGGGCACCGGGACTGGCTCCGAGTTGCGCCGGCCCCTGGGCATCACCATTGTGGGCGGCCTGCTGCTCAGCCAGTTGCTCACCCTTTACACCACGCCGGTGGTTTATTTGTGGTTCGATCGCCTGGCACGGCGCTTCGCCCACCTGCGCATCGGTAATCCCATCGAAGAACCCGCCGAGGAGACGGCAGCCGCCGACTGACACATGAACGTCTCCGCCCCATTCATCAAGCGTCCCATCGGCACTTCGTTGCTGGCTGCGGCTGTGTTGATCGCGGGCGCGCTCGCGTTTCAATTTCTCCCGGTAGCTCCGCTGCCCCAGGTGGATTTTCCCATCATCCAGGTCAACGCCGGCCTTCCCGGCGCCAGTCCCGCCACCATGGCCTCGGCGGTAGCCACTCCGCTGGAGCGGCAGTTCGGGCGCATAGCCGGTATCAATCAGATGACCTCGTCCAGCGGCCAGGGTTCGACTACGATCGTGCTCCAATTCGACCTGGACCGGAACATTGATGCCGCGGCCCGTGACGTTCAGGCAGCCATCAATGCTGCCCGCGGCCAGCTGCCCTCCAATCTGCCCCAGAACCCCCATTTCTGGAAATCGAACCCGGCAGACGCGCCGATCATGATTCTGTCGCTGAGTTCCGACATCATTCCTCTGCCTCGAATCTATGACGCCGCGGATTCCATTCTGGCGCAGAAGCTTTCCCAGATAGATGGCGTCGGCCAGGTCTTCATTTGGGGGGGAGCTCGTCCGGCCGTGCGCGTCGAGGTGAATCCCACTGTCCTCAATAAGCTGGGCGTGGGCATTGACCAGGTGCGCGCCGCGCTCACTTCCGCCAATGCCAATCGCCCGAAAGGCGAATTACAGGACAGCAGCACTTCCTGGATGGTGAACGCTACCGACCAACTCCTCCGCGCGGCGCAGTACCGGCCGCTTATCGTCGCCTACCACAACGGCTCCGCTGTGCGCCTGGCCGATGTGGCGGACGTGCAAGACTCGGTCGAAGACTCTCATCATTACGGCAAGTCGAATGGAAAAGACAGCGTCATCGCGGTCATTTTCCGCCAGCCCGGCGCCAACATCATGGATACCGTGGACCGGGTGCGCGCCCTGTTGCCCCAGCTCAAGTCTTCTATCCCGGCTTCCATTGACCTGAATGTCGCGCTCGATCGGACCACCACCATTCGCGCCTCGGTGCACGACATTGAACTGACTCTGCTCATCTCCATCGTCCTCGTCATTCTGGTGGTGTTCGCGTTTCTGCGCAGCCCGCGCGCCACGGTTATTCCCAGTGTGGCCGTGCCGCTCTCCCTGGTGGGTACCTTCGCGGTGATGTACCTGCTGGGCTACAGCCTCGACAACCTCTCGCTCATGGCTCTGGCCATCTCCACCGGCTTCGTGGTGGATGACGCCATTGTGGTGCTGGAGAACATCACCCGTTACATGGAAGTGGGCATGGGCCCGGTCCAAGCCGCCTTCCGCGGCGCCCGCGAGATCGGGTTTACCGTACTCTCCATGAGCACCTCGCTCATTGCGGTATTCATTCCCCTGCTGCTGATGGGCGGCATCGTGGGCCGTCTTTTCCGGGAATTCGCGGTTACGCTCAGCGCCGCCATTGCGGTCTCGCTGCTGGTTTCGCTGACTACCACCCCTACACTCTGCGCCAAGTTCCTGCGTCCCATGGGGCAGGAACACCATGGCCGCATCTATCGCTTCGGCGAATCGGTGTTTGACGGCATGCTCGCCGTCTACCGCGGTGCCTTGCGTTGGGTGCTGCGCCATCAGCCGCTCACGCTGCTGGTTACCGTCGCGACGGCCTGCCTCAGCATTTATCTGTACGTGATCGTGCCCAAGGGTTTTTTCCCGCAGCAGGACACGGGCCGGCTGGCCGGGTCGCTGCAGGCCTCCCAGGACATTTCCTTTTCCGCCATGGCCGAGAAGATGGACCACTTCATCAACGTCATTCGGCAGGATCCAGCCGTGGAAAGCGTGACTGCATTCGCCGGCGGACGCGGCAGCAACAGCGGCGGCGGATTCATTACCCTGAAGCCCCTGGCGCAGCGCAAGGTCACCGCCGACCAGGTCATTGCCCGCTTGCGCCGCAAACTGGCAATCATCCCTGGCGCCACTCTCTACCTGCAGTCGGCGCAGGACCTCACTATCGGCGGACGCCCCAGCGCCGCCCAGTTCCAGTACACCTTGCAGGGCGAGGATCTTGAAGATTTGAACACCTGGGCGCCTCGCCTGCTGGAAAAGCTGCGCACCGTGCCCGAACTGCGCGACGTGAATAGCGACCAGCAGGACCACGGCCTGGAGGCGCGCGTCATCATTGACCGCGACACCGCCGCTCGCCTGGGTGTTGCCGCCCAGGACATTGACAGCGCCCTGTACGACGCCTTCGGACAACGCCAGGTCTCCACCATGTACGAGCAACTCAACCAGTATCACGTTGTCATGGAGGTAGAGCCTCGTTTCCAGCGCAGCCCGGAGGCGCTGCAGAACATTTATGTGCGCTCCTCTTCCGGGACCGGAGTTCCGCTCTCCGCTTTCGCTCGCTTTGAGCCCTCCAACACGCCTCTGGCGGTCAACCACCAGGGCCAATTTCCCTCGGTCACGCTTTCCTTCAACCTGGCGCCGCGAGTCTCACTCAGCCAGGCCACCGTCGCCATCGAGAATGCGGAGCGCGCTATTGGCTTTCCCGCCGCCATCCACGCCGGTTTCCAGGGCACCGCCGCCGCCTTCATGAGCTCGCTCTCCACTGAACCCATCCTCATTCTCCTGGCGCTGGTCACGGTGTATATCGTTCTCGGCGTGCTCTATGAAAGCTTTATTCATCCCATCACCATTCTTTCCACGCTGCCCTCGGCGGGTGTGGGCGCCCTGCTGGCGCTGCTGCTCACTGGCAATGCTCTGGACGTCATCGGGCTGATCGGCATTATCCTGCTGATTGGGATTGTGAAGAAGAATGCCATCATGATGATTGATTTCGCGCTCGAGGCGGAGCGCGCTGAAGGCAAGTCGCCGGTGGACGCCATCTACGAAGCCTGCATGTTGCGCTTCCGCCCCATCATGATGACCACAATGGCGGCGATGCTGGGCGCCCTGCCGCTGGCCCTGGACCGCGGCACCGGATCGGAACTTCACCGCCCTCTGGGTATCACGATTGTAGGTGGATTAATGCTCAGCCAGGCGCTTACGCTGTTCACCACTCCGGTGGTGTACCTCTATCTGGACCGGGTGCAGCTGTGGGCCAGGCGCATGCGTGGCCGCGCATCCCGGCGCCTCGCTCCTGGGTTCGATCAGGCGTGAACAGCCACGTTCCCTACTGCTCCTCGAATTCGGTAAACGCGCCGGTATCGCCGTAGTACACGCGTAGGTTGCACTGCTTGGGCCCCATTTGCCCGAAATAGAGCGTCAGCTTGTCGGCGGGCTGGCTTAGCTGGCCCAGGTCCATCGGCGCGCGCGCCAGATCCTGTTGCGCGTTGTAGGCGCTCTCCGGCTTTTCGTTTTTGCTCACGATCAGGTTCCAGGTTTTTCGGCCCGGAATCAGGTACATCGTGTAGGCGCCAGTGGGAATGTTTTTGCCGGCGAACTTCAAGTCGGCGCCGGTGAACAGGATGAGCGCCGATCCCCCCGGCATCCACACCTTGTTCTCCCGCAGCCTTTCTCGCTTGTTAAAGGGAATGCGGTTGTAGCGGACGGTCACCTGCTTGCCGTCGGCAAAATCGCAAGACACGGTGCTCGCTTCCGGTGCCGCCGGCTGATTCTGGGCGGTTACGATCCCGGCGAGGCCTAGTTCAAGAAATAACAATGTACAGATTGCCAGCTTGCGCATCCGCGGTCCTCCCCAGCACGACGCCGGCTGTTCTCGGTTGCTTCTGCAATTTTGTTACGGAAATAGAGAGCAGCGGCCACGCCGCCTCTTCGCGCTTGTGCAGTCGGCACGATGGATGCGCTTCGCCGACTCGCACCCACGGACGGCTCTATCTCGTCGGCGGGTTATGATAGCTCACTTGAGCCGTAATCCGCACCAACTTCTGTGCGTGGGCGCCTGAAAAACGATTGGAGAGCGCTCGGGCGCGTCATTCTTTTACTTGCAGTCCCCGGTAAACCATACCAGCCCCCACGGCGGTCAGGCCGAACAGTGCCACTATCCAAGGCGCCATGTTGATGGGCCGCCAGTTCAGCGGCACCGATGACATCCATAGCGGCCACGGCCTGGGCAGATAGAAAATCTTGAAATGTTGGATCCACAGCGGCGCCAGTGAGCGCGGCACAGCAAGAGGAGGTCCCAGCAGCGTGTAGGTACACCAATTTGGGACCGGAATGGAGTTGAACAGTGTGGCTGTAGGGGGCACGCCTTTGCTCAAAGACATAAATTCGCCCACTCTGGCGAACAGTGCGCTGTGCTTCATATAAAACCAGGGTTGTTCTGCCCAAAAATAATCATTCAATCGCCGTTCTAAAAAGAAGCGCTGGTTTTCCACGCTCAGCGCCAGAATCTGCACCACAAAACCGACCGCAATCAGAGCCACCGCCAGCTGCCTTTTCCCCTTCACCCGTGGCGCGAACGGGAAAGCAAGCGCCCACATTGTTAAAAGGGGCGCCAGATAACGTGGTCCCCAGCACCAGTCTCCCCCCGCAAAGGAAATGCAGGATAGGAACAGCACCAAGAGCACGCTTGAGGCCGCAATCACGGTTGCCAGCACGGGCTTGCGCCGCCACAGTTGGCGGATGCCGAGCAGTCCAATCACCACAGCTGGGCTATACAGAAAAACGCTTTTCCCCGGGCTGACCAGCAGTGTCAAAAAGCCGGTCAGCGGATTGCCAAAAACAGGAAAGTGCCTCTCTGCCGCGAAGCGAAACCTCGAATCATGAATCCATGAGCCAAAACGAAGGTCGTTATATGCCATTGACAACAAAATTCCCACTCCTACTGCCGCCAGAAACAGGCAATAACGTCGGCAGGAAGAGCGCGCATCTCCAGGCTCCTCCCAGGCCCGCCGAAGCTGAGCCTTCGTTTCCTCGAATATTCCCTGAAGCCGGGAGAGCAGCCGGGAGCCGAGGAATTCTGGGCTGCCCGCCAGGGCGGGCACTGTGAAGTCGCTCTCGGGCTTCCATTGCAGCGTGGCGAGGGCAAGCGCCGGCACAATCAGCAGAAAGTAGTCTTGATAGAGAACCAGCACCCCGGCCATGGCCCCGCCCAGCAGGGCGTACTTAGCCGATTTTCGCCGGCCGCTCAAATAAGCAAAATAAAGGGCACCCAGCGCAAAAAAAGCATGCTGCGCGTTATCAAACGTGGAGTTGGAGATGGCCCAGATGTAGGTGGCAAAGCTGCTGACCATGGTCCACGCCAGCGCGCTTCGCCTTGTGACTCCCAATTCCAGATAGAAGAGGAAGAGGATTGGCGCTATAGCAGCCCCTAAGAGGGAGGACGTGAGAGAGAACAGGAATTGGCTCGGCGCGACCGGTGGCCCGCCGCTATGAAGACCCAGCCACACCAAGGGAAGAGCAAATACAGAACCGGGCGCTCCATAATAAGAGTAGCGCAGTCCATCCCGCCCCGGCACGCTCATGAACGGAATAAGCCAGGTGTCCGTCATCATTGGACGTCCGTTCACGATCCAGTTGTAAGCTACATCGAAGCGTGCTTCGCCATCCACAATATCAATGCGGCCAGGACTGGATAAGGCGTAAGCGCCAAGCACCAGAAGGAAGATCCCGCACGCGATCCAAGCCTTTCCCAGGGTACGACGTTGCGTTTCGACGCACGGCAATCTGCCGACTTGTGTCCGCTCCGTTTCCTTAACCGCTGGGTTTGCGATCTCCGCCGTCCCCACTTCTGCCCTCCAATGCTTTCCAGCCAGTGTCTCGGTGCTCTTAAGGGACCCGGTAGACCTTCCTATCGGCGTCTAGGGCCGATAGCAATTTGGGCCGATGATAAAGGGCATCGGTTTGCAGGCGCACATTACCGAAGTACTTCCTGACCCTTTCCCGTCACCTACCTACTCAACGTGTAACCCGCTCGTAAAAAGCTTGCGCCGAGCATCGGCGTCAACCAGCGCATGATCATGGCCGAGTCGGTATGCGGGCCTATTAGATCGGATTTCCGCTGCCGACCAAGGCCGCCCATGGGATCTGGCGGGACAACTATGGGAAGAAGTGCGGATCTGAGCTTTGCGACTTTGTTATGGGTGAAAACGGATGGCGATTTTTGAAATGGTAGGCCCGAATGGACTCGAACCATCGACCTCTTCCGTGTCAAGGAAGCGCTCTAACCAGACTGAGCTACGGGCCTACATGCGGATGGCTGTGGCTTCAATTCTACGGGCGGCGGCCAATTCCGGCAACATGGCGGCGGACCCAGGGAGAACCGACCTGCCTAAGCCCCGCTTTCCCCGATCTGCTCTCCCAATTTTTCCCGGGTTCCACGCCGCATGCGCGATATCATGAAGCAACTTCCATCAAGAGGACAGGCTAGCTTTGCCGGGCGCTTCGAGCGACTCTATCGCGGCCACTTGCCGCACCGCAGCCCATCCCGGGGCTTTTCGCCATCTGGCGCGCCTGCTCACGTCCCGGCGCATCACTTTGCACGCAGCGTTGCTGGCGGTGTGCTTGTGGTCGCTTTATGCCGCTGACCTGGCTGTCCCCGGATTGCGCGATCGCGTCGGTCAAATCAAAGGCGCTGATTTTCTTCATTTCTACACTGCCGGATACCTGGTTCGAACCAGGCTGCTTCAGCCGCTCTACGATCCGGCGGCTCTCGCGGCCTTCCAAAAAGCGCTGGTGCCTCAATCCACGGGCACCTACTTCGTAGCTTCCTACGGCCCGCAAGTGTACTTGCCATTCTCCGTGCTGGCCCGCCTGCCTTACGCCGGGGCAGCCCTTGCCTGGGCGCTGCTGAACTGCGTTCTCTACCTTGCCTGCTGCTACGCCGTGTGGTTTTGGTGTCCGCGACTACGCCCACACG
>Ga0075426_10001313_pt1 | contig 17654 bp, 19 predicted proteins | sample SoiMethybrSBSTD5_FD_75304 | JGI IMG/M metagenome (GOLD analysis project Ga0075426, IMG submission 75304) | Bulk soil microbial communities from a Populus tree surrounding site in Tennessee, USA - Soil MetaG P. TD hybrid SBSTD5 | ecosystem: Environmental > Terrestrial > Soil > Tree plantation... | reverse complement strand
TCGAGACCTCGCGCTCGGTCTACAACTTCGTGTTCGACCTCTGCGTCAAGCTCGGCGCCAATCCGAGCGATCTCGTACCGTTCGAGAAATACGCCGCCGCGGCGCAGAGCCTCACGCGGCCGGCGTCGGCCGCCCGCGCGCTGCAGAACGGGGCGCCCAACATCGAACGGGCCGACAAGCTCGTGCAGCTCATCGCCCGGCAGAAGGGCCTGAGCCATCCGGCGATCGATGCCCAGGTCGCCCTGGTCGATGCGCGGCTCGAGGCCAATCGCAAGAAGGCCGCTGCCTGATTGCTGCCGAGCACCTTCCGGGACGCTGCGCGTCACCCGCACAGGCGCTCGTCCGCATAAACGCGGCATAAATTTTTTCGCGTGCGGCCCCGCTTTTTTCCCCAGCAGTCACAGGCGCTTCACCGGCGCCTGTGACAGAATTGCAACTCCCAAATACTTTCGCGCGAAAAAATCCACAAACGCCCAAATTAGCGGCAGTTGCCGCAGGAATCGTCTTGCGATTCAAGCCCTCAGCATGGGTTAAATTGTGCGTCAGGGTGGCTCGATCTTCGAGCGGCGTCCTGTTTTTGGTTCGGGATCGTCGGGGCTCGAACGAGGCAAATCGGGGATTAAAGGGGCTGGCGATGAAGACAGTTTTTGCAACGGCATTGGCGGCTGCGGCCTTGATGGCAGGCTCCGCGCATGCGGCCGATCTCAAGATGGCGACGAAGGCGCCCGCGGCCGTGGTGCCGGCCGCTGCGGAGAGCCCCTGGGACATCGCCTTCGGGGCCTGGCTCGCGAGCGACTATAACTTCCGCGGCATCACCCAGTCGGCGCATAAGCCGGCGGTCGGGACCTATTTCGAGCCGCGCTACAACATCAACAAGGATCTCCAGCTCTACATCGGCGCCGGCGGCGAGAGCATCGACTTCCCGAACCACGCCGCGGCCGAGATCGACTTCTACGGCGGCATTCGTCCGACCTTCGGCATCTTCGCCTTCGATGTCGGCGCCTGGTACTACTGGTATCCGGGCGGCGAGTGCCACAACAGCGCCGTCGCAGACTGCAATGCCAGCCTGCTGAACGGCAACGTCATCAAGCGCGACCTCAGCTTCTGGGAGGTCTATGGCAAGGTGAACGTGACCGTGACCGAGCAGTTCTCGGTCGGCGGCAGCGTCTACTACTCGCCCTCCGTGCTCAATTCCGGCGCCGACGGCGAGTACCTCGCCGCCACCGCCAAGTATGTGCTCCCGTCCAGCTTCTTCCCGAAGGACTGGGGCGTGTACCTGTCGGCGGACGTCGGCCACTGGTTCCTGGGCACGAGCGACAGCTTCTATGGGGTGACGGGTTTCCCGAATGGCATCCCATACAAGAGCTATACGACCTGGGACCTCGGCTTCGGCCTGACCTACAAGGTCTTCACGCTCGACTTCCGCTATTACGACACCGACCTGAACAAGGGTGACTGCAACGCCTTCACCAGCGACCATACGGCCACGGGCGTGTTCAGCACGCCGATCAATCCGGGTGGCCCTGCGTCCAACTGGTGCGGCGCGACCTTCATCGCCAAGCTCTCGGTCGACGCAGCGCTGTCCGGCCTGAAGTAAGCGTCCTCCACCATCTCTCCTGGCGGCGTCCTTCCTGCGGGAAGGCGCCGCCTCTTCTTTTTGCCTATTCGGTGAGGGCCTCTTCGCGCAGACGGTGCCGTTCGCCGTCGCGCGCGAGGACGAAGCGGCGGCGATGGAAGGCGGCGAGCGTCGAGCGGTGGCCGATCGATACGAGGGCCAAGTCGGGAAACCGATCCTGCAGCAGCCGGTAGAGCGCGGCCTCGGCGTCCTCATCGAGCGAGGCGGTCGCCTCGTCGAGGAAGAGATAGCGTGGCCGGTGCAGCAGCGCGCGGGCGAGCGCCAGCCGCTGCTGCTCGCCGAGCGACAGAATGCGATTCCAGTGCGCCTCCTCGTCGAGCCGCTGCGCGAGCCGCCCCAGCCCGACAGCCGTGAGCGCGTCGCGCACCTCATCGTCGGTGAATCGATCGGGCAGGGCCGGATAGCTCACCGCCGTCTTCAAGGTGCCGATCGTGAAGTAGGGTCGCTGCGGCAGCATCATCAGGCTTGCGTCGCCCGGCTCGAGGACGCGCCCGGAGCCGAATGGCCAGATTCCCGCAAGCGCGCGAAACAGGGTCGACTTTCCGCTGCCCGAGGGGCCATTGACCAGCACGCGGTCGCCGGGACCGACGACGGCATGATCCACGGTCACCAGCGGCATTCCGGTCGGCAGGTTGACGGCGAGCTCGTCGACCTCGACCGCCTTCGCGCGCGCTTCTTTCTCGACGACGATCGCCGGCGGCCTGGTCTTGATCTCCTCGCCGGTGGCAATCGCGCGGTCGAAGCCAGAGAGACGTTCGACGATGGCGCGCCATTCGGCGATGTCGCGGTAGTTCGAGACGAAGAACGAGAGCGCGGTCTGCACGCTGCCGAAGGCGGATGCGGTCTGCATCAGCCCGCCGAGGGCGACCGTGCCGGCGAAATAGGCCGGGCTCACCACGATGAACGGGAAGACGACCGAGATCTGCTCGTACCCCACCCGGAAGAAGGTCACCCGCTTCGTCTGGGTCATGATCCGGAACCAGTTGCCGATCACCGCGAAGAAGCGGTCGAGCAGGCGTACGCGCTCCGCACCTTCACCCGAGAGCAGCGCGATCTGCTCGCCGTTCTCGCGCACGCGCACCAGGTTGAAGCGGAAATCGGCCTCGTATCGCTGCTGGTTGAAGTAGAGCCCAATCAACGGCCGGCCGATCAGATGGGTCAAGGCAGTGCCGATGATCGCGTAGATGAGCGCGGCCCAGACCAGATAACCGGGAAGCGTCCATTGGGCGCCGAACAGGTGCAGCGGCGCGGTCGCGGACAGGTTCCACAGCAGCACCACGAACGAGCCGAGCGTGACGACGGAGCCGAGTATGCCGATGCCGATCGCGAGCGTGCGCTCGACGAACAGCCTCACGTCGTCGGAAATACGCTGGTCGGGGTTGTCGGCGACGTCGCCGATGACCTGCATGCGATAATGATTGCCAGCCTCGAGCCAGCGCTGCAGATAGCCGGAGGTGAGCCAGCGTCGCCAGCGGATCTGAAGCCACTGGTTGAGGTAGAGCTGATAGACCTGCAGCCCGATATAGATGGCGGCGATGACGCAGAAATAGGTGAGCTCGTAGACGAAGACGCCCCAGTCCTTGTCCTGCAGCGCGTTGTAGAAGCGGTTGTTCCACAGATTGAACAGCACGTCGCAGGTGACCTTGCCGAGCTCCATCACGATCACGGCCGCAAGCAGCAGCAGCCCGGCCCAGCGGTCCTCGGACTTGAAATAGGGAACGGCGAGGCGCCACACGATGCGAAAGGTCGAGACGAGTTTTTTCACGACAAATCTCCTGTCGGCGGCCGAGCCGGAAGCAAGGGGCGCCCCGGCCAACGGACGAACGGCCACCGGCCGTTATTCGCAGATCATGACGGTCGCTCGCATATAGGACAGTGCGGCGCTCCGGGCCAGCCGGAGACCGGATGACGCGCGCGAAGCGGCGCGGCCGGACAGGCCTCAGGCCGGGCTTTCAATTCGGCCCGGCATGCTGTCCAATCGCCGCCGCAAAGGGCGCCGCTGTCGGCGCCGGGGAGGACGTTCATGGCTTCCGGGGTTGGACTTCGTCAGGTCGGGTATGTGGACTGCGCGGGCGGGGGGCAGATCATTGTGCGCGACAACATCGCCTACATCGCGCACATGCGCAGCCCGCACGGCACCTCGATCGTCGATGTGAGCGACCCGAAGAACCCCAAAGAGCTCGCCAAGATCGGCATGCCGCCCGGCACCCATTCGCACAAGGTGCGGGTTCATGACGGGGTCATGCTGGTCAACCACGAGCTGAACCACGCCGACCCCAATCCGGTGCCGGCGGATTTCACGCCCGGCTTCGGTGTGTACGATGTGAGCGATCCGAAGAAGCCGCGCGAGCTCACCCGCTGGAAGACCACCGGCACCGGCGTGCATCGTTTCGACTTCGACGGCCGCTACGCCTATCTGTCGCCGACACTGGAAGGCTATGTCGGCAACATCGTGATGATCATGGATCTCAAGGAGCCGGCGCGTCCGGCCGAGGTCGGCCGCTGGTGGCTGCCGGGCCAATGGACGGCCGGCGGCGAGACGCCGAACTGGTCGAAGACGGCGCATCGCTGCCACCATCCGCTGCGGCTCGGAAACCGGCTCTACACCAGCTACTGGCAGGCCGGGTTCGTGATCCTCGACATCGACGACATGAGCAACCCGAAGTTCGTTTCCGGCCTCGACTGGACGCCGCCCTTCGCGTGTCCGACGCATACTGCGCTGCCGCTGCCTTTCGCCATCAACGGCCGGCGCTATCTGGTGGTCGCCGACGAGGACGTGCAGCGCCCCGAGGATGCGGTGCCGGGCTTCATGTGGATGGTGGACGTCACCGACGAGACGCTGCCGGTGCCGGTCGGCAGCTTCCAGGTCGAGGGAATCGAGGGCAAGCCGACCCACAAGATCATGACCGGATGCCATCAGCCGTGCGAGACGGTCACCGGCACGGAGATTCCGTTCGCCTGGTTCGCCCAGGGGCTGCGCATCATCGACGTGAAGAACCCGCACAGCCCGCGTGAAGTGGCGCATTTCATGCCGGATGTGCCGCCGGGCAGCGAGCGGCTGTCGAGCAACGACGTAACGGTGGACGAGCGCGGGCTGATCTATCTGCTCGACCGGCTGCGCGGTCTCACGATCATAGAGCGGACATAGGCGCCGCTTCGCCCCGAGGCGGCGGTGAGCGAAGGGGAGACATCGATGAATGCGGGCATCATTCTCGTCGTCATCATCATCGTCTATGCGCTGGCGTCGATCCGGGTGCTGCGGCAGTACGAGCGCGGGGTGGTCTTCCTGCTCGGCAAGTACGAGAGCGTGCGCGGACCGGGGTTGACGCTCATCTTCGCCCCGTTCCAGGCGATGGTGCGCGTGTCGCTGCGAACCGTCACGATGCAGATCCCGTCGCAGAAGATCATCACCAAGGACAACGTCTCGATCGACATCGCGGCGGTCGCCTATTATCACGTCTCCGATCCGGCCCGCGCCGTAATTGCGATCGAGAACGTCTACAACGCGATCAACCAGATCAGCCAGACCACCGTGCGCAACGTAGTCGGTCGTTTCAACCTCGACCAGCTCCTGTCCGACACCGCCAGCATCAACGAGCAGATCAAGAACGTCATCGACGGACACACCGAGCCGTGGGGCACCCAGGTCACCGCGGTCGAGATCAAGGACATCGTGCTGCCCGACAACATGCAGCGCGCCATGGCCAAGGAGGCCGAGGCCGAGCGCGAGCGCCGCGCCAAGATCGTCGCGGCCGAGGGCGAGTATCAGGCCGCCGTTCGGCTCGGTCAGGCCGCCGACATCATCGCCCAGCATCCGGTCGCGCTGCAGCTCCGCACGCTGCAGACCATGGCGGAGATCTCGGTGGAGAAGAATTCGACCATCATCTTCCCGGCACAGTTCATGACGACCGTGCAGGAAGCGATCGCGACGCTCTCGCGCGACACGGCGCCACGATAGCGGGATGGGGGCGCCGCGCGAAGGCTCTGCGCGGCTCGTTCCGGCGCATGACGCCATTGCATGCACGGCGCGTTTGCGGCCTCCGTGTTGACACAAAACGCAACGAGGTTGCGCCGCCCGTCGATTCCCGATGCGGCGAGCGTCCGCGGCGCGACGCGCTGCGGATCGCGGGGCACCATCTTTCCACTCACGACGCGTGCTGTTCTGGAGGTCGCCATGGATCGCCTTTGGCTCACGAGCGCCCGTGCGATGGCGCTGGCATGCTGTGTCGTCGCCGCAAGCGGCGCAATCTGCGGCGCGGCGCGAGCGGCCGAGGCGGCGTTCCCCTACGGTCGCGAGCTCATGCTCGACGTTCCGCCGATGAAGGGATCGAAGCGCGTGCCGATGCTCGAGGTCGATGAGAAGGGCCTCGCCGACATCGACCTGTGGTGCGGCAGCGTGAAGGGCCAGATGGTGATCGCCGGCGACACGATCACGATACTCACCGGCAACAAGAGCGAAGGGTCCTGCCCGCCCGAGCGCGCGCAGGCGGACGACGATATGCTGGCGGCGCTCAATCAGGTGACGAACTGGAAGCGCGAGGGCGAGATCCTCACCCTCATCGGTGCGCGCAGCATGCGCTTCCGGCTGCAGACGAACTGACGCCTGCGACACCGGATGGGGCGCGCAGCGCCGCAATCCGGAGCAGGGCGCCGCATTCCGCTGCGGGCTGGCTCCGTCATGACAGCGCGGAGGCCGCCTTGTCGGCGCGGCTCCGGTCAGGCGCCGCCGGGGGCGGGGCGTCGCGTTGCTCGCCGTGCTGCGGCTGCTCGACCCTGGCGATGCCGCGCAGCAGGCGGCCGAGCAGGTCGCTGCCGGTGATCACGCGTCGCACCTTGTCGCCCCACACGAGGATCAGATCGTCGTCGATCACGTCGTCGCCCGGGCGCTCGGGTTTGACCTTCATGCGGCCGAGCACGTGGTCGAGCGGCGTGTTCGGATCGGTCACCACGATCGGACGATGGCAGTAGCGCTCGGGCTTGCCCGACGGTCCGCCAAAGATCGCGTCGCGGATGAAGCCGTCGGCGTCGAGCACGAACACCGGCTGTTGGGACCGATCGACGATGATCACCCATTTCTGGCCCGAGGCGTTGACCTTGCGCAGGAACGGATCGTCGGGCGCGCCGGTCAAGCGCGGCAGCGCCGGCCGTCCCTCGGCCATGTCGAGCTCGATCACGCTGCGCGGGTCGAGCTCCTCGCCCTCGTCGACGACCCGCACATCGTCGAGCTCGAGGAAGTTGGTGGCGCCGATCCCTTCCAGCGTGCCGACCTCGCCGCCCCTCGCCTGCATGTGGTGGGTGATCAGCGCCTTGAAGGCGTTCTCGCCGAGGAGCCGCACGTCCTCGTGGCCGATCCACCAGTTGAGAAACAGAGCGGTGGGCTTGGCGACCGGGTAGAGGACGATCGAATAGAACCTCAGCACCGGCATGAGGCGGGCGGTCACCCGCAGAGCGTGGCGCGAGAAGTAGGCCTGCGGAATGATCTCGCCGAAGATCGTGATCGCGAAGGTCGAGAAGGCGAAGGCGGCAAGGCCGCTCAGCACCGAATCGGACAGCAGCGTCAGAACCACGTTGGTGGCGGCGTTGCCCCACACGATCGTCGCCAGGGTCAGGTTGGAATCCCGACGCAGCTCGCGGACCTTGGCGGCCTGGGCGTTGCCGGCATTGGCTTCGATCTCGAGCCGCAGCCGGCTCAGGCTGAATGTCGCGAGATTGAGCCCGGCAAACATCCCGGCCTGGACGGTGCACAGCACGATCGCCAGCCAGGTCAAACCGTCTCCGAGGGGCGGCGAGAGGCTCATCGGTCATCAACGCGCGATGCAGCCATTTCGGTCCATCTCCGGAGGACCGGCGAGTCCGCCCGAAGCCGTGAGGGATAACGAAAAAGGGCGCGGCTTGCGCCGCGCCCTCGAGCTCTCGACCGGGCGGCCGGATCAGAAGCCCATGCCGCCCATGCCACCCATTCCGCCCATGCCGCCGCCCGGCATGGCCGGCATCGCCGGCGTCTCCTTCGGAGTCTCGGCCACCATGGCCTCGGTGGTGACCAGGAGGCCAGCGACCGAGGAGGCGTCCTGCAGGGCCGTGCGCACGACCTTGGCGGGATCGACGATGCCCTTGTCGATCATGTCGACATACTCCTCGCTCTGGGCGTCGAAGCCGAACGTCTCCGACTTCGAATCCATGATCTTGCTGACCACGATCGAGCCCTCGACGCCGGAGTTCTCGGCGATCTGGCGGACCGGCGCCTCGAGCGCCTTGAGCACGATGTTGATCCCGGCCTGGACGTCCGCATTAGGGTTGGCGATGCGGCCGACCGCCTTCTTGGCGCGCAAGAGCGCGACGCCGCCGCCCGGCACGATGCCTTCCTCGACCGCGGCGCGGGTGGCGTTGAGCGCGTCCTCGACGCGATCTTTCTTCTCCTTGACCTCGATCTCGGTTGCGCCGCCGACGCGGATCACCGCGACGCCGCCCGCGAGCTTGGCAAGGCGCTCCTGCAGCTTCTCGCGGTCGTAGTCCGAGGTGGTCTCCTCGATCTGCGCCTTGATCTGCCCGACGCGCGCCTCGATGTCCTTGCGCTTGCCGGCGCCGTCGACGATCGTGGTCTTCTCCTTCTCCAGGATGACCTTCTTGGCGCGCCCGAGCATGGCGGGCGTGACGTTCTCGAGCTTGATGCCGAGATCCTCCGAGATCAGCTGGCCGCCGGTGAGGATCGCGATGTCCTCGAGCATCGCCTTGCGGCGGTCGCCGAAGCCCGGCGCCTTGACGGCCGCGACCTTCAGGCCGCCGCGCAGCTTGTTCACCACGAGCGTGGCGAGCGCCTCGCCCTCGACGTCCTCGGCGATGATCAGCAGCGGTTTGCCGGATTGGACCACGGCCTCGAGCAGCGGCAGCATCGCCTGCAGGCCGGACAGCTTTTTCTCCTGCAGCAGGATGAAGGCGTCCTCGAGCTCCGCCACCATCTTCTCGGCATTGGTGATGAAGTACGGCGAGATGTAGCCGCGATCGAACTGCATGCCTTCGACGATCTCGACGTCGGTATCGAGGGATTTCGCCTCCTCGACCGTGATCACGCCCTCGTTGCCGACCTTCTGCATGGCCTCCGCGATCATCCGTCCGATGGTCGCATCGCCGTTCGCCGAGATGGTGCCGACCTGGGCGACCTCGGAGGTCGAGCCGACCTTCTTGGCCCGCTTCTCGATGTCAGTGACGACGGCGCTGACCGCGATGTCGATCCCGCGCTTGAGGTCCATGGGGTTCATGCCGGCAGCGACCGACTTGGCGCCCTCGCGCACGATCGCGGCGGCGAGCACCGTCGCGGTGGTGGTGCCGTCGCCGGCGAGGTCATTGGTCTTGCTCGCGACCTCGCGCACCATCTGGGCGCCCATGTTCTCGAACTTGTCCTCGAGCTCGATCTCCTTCGCCACCGTCACGCCGTCCTTGGTGATGCGCGGGGCGCCGAAGCTCTTGTCGAGCACGACATTGCGGCCCTTGGGGCCAAGCGTGACCTTCACCGCATTGGCGAGGGTTTCGACGCCGCGCAGCATCTTCTCGCGCGCATCGCCGGAAAAGCGGACGTCTTTGGCAGCCATTGATTTGCTCCTGCTGAAATCAGTTCTTCATCCTGAGGGACACGCACTTCTTGCGTGCGTGTCGTCTCGAAGGATGAGGCCGATGGGGCCGTCGATCCGTGGGGCCCGTCCTGCAAGACGCCGTCGCTGCGCGAGGGCTCCTCGAGGACGAGGAGTTGATGTTCAGCTCAGGCGATGACGCCCATGATGTCGGACTCCTTCATGATCAGGAGCTCCTGGCCATCGAGCTTGACCTCGGTGCCGGACCATTTGCCGAATAACACCTTGTCGCCGACCTTGAGATCGATCGGGATCAGCTTTCCGCTCTCGTCGCGTCCGCCCGGCCCGACGGCGATCACCTCGCCCTGCTGCGGCTTTTCCTTGGCGCTGTCCGGAATGATGATGCCGCCGGCGGTCTTTTCCTCGGCTTCGATGCGGCGCACGACGACGCGGTCGTGCAGGGGACGGAATTTCGTCTTGGCCATGGTTTCCTCGTCGCCGCGAGCGCGGCCTGGGGGCTGAAAACCTCGATGCGGAAAGCCTTTGGCACACATCAAAGAAGAGTGCCAAAGGCGGCCGGGACATAGGCCCGGCGCTCCGGCCTGTCAAGACGAGGCGCCGCCTGGGCCCTCTGGACGGGGCGCGCGCGAACCGCGACACTCGCCCGGTCGGCAGCCCGGGAGGACTAGCATGCGTGGTCTCGCACGGCTCGCACTGGCGTGCGCCGCCCTCGCTCTCGCGAGCGCAGCGGCGCAAGCCGAAGTCAAGACGCAATGGATCGACTACCGCCAAGGCGACACGCCGCTGCGCGGCTATCTCGCCTATGACGACGCCGTCAGCGGACCGCGCCCCGCGGTCCTCCTGGTGCACCGGCGCGACGGCATGTCGGCGCTCACCCTCAAGAACGCCGAGATGGTGGCGCGCCTCGGCTATGTGGTGTTCGCGCCCGACATCTTCGGCGTGAAGCCGAACGGCGAGGAAGAGGAGAAGGCGCAGTCGGCGCTCTACAACAAGGATCGCGCGCTCATGCGCGCGCGGGCGCAAGCGGGCTTCGACGTGCTGCGCGCAAATCCGATGGTCGATCAATCGAGGATCGGGGTGCTGGGCTATTGCTTCGGCGGCACGGTGGCGGTCGAGCTGGCCGAGACCGGCGCGCCGATCCTCGGCACCGTCACCATTCACGGCAGCTTCCGCGATTTCCAGCATGCGGCGGCGAAGAACATCCATGGCCGCATGCTGATCCTGCACGGCGCCGAGGATCCGGTCGCGCCGCTGAGCGAGGTCAATATCCTGATCCAGGATCTGCGCGACGCGAGGATCGGCTGGCAGCTCGAGCTCTACAGCGGCACCAAGCATGGTTTCTCGACGCCGAAGAATGCTGATGAGGAGCGTGCGAACACCCAGTCGCAGGCCGCGACCGCGCGCTTCTTCAAGGAGGTGTTCGGGATCTAGTTGCCGCGCGCCTTCATGGCACGCTCGTAATAACCGAGATCAACGTATTTGGCGGGGTCGGCCTGCGCCGCGCCCGGCTTCTCGATCTCGGCGCGCAGCGCCAGCATGTTGCGAAAACCCTGCTGATCGAACCGCGCATCGGGCGTGAAGCCGAAGCCGGGATCGACGAGCTGGGCGTAGGTGCGTTCGGCCGCCGTTTCGGACAGCTTGAGCTTGTCGCGCAGCAGCGCCATGCATTCAGGCTTGTGCGCCGGATCGCGGACGAAGCGCAGCGACTCCACATAGGCGGCGAGATAGCGCTCGACGATATCGGCATGTGCGCGTGCCCACGGGCGCATCGCGAAAGCGCCGGCCGCCTGATAGGGGCCGAGGAGGTCGATGAGCCGGCCGAGGCTTTTGAGCCCGTGCTCCTCCGCCTGGATGTTGAACGGCAGGTTGAGGATTCCGCCCGCATTGGTCCTGTCCTCGATCAGCGCCTTGTAGCGGTAGACCACCGCGCCGACCGGCCGCACCGTGTAGTCGGGACCCTCGTGCAGCCCGTATCCGAGCAGGATCTTCTTGGCCTGCAGCGCATAGGCGGTGTCGGGGGCATCGACGATCACGGTCTTGCCCTTGAGGTCGGCGAACGAGCCGATCTCCGGCTGGACGATGAACTCGTTCATGCCGCTGTCGCCGCCCGACAGGATGACGACGTCCTGCCTGGCGACCTCGATCATCGCGATCGCATTGTCGAGCGCCGCCTGCGCGATCTCGAAACGGCCGGCGGCCAGGCCCTCGCGCTGGCTTTTCGAGTTCTCCGTCAGCTGCAGCTCGAGCGCGAGGCCGTGCCGCGCGAAGATGCCCTGGGCGATCCCGGCATGGAGCGGCAGCGCCTTGGCGTTGGGGAAGGCGTTGACCCGCAGCGGGGTGAGGGGCTCCGCCCGGCCCGAGGCGGTCGTCAGCAGCGCCAATAGCGCGGTTGCGACCGCAATGACCCTCGAGCGGCTCGACATCGGTTCCCTCACGATCTTGATGGTTGCCCCGCAGCGCCCGCTTATCATACATGACGGGCGAAACTCAGGGGGACCCCATGCGCGCGATCAGCCTCGACGAGGCGGTGAAGCTCATCACCGGCACCTTCGCGGAGGCAGCCAAACGCAAGCTGCGGCCGTTGACCGCCGTGGTGCTCGATGCCGGCGGCCACGTGAAGGTGGCCATGAAGCAGGACGGCTGCGCGCTGCTGCGGTTCGAGATCGCCCACGGCAAGGCCTACGCGGCACTGTCGCTCGGCCGGTCCTCGCGGCTCGTCCTGCAGAAGGCGCGCGAGAAGCCGATCTTCATGGAGAACCTGGAAAAGCTTGCTGATGGTCCGATGTTCCTGGAGGGCGGCGGTCAGCTCATTCGTGATGCGCGGGGCGAGGTGGTCGGCGCGGTCGGGGTGACGGGCGATGTGAACGAGATGGACGATCTCGCTGCGATCGCCGGAATCCATGCGGCCGGGTTCCGCAGCGACGGCGATTTTGGCAGCGCGGACGAGATCCACGCGATGAACATCAAGGAAGATGCGCAGGCGCCGCGCGGTTAGGGCGTGTTCCGATCCTGCAGAATCGGAACATGCTAGAGACGTTGATTCGTGGCCGCTTCGCCGGGACATGCGCTAGGCTCAAAACACGAGCTCGCCATCGTCCCGCCACGCGCCCGGCGCATAGCGGATGCAATCGCCACTGGCACACTGGCGGCCGCCGTGGTGGAGTGGGGGACATCAGCCATTGTCCCCAAGGCCGTTACACGGGAGTAGCGGGGGCGCCGCTTTGGCCCGCGATGCGGGCGTTCAAGGCTGGATGATCGGAGGAGACTTCTCCCATGGCCGGTTCCATGTTGCGTGTTTGGCCCGCGTTCGTTGTCGCGGGGCTCGCGCTCGCGGGTTGCTCGGGCACGACGGCGTCGCTGTCGAACTGGAACGGCGACACGCCGCCACCGGCCGCTGCGCCCGCAGGCCCGCTGCCGCGTCCGAGCCTCGCGGCTGAGGACATCGTCGGGCGATGGGGTATCGCCTCGTTCCATAAGCCGGAGGATCAGCCGCGCACCGAGGCCGCCGCCCGCAGCCAGTGCAACCAGCCCTACAACATCAATCGCAGCGCGGACGGGGTCGCCATGCTCGGCCACGACAATCCGCAGGTGCAGGACATGATGATCAAGGCGAGCCACGAAGGGCGGACCTACATCGGTCCGGGACCGGAGCCGGCCGGCGCGGACGATCGCGAGGTCGTCCAGTTCGACGGTCGCGTGCTCGTGCTCAAATGGGTCGACCCCGAGGTCGCGGGACGGTACGGAATCATGGTGCTGGTGCGCTGCGGGGCGCCGGGCGGGCCGAAGACCGCCAAGAAGAAGAGCGGCTGAGGAATGGCCCGAGCGACCGTCGGCAAAGGCGCCAAGCGCGCCGCGAAGGCCCGCTCCAAAGCCGCGCACAGAGCCACCCGGATGACCATCACGATCTGGCACAATGCGAAATGCAGCACCTCGCGCAAGGTGCTGGAGATGATCCGCGCCAAGGGGATCGAGCCGACCATCGTCGAGTACGTGAACACACCGCCGAGCGCTGCGGCGATCCGATCCGTGCTCGAGGAGATGGGAGCCAAGCCGCGCGATCTCCTGCGCCGGCGCGGCACGCCCTATGACGAGCTTGGCCTCGACGACGAGACGCTCGGCGATGCGGCGCTCATCGCCGCCATGCATGCCCATCCGATCCTGATCGAGAGGCCGGTGGTGCGGAGCCCCAAGGGCACCCGACTGTGCCGGCCGCCGGAGCGGCTCGAGGATATCCTCTAGTGGCTTCCAACGGTGCGCCGATGTTCGCTCAGCCGCTCGCGACCTGGGAGCGCGAGGGGCTCAAGGCGGCGCTGTTGCGCGCCGGCCTGCCCACCGACGACGTCGAGGACGAGAGCACGCTGTTCTGGCGCTTCGAGCGCGACGACGTTCCGGTCGGCTTCGCCGGGCTGGAGGTGCATGGGCAAGACGCGCTGCTGCGCTCCATCGTCACCCTGCCACCCTTGCGCCAAAGCGGCGTCGGCGCCGCCATGGTCGCCAAGATCGAGGTCGAAGCGCGTGCGCGCGGCGCCCAGGCGGTCTATCTGGTCACCGAGGGCGATGACGCCTTCTTCGCCAAGATCGGCTATGCGCGATGCGAGCGCGAGCAGGTGCCGCCGGCGATCGCGACGACGCCGCTGTTTGCCAGGCTCCAGGGCTCGGCAACCGCGATGGTGAAGCAGATTTGAGGAAGCGCGAAGGGTGAGCCAGCGAATAGGGGTGTCACACCCGCTGTTCGCAGCTAGAGTCATTGATTGGCGCATGTCCTTATCGGCGAACCGGTGACCACTTCGCCGGGACATGCGCTAGGGAAACAGCGCGTCGATGTCGTCCTGCGAGGCGTGACCGGCGTCTTCTTCCAGTTTCGGCCCGTTGAGCAGCGCGGCATCGCCTTCCGCCTTCGGCGGCCCCTCGGGAACGAAGTCCTTGAAGGCCTCGATGCCGCCCCAGATTTCCATCATCTGGTTGACGTGGTTCTCGATGAACTTCCAGGTGCCGACCACCTTGGAGATGCGCTGGCCGGTAATGTCCTGAAAGTTGCAGGCCTCGAAGACCTTCACGACGCGGCTCTGGATTTCCTGCCCGATTTTCTGTTCGGCCTCGTTCGGCGCCGACTCGATCAGGTTGGTGGCGAACTGGTCGATGTCCTCGACCATGCCCAGGATGGTCTGGGTCGCCTGTTCGGTGCCGGCGACGACCGCATCGAGCTCGTGCGTCATCCGCGACATGTTCTCGCCGTGGAAGCCGGTCGCGTGCAGAGTCACGATTTCCTGCTTCGTCTGGTTGATCGCGTTGTGGATGACGACGAGCTCGCCCTTGAGCTTCTGCATCTCGACGAGCTGGACCTGGTAGGTCTCGAGAATGCGCCGCGCCTCGTCCTTCGGCTCGACCAGCGCGCGCAGCGCCTTGATCTCCGCGATCAGCTCGTGATGCTGCCGCGCGGCCTGGCTCTCGCCGATCGGCGCGGACAAGGCCGCAAGCCCGCGCGGTGACATGTCCATGCGGGAATCCGTCACGCTGTCGTTGCCCATTTGCTCGATGCGGAAGATTTTGCGATGCGCCGCCATTCCGAAGTCCTCGAACCCATCGCGTTTCTAACCGGTGGACGCTTAACGCGCGGTTTCGACGGGGCCGGATTGGACCGATCTCATGCGATCGTATGAATACGACGCTAACCACCAGCGGCCCGGCTTGACGCAAAATAAACCATGATGTCGCGAACGGAGCGGCGCGACGCGCGGCCGTTATGGCTAAGCCTTGGTTATTAACCGATCGGTGCAGTTTTCGAATTGTAGTGGATTCAGCGCGGTGGACGCGTTGTCCGACGGCGCGGTGACGATCTGTAACGAGTGCGTCCCATGTACCGCCGTGTGTCTCGCGTTCCGACCGCTCTGGTCGTGGCGCTCCTGGCCACCACCCCATTTGCCCTATCCGCCCGCACGGAGCCTTTCGGGGCCGATCCGGCACAGGTTCGGGACGCGCATTCGGCGCCGCCTGTGCCGAGCCGGGTGGCCGCCGCGCGGCGCGGCCTGGGCGGGGGCTTCATCGAATTCCTGTTCGGCGGCGGTGACGCGGCGCCGGCCACTCCCTATCAGCGCGAGCACGTCACCGGCAGCCTGGCGCAGGCGCCCATCGAGCCGCGATTCCTGCCGCAGATCGTCGCCTATGAGGGGCAGGAGAAGCCGGGCACGATCATCATCGATACGCCGGAGCATTTCCTCTACCTGGTCGAGCCGGGCGGGCTCGCGCGCCGCTACGGCATCGGGGTCGGGCGCCCCGGCTTCACCTGGGCGGGCGTGAAGGAAGTCAGCGCCAAGCGAGAGTGGCCGGACTGGCGGCCGCCGCCCGACATGCTCAGACGGCGCCCCGATCTGCCGACCTTCATGGCAGGAGGACCGGAGAACCCGCTCGGCGCGCGTGCGCTCTATCTCGGCTCGTCGCTCTATCGCATCCACGGCTCGAACGAGCCGTGGACGATCGGGACCGCGGTTTCCTCAGGCTGCATCCGCATGCGCAACGAGGACGTGATCGACCTCTACGAGCGGGTCAAGCTCGGAACGCGGGTGATCGTGATCTGACCGTTCCGGCCGCCGGGGCTCACACGTCCTCGGTGTCGCCGCCGTCGAAGTCGCTGTCGTCGCCGGCATCGCCGTACCCGTCGTCGTCGTCGTCCCCGAGCGGGTCGCCGTCGTCCTGATCGTCGTTGCCGAATAGGCCGGTGCGGCTGGTGTCGTCGTCGCGAGCACCGGTGCGGTCGCGACCGATGTCGTTGAGCCCGGCATCCCGGGCGAGATCACTGTTCGCGGCGCTGCCGCCGCCTCCAAAGGGCGAAGCGACTGCGGCGCCCGAACCCAAGCCGCCGGAGCCGCCGGCGTGCGGCCCGAACATGGAGCGGATGCCGTTGAGCAGCATGGCGCCGCCGATCACGCCGGCCGCCGTCGATGCGGCGTTGCCGAGGAACGAGCCGCCGGTGCCGATCGACGGGCCCATCGGCGCCATCCCGGGAGCCGGGCCCGCCTGTGGGGGGGCGCCGCCAGGCTGTCCCCAGGCGCCAGTCGTGCCTGCGCTGCCGGGGCCGCCGCCCGGCTGCCCCCAGACACCGCTGGTCCCGGCGCCGCCCTGCCGTACCGGCGGCACCGAGCCGCGCGGCTCGTCGCGGCCGAACAGCGACTCGCGCATGCTGTCGAGGAAGCCACGGGACGGCTCCTCGGCGGGGCCGCCTTCGAGCTCCTGGATACGGGAATGACAGCGCCTCAAGGCCTCGTCCTGCAGAAGCACGGTCTGCACCAGGGCATAAGTGCCGTGTGGCGCATGCTGCAGCCCTTCGGCGATGGCGCGTTCAGCGTCCGGATCGCGCGGGCTGGATTCCAGCGAGGCAAGGCGGTCGAAAAGCTCGGCTATGAGCTGGCGTTCCTGGGGGGTCATGGATCGCTCCTCTGCCACGGGCCGAGCTGCACCCTCGGTGCGCGGCCGTCGCGGCGACCGTTCGACGAGATATCGGAAGGTGGGTGGCGGCCCGCAATGGGCCAAGATTGAAATCGATCCGTCCGATGCGGCCTGCGGCCGCACGCTCATACCAGTTCGACGGCTTGTGCCCGCAGCAGGGCGGCGAAGTCCTCGCCGGCCAGATAGGCGTATTCGCGCTCGCGCTGGTCGGTGACGGGATCGAGCCGCCGCAATAGGTCATCGACCTTGCCGGGATGGCACATGACGACGCCGCCGTCCGGCAGCCCATTGAGGAAACCGGCGAACAGCGCGGGGAGCGGCCGGCTGGCGCCGAAGTCATAGGTGCCCGCAAAGGCCGGGTTGGTTTGCAGGCCGGCCGCGGCCGCTCGGGCGCGCAAGGGCCCGCTCAGGCGATCGAGGAAAAGCCCCTTGGGATCGGCAAGCCGCTGCAGCGGTCCGGCGGCGCTGCCGCATTGCCGGATCCAGGCGCGTGGAGCAGCTTGCCTGACGGCGGCCACGAGCGCGTCGCGGACCGTCGGCAGGAGCTGCACGTGCTGATGGCCATCAACATAATCCGGCGGCCGGCCGAACGCGGCCGAGAACGCTGAGAGCTGGGCCGCGATCTCGGCCGCGATCGGCGCGGAATCGAGCCGGCCCAGAAAGGCACGCACCATCAGGGCGGACAACGGCAGGAAGGCGCCGCCGCGCAGGGGGGTGAAATCGTGCGACAGCGGGCGGAACGGGGTGGTGAGCGTGAGGTGCAGCCCGATTGCGATCGGCCGTTGCGCATCGCGCAGCGCGGCGAGCGCTTGGGCCTCGCGCCGGTCGAAGGCGGGCGATGCCACCATCACCGAGGTCGCGCTCAGCCTGCCGCGCGCCGCGAGATCGCGGATCGCGTCGCTGACCGCGGGCGACATTCCGTAGTCGTCGGCGACGAGCCAGATGCGCCGGAGCGCGGCAGCCACGGGAGGTCACTCCGCGGCGTCGCG
>Ga0075426_10001312_pt1 | contig 17666 bp, 13 predicted proteins | sample SoiMethybrSBSTD5_FD_75304 | JGI IMG/M metagenome (GOLD analysis project Ga0075426, IMG submission 75304) | Bulk soil microbial communities from a Populus tree surrounding site in Tennessee, USA - Soil MetaG P. TD hybrid SBSTD5 | ecosystem: Environmental > Terrestrial > Soil > Tree plantation... | reverse complement strand
CTCAAGCGCGATGCGATTCCGCGCGTGGTGTTGAACCAGCTGTACAAGCACTCGCAGATGCAGGCCACGTTCGGCGTGATCAACCTGGCGCTGGTGCCCGACGCGCACAGCGGCCAGTTGGTGCCGAAGGTGATGCCGATCAAGGAGCTGCTCGAGCACTACGTCACGCACCGCCACGTCGTGATCGTTAGGCGGACGCAGTTCGATCTCGACAAGGCCCTCGAGCGCGAGCACATCCTGGAAGGGCTCAAGATCGCCGTCGACAACATCGACGAGGTGATCAAGCTCATTCGGAAAGCCGAGGACACCCCGCAGGCGAGTGCCCAACTGCAGCGGCGGTTCAAGCTCTCGGAGAAGCAGGCGGACGCGATTCTCAACATGCGGCTCGCCAAGCTCACCGGTCTCGAGCGCGAAAAGCTCGAGGAAGAGCTCGCCGAGGTGCGGGGTCAGATCAAGGATTTCCGCGCAATTCTCGCCTCGCGCGACCGGCGCATGAAGATCCTCAAGGACGAGCTGCAGCAGATCGCGGCCAAGTTCGGCGACGACCGCCGCACGGAGATCACGAGCGACGAAGGGGAGTTCACGATCGAAGATTTGATCGCCGAAGAGGACATGGTGGTGACCGTGTCGCATTCCGGCTACATCAAGCGCACGTCGGTGACGACGTACAAGAAGCAGCGGCGCGGTGGTCGCGGGAACAACGGCCAGGCGCTCAAGGACGAAGATTTCATCGAGCATCTCTTCATCGCGTCGACACACGACTACATCCTGTTCTTCACCGACGACGGGCGCTGCTACTGGCTCAAGGTGCACGAGATCCCGCAGGCCGGGCGCGCGGCGAAAGGCAAAGCCGTGGTGAACCTGATCAACGTGTCGGCCGATACAACGATCTCGGCGATGGTGCCGGTGCGCGAATTCAGCGAATCGCAGTATCTGCTGTTCGCGACGCGGCAGGGCACCGTCAAGAAGACGGCGTTGTCGCAGTACGCGAATCCGCGCGCGACGGGCATCAAGGCGATCAAGATCGAGCCGGACGATCAGCTCATCGACGTGCAGGTGACGAGCGGGAACAACGACATCGTGCTCGCCACGCAGCACGGATTGTCGATCCGGTTCCACGAGCAGGACGTGCGCGAAATGGGGCGTGACACGACGGGCGTGAAGGGCGTCGAGCTACGAGAGGGCGACGTGGTGAAGGGCATGGTGGTGATCAAGCGCGAGGCGACGCTGCTCGTGGTCACGGAGAAGGGGATGGGGAAGTGCTCGCCGATCGACGAGTACCGTGTCCAGAAGCGCGGCGGCAAAGGGATCATCACGCTCAATCGAACGGACAAGACGGGCGACGTCGTGGCGCTCAAGGAAGTGCTGCCCGACGACGAGTTGATGTTGATCACCAAGCACGGCGTCGTGATACGCATGCCGGTCAAGGGTATTCGTGTGAGCGGTCGCAACACGCAGGGGGTGAAGCTCGTCAATCTCGACGACGGCGACCGCGTGTGCGACGTGGCGAGGGTGGTGATCGAGGATGATGAGCAAGGCGGCGAGGACGAAGGCGACGAGCCGGTGACGCTCGCGCCAGAGGAAGAGCAGTAGCGGAACCGCGCACCGGCGGAGCGCGCACGCGATTCGGTTCGTGCCGCTGGCGGGATCGGGGTATCCCATAGCAGAGTGCAAGCATGACGTCGATCGCGCCGTCTCCCAGCACGCGTCTCGTTAGTCTTGCCGATATCCGCGCGGCCGCGTCGGTGCTGCGCGGTGTGGCGGTGCGCACGCCATTGCTGCCCGCCGACGAGCTCGCCGCGACAGTTGGTCTCGACGCCGGCGAGTTGTTCGTGAAGCCCGAAATGCTGCAGCGCGGCGGCGCGTTCAAGTTCCGCGGCGCGTACACGTTCGTGTCGCGCCTGAGCGCCGAGGAGCGTGCGCGAGGCGTGGTGGCGCCGTCGTCGGGGAATCATGCGCAGGCGGTCGCACTGGCGGCGCGGCTCTTCGGCGTGCCGGCGACGGTCGTGATGCCGACGACGGTCACGGCGGCCAAGCGTGCGGGCGCCCAACGGTTAGGCGCGCGCATCGTACTCGCGGGGACCACGACGGCCGACCGGATGGCGCGCGCCGCGGAGCTGGTCGCGGCCGAAGGGCTGACGCTCGTGCCGCCCTACGACAACCATGTCATCATTGCGGGCCAGGCGACCACCGGTCTCGAGATCGCCGAAGACTTGCCTAACGTTGGAACCGTCCTCGTTCCGGTCGGCGGCGGCGGGTTGAGCGCGGGCGTGGCGACGGCGATCAAGGCGCTCGTTCCCCAGGCACGCGTGATCGGCGTCGAACCCACGGGCGCGCCCAAGCTCACGCGCGCCCGCGAACAGGGTGCGCCGGTGCGCCTGGCGAAGACGTCGGGGCTCGCGGACGGTCTGTTGGCCGTCGAGATCGGCTCGATTCCGTTCGCGCATCACCAGGCCTACATCGACGACGTGGTGCTGGTGGAGGACGCGGCGATGCGCGACGCGGTGCGCTACCTCCTGGACCGGCTCAAGATCGTAGCGGAGCCGAGCGGGGCGATCACGGTCGCGGCGCTGCAGGCGGGGCTGGTGGTGCCTCACGGCGTGACGGTGGCCATCCTGAGCGGGGGCAACTTGGAGTGGTCGGGGCTCCGCGAGCTACTAGCGGATGGATAGGGCGCGCATTCTCATCGCCGACGAGGACGATGTCCTCGCGCGCACCATCTCGTGGCTGCTCAAGGAGCAGGGGTTCGACGTCACCGTCACGTTAGGCGGAGAGCGCCTCCTCGAGGCCCTGGCCGAGCACGAGCCCGATCTCTTGATGTTCGACGTGATGATGCGCGGTGTGGATGGCTACGACCTCCTGCATCGGATCAACGCCGATCCGCGATGGCGCGACATGCCGGTGCTCGTCGTGTCGGCGCTACCCACCGACGAAGCCACGGCGCGCCTGTTGAGCCTCGGCGCCACGGATTTCGTGAGCAAGCCGTTCCACGTGCGCGAGCTGCTGGCGCGCATCCGCATGCAGCTGCGCGTGCGGCAAGAGCTCTTGCACGCGCGGTCGGCGCTGCGGTCGACCGAGGTCGAGCTGGACCGCGTGCGCGCGGAGGCGGAAAACCGCCGGAAGATCGTCGACATTCTGCACGAGGTGACGGGGGACTTCTCGTCCGAGGAGCTATACCACATCCTCGTTAGGCGAGTAGCCCGCGCGCTCGACATTTCGCACTGCTCGCTCGTGCTGGCGCGGCCGGGCGACCAGGTGGGCGTCGTGGCGGCCGCGTACGAAGCGCCCGGTCTGGCGCATCTCGAGATCCGGTTGGAGCGGTATCCCGAAATTCGTGCGGCGCTCGAGACGGGCGAGCCGGTGTTGATCGAAGATGTGGATGCGAGCGCGTTGTACAACGACGTGCGTCTCGACTGGGCGGCGGCCGGCACGCTGGTGCCGTACCGGTCGGTGGTGGCGTTGCCCTTCCGGCTGGATGGCGAGCAAGCCGGTGTGATCTTCCTGCGAACGCTGTTGGACGAGCCCCCGCTCGCGCGGTCGGACGTCGAATTCGCGGACACCGTCGTTCGCGCCGCCGTCGCGGCGATCCGGCGCGCGCAGATGATCGAATCCACGCGCGCAGACAAGGCGCGGTTCGAGGTGTTGGCGCTCACGGATCCGCTCACGCAGACGCACAACCGGCGCGCACTCATGGAGCGTCTCACATCCGAGCTCGAGCGCGCGCGCCGGTATGCCCTGCACCTCTCCGTGCTGATGGTCGACCTCGATCATTTCAAGGCGATCAACGATTCGTACGGGCACGTCGTGGGCGACGAGGTCCTGCGTGGTGTGTCGCGCGTGTTGCAGCGCGAGGCACGCGCGGTGGACGTCGTGGCGCGCTTCGGCGGCGAAGAGTTCCTGGTGGTGCTGCCCGAAACCGGCGAAGAAGGCGCTGTTGCGTTAGCAGAACGCATTCGCGCCCGTGTGGAAGAGACGCCGCCGGTCACCGGCGGCGAATACGGGTGGCTCCGGGTGACGGTCAGCATCGGCGTCGCGACGGTGCCGTCGCCGCGCGTCAATTCGCCGGAGGAGTTGATTGCGGTGGCCGACGAAGCGCTCTACCGCGCGAAGGCGCAAGGTCGCAATCGGGTGTGCTCGTGACGCAGGGGACGTACTGCCCAACATGCGGCATGACGTATCCCGAAGAGGCGCGGTTCTGTACGCGCGACGGGACGCGACTCGAGCGGGTGTCGATTCCGCCGCCGCCGTCATCGGCGCCGAAGGAGCCCGCCGAGACGTCGGGTCGCGCGCCATCCCACGCGCGGGTATTCGAGCCGGTCCGTCCCGAGGAAGCGCGCACGGCACGGCAGAGTCGGCGCGCGCGATCGGCGGCCGCGGCGGCCGCGGTGCCGGCGGCCGATGTGCGCGAGCCCGCCGCCGAGTTGGCGCAGCTCGTTGGGCAGACCTTGGACGGCCGGTATCGGATCGAGGAGAAGGTGGGCGAGGGCGGCATGTCGTTCGTCTATCGCGCGACGGATGTGAGGACGGGCGACACACTGGCGATCAAGATGCTGTCGCCGGCGTTGAGCCGCGATGACAACGCCATGGCGCGTCTCCGGCGCGAGGCCGAGCTCGCGGGCAAGCTCGCGCACCCGAACGTTTGCCACATCATCCGGTTAGGCGAAGCGTCGGGCGGCACGGTCTACGTCGTGATGCCGTTCATGGGAGGCGAGCTGTTGTGCGACCGCGCGATCCGTGAGGGTCAGCTGGCGTTGGGCGTGGTCGCGCAGTTCGTGTCCGAGATCGCGGCGGGTCTGCACGTGGCCCACGAGCTCGGTATCGTGCACCGCGACTTGAAACCCGAGAACGTGATGCTCTGTCCGCGACCCGATGGAACGACGCGGGCGGTGGTCATGGACTTCGGCCTCGCGAAGGAGCGCCGCGTGGGCGCCGAAGTGCGCAAGCTGACGGCCACCGGCATTGTGTTAGGCACGCCGGAATTCATGAGCCCGGAACAATTGCGCGGCAAGCCGCTCGATGCGCGCAGCGACATCTATTCGCTCGGGCTCATGACGTACGAGCTGCTCACGGGACAGCTGCCGTTCAGCGGAAAGACGCAACAGGACATGATGATCGCGCGCCTCAAGGGCGACCCGACGCCCATCCGCGCGATGCGTCCCGAGCTCGGATTCTCGTTGGCCGTCGAAAAGGTGCTGCTGCGCAGTCTGGCGCGGGATCCCGGGGACCGGTACCGGACGGCGCCGCAGTTCGCGTCCGCGTTTGCCGCGGCGGCTCGCGAGCGCTAAGGATGGACTGTCGCCGGCTGCCGGCGGCCCTTCGCTAGCGCGGCACGAAAACGGCTGGTTGCTCGAGGGAGACGGCGCGGTCGGCCCGGCGTTGCCGAGCGCGGCCATTTGTCCCTAACTTGAACAATATGCAACGCTTCGCGGCATTCGATCCGCCGGAGTACACGTCTTGGAGGCGCGTCGACGCGGACGTCGATGCGTTTCGCGAGACGATCGCGCGAGAGCCGGCGCGCGCCGAGGTGGTGGACGCGCTCGATGAAACCGCGCGACTCGCGCTCTACCGCGCGTTGGTCCGCAATCGGCTCACCGACGTGGCGCTCAAGCGGATGGTGCGACAGGGCGTGATCTCCAAGGCGTGGTTAGGCACGGGCGAGGAAGCGGCGACGATCGGACCGGTGCACGCGCTCCGGCGCGGCGAGGCGGCAGCGAGGAGTCCGGCGCGCGACGTCGCGGCGCCGATGATTCGCAACGGCGGCGCCTGTCTCGAGATGGGGATGTCGGTGGCCGACACGCTGCGTGCGTACATGGGCACGGCGGATGGTCCCTCGCACGGTCGCGATGGCCACTATGGCGATCTGTCCACGGGCGTGCTGCCGCCGATCAGCCACGTCGGCGACATCGTGCCGGTGGTGACGGGGATTGCGTTGTCGTTCCGGCTGCGCGGACAGGACGCGGTCGCCATGACGTGGATCGGTGACGGCAGCACGAAGGCCGGGGTGGCGCACGAGGGGCTGAATTTCGCGGCGGTGCAGCGGGCGCCGGTGGTGTTCATCATCCAGAACAACCAGGTTGCGTTAGGCACGCGCCTCGAGCAGCACCACGTGGCGGCGGGGCACGGGAATTTTGCCGACTGGCCCAAGGCGTACGGCATGTGGGGCGGCGTGTTCGACGGCAACAACGTGCTCGACGCGTATGCGGCGGCGGCGCTGGCGGTGGCGCGCTGCCGCCGCGGCGAGGGTCCGGCGCTCCTCGTGGCGGAGACGTTCCGCATGGGCGGACACGCGACGCACGACGAAGCCGAGGCGCGGCAGACGTTCTCGCCATCGCTGTTCTCGTCGTGGGGTCGGCGCGATCCGGTGGCGCTCTACGAAGAGTATCTCGCCGACGCAGGCGTGGCGCGCGTGCGGCTCGAAGAACTCGCGGCGGACGCCGCGGCCGAGGTCGAGCGCGGCGAAGCGGAAGCGTTGGAGAGCCGGTCGCTGCACATGCCCATCGGGAAGAGCGCGCTCGACGGGGTGTACGCGGAGACGGATTCCTAACGGAAGGTCGATCGCGGGAGGGTCGGTGGGCCGATGGGTCTGGGTTTGTGGCGCCGTGGTTGCCATGGCGTCGGCAGCCTGCTCGACGCAGGATCGAGCGGCGTCACCGACGTCACCGGTGGACAGCACGAGCGCGGCGCTCGCCGGCCAGCTGTCGGTACCGAGCGGATTCCAGGTCACCTATTTCGCGCGCAACCTGCCCGGCGTACGGTTCATGGCGCTCGGTCCCGACGGCGCGGTGTACGCGAGCGAGCCCGCGGCCGGGAAGGTGGTGCGCGTGTGGGACGTGAACGGCGATGGCGTGGCCGACAGCGTCGCCACGGCCGTGAGCGGCCTCGACCGGCCGCACGGGTTGGCCTTCCACGGCGGCTATCTCTACATCGCGAGCATGTCGAACGTCGCGCGGGTCCGGTTAGGCGCCGACGGCCGCGCCATTGGGCCGCCGGAAAAACTGGTGTCCATCCCCGGCGGTGGGGGGCATTGGACGCGGACGATCGTCTTCGGGGCCGACAGCATGATGTACGTGTCGATCGGCTCGTCGTGCAATCTGTGCGTCGAGACGAACCCGGAGCGGGCATCGGTCATGCGGTTCGATGCCAACGGGCAGCAAGGCGAGCGCTTCGCGTTCGGGCTGCGGAACGCGGTCGGCATGGCGTTGAATCCGACGACGCACGAGATGTGGGTGTCGCAGAACGAGCGGGATAATCTCCCGCCCGACCACCAAAATCTGCCGCCGGAAGAGATCAACATTCTGCACGAGGGCAAGGACTACGGCTGGCCGTACTGCTACACGGATCGCGGCGCCGCGGTGCCGAATCCCGAGTTCCACGATCCGGCCCGTTGCGCGGGGACGGTTCCGGCGGCCCTCGAAATGCAGGCGCATTCGGCGCCGTTAGGCATGACGTTCCTGACCAACGCGACGACCTTTCCCGCCGAGTACCGCGGCGACCTGCTGTTGGCGTTCCACGGGTCGTGGGACCGCGATGTTCCGACGGGCGCGAAAGTGGTGCGCGTGCACGTCGCGAACGGCCTGCCGGTGTCGTACGAGGATTTCATCGCGGGTTGGCAGCGGCCCGACGGCAGCCGGTGGGGGCGTCCGGTGGACGTCATGGTGTACAAGGACGGGTCCGTTCTGGTGAGCGACGACCAGGCCGACGCGATCTATCGCGTCTTCCACTGAGAGCGTTACGGGCGCATCCAGCGTCGCGTCCCTGTACGTGAGACTTTGCAGGGTGGGCGCGGTCGCCGCGGGCGCGGCGTGTGTGATCGGTGCGGCGTCCGCGCGGGCGCAGGCGACCGTCATCGCCCGCGCGGACACGTTGCTGATCGCCGGCCGCGTGTTCTCCGCCGAATCGCTCTACTATCGCGCCGTGCGGATGGACTCGCACGACCCCGCGGCCCGCCTTGCGTTAGGCAAGTATCTCGCGGCGCGCGGCGCGCTGCGGGTGGGCGCGGTGCTGATGGAAGAGGCGCGGTATTTCGGCGCGAACGCGGGCGACGTGGCGCGCGCGCTCGCCCCCGTGTACGAAGCGTTGGGCGACTACGCCGCGCTCGCCTCGCTGCCGGCGTCGCCGCTGCCCTACGCCGAGCGCGCGAGGGCCGAATGGTTGGGCGCACATCCCCCGGCGGCGGCGGGTCCCGATTCGGCGTGGGTGCCCTATCGCGTGAGCGACAGCCACCTCCTCGGGCAGGTTGTGCTTCGGTTAGGCGCGGACTCGGTGGTGGCGGCGATCGACGCCCGGGTGCACGGGCTCGTGTTGGATCCGACGTGGATGCAGCGGCGCGAGATCAAACGCTTTGCCTCGCGCGGTGCGCGCAGCGCCGGCGACGTCGCGGCGGTCGCGCTGGCCGTGCGGTTGGGCGCGTTCACGCTGACCAACGTGCCGGTGCGGTTCCAGCTCGAGCGCGAGCGGGCGACCGCCGTGATCGGCCTGGATGAGCTGGCCTCGCTGGCGCCGACGTTCGATCCCGTGGCCGGCCGCATGCTGCTCCGTCGTTCGGGCGACGTCGCGCCGAACATGCCCGGATTTCGCATTCCGACGCTCGCCACCGAGCAGGGCGTGTTCGTCATCAAGACCGAAACCGTGTTTCCGATCGGACACCCCGATGTCCAACAGTATCTTCGACGGGCGCGGTGGACACTGGATGCGCGGAACGGCGAGGTGATCGTCTCCGGGAGATAGCCAGCGCTGGCGAAGCCAACAGCGCGCATGCAACTTGCTGGGACCAGCCCCAGCAATTTCGGCAGCGAGCTCATGGCCAGCGAGCGCATTTCGACCGTCCTCCTCTGCCATGCGGAGGAGCCGCTCCACACGGAGGGCGTCGCGCGGTGGCTCAATGCCACCACGGAACTGCGCGGCATCATCCGGATTCACGATTCGCGTCGCACGTTCTGGCGCCGCGTCAAACGTGAATGGCGGCGCAGCGGCACGCTGGGGCTGGCCGACGTCTTCGCGTTTCGCGTGTACTATCGTCTCGAGCGCGGCTCGTACGACGCGGCCTGGGAGCGCACCGCGCTGGATGCGCTCGAGCGGGAGTGGCCCGCCGTCCCGGCCTCGGTCCCGGTGCTCGACACGGATCGGCCTAACGGAAAAGAGTGCGAAACGTTTCTGCGCGCGCGCGCGCCGGATGCGGTGGTCGCCCTGTGCAAGCACATCCTGCAACCGCGCATCTTCGAGATTCCGCGCGCGGGCACCCTGATCTTTCACGACGGCATCGCGCCGGAGTACCGGAACGCGCACGGCTGCTTCTGGGCGATGGCGAAGGGTGACTTCGACCGCGTCGGCCTAACGGTGCTGCGCGCGGATCGCGGCATCGATACGGGTCCGATCTTCGGGTACTTCCGCTACGGCTACGATCCGGTCCGGCAGTCGTACGTCGAGATCTCCAACCGCGTGCTGCTCGACAACCTCGCTGAGATCACGGACTTGCTGCGGCGCATCGTGGCAGGTGAAGCGCAGGCGATCCCCAGCGACGGCAAGGCCTCGGGTATATGGGGCCAGCCGCGCCTCACGACCTATCTCGGATTGAAGCGCCGCTTGCGGACGGGGAGGCGATGATGCGTGCGATCGGATTGGAGTATCATGATGTCATCACCGGCGAGGACTTCGACGCGAGCGGATTCCCCGGCGCGGCCGCGGCGAGCTACAAGCTCACCGTGCCGAGTTTCGACGCACACATGCGCGCGATCGCGGCGACGGGCGCTCGAGTGGGTCGGGTCGACGCGGCCTCGGACACGCGGGACGGCGCCATGCCGGTGTTTCTCACCTTCGATGACGGCGGCTCGAGCGCGTTCCACGGTACGGGCGCGTGCCTCGCGCGTTTCGGTTGGGCGGGGCACTTCCTCGTGACGACGTCGCGCATCGGCACGCACGGTTTTCTCGACGCGGCGCAGATCCGCGCGGTGCAAGCGGCCGGTCACGTCATCGGGAGCCACTCGTGTACCCACCCGCTCCGGTTCTCCGCGTTAGGCAGAGCGGCGATGCTGCGCGAATGGGCGGAGAGCCGCGACGCGCTCGAGCAAATTCTCGGTGCGCTAGTGACGGTTGCTTCGGTGCCCGGCGGCTATTTCCGACGGATCGCAGCCGAGACGGCGGCGGAAGCGGGATTGCGCACGCTGTTCACGTCGGAGCCCGTGTCGAGCGTGCGCACGATAGCGGGATGCACGGTACTCGGCCGCTGTTCGATCCGACGCGCGACGCCGCCGGATGAGGCCGCGGCGCTGGCGTCGGGTCACCTGGGACCGCGCGCCCGGCAATGGGTCGTGTGGAACGGGAAGAAAGCGGTGAAGGCGGCCGGCGGGCGCGTCTATCTGTCCGCGCGCGAGTGGTTGTTCGAACGAGGCGCGCGAGAGCTACCCGAGCAGGCGCCCGAGCCCGCGGTGCCCGATCGGCGGCCGCCGCTCGCCTAACCGTACGTCACGGGTGCACTCGTTCAGCGTTGGGCGACGCCGTACTTGGCGAGGATCGCGCGCACCTTGTCGAGCGGGATGGCTTCGACCGTGTGGCCGTTGCTCGTGACCGTCGTGGCCATGAACATCGAGTTGTAAATCGCTTCTTCGGTCGACTCGATGACGGCCTCGAAGAGCGGTGACATGTCATCGTTGGACAGGTCGGCGGTTGGGCGCGCCACGGGAGGCTGCGGCGCGGCGCCCGGCGCCGGCAACGTGAGGTGCCGCCGAACCTGCTCGGCGGTGGAGAACGCGATCACGTAATCGCCCGAGCCATTCGACTCGTCCGAGCCGGTGCGTGCGAGACCGGACATGGCGCGCGCCGCGAGGCGTTGGACGTTACGGTCGGAGAGGGGCGCATCGGTGGCGACGACGATCATGATCGAGCCGTCGCCGCGCTCGGCGGCCACATCGTTCTTGAACGAGTAGCTGCCTAACTCGCGGCCGACGGGGGCGCCGAGCACCTGAAGAACACCGCCAAAGTTCGACTGGACGAGGACGCCCACGGTCCAGCCGCCGAGTGAGCGCGGCAACACGCGCGATGCCGTGCCGATTCCACCCTTCCAGCCGAATGCGCGCGTGCCCGCGCCGGCGCCGACGCTACCCTCGGCGACCGGTCCGCTCGAGGCCGCGGCGAGCGCGCGGTGCACGTCGTCGGCGGTGATGGGGCGCGAACGGATGGCGTTAAGCCATCCATCATTCGTCTCGCCGACCACCGGATTGATGGACACCACGTTCTGCATTCCCGGTTGGGCGAGCATCTCGGCCACGAGCGCGTCGGCGGCGCGCCAGACGCACAGCGTGCACGTGAGCAGGATGGGTGTCTCGAGCTCGCCCAACTCGTCGACCTGCGTGGCGCCGATCAGTTTGCCGAACGCATTGCCCACGTACACGGCGGCGGGCACTCGATCGAGGAACATGTTGCCTGCATGCGGGAGAATGGCGGTCACGCCGGTGTGGACCGAATCACCTTGCGTGATCGTGACTTGCCCGACGAGCACGCCGTGCACGTCGGTGATGCCGTCCAGCGGGCCGGGTTGGAAGATCCCCGGCTTCACGCCGAGGGCGCGCGCTCGCGCGCGTGTCTCTTGCGCGTGGAGCGCGGGTGCCGGCGTTAGCACGGCTAGACAGGCCAGCGCGCCGAGCACGGCGCGGCGGGTGCGATACGGAACCAACGCGGGCATCGTGCGGGTCTCCTCGAAAAAGTTCAACGGCTCGGAAGGGATAAGCCTGCGGGGTGGATTCGAAGCGAGCCCCACTCGTCGAGCCGCGTGGGTCAGGGCTTGACAGCTAACGCGAGACAGTATAAACTCGGCGGCCCTGGGAGTCGCGTCCCGATGTTCAGCAGTCGTTGCTCGCGCCGGTGTGCGCGTGCGAACGGCTGCATTCGATGCACGAGAGCGCATCGGATGGCATCGGGGACGCGACTTTCTCGTTTCGGGAACGCTATGTCCGCTTTCACGTTAGGACTGTGATGATTTTTTCGTTCTTGACCGACAACGACTTCGAGTCAATGGCGCTCGCGCCGCAAGCCCCGGTGAAAATCGGGCGTTGCGATGGCGTCGCGCCGGCTGCGAGTCGCTGGCCGCTCGTGCGCTCGGTTTCGGACCGCGCGCTCGCGACGGGACCGCTGGTCAGGACGCACACGTACGACGCACTCGGCAGCACCACAACCGATCCAGGCGGGAACGCTCCGTAGGCGGCCTTCGGGCCATCGATTCGGAGCGAGATGTTGCGCCCCGCCTTGCACGAGCAGGCGGGGCGCTTTTGTCGTTAGGCCGTCGTAGGGGAGGGCAGGTCAGTATGAGCAGTGCGCAGGTCCGTCACCGGCCGGCGGGGCCAGGGCGCTCGAGCAACGGAACGCGACTCCCATGCTCGGTACGCGTCTGACGCAGTCGTCGGCGGTGGCGGTCGTTCGTCGTGTGCGGGTCGCCGCTGGTGGGTTATCGACACTATCCCTGGCAAGGATCCCGGTTTCGAGCCCGGGGACCCACCGCACCATTCATCCGTGCACGGCTTTCACCTCGACCACGGGAGGGCGAGATGATCGATTTCACGCAGTACGTTGCGACTCGCCTCGGGCGGTTAGTGACGCCGCAGGCCGAGCCGATGCCGGGGACGCAGCAGGTGCCTAACGCTGCCGGCGGGTACGTGTGGGCGGTGGACGCCTGGGTCCGGCTGGACCGGTTTCTGGTGCTCGGCACCGAGGGCGGGACGTTCTACGTGGGCGAGCGTCCGCTGACGCGGGAGAACGCGGCGGCGGTCGCCATGTGCCTAACGGAAGACGGCCCGCGCGTGGTCCGGCGCGTGGTCGAGGTGAGCCTGTCGGGGCGGGCGCCCGGGAACGACCCGGCGTTGTTCGTGCTGGCGATGGCGGCTGCCGCGCCCGATGCGGCGACCCGCGCTGCGGCGTTGGGCGCGCTCAACGTCGTGGCGCGAACGGGAACGCACTTGTTTCACTGGCTGCGGTACGTGACCGAGTTCCGTGGCTGGGGCCGTGGCGTGCGACGGGCAGTGGCGCGCTGGTACGCGGCCAAGCGTCCGGCGGATCTCGCGTACCAGTTGCTCAAGTACCGGACGCGCGACGGATGGTCGCACGCCGACGCGCTGCGGCTCGCGCATCCGAAGGCGCCGTCGGATACGCATCAGGTGTTGTTCCGGTACGCCGTGGACCGAGCGGAACACGGAGGCGAGCACGAGCGCCGCCGAGCGGATCCCGAGGTGATGGGACGGCTTGCCGCGGTGCAGTCGCTTCGTACGATGTCGTCGGCGCAGGCAGCCGCCGTGATCCGAATTTATCGGCTCACGCGGGAGATGGTGCCGACGGAGCTGCTCACGCACGCGGTGGTGTGGGCGGCGTTGCTCGACCGAATGTCGCTCGCGGCAATGGTTCGTAATCTCGGCGTGATGACCGCGGTCGGGTTGATCGCACCGGGCAGCGACGCGGCGCGGTACGTCGCCAGTCGGTTAGGCGATCGCGCAGCCGTGCGGCGGGCGCGGGTGCACCCGGTTTCGGTTTTGTCGGCGCTGGCGGTGTACGTGCACGGGCACGGCGTGAAGGGCAGCCGGGCGTGGACGCCCGTGCGCGAGGTGGTAGACACGCTGGATGGCGCCTTCTACCTGGCGTTCGAGAACGTGCGGCCGTCGGGGAAGCGCATCATGCTCGCGCTCGACGTGTCGGGCTCGATGGGGAGCCCGGTGATGGGGATGCGACATCTGTCGTGCCGCGACGCGGCGGCCGCGATGGCGCTGGTAACGGCGGCGTCCGAGCCGGCGCATCGGTTCGTGGCGTTCACCAAGGGGAATCATCCCTCGCGGTGGCGGGCGCAGTACGGCACCCAGTTCGACGTGGGCCTAACGGAGCTCGCCATCTCGCCGCGCCAGCGGTTGGACGACGTGGTGCGCGCGACGAGCGGGCTCCCGTTTGGCGGAACGGACTGCGCGCTGCCGATGGTGGAAGCGCGGACGCACCGGTGGGCGGTGGATGCGTTCATCGTGTACACCGACAACGAGACGTGGGCCGGACCGGTGCATCCGGCGCAGGCGCTCCGCGCGTATCGGGAGCGGATGGGCATCGCCGCGAAGCTGGTGGTCGTGGCGATGGCGTCGAACGGGTTCAGCATCGCGGACCCGGACGACGCGGGCATGTTGGACGTGGTCGGCTTCGATGCGGCCACGCCGCAGGTCGTGAGCGACTTCCTCAGTTAGGCGTGGACGCGCGCACCACGCCTAACCGGCGGGTGCTCGCGGGCAGTCCGGCGGGCCGGGCGCGGTGCGCGGCCCGCCGCCTACACCTTTACTGGGAGACACATGTTGAACCGCGTCCGGGCGTTCTTGGAGCCCGTCGAGGACGAAGAGCCGCCGTACGGCGACTTCGTCGTCGTCTCCGGACCGTTCGGGTCGTTGTGCGTGACGCGCGACGTGGCGCGTGACATCGAGCGTATGCTCGATCGCCGGTGGCGGCCGCGGTGGGTGGTGTTCCGCGACCGTGTCGGCTCGCGCGTCCGCGTGCGTACGAACGAGATTCGGCTGGTGGTGGAGTCGACCGCCGCTCAGCGGGCTGGTGACCGTCGGCTGGACCGGGCGCGTCGGAAGGAGGAAAAGGCCGATCGCCGCCCGTGGGAGGATGACTGAGAATCGGTGCGCACTCGTTGCCACGGCGTGAGCGTGGCGCTATTTCTGTCCCGCCACCGATCCGGTTTTCCCTCACTCCATTCGACACCATGAGAACAACGCGTTGTGCTGTCGTGTTCGCCGCAGCCATGCTCTCGGCATCGGCTGCGGCAACACAGCAACCGCGACGGCAGGCGCGCGGAGCCGTATCCGACACGACGGCTCAGGCAACGCCGCTCGATCACTTCTTGAAGGGATTCAGCCTGCGCTCCGTGGGCCCCGCGGCGTACAGCGGGCGCGTGACCGCGTTCGCGGTTCCGGCTCCGTATCACAACACGATCTACGTGGGCGCCGCCGGCGGCGGTGTGTGGAAGACGTCCAACGACGGCATCACGTGGCATGAGATCGGCGACTCGCTCGGCGTCACGACGATCGGTGACATCGCCGTGGCGCCCTCGGACACCAACGTCGTGTGGGTGGGGACCGGCGAGAAAAACAGCTTGCGGTCGCAGTCGTGGGGCAACGGCGTGCACAAGTCGACCGACGGCGGACGCACGTGGCACCACATGGGACTCGCGGACACGAAGGCGATCGGGAAGGTCGTGATCGATCCGCGGGATCCGAACACCGTGTACGTGGCGGCGTTGGGCCACTTGTGGGGGCCTAACGCGGAGCGCGGCGTGTTCAAGACCACCGACGGCGGCGCGACCTGGGCGAAAGTGCTGTACGTGGACGACAGCACGGGCGTCGTGGACCTGGTGATGAGCCCGGGCAATCCCGACGTCCTGTACGCGGCGGCGTGGCACCGCGTGCGGTGGGGCGGATCGCACATGCAGGGAGTGGGCGCGGGCAGCGGCATCTATCGGACCGGCGATGGCGGCCACACGTGGCAGCGCCTCACCGACCCGGCTCGGCGCAACGGGCTGCCTAACGGACACATGGGGCGCATCGGATTGGCCGTCACGGCGGCCGACCCGCATACGGTGTACGCGATGATCCAGGTGGACGAAGGCGTCACCGATGCCGAACAAGGCCGCTACGGCGGGGTGTTCCGGTCCACGGACGATGGCGCATCGTGGACGCAGGTGAACGATCTGCAAGCCGTGCCGCACTATTATTACGACGCCATCGTGGCCGACCCGACGAACGCCGATCACGTGTACGTGTTGTTCTCGCCAATGCTCGAATCGAAGGATGGCGGCAAGTCGTTCGCGCGCGACTCGCTGCACCTCGTGCATGTCGACAACCACGCCCTGTGGATGGATCCCGCCGATGCGCACCACATGCTGCTCGGCAACGACGGTGGCGTGTATCTCACGCGAGACGGCGGGAAAGCATGGGCGCACATGGTGCTGCCGATCGGGCAATTCTATACGGTGATCGTCGACAGCTCGGTGACGCCGTATCGCATTTGCGGCGGCCTGCAGGACAACGGCGTGTGGTGCGGCCCCAGCGCGACGCGCGATACGTTAGGCATCACCGACGCGGATTGGTATCCGGTGGAGGGCGGGGATGGGATGTGGGTGCAGATTCCGTGGAAGGACCCGTATACCGTGTACGCCGAGTACCAGTTTGGCAGCATGTCGCGGCTGGATCTGCGCACGTCGAAGCGCGACGAGATCAAGCCGCTGGCGTTGGACGCAGGCGAGGGCAGTGGATACGACTTCACGTGGGGCTGGACCGCACCGATGTTGCTGTCGCAGTACGATCCAACGGTGCTGTACGTGGGTGCGAACCATCTCATCCGTATGACCGACCGCGGCGACAACTGGAAAGTCCTGGGGCCGGACATGACGCGTGCGACGCGCGAGCATCCGGCGCCGGAGGAAGGTAATACATCATATCATGCGCTGTTTTCGATCGCCGAAAGTCCTCGGAGCGCGGCGATTCTGTGGACCGGCAGCGACGACGGGCTGGTGTGGGTGTCGCGCGATACCGGTACGACGTGGACGAACGTAACCGCCAACTTCCCCAAGGGCGCGCCGACGGACTGCTTCGTGTCGACGATCGTCGCATCTCGATTTGCCGACGGCGCCGCGTATCTCACGTACGACTGCCACAGCCGCGATGACTACAAGCCGCACGCATACCAGACCACCGACTTCGGCAAGACCTGGACGGCATTGCCGACCACCGGCCTGCCCGCGGACGGCGGCAGCTACACGATCGTGGAGGACGTGATCAACCCGCGCCTGCTCTGGTTAGGCACGGAAACCGGAGCCTACGTGAGCGTCGACAAGGGCGCCCACTGGTCGCGGTTCGGAAAAAATCTGCCGCCGGTGCCGGTCGAGAAGATGGCCGAGTCGTTCCGGCAGAAGGAGCTGGTGGTGAGCACGCACGGCCGCGGGATGTGGGTCGCCGAGATCGGGCCCCTGCAGGAGATGACGGATTCGTTGCCGGATCAACCTGCGCACCTGTTCGCGATCGCGCCGGCGCTCCAGTACCGGTACGCGGACACGTATCCGAGCTTCGCCAGTCGTCCGTTCGTCTCGCCTAACCCGCCGCGCGGCGCGCGGATTTTCTACTGGCTGAAGGACGCGCAGTCCGGGCCGGTGGATCTGCTGATCACGACGGCCAAGGGCGACACGGTGAAGTCGCTCAAGGTGGCGGGCTATGCCGGGCTCCAGAGCGCGACGTGGGATCTGTCGCGCGACAAGCCGCGGCCGCGGGAGAAAGGTGGCCCGACCTCGACGGCGGAGCTCAAGCGCGTGGAACCGGGCGACTACGTGGTGCACCTCACGGTGGGGAAGCTCAAGATGGAGCAGCCGGTGAAGGTGCAGGAGTGGCCGGCGGACACGGTGGGTTGGGTGCGTTAGGTCGCCGAGTAATCGAACCAGCGCAGTTTCACTGGGGCGGACTGGCGATGCGTCGGGCGAGGCGTCCGATGATCGGAGATGCGCGCCGCACCACCGGCGCGAGCAGCGGCTTGGCGGGGCGCAGCACTGTGCGACACAGCTCGAGCCAGCGCGTGCCCGCGGGTGTCTGGTCGCGTGCCGGCCACTGCACGCGTACGGCCGGCGCCGGTTGGCCTAACGGATCGACGGCTTCCCACGCGGCCTG
>Ga0075426_10001311_pt1 | contig 17670 bp, 14 predicted proteins | sample SoiMethybrSBSTD5_FD_75304 | JGI IMG/M metagenome (GOLD analysis project Ga0075426, IMG submission 75304) | Bulk soil microbial communities from a Populus tree surrounding site in Tennessee, USA - Soil MetaG P. TD hybrid SBSTD5 | ecosystem: Environmental > Terrestrial > Soil > Tree plantation... | reverse complement strand
CCTGCTTTCCATCCGTGACCTTAAGGTCTATCTCGACGTCGACGCCGGCACGATAAAAGCGGTCGACGGGGTCTCGTTTCGCGTGCCCGACGCGGGCACGGTCGCGCTCGTCGGCGAATCGGGCTCCGGGAAATCGGTCGTGGCGCAGGCGATCATGGGCATCCTGCCGCGCATCGGGCGCATCGAGTCGGGTGAAATCCTGTTCCGTGATCCCAAGGCGCCGGAAAGTGCGCTCGATCTCTCGCGCCTCGATCCGCGCGGCCCGCGCATGCAGCAGATCCGCGGCGATCGCATGTCCATCATCTTCCAGGAGCCGATGACGGCGCTCTCGCCGCTGCACACGATCGGCGACCAGGTCGGCGAGACGCTGGCGTTGCACCGTGTCGGCATCGGTCGCGCCGAGCGGCGCGCTGCCGTGATCGAGATGCTGCGGCTCGCCGGCTTTCCCGACCCGGCCAAGGCGGAGCACACCTATCCTTTCGAGCTCTCCGGTGGGCTGCGCCAGCGCGCCATGATCGCCATGGCGCTCGTCTGCCGGCCGGCGCTGCTGATCGCGGACGAGCCGACCACGGCACTTGACGTCACCATCCAGGCGCAGATCCTGCAGCTCATCTCCGGCCTGCAGCGCGACCTCGGCATGGCGGTGCTCCTCATCACGCACGACCTCGGCGTGGTGGCGAACATGGCGGCCGAAGTGGTGGTGATGTATCGCGGGCGCGTCATGGAGGCCGGGCGTATCGAGGACATCTTCCGCGACCCGCACCACCCTTACCTCAAGGCGCTCATGCGCGCCGTGCCGCGCTTCAACATGGCGCCCGGCGAGCGGCTGACGCCGCTGCGCGAGGTGGCGGTGACCGACGAGCACCTCATCGCGACGCGCGTGAGCCCGGCGCCGGCGACGGAGGGAACGCTGCTCGAAGTGCAGCATCTCACCAAGCGTTTCGGCGTGCGCCGGCGCGCCTTCTCGCGCCGGCGCGAGGAGGAGGATTTCGTCGCCGTCGACGATGTCAGTTTCACGGTTGCGAGCGGCGAATGCCTCGGGCTCGTCGGCGAATCCGGCTGCGGCAAGACGACCACCGCGCGCATGATCCTGCGCTCGATCACGCCGGACGCAGGCTCGGTCATCTTCCATGATCACGGCGTGCCGAAGGACGTGCTCCACCTGCGCGGGCCGGAGCTCTTCGCCTACCGGCGCAAGGTGCAGTTCGTCTTCCAGGACCCGTTCAGCTCGCTCAACCCGCGCATGACGGCGTACGACATCGTCAGCGAGCCGCTCGTGATCCACAAGATCGGTGACGCGGACGAGCGCTTCCAGCGCGTGAAGGAGATGATCGGGCTCGTCGGCCTCGACGTGCGCTTCCTGCGCCGCTATCCGCACAGCTTCTCGGGCGGACAGCGGCAGCGCCTGGGCATCGCGCGCGCCCTGGCCCTGGGCCCCGAGCTGCTGCTCCTGGACGAGCCCGTGTCCGCGCTCGACGTGTCGGTGCAGGCGCAGGTGCTCAACCTGCTCCTCGATCTGCGCACGGCGCTGAACCTCACCTACATCTTCATCTCGCACAATCTCGCGGTGGTGAACTATCTCGCCGATCGCATCGCCGTGATGTGCGCCGGCCGCCTGGTCGAGCTCGCGCCCGCGGCGGAGCTCTTTCGCAATCCGCAGCATCCCTACACCAAGGCGCTGCTCGCCGCCGTTCCCGATCCGAACCTCGAGCGCAAGCTCGACTTTGACGCGCTCATGCTCGCCAAGGCTTCCGATCCGGCGGCCTGGTCGAGCGAGTACCGCATCGCCAACGGCTCGACGCCCGGCATGCTGAAAGTCGGAGGCGAACACCTGGTGCGCGCTCGCGAATGAAGCTCGCTTCGCTCCTGTTGCTGTTCAGCGTGACGGCGTGGGCATACGTCGAGCCGCCGGCGCTCATGCCCGACGTAAAGGCCGGGCGGATGCCGCCGGTGGACAAGCGCCTGCCGCAGAAGCCGCTCGTCGTGCCGCTCGGCGAAGAGGGCACGACGCTCGGCCGCTACGGCGGCGCCATCAATACGCTCGCCGGCCGCAGCCGCGATACGCGGCTCTTCACCGTGTACGGCTACGCGCGGCTCGTCGGCTACGACCGGCACCTGAAGATCGTGCCCGACGTCCTCGAGTCGCTCGACGTAAAGGAGGACCGCATCTTCACGCTGCACCTGCGCAAGGGCCATCGCTGGTCCGACGGCCATCCATTCACTGCCGAGGACTTCCGCTATTACTGGGAGGATGTGGCCACCAATCGCGAGCTCAGTCCCTCCGGGCCGCCGCGCGACCTCGTCATCGACGGCGAACCGCCCAAGTTCGAGGTGCTCGACGAGACGACGGTGCGCTACACGTGGTCGAAGCCCAATCCGCACTTCCTGCCACGCATGGCGGGCGCGTCGCCGCTCTTCATCTACCGCCCGGCGCACTACCTGAAGCAGTTCCACAAGAAGTACAACCCCAAGGTCGCCAAGGCGGAGGAGGAAGGCAGCGCGAAGCGGCGCTGGTCGGCGGTCCACAACCGCATGGACAACCTCTACGAGGGCGACAACCCCGATCTCCCCACGCTGCAGCCGTGGCACAACACGACGCGGCCGCCTGCCGATCGCTTCGTCGCCGTACGCAATCCGTACTTCCACCGCGTCGACGAGCGCGGACGGCAGCTGCCGTACATCGATCGCCTGGTGCTCGCCATCGCCGATCCGAAACTGATTCCGGCGAAGGCCGGCGCCGGCGACGCGGACCTCCAGGCGCGCGACCTCAATTTCAACAACTACACGTTCCTCAAGCAGGGCGAGAAAGTGAACAACTACCGCACGCTCCTCTGGCGTGCGGCGCGCGGCTCGCATTTCGCGCTCTTCCCCAACCTGAACGCGAACGACCCGGTGTGGCGCAAGCTCCTGCGCGACGTGCGCTTTCGCCGGGCGCTGTCGCTCGCCATCGACCGCTCGCTCGTGAACCAGGTGCTCTACTTCGGCCTCGCGATCGAATCCAACAACACCGTGCTCGAGGCGAGCCCGCTCTACCGTCCGGAGTACCGAACCGAATGGGCGCGCTACGACCCGAAGGAGGCCAATCGCCTGCTCGACGAGCTCGGCCTCAAGCGACGCGCCGGAGGCATCCGCAAGCTGCCCGACGGCAGGCCGCTCGAGATCATCGTCGAGACCGCGGGCGAGTCGACCGAGCAGACCGATGTGCTCGAGCTCATCGCCGAGACGTGGCGCGAGGTCGGCGTCAAGGCCTTCAGCAAACCTTTGCAGCGCGAGGCGTTGCGCAACCGCATCTTCGCGGGCGAGACGCTGATGTCCGTGTGGACCGGTCTCGAGAACGGCCTGCCGGCGCCCGAGAGCTCGCCCGATGAGCTCGCGCCGACGAGCCAGCTGCAGCTGCAGTGGCCGAAGTTCGGGCAGTACTACGAGACGCGCGGCAAGATGGGCGAGGCGCCGGACATTGCGGAAGTGCGCGAGCTCGCCGCGCTCTATCGCCAATGGGCAGCGGCGAGCACGACGGAAGAGCGCGCGCGCGTCTGGCACCAGATGCTGCAGCTCTACGTCGACCAGCAGTTCGTCATCGGCGTCGTCACCGGCGTGCCGCAGCCCGTCGTCGCGCGCGACAACCTGATGAATCTGCCGGCAAAGGGCTTCTACAACTGGGATCCGGGCGCGTTCTTCGGCATCTACCGGCCCGAGACCTTCTACTTCCGCTGATGCTGCGCTATACGCTGCATCGGCTGCTGATCATGATTCCGACGCTGCTCGTGATCAGCTTCATCACCTTCGTCATCATCAAGCTGCCGCCGGGAGATTTCCTCTCCAACCAGATCGCCGAGCTGAAAAGCCAGGGCGACAGCGCGGCGCTCGAGCGCGTCGACTTCCTGCGCAAGCAGTACGGGCTCGACAAGCCCTTCGTCGAGCAGTACGCCGTCTGGGTCGGGCTGTGGCCCGCCGAGCAGGGCTTTTCGGGGCTGCTGCAGGGCGATCTCGGCTGGTCCTTCGAGTACGACCTGCCGGTGAAGGACGTGGTCGGAGACCGCCTGCTTCTCTCGTTCCTCCTCAACTTCTCGGTCATCCTCTTCACCTGGGCGATCGCTTTTCCGATCGGCGTGTACGCCGCCACGCACCAATACAGCTGGGGCGACCACGGGCTCACCTTCCTCGGCTACATCGGCCTCGCGACGCCGAACTTCCTGCTCGCGCTCGTCCTCATGTACTTCGCGAACGTGCAATTCGGGCTTTCCATCGGCGGCATCATGGATGCGGATTTTCTCGGCGCGCCCTGGAGCTGGGCCAAGGCGCGCTCGGTGCTCGAGCACCTGTGGATCCCGGTGATCGTCATCGGCACCTCCGGCACGGCGGCGATGATCCGTCGGCTGCGCGCGAACCTGCTCGATGAGCTGCAGAAGCAGTACGTGGTCACGGCGCGTTCCAAGGGCATGCCGCCCTTTCGCCTCCTCGTGAAGTACCCGCTGCGCATGTCGCTCAACCCGTTCATCGCCGACATCGGCAACCTGCTGCCGAGCGTGATCTCCGGCTCGGCGATCGTCGCCGTGGTGCTCTCGCTGCAGACCTCAGGACCGATGCTGCTCGAGGCGCTGCGCAGCCAGGACCAGTACCTCGCGGGCTCGTTCCTGATGTTCCTCTCGCTCCTCACGGTGATCGGCATGTTCATCTCCGATCTTCTGCTCGCGGCGCTCGACCCGCGCATTCGCCTCACGGGCGGCGCCGCGAAGTGAGCGCCATCGATCACTACGTCTCGCAGGAGCCTTTCGATCCTTTTGCGGCCGAGGCGCTGACCCCGGAGCAGGAGCGCTTCTATCGCGCGTCGCAGTGGCAGATCATGTGGTGGAAGTTCCGCCGGCACCGTATCGCGGTCGCCGCCGCCGTCGTGCTCGCGGCGTTCTACGCCTCGATCCTCGTCAGCGAGTTCATCGCGCCCTACAACCTGCACACGCGCGACACGAGCCATATCTACGCGCCGCCGCAGCGCGTGCACTTCTTCCATGAGGGGCGTTTCGTCGGTCCCTTCGTCTACGGCTATCGGATGCGGCTCAACCTCGAAAACCTGCGGCGCGACTATTTCGACGAACGCGACCAGATCTACCGCGTGCGCTTCTTCTGCCTGGGGGACGAGTACCGCTTCTGGAACCTCCTCGAGGGCAGCTTCCATTTCGTCTGTCCCGCCGAGGGCGGCACGCTCTACGTGCTCGGCACGGACCGCCTCGGCCGCGATCTTTTTTCCCGCATCGTCTACGGCACGCGCATCTCGCTCACCGTCGGGCTCTTCGGCATCGCGGTGAGCTTCCTCATCGGCCTCACGCTCGGCGGCATCTCCGGCTATTACGGCGGCTGGATCGACACCGTGATCCAGCGCTTCATCGAGATGGTGCGCTCGTTCCCCGAGCTTCCGCTCTGGATGGCGCTCTCGGCGGCGCTGCCGGTCAACTGGAGCCCGATCCTCGTCTACTTCGGCATCACCGTCATCCTCGGCCTGCTCGACTGGCCGGGACTCGCGCGCGCGGTGCGCTCGAAGCTTCTCGCCTTGCGCGAGGAGGATTTCGCGACCGCGGCCATCCTCATGGGCGCGAGCCCGGCGCGCGTCATCGGCCGCCACCTGCTGCCGAGCTTCGCCAGCCACTTGATCGCCTCCGCCACGCTGTCCGTGCCCGCCATGATCCTCGGCGAGACCGCGCTTTCCTTCCTCGGGCTCGGGCTGCGCCCGCCGGTGACGAGCTGGGGCGTGCTCCTCAACGAGGCGCAGAACATCAACGTGGTGGCGCTCTACCCGTGGCTCATGCTGTGCGTCGTGCCGGTGTTCATCGTCGTGCTCGCCTTCAACTTCTTCGGCGACGGGCTGCGCGACGCGGCAGACCCCTACAGCAGTACGGCGCGAACCTGAGCTCTATTTGGAAGCATCGTCCGGCATGGTGACGGTCACGCCGCCGCTGCCGGGATTCGAGCCGCGCGTGCGCAGATCCTGATAGCGCACGCCGATGCGGCGGCCGTCGGTCGCGCGAATCACCACGCCCTCGGGCACGGTCTCCTCATACGCGACGACCTCGCCCGCCGCGTTGCGCTGCGGCTTGTAGTAAGTCGTGCGCTCGCTGTCCTCACCGGTGCGCGTGTCGCGCACGACGTCCTTGTGGCCGATGACATGGCCCTGCGGGTTGATGATCGACTCGCTCGCGACTTGCTCGAGCGCCGGGCTGCTGGCACACGCGGCCGCGAATAAAGCGCTGAACGCCAATACGCTTCCCGTTTTCGTCATTCTTGTTCCCAAAGGTAGCAAAAACATTTTATCGTTCTTTCCGACGAAGAAGTTGACGCGCCGGCATTAGCGGCATAGCGTCCCCGGCGGGGAGGGGTTACCAAGAAGATCATGTACCGATGAGCCGCATTCTCATCGTCGAGGACGATGCCGACATCGTCCGCCTCGCGACCCGTTGGCTCGAGCGCGCGGGCTACGGCGTGGAGCACGCAGCGGACGGCGCAGCGGGGCTCGCTCTGCTCGACAACGATCCACTCCCCGCGCTCGTGCTCCTCGACGTGATGCTGCCGAAGGTCGACGGCTTCGAGGTCCTGAAGCGCCTGCGTGCCGAGCCGCGCACCAAGGCGCTGCCCGTCATCATGGTGACGAGCTTCTCCCGCGATCGCGACGCCGCCCACGCGCGCGCGCTCGGCGTGAACGACTACATCGTGAAGCCGCTGATGGAGCTCGACTTCCTGAGGCGCGTCGAGCACATCGTCAAGGATCAATGAGCATACGGCGAGCGCTGCTCATCGTGGCGCTCGCTGCGCCGCTCGGCGCGCAGGCGCAGGCGCCGAAGAGCGTGCGCATCGGCTTTTTGTGGACCAGCCAGATCACCGGCCAGTATCGCGACGCGTTCGTGCACGGCCTGCGCGAGCTGGGCTATGTAGAAGGACGCAATATCGCCATCGAGGACCGCTCGGCGGCGAACGCGCTCAACCGGCTCGACGCCTTGGCGAGAGAGCTCATCGCGCTGCGCGTAAGCACGGTTGTAACGCAAGGCACGCCGGCCGCTGTCGCCATGGCGAAGGCGAGCAGCACGCTTCCCGTCGTCATCGCACTGGGCGAACCGACCGGGACGGACCTGATCGACAGCCTGGGACATCCAGGGCGCAATGTCACTGGCTTGACCGTGCTCTCGGTAGAGCTTGACGCTAAGCGTCTCGAACTCCTGAAGCAAATGAGCTCGAAAGCGACCCGCGTGGCGGTCATGTTCGATGCCACCATCTCGACGTGGACCGGGGCGCGGCAGTCTTCGGTGGAGAGCGCAGCGCGCTCGCTCGGAATGAAGGTGCATTTTTCGCCCGTACGCACGGCCGATGACTTAGGGAAAGCGTTCCATGCGGCGAGCCTTGCTCGCGCCGAAGCGATTCTCATCACGCCTTCACCGTTACTGAGTTTTCAGAATGAGACTCTGGTCGATCTTGCAGCGAAGCATCGCTTGCCTGCGATTTACGGCAACCCGGCTGCCGTGCAGCTCGGCGGGCTGATGTCCTATGGCCCGGACTACGCGGCGCTTTTCCAGCGCGCCGCGACTTACGTGGACAAGATTCTGAAAGGCGGCAAACCGGTCGATATGCCGATGGAACAGCCGACGAAATTTGAGCTGCTGGTGAACACCAAAACCGCCAAGACCCTGGGCCTCAGCGTTCCGCGCGCGCTGCTGCTGCGCGCTGATCAAGTCATCGAGTAAGCGTCCCTGCCGGAGCTACTCCGGGCGCGCCGCCGTGGTGCGCGCCTCGCCCGCGTTGCCGCCGGCCGTAGCGGGCGGCTTATGGCCGGTGGAGTACAGGCAATAGGCGTTCTTGCCCGCTTGCTTGGCGGTGTACATCGCTTCGTCGGCATGCTCGATGAGCGTCGTCGCGTCGGGCGCGTCGTCGGGGAAGAGGCTGACGCCGAGAGTCGCGGAGACGCGGCGTTGCGCCTCGCCGATGCCGGGGTAGGGTTTGCGCAGCGCGTCGATGATCTTCACCACCACGCGCTCGACGCCGAGCATGTCCTGTACGCCTTCGAGCATGACGAAGAATTCGTCGCCACCGAGGCGCGCGACGAGGTCGCTCGCGCGCACGTGGCGGCGCAGGCGCTGCGCCACCTCGACGAGGAAGGCGTCGCCCGCAGCGTGGCCGTGCCGGTCGTTGATCTGCTTGAAGCCGTCGAGGTCCATGAACACCCCGGCGATCTTGTGACCCTGGCGCCGCGCGCGCTCGATCGCCTGCTCGAGCGCCGGGGCGAGGCTCACGCGGTTGGCAAGCCCGGTCAGCGGATCGCTGTAGGCGAGCGAAGCGATGCGCTCGCGCGCGATCGCGATGTCGGTGACGTCGCGTCCGATGCCGCGATAGCCGAGGAAGACGCCTTCGGCGTCGTGGCGCGGCTGGCCGCTGACCGAGAAGTAGCGCGTCGCTCCGTCGGGCAGCGCGCGCGCGACCTCGAAATCGCGGAACGGAAGGCGGCTCTCGAGCGTTGCCTTGTGCGCGCTCCAGCCCGCCTCGTCCGGGCGCACGGAGGGCTGCTCCCAGGGCGCCTTGCCGAGCATGCCGTAGCCGATCGGCGCCGTATAGCTCGGGCCGTGCACGATACTCGAGAGCCGATGCTCGGCATCGCTTTCCCAGAAGAAATCGCTCGAGAGCTGGGTGAGGCTGCGAAAGCGCGCCTCGCTTTCGCGCAGCGACGCTTCCATGTCCTTCCTTTGCAGGAACTGGGCGAAGAGGCCGCCGAGCGCCGGCGCCGCCTCGACGAAGCTCTGATCGGGCTCCTGGCTGGTGTGCGCGGAGAAGGTGAGAAGCGCGATCGTACGACCCTGCAGCACCACGGGCAGGGCGAAGGTTGCGAAGCGGCCGCTCTTGCCCGCGTTGCGTACCGCGGCGGCGCCGGCGCGCGCGAGATCGGTCGACCAGACCGGCTTGCCCGATTCCCAGAGCACGCGCGAGCCGCGCAGGAGCTGCTCGATCGCCCCTTCGCGCGCGAACCAGCCCTCGACGAAGGCGAGCTCGCCGCTCGCCGCGTCGACACGGAAGCAGCGACCCGAGTCCCAGCCCTCGCCCTCGCAGATGATGCGCAGCGCTTCGCGCAAGCCCTCGGAGCTGCGCGTCGCCTGCGCCAGCGCTCTTGCCACCGCGTGCTCGAGCTTGTGCAGCTCCTCGGCGCGCTTCTGCGCGGTGACCTCGCGCCCCACGCCGCGGTAGCCCTGGAAAGTGCCCTGCTCGTCGAAGACCGGCACGCCCGAGAGCGAGACCCAGACGACACGGCCTTCGTCGGTAACGTGCTGCACCTCGAAGTCGCGGAACGGCTGGTGCCAGGCGAGGAGCGCGCGGTGGCGCTCCCAGTCGGCTTCGGTCAGGTTGAGCGCCGGCTGCTCCCAATGCTTGCGGCCGACGTAGGGGAAGGGATCGGCCTGCTTGTCGGGGCGGCGGCTCGAGACCACCGTGAAGCGGAATTCGGCGTCCTGCTCCCAGTACCAGTCCGACAGCAGCTCGACGAGCGAGGACTCGCGGCTCTCCTGCGGATGCGCTGGACCGTCCGGCGCGCTGCTGGGAATCGCCATGCTTCGCACTGCGCGGGAATGTACACCGAATGGCGCCGATTCGCGACGCCCCGCCGCCTTCGTGCTGAAATTTTTTCTACGCCAGCGGCGAGCGGTTTGCAGTAGGCAAAGTGAAAAGCTCTATCGGATCACCGACGCCGCGCAAGCGGTGATGCCCGAGCGAGCGGCATCCGGGCACGTGCCGGGCGACCGGCTCGGAGATGAGGAGCGGCACGTCGAGGGTTTTGCAAAGCGATTCGATGCGCGCGGCCTCGTTTGCCGCCGCACCGACCACCGTGAACTCGATGCGGGTCGGCGTGCCGACGTTGCCATAGAGGACGTGGCCGAGGTGCAGCCCGATGCCGAAGCCGAGCGGCCGCTCGCGCCCGGCGTTGAGGGCCGCCATGCCGTCGATCGCGGCCGCGGCCGCCTGCACCGCGCGGCGCGATGCCTCCGCCCGCTCCTGCAGGTCGCCGCGTGGCACGGGAAAGATGGCGAGCGCGGCGTCGCCGATGAAGCGCAGCACCTCGCCGTTGCGCTCGAGCACCGGGCCGAGGACGCACTCGAAGAACTCGTTCAGAAGCTGCAGGAACGCCTCGCGGCTCATCGAGTCGGCGAGCGGCGTCGAGTCGCGCAGGTCGCAGAACCAGATCACCGCGCGGACGTCCTCCCCGTCGCCGCGCCGGATCTTTCCGGCCAGCACTTTCTCGCCCGTCTGGGTGCCGAGGTAGGCGTCGAGGATGTTGTGCGCCGTGCGCCGCCACGCGTAGATCTCAGCGACGCGCGAGAAGGCCGGCATGACGCGGCGAAGCGCCTCGACTTCGGCCTGGTCGAATCCGCCCGGGCGGCGCGTGGCGAAGCTCGCCCCGTGGACGTCGCCGCTCAGGAAGCGTACCGGCAGCGCGAGAAAGTCCGTGCCGCCCTCCTCGCGCAGCTCCTCGAGGATCGGGAAGTCGAGCGCGCAGCCCTCGCAGATGCGCCGGCGTACCTCGACGTGCTCCGTGAAGACGATGCGCAACGGGCTGCGCAGGTACTGCTCGGTGTCCTGGATGCCGAGCGGCGCAGTGACGATCTCGACGATGTTGCTGCGCTCGTGCCAGATGAAGCCGCGACCCGCGACGTTCGGATGCAGCGTGCGCACGAACACGGCGACGCGGTGCAGCACGATGCCAGCCTCCAGCAGCCGGCGGCAGAGGTGCAGCAGCACATCCTGCGGCCGCTGCGTGGGCGGCGCGCCTTCGTCCAGCCAGGCGACGATCGGCGCGACGTTCATGCCAGCGCGCTCAGCGCTTGCGCAGCCACAGGCTCGATTCCTTCGCGCCCGGGGCGAGCGGCAGGCGCGCGAGCACGCCGGAAAGGGATCCGCTCGCCGCCTGGTGGCTCGAAAACTCGGCGGTATAGCCATCCGCAAGGAGCGCGGCCACCGCCTGCTGCTCGTTATAGCGCCGCCAAGCCCAGGTGTCCGGGTAGTCGTCGGGCAAGAAGATGTCGTGGAAATGAATGCGCACGCCTTTTGCAAGGCGGGGCAGCGCCTCGCCGAGCAGGAATTCGACGTCGCTCCCGGGCTTCGCCTGGTGGCTCGAGTCGATGAAGAGGATGTCGCTCGCCTCGAGCGAGCCGAAAAGCGCGGGATCGGCCGCCTGCACCGGGTGCGCACGCCAGTCGAGCGCCAAGCCGCGAATGCTCGCGCGCGGCTGCGGATCGACTGCGGTGATCTGTGTGCCGAGCGAGCCATCGCGCACGGCGCGCGCGAGAAAGCGCGTCGAGTGCCCCGAGCCGACTTCGACGATGCGCCGCGGCCGCGTCATGCGCACGATGGCGTAGGCGGCGGCGGCATCGAGGCGCGGAAACCAGTCCTGGTGCCAGCGCGGCGCGGGCGGCGGCTCGGCGCCGATCCTCTCCAGGTCCTCTGCGAGGTCCTCGATCCAGGCGAGGACCTTCACGGCTCGAGCGCGAGTCCCTCGTGGGCGACCACCGAGCCCGGCAGCGCCTTCTCCACTTCGCGTGCGATGTCGTCGAGCATGTCATCGTCGTGATCGGGGTCATGGTGGAACACCACCATGCGCTTCGCGCGTGCCTCCTTGCACAGGCGGATGCCTTCCTGCCAGGTCGAATGTCCCCAGCCGACGTAGCGGCGGTATTCGTCGTCGGTGTACATGCAGTCGTAGACGACGACGTCGGCATCCGCGATGAGGCCGAGCACGTTACGGTCTAGGCTGCCGGGCACGTGCTCGGTGTCGGAGACATAGCAGAGCGAGCGGCCCTGATAGTCGACGCGATAGCCGGTCGCGCCGTCCGGATGATTGAGCGGCGCCGTGCGCATCGAGATGCCATTGCCCGGTTGCAGCGTCTCGCCCGCCGTGAAATCGCGGTACTCGAGCGTCGAGCGGAAGACTTCCGGCGGCACCGGGAAGAGCGGCGACATCATGAACTCGGCGAGCACGCGGCGCAGCGTCATCGCGCCGCGCAGGTGCCCGGCCCAGAGACGAAAGTGGTTCTGCGGCTGGAACAGGGGCCGGAAGAAGGGCAGCCCGCAGACGTGATCGAAATGCGTGTGCGTGAAGTAGATGTCGGCGTCGAGCCGCGTCTCCTCGAGCGCCTTGCCGAGGTAACGCATCCCGGTGCCGGCATCGAAAAGCAGCAGCTGATCGCCGCAGCGTACTTCGAGCGAAGAGGTGTTGCCGCCATAGCGTGCCGTGCGCGGCCCCGAGCACGCGATCGAGCCGCGCACGCCCCAGAAGCGGACGGTGAATGGGCCTTGGTCTCGGGCCATAGGACGCGTTCTCTATAATGGTAGCAGGGGACTCTCTAAGGCACCTCTCTAAGGCACGATGGAGCGAAGCCTTTTCGGTTTCATCATCCGCTACTCCAAGCGCGATCAGCTGCTGATCGTGCCGCTGGTCGTCGCCTCGATGGTGGTCTACTACCTGTCGCTGGATCTGCCCAAGACGATCATCAACCAGGCGATCCAGGGCGTGGGCTTCAAATCGCCCGACTCGGTCAAGCATTTCCTCGGCTTCGATCTCACGCGCATCCCGTACCTGCTCGCGCTCTCGGTCGTGTTCCTCGTCCTCATCGTCCTGAACGGCTGGCTCAAGTTCCAGATCAACACCATGAAGGGCTGGATGGGCGAGCGCATGCTCAGGCGCCTGCGCTATGCGCTCTTCGATTACATCCTGCGCTTTCCGCTGTCACGCTTCCGGCGCGTGAAGCCGGCGGAGATGGCGACCATGATCAAGGACGAGGTCGAGCCGCTCGGCGGCTTCATCGGCGAGGCGCTGATCACGCCGCTCTTCCTCGGCGGTCAGGCGCTCACCGCGATGTTCTTCATCCTCTACCAGCAGGTGTGGCTCGGCCTGATCGCGCTCTCGATGGTGGGCGTGCAGGGCTTCATCATCCCGCGCCTGAGGAAGCGCCTGCTGGTGCTCGGGCGCGAGCGCCAGCTCACGGCGCGCGCGCTCGCCGGGCGCATCGCCGAATGCGTCGACGGCATCGCCGAGATCCACGCGCACGACACCTCGAACTACGAGCGCGCCGAGATCTCGTCGCGCCTCGGGCGCATCTTCCGCATCCGCTTCGAGCTCTACCAGCGCAAGTTCATGGTGAAGTTCCTCAACAACTTTCTCGCCCAGGTCACGCCGTTCCTGTTTTACACGCTGGGCGGCTATCTCGTCATCGTCGGCCGGCTCGACATCGGCGCGCTCGTCGCGGTGATCGCGGCATACAAGGACCTGCCCACGCCGGTGAAGGAGCTGATCGACTGGGACCAGCAGCGCCTCGACGTCGAGATCAAGTACAACCAGGTGGTCGAGCAGTTCGCCGACGAGGAGATCGCCCCCGCGGAGCTGCAGGCGCCGCTCGAGGCGCCGCCACGGCCGCGCGAGGGCAGGCTCAAGGTGGCGAACGTGTCGGTGTACGACGATGGCGGCGCGCGCATCGTCGACGGCGTGTCGTTCGAGTGCGCGCTGCACGAGCACATCGCGATCGTCGGCCGGCCGGCGAGCGGCGCTTCCGAGCTCGCGCAGATGCTCGCGCGGCTCGTCGTACCGACGGGCGGCACGATCGAGATGGGCGGCATTGACGTCACGCGCGCGCCCGAGGCGGTCACCGGCCGTGCGCTCGCCTACGTCGGCGCGCCCGCCTACCTTTTCCCGGTCACCGTGCGCGACAACATCGTCTATGGACTGAAGCACCGCCCGGTCGCCGCGGCGAAGTATGACGACGACGTGCGCCGCGAGCGCGAAGGGCACCTCAGGGAAGCGATGCGCACCGGCAACAGTACCCTCGACATTTACGCCGAGTGGATCGATTACGCCGCCGCCGGCGTCACGGGGCCGGAGGCGCTCGATGCGCGCATCGTCGAGCTGCTTTCGGTGATCGATCTCGACGAGACGATCTTCGAGCTCGGGCTGCGCAGCGCCGCCGATACCCGCCGCGCGCCGGCGCTTGCCGAGCGCGTGCTCGACGCGCGCGCGCGCATGCGCGAGCGCCTGGCGTCGCTCGACATCGAGGACTGGGTCGAGCGCTTCGACCCGCAGAAGTACACGCGCAACGCCACGCTCGCCGAGAACCTGCTCTTCGGCACGCCGGTCGGCCGCACCTTCGACATCGACAACCTCGCGGCGAATTCCTACGTGCTGCGCGTACTGCACGAGACCGGGCTCTACGAGCTCCTGCTGCGCACCGGCCACAAGGTCGCGGAGACCATGGTCGAGCTCTTCAGCGGGCTGCCGCCGGGGCACGAGTTCTTCGCGCAGTACAGCTTCATCCGCCAGGAGGACCTGCCGCAGTTCGAGGCGATCCTGCAGCGCGCGGCCGAGATCGGCCTGAAGGAGCTCGACGAGCCCGAGCGCGTGGCGCTCATTTCTCTCACCTTCAGGCTGATCGCGGCGCGCCACCGCCTCGGACTCATCGACGAGAGCTTCGAGGCGCGCGTGGTCGAGGCGCGCCGCTACTTCGCGGCCAACCTGCCTGCGCACCTCGAGCGCGCGATCGAGTTCTTCGATCCGACGCGCTTCAACGTCGCGGCATCGCTTCAGGACAACATCCTCTTCGGCAAGATCGTCACCGCGCAGGCCGAAGCGACGGTGCGCATCACGGCGCTCGTGCGCGAGCTGCTCGACGAGCTCGGCCTGCGGCCGCTCGTCGTTACCATCGGCCTCGATTACAACGTCGGCGTCGGCGGCGCGCGCCTCGCGATTGCCGACCGCCAGAAGATCGCGCTCGTACGCGCGCTCCTCAAGCGCCCGGAGCTCCTCGTCGTCGACCATGCGGTCGCCGCCATGGACCCGAGCTCGCAGGCGCGCGTGCTGGAAGGCATTCTCGGCGAGTGCAAGGGACGCGGGCTCGTGTGGGTGGTGCAGCGCCCGGACGTCGCCGAGCGCTTCAATGTGGTGCTCGTGATGGAACGCGGCAAGCTCGCCGAGAAAGGCGCATTCGCCGACCTGAAGTCGAACGGCGGGCCGCTCGCGAAGCTGCTCCTCGCCGCATGAAGGCAATCGGCACGAAAGGCATACGATGAGCCTCGAGCAGGAAGTAGAACTCATCCGGCAGTTCCCGATCTTCAGCAAGATCCAGCCGGCGATGCAGAAGCTGCTTTGCTTCTCCGCCGAGCGCCTCAACTACGATGCGGGGCAGGTGATCTTCAACGCCGGCGACTCCGGCGACTCGGCCTACATCATCATCGACGGCACGGTCGAGATCTCGGTGCCCACGCCCTCGGGGCCGATCGTCATCAACACCATGGGCAAGAACGACCTCCTCGGCGAGATCGCCATCGTCGGCGAAGTGCCGCGCACCGCGACCGCCAAGGCGCTCACCAAGCTCGAGACGCTGAAGATCTCCAAGGAGCTCTTCATGAAAATAATCAGAGAAAACCCCGACGCCGCGGTCGAGCTGATCCGCATCCTCGCCGCGCGGCTCGCGAGCACCACGAGCCAGCTCACCCGCACCCGGTCGGGCGGCCGCTAACGCTGCAAAATAGCGCCGAAAAAAAGGATAGGGAATTCCTTCGCGCGCGCGCCGCGAGAAGCGAGTGGTTCCGGCATGTTTGGAAGCGGCGACGCAGCGCGTTTCGTGGGAACGTATGTGCTGGCGGTCATTCACGAAGAGAATCTGAACGGCAAGCTCGACGTCAACTGGCTCGGCATTCCATCGAAGGCTACGACTTCTCGAATGACGCACGGGCCGCGCTCGGCGCGCCCTCATTCTCCGCCGCGAGCTTCGCCTACGACGGCCGCAGCCTCGCGCTGACCATCGGCCTGAATTACTGAGCGACGGCTCGCCGGGCGTCCAAGGCTTCGGCCTGGAGGGCGCGAGCCTCCCGTTTGCCGTCGCGCAGCCACTGCCGCGCCTGGCGCTCGGCCCGGAACACCCCGAGCTCGCAGCCCAGCGGCGTCAATTCGTTCTGCATGGTCCGGCACACCTCGGCGATCTCGTCGGAACGCGCGATGAAGGCCAGCGGGAAACCCAGCGGAATCCCGGCGACACGCGCGAGCGTCACCAGAATATCGCGCAACGCATAGTGGCCGTCGGCATCCTCGCCGCCGGTTCGCACCAGCGCTGCGCGGACTCGCCTCTCGGCGCAAAGCATCCCGAACGCCTGGTAGCCGTAGCACAAGCGGCGCGGCTCGCAGCCGCGAGCATCGATCACGACGAAACCGCCCTGTTCTTGGATGCGCCCGAGAATGCCGCCTCCCTCTTAGCGATGGGTCTGCGCTTAGAGATTGCAGTGTCCGCGAACACGGCGCTCCGGTCTGTCCGATACCGAACATATGTGCACACGACACCTTGTCGCTCCTGCACGACGCCGTCATTCCAGCGTCACAGGCAGGAGGCGATCCGTCTCCCTTTTCACCACCGCGTAGCACTCGCAGGCGTGCGCTTCGAGCTTCGCGCGATCCACCACCGTGATGTGGCCACGCTCATACGAGATCAGGCCCGCCTGCTGAAGATTCCTCGCCGCTTGCGTGATGCCCGAGCGGCGCACGCCCAGCATGTTGCTGATCAGCTCCTGCGTCATGACCACGTCGCTCGAGCGCACGCGGTCGAGCGTGAGCAGGAGCCAGCGGCACAACTGCTGCTCGACCGTGTGATGGCGATTGCACACCGCGGTCTGCGCCGTCTGCGTCATGAGCGCCTGGACATAGCGCAGGAGCAACAGTTGCACCGCCTTTGCCCGCTTGAATTCGTGCAGCAACCGCTCGGCCGGCAGCCGGTAGGAATAGCCGGCGATCTGCACCACGGCCCGGTCGAGCGTGGTTTGGCCGCCCAGCAGCAGCGCGATTCCTACGCAGCCGTCATTGCCGACGACGGCGATCTCCGCGGTGCCGCCGTCCTCCATGAGAATGAGCAGGGAAACGACGCCCGACACCGGGAAATAGACGTGGTGCAACTGCGTTCCCGATTCGTACAGCACCTCACCCAGGCTGAGCGCGACGAATTCCATGTCCGGCAACAAGCGCATCAGGTCGGCCGCGGGCAGCGCCGCGAGCAGATGATTGCCGAGCGGCGAATGGGCGCGTGCCTCGGAGCGGCTCACCATGGCGAAGATCCCTGCTACGTCCGATAGCGTACATAGTGCCGCAGGTTGTCGCAATCGATCCGGCCATACCGCGACTGGCCGAGCTACCTGATCGTCATCGGCAGTGCGCTCTCGGCAACGAGCACGGCGGCGCCGGTGAAGCGCCCGCTCCGGCGGCCGCTAAGCTTCGAAGAGGTTCCTCGGGTCGGCGATCGCGTAGACGGTGAGGCGCTCTTGGCGGCCGCGCACCTTGACGCGGTGCACGGGCGCGCCGCGCGGATCGATGCCGGCCTGCGCGAGCGTATCGGCGGACACGACCAGCACGCAGCTGTAAGCCTTCGTCATCCCCTCGAAGCGCGCGGCGATGTTCACGTTGTCGCCGATCGCGGAGTAAATCGGTGCCTCGGGCGGACCCATGGTGCCGACGATCGCCACGCCGGAATGCGCGCCGATGCCGATGCGCAGCGGCTCGGCGAGCTCCGCCTTGAGGCTGTGCGAGAGCGCCTCCAGCCGGCGCTGCATCTCTGCCGCGCCGCGGATCGCGTCGCGGCAAGCCTGCTTGATGTCTGATTCGAGACCATAGAGCGCGAGCAGGCC
>Ga0075426_10001305_pt1 | contig 17710 bp, 16 predicted proteins | sample SoiMethybrSBSTD5_FD_75304 | JGI IMG/M metagenome (GOLD analysis project Ga0075426, IMG submission 75304) | Bulk soil microbial communities from a Populus tree surrounding site in Tennessee, USA - Soil MetaG P. TD hybrid SBSTD5 | ecosystem: Environmental > Terrestrial > Soil > Tree plantation... | reverse complement strand
ATCGTCGCGGTCGAGTCCTCGACGACCACGATGCGGCGGGGATCGAGCCGCTGGGCGTGTTTCAGCTGGGCGTTGCGGGAGCGGCCTGCGTAGTCCGCGTCGACGGCGACGCCCGCCCGGCGCAGCTCCGCGAGGACGGGCAACAAGGCGGCGCGATCGTCCGTGACGACGAACGCGTCGAGACGGCTGGTCTCCGGCTCCGGCGCCTCGCGCTCGATCGCAAGCAGCAGCCGCTCGATGCCTGCGCCGAAGCCGATTCCCGGCGTCGCCGGCCCGCCGACCGCCTCCACCAAGCCGTCGTAGCGGCCACCGCCGCAGATCGTCGAGTTCACGTTTTCGTCCGGCCCGACGAACTCGAACGTGGTTCGTGTGTAGTAGTCGAGCCCGCGCACGAGCGTCGGTTCGAGGACGTACTCGATTCCGTACGCGTCGAGGTGGCTCCGCACTGCAGCGAAGTGCTCGCGGCAGGCCTCACACAGGGCGTCGCCGATCTTGGGAGCCTCCTCGAGGGCCGCGCGCACCTCGGGGTTCTTGACGTCGAAGACCTGGAGAGGGCTCGTCTCCCGCTTGTGGCGGGCCTCCTCGTCGAGGAGCTCTGGGTGCGCGTCCAGCCACTCGTTCAGCCGCTGCACGTAGGCCGGGCGGCAGTTTGTATCGCCGATCGAATTGAGGAGCAGCTCGTATTCCGTGACGCCGACGATCCGGAGCAGCTCGGCGTAGAACTGGATCACCTCCGCGTCGACGACCGGGTCGGCGCTGCCGATCACCTCGAGAGACAGCTGGTAGTGCTCGCGGTAGCGGCCGCGGCCTGGCCGGCCGTACCGGTACATGGGCGCGAGGGTGTAGAGCTTGAGCGGCTGCGGCTCCCTGAAGAGGCCGTGCTCCACGTAGGCGCGCGCGATCGGCGCGGTGCCCTCCGGGCGGAGCGTCAGCGAGCGGTCGCTCCGGTCGGTGAAGGTGTACATCTCCTTGTGCACGACGTCGGATGCCTCGCCCGACGTGCGCTGGAAGAGGCCGGTGTCCTCGAATCCCGGCGTCTGGATGCGACCGTAGCCGTAGACGGCCGTGAGCTCCTCGATCGTGGCGACCAGCTGCCACCAGCGGCGGTCTGACGGCAGGACGTCGTGCGTCCCGCGGGGCGCCTGGAACTTCTCGCTCACGAGGTGCGGAGCTCGGCGAGGAACGGGTTGCGGGCGAGCTCGGCGCCGAGCGTCGTCTCCGGGCCGTGCCCGGAGTAGACGACGGTTTCCGGCGGTAAGCGGTCCTCCAGGGCGCGGATCGAATCGATGAGCGTCTCCCAGTCGCCGAACGGGATATCGGTGCGGCCGACGGACCCGGCGAAGAGCACGTCCCCAGAGAAAAGGCACCCGTCCGCGTGGTAGGCGAGGTGCGCCGGCGAATGGCCCGGGACGAGCATCGTCTGGAACGTGATCCCGGCCAGTTCGAGCGTCTCGTCACCGTCGAGGACGACGTCGGGCGTGTACGCGCGAAGCGACAACTCCGCGGGCGCGAAGTCCTGAATTCGTTCGAGCGCGATGCGCTCTGTCGCGGCCATGTAGACCGGCGCGCCGGTCGCCTCCGCCAGATCGGCGACGCCGCCGAGATGGTCCCAGTGCCCATGAGTGATCAGGATCGCGACGCAAACGGCGCCCTTCGCCTCGAGCTCACGTTCGATCGAGTCAGCGTCGCCGCCGGGGTCGATCACGACGGCTTCGGCCGCCTCGGGAGCGGCGCGGACGACGTAGCAATTCGTCCCGATCGGGCCGAGCTCGTAGCGATCGACGCTGAGGCTCATGGCGGCCGAGTCTAACCGCGCCGCTTCGCCGGCCCGGCCGGGCCGCGGGGCGGCGGTGGGGGCGCGGTGCGGCCCCCTCTCGTTAGCATCGGCCGCTCGTGCGGAGCTGGAACCTCGACGAGATTCAGGTCGAAGGCGGAAGCCGCTCGCCGGTCGTTCTCGACTCGGAGGACGCGGCCCGGGCGGTCTTGATCGTCCTAGACCCCGGACAGTCGCTGGGCGAGCACCAGGTCAAGGAGCACGCGTACGTCCTCATCCTCGACGGTCGGGCGCGCGTCGAGGCCGGAGGCCAGAGCGTCGAGGCCAGGGCCGGCACGCTCTGCATGTTCGAGCCGGACGAGCGCCACTCCGTCTCGACGCCGGACGGGGCACGAATCCTGCTGCTGCTCGCGCCGTGGCCCGGCGCGGGCCACTACCGCGGCGACGCTCCGGCCGCTTAGCCCTTCGCGGGCCGACGGCCCGAGCGACGCAGGTACGTCCGGTAGGCCATGCGGTCCATCATGTAAGTGAGCGGGACGAAGAGCGCCGAGTAGGCGACGGAACTGAGCACTCGCGTTTCGACCGGCATGCTCTTGTTGACGAGCGAGAAGACGATGAAGAACAGCGGCAGGAACAGCGCCGCGCGCTTGACTGACCGGGTCCAGGACGGCGGCTTCACCTCACGGACCGCGGCGCCGCTCTTTGGCCGCCCAGCCCTGGCGCCGTTGCGACGCTCCTTCCCGTCGCGGCCCCGAGACGGCTCGTTCGCCTCCTCGGGCGGCTCGGTCTCATTGCCCTCCTCGTCGAGGTAGACGTATTCGTAGTCGTGCCGCCGTTCCTTGGCCCGACGCCGACGCTGCTTTCGTGAGGGCACTGGCCTAGCCTAGCGCCGCTCTACGGCTCGTCGGCGCCGTCCGCCGCGGTCCAGGTGACCTCCCCGGCCTCGATCACCGCCGCGATCACGCGGCCGCCGAGGTGGTAGGAGAGGTAGCGCCAGTCCGCGGCATCCAAGAGGACGAGATCCGCGGCGTAGCCGGGCGCGATACGACCGATCTCGCCGCCGCGACCGAGAACGTGGGCTGCGTTGACGGTGCACGCGGACAGTGCCTCTGCCGGCGTCAGGTGGAGCTGCGTGACCGCGAGCGAGGTGACCAGCGGAAGGCTCTCGCAGAACGCGCTGCCGGGATTGAAATCGGTCGCCAGAGCGACCACGGCCCCCGCGTCGACGAGCGAGCGGGCCGGCGGCATCGGCCGGTCGAGGAAGAGGGCGCTGGCGGGGAGCAGGACGGCCGTGACCTCGGAGGCCGCGAGCGAGCGGATGCCACCCTCGCCGGTGGCCTCGAGGTGGTCGACTGAGCGCGCGCCCAAGTCGATCGCCAGCGGGATCGCCCCCAGCTCCGTGAACTGGTCGCAGTGCAGACGGAGCGACAGGCCGGCGCCGCGGCAGGCTTCGAGGTACCGGCGAGCCTGCTCCACGTTGAACGCTCCTTCCTCCACGAACACGTCGGCCGCGAGGGCGAGACGAGCAGCCTCGGGGAGCACCTCGGTCAGCGCGAAGTCGAGGTACTCGTCGGCGTTGGCGAACTCCGGCGGCACCGCGTGGGCGCCGAGCCACGTGGGAGTTCCCCCGGCATCTCGAATCGCACGCAGGGATGCCAGCTCGGTTTCATGGTCGAGGCCGTAGCCGGACTTGGCCTCGAACGTCGTCGTGCCGGCGCGGCGCATCCAGCCCCGGTGGCGGCGCACGGCATCGGCGAGCCCGGCCTCGCCCGCTGCGCGGGTCGCCTCGACGGTCGCGAGGATGCCGCCGCCTGCAGCGTGCAGCTCCTCGTAGCTCGCTCCGCTGGAGCGCAAGTCGAACTCGGCTACGCGATCGCCGCCGAAGCACGCGTGTGTGTGGCAGTCCACGAGCCCCGGCACCGCACAGAGGCCGCGACCGTCGACCTCCTCGATTCCGGATGCGTCACTGCCGAGCCTCGCGTCGAGGCCGCGCATCGGCCCGGCTGCGACGATCCGTCCGTCTTCGCACAGGACATAAGCATCGGCGACGACCTCCAGGTCGCCGAGCGCACGGCCTCGGAGCGGAGGCTGGCTCCCGGCCGGCGTCGCCAGCTGTGCGAGGTCGCGAACGAGCAGGCGGGGCGCGCCGCTGTCGTCGCTCACGCGCCGGGATCGGGAGGCATCGGCGCCTCGAGCCCGTGCTCGGCCGCGAACGCGCTCGCCTCCGGGTACCCGGCGTCCACATGGCGCAGGACGCCCGTTCCAGGGTCGGCCGTGAGCACCCGCTCGAGCCGCTCGGCCATCTCGTCGGTGCCGTCGGCGACGACGACCATCCCGGCGTGGAGCGAGTTCCCGATCCCCACGCCGCCGCCGTGATGGACGCTGACCCAGGTCGCGCCGGCTGCGACGTTGAGCAGCGCGTTCAGGATCGGCCAGTCGGCAATGGCGTCGGAGCCGTCGCGCATCGCCTCGGTCTCGCGGTACGGCGAGGCGACCGAGCCCGAGTCGAGGTGATCGCGTCCGATCACGACCGGCGCCTTGACCCGACTCGAACGGACGAGCTCGTTGATCGCCAGCCCGGCGCGTGCGCGGTCGCCGTAGCCGAGCCAACAGATCCGGGCGGGTAGACCCTGGAACGCGACGCGGCCGGGGGCGAGCTCGAGCCAGCGTTGCAGGACGGCATCGTCGGGGAACAGGCTCCGCAAGGTGGCGTCGATCGTGGCGATGTCCGCCTCATCGCCCGACAGAGCTGCCCAGCGGAACGGCCCGATCCCTTCGCAGAAGAGCGGCCGCATATAGGCCGGGACGAAGCCCGGGTATGTGAACGCCTCCGTCAGGCCTCCCGCATACGCCTCCCCTCTGAGGTTGTTGCCATAATCGAAAACATAACTTCCACGCCGGACGTACTCGAGCATCCCGCCGACGTGCTGCACGATCGACTCTCTGGCGCGCCCCAGGTACTCGTCCGGATCATCGGCGCGGAGCCGGGCCGCTTCCTCGACCGAAAGTCCCACCGGCACATAACCAGTCAGGGGATCGTGCGCGGCCGTCTGGTCGGTGACGAGGTCGAACTGCTCGCCGCGACGCGCCAACTCGGGCACGACGTCCGCCGCATTCGCTTGCAATCCGACCGACAGCGGCCGCCGCTCGGCAGCAGCCGAGCGCACCCTCGCCAGGGCGTCTTCGAGCGAATCGGTCGCCTCGTCCAGGTAGCGCGTGTCGAGCCGGCGGCGGATTCGCGCCGGATCGACTTCGACGCAGAGGATCGCGCCCCCGAGCATCGTCGCCGCGAGCGGCTGCGCTCCGCCCATCCCACCCAGACCGGCCGTGAGGATCGTCCGCCCGGTCAAGTCGGCCGCACCGAAATGCCGCTCGCCGGCCGACGCGAAGGTCTGATACGTCCCCTGGAGGATCCCCTGGGTGCCGATGTAGATCCAAGAGCCGGCCGTCATCTGGCCGAACATCGTCAGTCCAAGCGCCTCGAGCCGGCGAAACTCGTCCCAGGTCGCCCAACGCGGGACGAGCAGCGAGTTAGCGATCAACACGCGTGGCGCGCCCGGATGCGTCCGGAACACCCCGACAGGCTTGCCGCTTTGCACCAGGAGCGTTTCGTCTTCGCCGAGCCGCAGCAGCGACGCGACGATGGCCTTGAGCGCAGCGTGGTTACGGGCGGCCTTGCCCGAGCCTCCGTAGACGATCAGCTGTTCCGGGAGCTCGGCGACCCCGGGATCGAGATTGTTGAGCAGCATCCGCAGCGGCGCCTCGGTAGCCCACGACCGGGCGTTCAAGCGCGGGCCTCTAGGCGCGCTGATCCTGGTCAGGTCTCCGCAGAGCGCCTCGACGGTCGCGTCGAGCGTGTCCACCGCGGTCATTGCCAGGGCTCTCGCTCGGCCCGCCGCCTCACCCGCCACCACGTCCAGGCGTTGGCGGCCAGGAAGAACGCCCCGGCCGCGAGCACCGCTCGCGCCAGATCACCGCCGGTGAGCATCGCGATCACGACGATCAGGATCGCCAGCACACCGAAGATGATGAGGCTGTCCCGCATCGGCCGACGCGATTCGGGCACGTTGGGCACGTCCCACTTCACCGAAGTTCGCCCACCTCGGCCTCGACCGCGGCCGCGAACGTGCCGTCCCGGATCGCCGAAGCAACGGCCTCGATGTCGGAGGCGAGGGGTCGATCATCCACAAGGCGCGGCGAGATCGTTCGGATCGTGTCCCGCGCTGCCCGGCCGCCGATTCCCGGCTCGAGCGGAGCGAGAAACTCAACCGCCTGAGCGCCGGCGAGAAGTTCGATCGCCAGTACGCGTTCCGCGTTGGCAAGGACCTGCCACGCCTTGAGGCCGGCCGCATTCCCCATCGAGACATGGTCTTCCTGGCCGGCGCTCGTCGGGATCGAGTCGACGCTGGCGGGATGGCAGAGCGACTTGTTCTCGCTGACAAGCGACGCAGCCACGTACTGAGGGATCATGAACCCGGAGTTGAGACCGCCGTCCACGGTCAAGAACGCGGGCAAGCCCTCGGAAAGGCTCGGATTCACCAGGCGCTCGACCCGCCGTTCGGAGATGTTTGCGAGCTCCGAGACCGCCATCGCCGTCGTGTCGAGGGAGAATGCGAGCGGCTGTCCGTGGAAGTTGCCGTTCGACAGCAGCACGTCGTCGTCGACGAGTACGAGCGGGTTGTCGGTGGCCGCATTCAGCTCGACCGCGACGGTCGCCTCGGCGTATGCGAGGAGGTCGCGGGCCGCGCCGTGGACCTGGGGCGCACATCGGATCGAGTACGCGTCCTGGACCTTGTCGCACCAGCGATGGGACTCGATGATCGCCGAGCCCTCGAGGAGCTGGAGGACGTTTGCGGCCGACTCCGACTGCCCGGGCAGCGGTCGCGTTGCATGGATCTGCGGGAGGAAGCTCGTCCGCGAGCCTTGCAGCGACTCGACTGCCAGGCAGCAGGCGATGTCGGCGGCCTTGCTCAGACGGCTCGCCCGCGCGAGGCCGAGCGCACCGAAGGCGGCCATGAACTGCGTCCCGTTGACGAGCGAGAGCCCCTCCTTCGCCTCGAGGGAGATCGGCTCGAGCCCTACCTCCGCAAGTGCCGCGCCGCCGCCCATGCGCTTGCCGTCGACCCAGGCTTCGCCCTCGCCGACGAGCGGGAGGGCGAGGTGCGCTAGCGGCGCCAGGTCACCGCTTGCTCCGACCGAACCCCTGCTCGGCACGTGCGGCAGGACGCCGCGGTTCAGGCATTCGATCAGGAGCTCGACGGTCTCCGGGCGCGCGCCTGAGAATCCCTTCGCGAGCGCGTTCGCGCGCAGCAGCATCGCCGCCCGGACGATCTCCGGCGGGTAAGCGTCGCCGACTCCGGCTGCATGGCTTCGCAGCAACCTGAGCTGCAGTTCGGCCGTCAGCTCCTCGGGAATCGACCGCGAGACGAACTTTCCGAAGCCGGTGTTGACGCCGTAGGTGTGTTCGGTCGTGCCGTGAGCCGCTCGCTCGACGAGTGTGCGCGCGCGGACGACCTTCTCGCGCGCCTGGTCCGCGAGCGTCGCCGGCACTCCGTCGACGGCGACCGCCCAGACGTCGTCGATCTTCAGATCCTCACCGCTCAACCGAACGGCCGTGGTCAAGGCCATCTCGTGGCCAGTCTAGCCCTGCCGTTTGCCCGAAAAGTCGCTGCTTCCTCTTGTGGCGTCAGCGAAAGAGCCGGCGAAAGAAGAACGCGATTCGGCGCCAGATGTTCATCGAGTGCTCGTGGCGCTGGGTGGGCGCCACCGCCTTGCCCTCGAGCTTCCTCGCCTCCGCTGAGATCGCCTCGCCCGCGCCGGCGCGGCTGTCGGGCTCGATGCGCGCGCTCGTGGCCGGCTCTCGGTATTCGCCGAGGTGTTCGACCTGCTCCCGTGTCAGCGCTAGGCGCACGGTCCCCTCCACGATCTCGGCTACCTGCTCCGATGGGACGTAGCGCGGCTTCCCGAGCATGCTCGTGGCGATCGCGAGCCCGTCGAAGATGTCGGCGCCGCTGTCACCCGACACCTCGTCGACCTCCCCGACTTCGCTTCCGTCGGACGCCACGACCTTCCAGCCGGTTTCGATCATCACCCAGGCGACCGGATCAGCCATCGCTCCGGGAGTCTTACGCATCCGGGCGCGCTGTTAAGGCGCATCCGGCCTCCTCCCCGCCGCGAGCCTATCCCGGAAATCCGCGCACGTCTGTGACGCGGCCGCCCCGAAACAGTGCCGGCTCGGCCCTACCGTTCGGTCCGTTCGGACGCTTCCGGCTCGAGGAGCCGCAGCTCCAGCACGCGAGAAGCGTCGAAGCCCTCGATCCGCAGGGCAGCGCCCGCGGCCGCGGCTGCGGCCCCGCCGGGCATGAGACCGACGAGCTCGGAGCCGAGCACCTCCGCGCCGAGCGCCGACGCTTCCTCCTCGATGCGCCCGAAGACGTCCTGGAGTGCGGCGGCCTCCCAGTCCTCGATGTTCATGCTCACCTGTACGAGCCCGGCCCGTGGCAGGTCGAGCCCGAGGGCGCGGACGCCGGGAAAGCCCCCGTCGCGCTCGCGAACGGCCGCCGCGATCGATCTCGCCGCGGCGAGATCGCCGCGCAGATTGACGTTGAAGGCGATCAGGGGTCGGCGTGCCCCGACCAATACCGCGCCCGATCGCTGGTCGAGCTCACCCGGTCCGAAGTCCGGCGCGACCTCGCCGGTCTCCACGCGACCGCGGAGCCGCTCCAGCCCACCGGCGCGGAAGAACGCGGGCCCGCGACCCGGCGCGAGCTCGCCGTAGAGGAAGACCGGAAGGGCGAGCTCCTCGCCGAGGCGGCCCGCGAGATCGAGTGCCGCACGCTTCGCACGCTCCAAATCGTCGGGCCGCACCGGCACGATGGGCACGACGTCGGCCGCGCCGACACGCGGATGCGCACCCTCGTGGCTACGCAGGTCGATCCGCTTCTTCGCCACCTCGATTCCGGCGAGAAGCGAATCCACGAGCTCGGCCTCTGAACCGACGACTGTGAAGACGGACCGGTTGTGATCGGGGTCGGTGTGTATGTCCAGCAACCGCGCCCGCGCGCCGAGCTCGGCGCCGATCGCGTCGATCGTCTCCCGGTCGCGTCCCTCCGAGAAGTTCGGGACCGATTCGAGCGGGAGCACCGCACTACTCTACGAGCCGATGAAGGCGTACTACGACGCGCGCGCCCGCGAGTACGACGACTGGATCCACGGGGTCGGCGTCTACGCCGACCGGGACCGTCCCGGCTGGCCGGAAGAGCTCGCCGCTCTCGAGAAGGCGGTGCGGTCGCTGCCTCCGGCCCGAACGCTCGACGTCGCCGCCGGCAGCGGCTACTTCACGCGTTTCCTGCCCGGCCACATCGTCGCCCTCGACCAGAGCGCGAACATGATCGAGGTTGCCAACGAGCGGGACACGGCGGACGAATACGTCCTCGGCGATGCCCTCGAGTTGCCTTTCGAGGACGGGTCTTTCGAGCGCGTCTTCACGGGCCACTTCTACGGCCACCTCGACGATGAGGAGCGGCAGCGCTTCGTCAAAGAGGCTCGGCGGGTGGCGCCGGAGCTCGTCGTGCTCGACTCCGCGTGGCGAGAAGACGTCGAGCACCAGGAGTGGCAGGAGCGGGTGCTCCTCGACGGCTCGACGTGGCAGGTCTTCAAGCGCTATTTCGATCCGGAGGATCTCGCCGCGGAGCTCGGCGGCGGCCGAACCGTCTTCGCCGGAACCTGGTTCGTCGTCGTCCAGGCGTGACGCGCCGGCGCTCGAGCTATCGCTCGGCGCGATCGCTGCAACGCGACAACCGTGTCTGCCGCGCCTGCGTGGAGGAGGGGTACCCGCTCGAGTCCCTCCCGATCGTGCAGCCGTACACGGGACAGCGGGCCTACATGTTCGGCCAGGCACCCGGTCAGGTGGAGGGCGTCGAACGGTTGCCTTGGCGCGGCCGCGCCGGCAGGACGCTGCGACGCTGGCTGAACCTCGGCGAGGAAGAGTTCTACGCTACGTTCTATTGCGCCTCCGTCACGCGCTGTTACCCAGGGAAGGCGCGTTCGGGCCGCGGCGACCGGACTCCGACCCAGCGCGAGCAGGAGCTCTGCGCCTTCTGGCGACACTGGGAGCTCCGGCTGATGCAGCCGAGGCTGATCGTCCCGGTAGGCGGACTTGCAGCGCGCCGCCTCCTCGGCCTGAAGAGCGTCACCGAATGCGTGGGCCGTCGTTATGACGCGGACGGCGCCGTTGCGATCCCTCTCCCCCATCCCTCCGGGGCCAGCGGCTGGCTCAACGCCCCCGCCAACCGCGCGCGGGTCGCGGAGGCCGCGGCGCTCATCCAAGCCGAACTCCTGCGACTCGACGGCGAATAGCGCCGCTAGGTTTTCCGGGTGGCCACGGTTCCGTATAGGCGCACGTTTTTTCGCCTGCTCGGGTTCCTGAAGCCCTACAAGCTGTCGCTGATCGTTTCGACGGTGCTCGCGATCGGCTACCAGGGCAGCCAGATCGCGCTCATCTGGGTGACCAAGAACGTCATCGACGACGCGCTCGCGCCCCACGACAAGCGGAGGCTCTGGATCTACGCCGGCACAATCGTCGCGCTCGGCCTACTCCGCGCAATCCTGATGTACGGCAGGCGGATGATCTCCGGCCGTCAGGCTCTTGCGGTCGAAATGGACTTGCGCGGCAGCCTGTACTCGCACCTCGTCCGGCTGTCGTTCGGCTTCTACGACCGGCACCAGACGGGCCAGCTGATGTCACGCGCGACTGTCGACCTGCAGGGTGTGCGCTTCTTCCTCGGCTACGGCTTGATCTTCTTCTTCCAGAACGCGTTGACGATCGCGTTCGTGACCGTCGTCCTGTCCATCTTCCAATGGAAGCTCGCACTGATCGTGCTCGCGATCACGCCGGTCCTCGTCGTGCTCGCGTACAGGTACAGCCATGTCTCGCACCCGACCTTGCGCGAGGTGCAGCAGAAGCTCGCGGACGTCGCCACGGTGGCCGAGGAGAACATCGTCGGCGTCCACGTCGTCAAGTCGTTCGCGCAGGAGCCGAAGGAGAACGCCAAGTTTCGCGCGCGCTCCGAGGCCGTGTTCCAGCAGACAGTGAAGGCCAACCGACAGCGCGCGCTCTACGTCCCACTGATCTCCTGGATTCCGCTGGTCGCGCAGGCGGCGGTGCTGCTCGTCGGAGCCCGAATGGTCAACTCCGGCGAGCTCACCATCGGCGGTTTCGTCGCCTTCAACCTCTATCTCGGCCTGCTCGTGACGCCGCTCCGCTCGCTCGGGATGTGGATTGGCCAGGCGCAGCGCGCGACTGCTTCAGGCGAGCGCATCTTCCAGGTGATCGACGAGCCCGAGGAGGTGACGGACCGGCCGGACGCGACCGACTTGCCGGCTGGCGGCGGGCACATCCGCTTCGAGGACGTCGGCTTCGAGTACCTCCCCGGCCGGCCCGTGCTCGAGAAGGTCGACCTCGACGTGCCCGCCGGACGGACGATCGCCCTGATCGGGCACACCGGCGCGGGCAAGACAACGCTGACTTCGCTGGTGCCGCGGTTCTACGACGTCAGCACGGGCCGCGTCACGGTCGACGGCGCCGACGTACGTGACGTGACCCTCCGCTCGCTGCGCACCCAGGTGGGCGTCATCGCGCAAGACACGTTCCTCTTCTCCGCGACCGTCCGGGAGAACATCACATTCGGGGCTCCCGACCTCAGCGACGAGGAGGTCATGCACGTCGCGCGCCTCGCGCAGGCCCATGAGTTCATCGAGCGCCTCCCCGACGGCTACGACACGCTGATCGGCGAGCGCGGAATCACGCTCTCCGGGGGCCAGCGGCAGCGGCTCGCGATCGCGCGGGCGATCGCAGTCGACCCGCGAATTCTGATCCTCGACGACGCGACCGCTTCGGTGGATGCGAGCACGGAGGCGCGGATCCGGCTCGGGCTCCGCGAGGCGATGGAGGGGCGGACGACGCTGATCATCGCCCACCGCTTGTCGACGATCTCGCTCGCCGACGAGATAGTGGTCGTCGACGACGGCCGGATCGCCGCACGCGGGACGCACGACGACCTGCTCGAGACGAGTGACGTGTACCGGGACATCTACGAGCACGGCTTGCTCGAGCGCCAGTTCGCGGATGCAGTCGAGGCGCGGGCGCTGGTCGAGGAAGCCGAGGAGGCGGAGGTCGCATGAGGCCTCGCTTGCGATGCCGACCTAGAGGCCGTAGCGGCTTTGCCGCTGCGCCCGTCCAAATCCGCTTGCTGTCCGGAACTCGCTCGGAGCGCCTGATGGAGACTGCATGAGGGTCTGGCAGCCCGGCAGCCACCTGACCATGCAGCGCGGCGCGGAGGTCGACGACTGGTCCTGGCGTCGCACGCAGCGACGGCTCGGGACGCTCGCGCGCCTGACCGCGCCCTACAAGACGCGGACGATCTTTTCCATTTTTTCGCTGCTGCTTGCGACGGCGACCGCGCTCGCGCCCCCGTTCCTGTCCAAGTACGCCATCGACGACGGGATCCGGAAGCAGGATCTCGGCGCGCTCTGGGTGATCGTCATTGCCTTCCTGCTCGCGGGCCTCGCCAACTGGGGCATGAGCTACGTGCAGACGTACCTGACTGGATGGGTCGGTGAACGCATCCTCGCCGACCTGCGGATCAAGCTCTTCGGCCATCTCCAGAGGCTTTCGCTCGGCTTCTTCGAGCGAAACCGGGCCGGCGTGATCATCAGCCGCCTCACCAACGACGTCGAGGCGCTCGACCAGCTCGTCACCGACGGCGTCACAACGCTCGTCCAGAGCTCGCTGACCCTCCTCGGGACAGCGATCCTCCTCTTCGTTCTCGACTGGCGGCTCGCGCTGGCGACGCTCGCGGTCGTCCCGGTGATGAGCGTCGGGACCGTCCTCTTCCGGATCCACTCCGCGCGTGCGTACGCAGCTGTCCGTGAGCGGCTCGGCCTGGTCACGGCGACGCTCGCGGAGGACATCGCGGGAATGCGCATCGTCCAGGCGTTCACCCGCGAGGACCGGAACGTCGCGAACTTCCGCGAGGTCACCGAGCACTATCGCGAGGCGAACATGCGGACGGTCGTCCTCAACGCCCTCTATTTCCCGTTCGTCGATCTCGTCTCGTCGGTCGCGCTCGCGGTCGTACTCGGCTACGGCGGCTACCTCTACTTCGGCGGAGCCGTCACGCTCGGGACGTTGTTCGCCTTCATGCTCTATGTCCAGAACTTCTTCGACCCGGTCCAGCAGCTCTCGCAGCTCTACAGCACCTTCCTGTCCGCGACGGCGGCGCTGGACAAGATCATGGACGTTCTCGACGAGGAGCCCCAGGTGGTCGACAAGCCGGGCGCACGCGAGCTCCCACCGGTCGAGGGGCACGTCCGCTTCGAGCAAGTCCGGTTCGGCTACGGGGACGGCCCGGACGTCCTGCCCGGCCTCGAGCTCGACGTTCCGGCGGGGACGACGGCGGCCCTGGTGGGCCACACGGGCGCCGGCAAGTCGACGATCGCGAAGCTGCTGGCGCGGTTCTACGACCCGCGCGCGGGCCGGATCACGATCGATGGGATCGATCTCCGAGACGTCACCCAGGCTTCCCTTCGCCGCCAGCTTGGGATCGTCCCCCAAGAGGGGTTCCTGTTCGCCGGCACCGTGGCCGAAAACATCTCGTTCGGGCGGCCCGGCGCGGCCGGGGAGGAGATCGTGCGCGCGGCGCAGGCGGTCGGCGCACACGAGTTCATCCTGCGGCTCGAGAAGGGCTACGAGACCGAGGTGCAGGAACGAGGGAGCCGGCTCTCCCTCGGCCAGCGTCAGTTGGTCGCGCTGGCGCGCGCCTTGCTCGCCGACCCCCGGATCCTCATCCTCGACGAGGCGACGTCTTCGGTCGACATCGGCACGGAGCGGAAGATCGAGCAGGCGCTGCGGCTGCTCCTATCCGGCCGGACCGCCTTCATCATCGCGCACCGCCTCTCGACGATTCGCGACGCCGACCTGATCGTGGTGCTGGAGCACGGCCGAATCGTCGAGCAGGGCAGCCACGGCGAACTCATGGAGAAGCGGGGTCTCTACACGTCGCTCTATGGGGACTGGGCTACGGACGTTGCTTAGCGCACGGCGAACCGAAGTCGCCGGACCGTCGAGCAAGCCCGGTTGTCCTCCAAGCGGCATGGCGGGCGATGCCTCACCGGCGACTGGGTCGCTGACACCGCATAGGCACCGCGCGCCGCCCAGCGTGGGGCACCGCCGAGGGCAGTTGTGACGGAATCGGCGCAGATCCGGCTCACACCTGTACGGATTTCCGCGGTAGCATCCACAGCGAGGGAGGCGGGTTGAACCCCACCCTGGGGTGGGGGGATGGGCCGGCGTAGCGCGAACTCGCGCGGACTCGGCGTGCAGGCGTAGGCTCTGCGCCGTGGCGCTCGACAAGCAGACCGAAGAGCGAATCGACCAGCCGATCTCCGAGGAGGCCGAGCGAGACACCCGGCTGACGCCGGCTGAGGCCGTCGAGCGGATGCACATCAACGTGCCGGCCCGCGGGAACCGGAAGCTGCGCACGCTCCTCGAGCGCGTCAACCGCGACAAGCAGCTGAAGGCGTGGTGGCATGTCGCAAACGTGAACGCGGTCGCCCGGATGCAGATCAACGACCACTCCTGGGTGCACGTCCAGATCGTGACGAACATCGCGCTGAAGCTCCTCCGGCAGCTGACGAAGCACGGCGTCGAGCCGTCGGTCGTGAACGACTACGGCTTCGAGCGGGACGACGCCGAGGTCGTTGTCACGGTCGCCGCGCTTCTGCACTGCATCGGGATGGCCATTCACCGCGACGGCCACGAAGACTTCAGCCTCTTCCTTGCGCAGCCGAAGGAGCGGGAGCTGCTCGAGGGCCTCTACGACGAACCCGAGCTGACGGTCATCGCCTCGGAGGTACTGCACGCGATCACGAGTCATCGCGAATACGGCAAGCCGCTGACGCTCGAGGCCGGAATCGTCCGGGTCGCGGACGCGCTCGACATGGCCAAGGGCCGCTCGCGGATCCCGTTCGAGCACGGTCGCGTGTCGATCCACTCCCTGTCGGCGGCCGCCATCGACGACGTCACGATCACCGACGGGATGGAGCGCCCGATCGGGATCGAGATCACGATGAACAACTCGTCCGGGATCTACCAGGTCGACGAGCTGCTCGGCGCGAAGCTGCGCGGCTCCGGGCTCGAGCCCTACGTCGACGTGATCGCCCACATCGAGGGCGAGGCTGAGAAGCTGCTGCTGCCGACCTACCGGCTCGAGACCTAGGCGCTACACTTTTTCGCCCCGTTGCGGGGTCGTCTAATGGTAGGACGCTCGGCTCTGGACCGAGTAGTCTAGGTTCGAATCCTAGCCCCGCAGCCTCGCTGAAAGCCCCGCCTGTGCGGGGTTTCTGCTAGTGGATCGTCAGCGGTGTGCCGACGCCCATCAGCCGGGCGAGTCGGACGATCGAAGCGTTGCGGAGCCGGACGCAGCCGTGTGAGACGTGGCCTGGGATCAGGCGGGGGGCGTTGGTGCCGTGGATGCCGACGTAGCCGCCGCCGGGCCAGTCGGTCAGAACCGCCGAGCGGGCGCTCGTCCCGAACGCGATCGGGCCGTAAGCGACGTTGTGAAAGCCGCTCATCTTCTCTGTGATGTAAAACTCGCCGCGGGGCGTCGGCCAGTACGACGTCCCTACGCCGACGCGCGTCGTGAAGATCGCGACGCCGTTGCGGAACAGCGTCGCGCGTGTGGCGGCGCGGTCGACGACTAGATGGTCACGCGTGATTCTGAAGTCTCCGAGTGCGCCACGCTTGACCCAGCCGGTCGAGTTGTTAGGAAGGATCGGCAGCCGGACCTGAACCCAGGTGCCGTTGCGATCGATCCGTTCCTGCAGCGCGAGCACGGGATTCGGGTAGTACTCCGGCGTCCAGGCCTTCAGCCGCGCCTTCCCGTACGCGGACGCACGAGGCGCGGCCCGAACGATCATCTGGCGCCTGACGAAGGCCCAGCGCGAGACGTTCTCGAGGCCGCTCAACTTCACGGTGCCCGGCGCGACCCGCGCCTGGAACGACAAGGCTTGCGAGCTGACTGGGACGGCCGAGATGTCGACGGCGTTGAACCGGAGCGGATGTGTGCCCACCTGCGCCCCTCGCGGAATCCATGAAAGCTCAGCGCGCGCCGGGTTGCCCGGGGTCACCGACAGCCTTGCCCCTTGCGGCAGCTTGGAAGCAGGTGCGATCCGGATCGTGGCAGTGCGGACGGCAGAGGCTGCTGCGAGCTGCACGGTGACCTTCGTCCCGGCGGCGACGCCGACGACAGAGCCCGGAGCCGGCGTCGGCGCCTGCCAGCTGACGGCGCCCGCGTCACCGCGCGCGGCCGTTCCGGAGGCGAGCAAGACCCCGGCGCAGATCGCAGCCGACATCACCAAGCCCGGGCGATGGCTTCGTCCCCCCACGACGGCGGGAAAGTATAGAGCGTGGGGGCGCGGGCACCCCTGCGACGGCGCTATCGGATCGCTACCGGCGTTCCGAGCGGCATCAGGCGGAACAGGCGCAGAACTGCACCGTTCTTCATCCTCACGCAGCCGTGCGAGACGCGGCCCGGCAGGATGCCGGGGGCGTTCGTTCCGTGGATTCCCACCACGCCCCCGCCGCCTTCCCAGTCGGTCAGGATCGAAGAGCGACCGCTCGTCCCGAAGGAGACTGGGCCGTAAAAGGGATCGTGGTAGCCGGTGAGGACCTCGCGGATGTAGAAATCGCCGGTAGGCGTCGGCCAGTACGGCTTCCCTACCCCGACTCGCGTTCTGAAGACCGGACGGCCGCGGCGATAAAGAGTCGCCGTGAAGAGCTTCCGATAGATGACCAGGTACGTCGAGACCGAGCGAGTCGTCGTCAGATCGTCGGCTCGAACCCAGCCGGTCGAGCTGTTCGGAAGGATCGGCAGCCGGACGCGATACCAGAGCCGGCCTCTCCCATCGAGCTTTTGTCCGACGAGCAGGACGAGGTTGACGGTGGAATCGAGCGTGTACAGCTTCAGCCGGGTGATCACGCGCGCCGACATGGACGGCCTGACGCGCGCCGCTGTAGGCGTGTAGATGTAAGCCCAGCGGTAAACGCCGTCTGTACCGATCGGCCTCTCGTCCGCTATGCCCGGCGGCGTCGCCGGGACGACCTGGACGAAGATCGACCGCGGCTGGGTGGCGATTGCACCGTTCTGCGAACCCCCGACGACGACGAGCACGTGGGTTCCGATCTGCCCCTTGCTCGGCGTCCAGTTGAGCAGAGCGGTCGCGGGCCGGCGACTGATCGTGCCCAAGACCGCGCGTGCCGGCAGCCCGCTGGCCCAGATGCGCGCAGCTCCCCCCTCGCTGCCGACGGCGAATCTGACCGCCAGCTTCGAGCCCACTGCAACCGTGTACGTCTGTCCGTCAGCGGGTGTCGGCGCCCGCCAGGACAGGGAAAGGGTAGGAATCCCTGTCGCGTCGCGGCGCGCCTCGGCTGACGACACAATCACGAAGAGCGTCGCAAACGCGGCGACCAGCGGCGCTAACGAGCGACGGCTGCCGTCTCTCATCTCGACCCCTCAACCACTCCCGGTGGGATGCGATGGAGCGGGTTCGAGACCGCCCAATCGTACTCCCGCGTTCTCTCTAGACGTTTCTCAGCCCGTGAAGTGCGGACCGTGGCGTCTAACCCGAGCGCCCTTCGTCGCCCGCTTGGCTTTGACGCATTTCGTACCCTTCTTCTTCGTTCCCTTCGGGCACTTCTTCTTTTTGTTGTACTGGTTCGCGGCCGGCGTATGGCTCGCCACGGGGCGAGTGTGGGTCGCGGCGACGTGAGTCGCGGCGTTGACCATCGCTCCCACGGCCGAACCGGCCGAGCCCAGAGCCCCGACCGGGGCAAGCGCAGCGAGGAGCGCGACCGTCAGAGCACCGGCGAGAGCTATT
>Ga0075426_10001304_pt1 | contig 17714 bp, 10 predicted proteins | sample SoiMethybrSBSTD5_FD_75304 | JGI IMG/M metagenome (GOLD analysis project Ga0075426, IMG submission 75304) | Bulk soil microbial communities from a Populus tree surrounding site in Tennessee, USA - Soil MetaG P. TD hybrid SBSTD5 | ecosystem: Environmental > Terrestrial > Soil > Tree plantation... | reverse complement strand
GCGGCAAGTAGACCTTGAGGGTCGTCCCGTGGCCGGGCTCGGAGTAGACCCAGATGAAGCCCCCCGACTGTTGGACGATGCCGTAAACGGTGGCAAGGCCCAAGCCCGTCCCCTTGCCCTGGCCCTTCGTCGTGAAGAACGGCTCGAAGATCCTCGCTTTGGTCGCCTCGTCCATCCCGATCCCCGTGTCGCTCACCGCTAGCATGACGAAATGACCTGCCGCCGCTGGATGGTGTGTTCGGGTGTAGTCCGTGTCGAGTTCGACATTGGCGGTCTCGATCGTGAGCATCCCACCCGTCGGCATGGCATCGCGTGCGTTCACGGCAAGGTTCATGAGCACTTGCTCGAGCTGCCCGGGGTCAGCCCTGACGGCGCGGAGATCGGGCGCGAGCGTCATCGCAAACTCGATGTCCTCCCCGATGACCCGTTGCAACATCTTCCGGAGACCGCTGACCACCACGTTCAAATTCACGACGCGCGGCTCGAGCACCTGCTGACGGCTGAAGGCGAGAAGCTGGCGAGTGAGGGACGCGGCGCCCTCCGCGGCCTTCCGCACCTGCTCGACATCGTCCCGCTTCGGATCGTCCCGGCCGAGGTCTTCGAGCAACAGGTCGCTATAGCTGGTGATCACGGTCAGCAGATTGTTGAAGTCGTGCGCGATTCCGCCCGCCAGCCGGCCGACCGCTTCCATTTTTTGCGCTTGCACGAGTTGCTGCTGCAGGCGTCGCTGCTCAGTGACATCTCTGACGAAGGTCTCGTAGTACTCGAGTTGTCGAGCGGTATTGCGGACTGCACGCACACTGAGCTGCACGCTTAGGAGGGTGCCATCTTGCCGCTTCCAGGTCGCTCCCACTTCGTCGTATTCGCGATCCGTATAGGTATCCCGGTCCAGCAGACGCTGCCGCTCGGCCGGGTCGGCGTACACGTCGCGCGCCATGTCAAGTCGGAGCACCTCGGCGGCAGATTCGTAACCCAGCATACGCACCAAGGCTCCGTTCACCGACAAGAACCTACCCTCAGGGTTCGAGCGGTAGATGCCGACGGGGGCGTGCTCGACCAGCGTCCCGTAGCTGGCTTCCGACGCGCGCAGCGCTGCCCGTCCTCGTGCCTCGCGAAGCTCACGCGCGATGGCGGGGACGAGGCGCGTGAGCTGTCCCTTAGCGACGTAATCGCTTGCGCCCGCCTTCATGGTTGCCACGGCCTGCTCTTCGCTGATCGTGCCCGACACACAAATGAACGGAACGTCGAGCCCGCGCTCCCGCAGCAGGGCTAACGCCGCGGCGCCGCTGAATCCGGGCATGCTGTGGTCACCGATCACCAGATCCCAGCTCTGGCGCTCGAGGGCGGCCGTCGTGGCGGAGGCTGTGCAGACCCGCTCGTACGTTGGCTCGTACCCCCCGCGCTTGAGCTCGCGTACGAGTAACAACGCGTCCGCCTCGGAGTCTTCAACGATCAGCACGCGCAGCGGAACACTCACACTCGTTCTTCACTCCCCCGTTTGCCGCGGCACATCGAACTCGGCCAGCCCCCGGACTTGCGAAGGCCTCTTGATGTTGTGCCTTTGGTTTCAGTCCCAATCAACTTGCGCGTCTTGCCCCGAGCGGTGGTGACCCACGTCACGCTTCCGAACAGCAGCTCGCGGTTGCTGGGGAAAGGCGTTGCGTCAACGCAGCAGCGACTATTGAGCCGGAGAGTGCGCGCTCATCCGCGACTGCTCCCGAGCGATAACCGGGATGAAATATTCCAGAAGTATGGAGCGAAGCTGAGCTGAGGATGGGAATGAAGGGGGCTGATTTCGTAGAGAAAACTAGTCCCCCAAGCGTTTCGGGTCACCATCCGGGGAGAGAGTGCTGGATGTCATCGACTGCACACTGCGTGGCGGCAGGATCGGCTGGTCGCTTCCCGTCGCGTCTTTAAGACTGCGCTTGAACTCATTAATCCCTTGCCCAAGCGCGGATCCGACTTCCGGTATCCGTTTGGCACCGAACACCAGCACCAACACCAGCAGTAGGATCAGGATGTGGCTGAACGACAGGTCCCCGAACACAGCGCCTCGCTTGTGTACCTGTGCTGTTGTCGCTGCAGCGGCTCTCGATAAATCTGAAGCCCCCCGCTATTACAGGGCCTCGCCGAGGTATAGACACTCTCATTGCCGCCCGAACCGGTAACCGAGGCCGACCTGGATGCCTGCATTGAAGTTGTTACCTGCTTGGTTGGCGGGCGAGGGCACAAAATCGAGCGTGAAGTCAGCGCGCCCGACGATGGAGTGGTGAAGATCAAGGCACAAGCCGAAAAGTCCTGCGAGCCCAGTGTCGCTCTTGCCGAAATCGCCCCCGTAGTGAGTTGCCACAACACCGAGCCCGAAGACTGCCTTTCCTCGGTCCGAGTACGGTGCGAGGAAGTTAACGCGCGCATGAAACGGTCGGTAACTCACTCGGGTGAAGGAAGCAAGGCCATCCGCGTTGCTGGTTGAGAGGTCGGCCTCGACGAGCCAGGCGGGAGCGAGATATACGCCGGCCCGGCCGCCCCAGCCAATGGCGGTTTCGCGCGTAAGGGAGGGATCGAAGAGGGTCCCGCGCACGAGAACAGCGGCCTCGAACGAGCCGAGTTCCTGCGCCCGGGCCGGGGTTGCGAGCAACGCGACTCCGAGCGCGCCGATGGCGAGCCGATCTCGCAGCATCCTTCCTCCGAAACGTTTCTCCGCACGAGCGATCCGCAGCTTCACATGATAGACCCTTCAGACGTGCCTAGCCCCTACGCGGCCTATCTAGCGACTCGGCGCGTGGGGACGTAGCATCGACCCGCGTCCAACGGTTGCTGGACTTGTTGCTGAATGAGACAGCTCGTGGTTGACCATCCGGCGTCGCGTCCTTCCTTAATTCAATCCCCATTGGGGGAGGAAGCCCGCCCGCGGTGTCCGAGAAGCATGGGGAGGGCCCCGTTGAGCTGGCTCGAGCGTCCCGGGCGGCGTCGCGCGAGGTCGCGCTGGTGACTGCTGGGCGGCTTGACCCAACCGGGACGCCGAGTGAGACGTCGGCAAGCCGGCGTGCGAACGCCAGTAGCGCGGGCCGCCGGCTCGATGCAGTTCCTCAGCGAAGGCACCCAAGCCCTGGGTTAGCGGCCCCACACCTCAGCTTGAGCACCGACGATCACGTACTCCTTGAGCGCATGCGCGCGGGAGAGGGGAGCGCCCTCGCTGCGCTCCTCGACCGCTACTACGACGCGCTGTGCGCGTTCGCGGCCGGATATGCGTCGTCTGAAGCCGAGGCGGAGGAGGTGGTTGAGGACGTCTTCGTGCGGCTCTGGGAGTTACGCGAGCGCCTGGACATACGCGAAAGCCTCAAGACGTACCTCTACACCGCGACGCGTAATCGGGCGCTCAATCGCATTCGGGACGACCGCGCAAAGGTGCGGCGACTCGAGCGCCTTGCTCCCGATTCCACGCCTCCGGGAATGGGCCAAGGTACACCGCCGGTCGACGAGCAGCTCCACGCTGCGGAATTCGCCCGCGCGGTGAGGCTTGCGGTAAGCGATCTCCCTGAGCGGACACGCCAAGTGTTCTTGCTGCACCGTCAGCATGACCTCACGTACAGCGAGATCGGCTCCATCCTAGAGATCTCGCCCAAGACCGTTGAAAACCTGATCGGCCGGGCGCTCCGAGAGCTCCGTGCCCGTCTCGCTCCCTTCTTGACCAACTGAGCGTCCCCGCCGTCCCCAGTCCGTAGCGTCGTCGAATAGTCATCCTCATGTAGCCAACGGTGGGGGAGAGGCGCCCTAAGCCGTGTCTCTAGAGCGATGAGACGCTCACGACAGGCTGACCTATGACGCTGGACGACCAGACGCACATCGATTGGACGCTCCTCGCCCGCTACTTCGGGGGTGTGTGTACGTCCGACGAGGCGCAAAGCGTGGAGCGTTGGGTGGCAGAGGAGCCGGCGCGAGCCCGGGAGATCGCGTTGCTGCGCGCCGCCTGGGAGCAGGCTGGCGAGATACCGTTTGAGCACCGGGCGTCACACGCACGCGACCGAATCATGGAGCGCGTCGGGCTCGGCGCGGGCACGGTGAACAGGCGCGCCCTCCCTGATTATCGGGCGCCCCGCCTCACGCTGGATCAGCGGACCCGAGGTCGATGGATGGGCATTGCGGCGGGGATAGCTGCCGTGCTCGTACTGATCGCGTCTTGGGTCGTGCGGCAACGCTTCTCCTCGCCGGTGCTAGCGGCTCCTGCTCGTGAGTTCGCCACGCGTCCGGCTCAACGCCTGTCGATCGATCTCGTGGACGGCACCCGCGTGGTGCTCGGGTCCGCGAGTCGGCTCGGTGTCCCCACGGACTTTGGAGTTCATGGACGGACAGTAATGCTCGAGGGGGATGCCTACTTCGCCATCGCGCACGATGGGCGACGGCCGTTCCGCGTGCGCACGGCCACGACGACGACGGAGGACCTTGGGACGGCCCTCGTGATCCGCGCGCGCTCGAGCGACAGTGTCGTTGAAGTGATGGTTGTGGAAGGGAAGGTTGCGCTCCACGCGGATACGTCGAATGCGAGTCGCGGCGTGGCGTTAACGCGTGGGCAACTCGGCCGCGTAGCACGATCCGGGTTGGTCTCTGTCACCGAAGGCGTCGACATCTCGACGTTGCTCGGCTGGATGGAGGGGAAGCTCGAGTTCCACAAGACGCCGCTCGCTCAGGTATGTGAAGCGTTCGAGCGCTGGTACGACGTGCGAATCGACCTTCCCGATTCGACGCTCCGCAGCGTGCCCGTCTCGGCATCCTTCAGCGGTCAATCCGAGGACGAGGCATTGAGGACCCTCGCCCAATTGCTCGACCTTCGGTATGAACGCAACGGGTCCCTTGCGCGTCTTCTGGTGCGCTCGACGAAGGGAGGCGCGGCCAAGTGATCATGTGCGCCAATCGCTCAGCTGGGGTAGTCGTCGTCGCGCTGCTCCTCCGTTTGAGCCCGGTGGCCGCCGCGCAGCAGCCCGACACAGCGTCGCGGGCAGACTCTGTCTCCAAGGCGAACGCCGCCCCGCGACTGCAGAACGGCCTTCCACCGATGCAGCGGGTCGTCTCGCTCAACGCGAGCAACGTCCGGCTCGAATCAGTGCTCGACGAGATCGACCGACAGGCCGGGATAGAACTGCAGTATACGGCCCGCGTGGTCCCAGTGAACCGGCGCATCACCGTACACCTCACGCGCGTCCCCGTCGCGACAGCACTCGATTCTGTCCTTGTCGGAACTGGGGTGCACGTCGTCGTCTCGCCGACGGGTCGCGTAATGCTCGTGAGCCTTGACACGCCGCCGGTCGACACTGGCATGGGTGCACTCGGGGGCGTGGTGACGGACTCGCTGACAGGGCGGCCTGTGAATGGCGCCGTCGTTACGATCGAAGGCTCCAGCGTCACCGCCACGACGACGGATAGCGGTCTCTTCATACTCTCGGGTGTCCGCGCCGGGCGTAGGGTCGTGCACGCGAAGCGTATCGGCTTCGTTCCCGCGGAGCGCACAGTACTGGTTGTGGACAGCCAGCTCGTACGGGTGGACATCCTCTTGAATCGCGCCCCGGCGGCGCTGGACGCGGTTGTGGTCACGGCGACGGGTTCGCAGCTGCGGCGCGAGCTAGGGAACGACATAACGATCCTCAAGGCCGACTCGATCGTCGCCTTGCAGCCCGTCTCGAGCGTGACTGAGCTGCTAGCGACGCGTGTGCCGGGGCTCACGGTGGAGCACAGCTCTGGGGCGCCGGGCGACCCTGCGCGACTCCGGTTGCGCGGGGCGGCCAGCATCACCGAGACCAATGATCCGATCATTATCGTCGACGGCGCGCGTCTTTACTACGACCAATCGGCCCGTCGCAGCGCGAATTTGGGGGTTTTAGCGAACGGCGTTTACGGCAACCCGAACGCTCCCTCGCCGTTGGACCAGATCGACCCCAACAGTGTCGGGACGATCGAGGTGTTCAAGGGCCCAAGCGCGACGACGATGTACGGCCCCGATGCCGCGAACGGCGTCATCGTGATCACGACGAAGAAGGGGAGGGCGGGACCGCCACGCTGGACGGCAAGCGTCGTACGCGGCATGACCGTGATGCCAGGGGCGTATCCGGCGTCGTACTTCCGCTTCGGCACCTTCAGTCAATTCGTTCAAAAAGGTGGTGCGTCGTCATTCTGCCCGGTCACCGTTGGCGGTGATCGGGCAGCATGTGCGGTCGACAGCCTCGTTGCGTTCCAAGCACTGAACGACCCCACGACGACGGTCCTCGGACGGGGGAACAACACGACGGTCACCACCGGGGTCGCGGGAGGGACGAACACGCTTACCTACGCATTCAACGCGAGTGTCGACAACGAGCTCGGCCTCCTCAAGCTCCCCGAAGTCTCGACGCAACAGTTTACGCTTATTCACGGCACGGCGCCGCCGGATTGGATGCTGCGGCCGCAGACCCTCAATCGGTGGAGCTTGACGAGCCGGCTCGGCGCGCAGCTTGGCCCGATGGCCGACGTGTCCCTCTCGACGTTGGTCACACACGAGAGTCAACAACGCTCAACGTTGGAAAGTGTGCTCGGGGCGTTCATGGGCAGCTACTTCGATAGGGTGAGTGGGACGTTCTGCAGTCCCAGCACTTCTTCATGCTCCAACATCGGCGGCTTTTACACCCGCACGACGGATGAGGCAACGAACTTCACGAACACGCTCAGCCTCAACTGGTACCCCCGGACATGGCTGACAGCGAGTGCTGACGCGGGGCTCAACGTCATCAGCCGCCAGGACGAAGGGCTTTCTCCCAGCGGGTTAGACCCAGGCAGCGACAGCCTTGGGGCCATCGGTCTTGGGCACGGAAGCTCGTTAGTGAAGACGGTGAACGTGTATGCGACGGCGACGGCACCATTGCCGTTGGGGTTCCGCGCCGCCACGAGCTTCGGTGTCAACTACGTCGCCAGGACCACCAGCGACCTCCAGGCGAATGGTGGGGACCTTCCGCTTGGCGTCACCGAGATCAACGCAACGCTGCGCCAGGGCACCAGCAATGATCAGACGGACGTAGCGAGCTTCGGCTGGTTCATCGAACCGAGAATCAACAACAAGCGGTTCTTCGTGGACGCGGGGCTTCGACTCGACGGAGGCACGACTTACGGGACCCATGTAAGCCTGGCCGCGTTCCCGAAGGTCGCAGTCTCCTACCTCGTCTCCGACGAACCGTGGTTTCCGGCGGTGATGAAGCCGGTGGTCAACACTCTTCGACTCCGCGTCGCCTACGGACACGCCGGAGTCGAGCCGGGGATCAGCGACAAGCTTCGTGTCTTTCAACAGTCCAGTTCGTGGCTCGACGGGGGGGTCGTCACCATCGCGCAGCTTGGATCTCTGGGTAATACGCAGCTCCAACCGGAGCGCTCGACGGAGATCGAAGGGGGGTTTGATGCGGAGCTGCTGGATGGTCGGCTTTCGATCGGGCTGACGAGCTACCGCAAGATGCGGTATCAGGCCCTGATGAGCGTGCCAGTGGCTCCGTCGGTGTACGGAGGGATCCTCCCCGTCGAGCGGAATGTCGGCACGATTCGGAACACAGGCTTGGAGCTCACGCTCGGCACGGAGCTTGTGCGCACCGACCTCTTCGGTTGGCGCATCGACCTCAACGGCAGCCGGAATCACAACCTCGTCGTTGCGACGAACGGAGGAGCACCCATCCAGCTCCAGGGCGGGCAACGAGTCATAGCAGGCTATCCGTTATTCGGTTTTTGGGCGCGCCCGATCTTGGGCTACGCTGACGTGGATCATGATGGAGTAATCGGGCCGAGCGACGTACTGATCGGGGATTCGGCGGTCTTCATGGGCACCCCGGAGCCGAACTATGAGGTGGCCCTGCACACAACTGCGACCTTCCTTCGCGGGGCGCTGACGATTGGCGGGAGCCTGGATTATCAGGACGGGCTGACGCAGCTCAACCAAGTCGCGTTGGACAATCTGTTTGTGTCTCGGGGGCTCAATGATCCGGGTGCCCCGCTTGGAGAGCAGGCAGCCGCGGTCGCGGCTTTCGATGGCGGTACGAACTACGGGTTCTTCGAAGCCGTCTCGACGCTCCGGCTCACTTCGCTCTCGATCACGTACCGCCTTCCCTTGGCCATGGCGCGCCGGCTAGGGGCGAGCGGTATGAGCGTCTCGGTGCAGGGGACTAACCTGGGGCTGTGGACGAATTATCGCGGAAAGGATCCGGACGTCAACGCCTTCACGGCCAGCAATGGCGGTTTGGTAGATGCGGGCATCTTGCCGGTGCCGCGCCTCTGGCAGCTCCGCATGAACGTCGCCTTCTAGAGGTCCATGCACGTGCCCCACTCGGAGGGACTGTGATCGGGTCAGTTCGCGCAACACGTCGGACCATGCGCTTGCTGCGGCTGGGCCGGCGCCACGACGGTCGGACGTGTGTGATCGCGCTCGTGGTCGCGATCGCGGCATGCTCCCCGGATCAGATTGTGGGGAGCGGGTCGCTGCCGCCGGGGGTCGTGGACCCCGGGATCACCAAGACGCCGGCGGGAGCTTTGGCCGCCTACCGTGGAACGCTAGCGCTATTTGCCCAGGCGTTCGGAGGATCGTTCGGAGGATCAAACGGAATTAGTCACATCGTGGTTGCGGGGATCCTCAGCGATGAGCTGCAGGCGAACTCAGTGGGCGACCTCAACACCGCTGACCCGCTTGATAGTCGTGTGCTCCCGGAGCTCAGTAACCCGGCGCTTGAACAGTTTCAGACGTACTTGGGAGACTACAGGGGACTCCAACAGGTCCGCGGGCAGGCCGAGGAGGCGCGCGGACTGTTGGAGGCGTACGGAGGGGATTCCGGGAAGGTGCTGGTCGGGCACCTGTATGCAATCGAGGCCTACAGCGAGCTCTTCCTTGCCGATCTCTTCTGCTCGGGCATCCCTCTCAGCACCGTCGATTACAACGGCGACTACACCTACGCACAAGGATCGACGACAAGCGAGGTATATCAGCACGCGGCCACCTTCTTCGACTCCACGATTTTTCGCTCGACCGATAGCGCGCGAATCCTGAACCTGGCCTTGATAGGGAAGGCACGAGCCCTCCTGGCATTGGGTCGCTACGGAGAGGCTGGTCAGGCGGTTGCGGCGGTCCCCGACGGGTTCCAGTACACGGAATCGTTCGCCGCAGCGACGGTCGCGTCTAGCGCGGCCAACTTCGCCCTGGTGACTCCGCCAGGCGGTGAAGGCCCATGGATTGCGAGCGTATCGGATCGCGAAGGGATCGACGGCCTCGATTACCGTTCTAGCCGCGACCCGCGTACGAGTGCCACGCCGCTCGGCCCGAACATTTTTGGCACGACGCTCTACCACCCGGACAAGTACGCGACCGACGGGTCGAGCTCGATCGTGCTCGCGGACTGGGTGGAGGCGCGGCTCATCGAAGCAGAGGCGGCGCTCCATGCGGGCGATGTGCCCACTTGGCTTGCGAAGCTCAACCACCTGCGGGAGACGGCGATCACACCCGCACTCCCCGACACGACCGATCCGGGCACGCCAGACGGACGCGTCAATCTTCTGTTCCGTGAGCGGGCGTTTTGGCTGTTTCTCACTGGACACCGACAGGGCGACCTGCGGCGCCTGATCCGTCAGTACGGGCGGGACCAGAGTCAGGTGTACCCCTCGGGGTTGTACCCCGGCGGGACGGGCACATATGGCTCGGATATCACCGCTCCCATCCCGGCGCTCGAACGTCAGTACAACCCGCGGTTTGCCGGCTGCGCGAGTCGGGGCGCATGACGGTTCCACCAGCGACGGCCTCACTCTGCGGAGCCATGCTAATGCGACTCGGTGCTCGACGCGGTATTTGGTGGGTTGGGACTCTCGCGATATTGGGAGGCCTCGTGGGGCTCTTGGTCGGCTGCGGGAGTGACCCGGTCGCTCCCAAGCCCGCACCTGATCCGGCCCGGCTTTATTGGGCGCTCACGCTCGATCATCGGGCGGTAACGCTCTCCACCGTTGCGCCGTACGATACGACCCAACTGACGGCCACACCTCGTTCCGCCTTGGGCACGGCGCTCCCTGAGTCCGCGACGATAGTCTTCGCCTCCACGAACCCACAGAATGTGCAGGTGAGCTCGACCGGCCTAGTGCGGGCGCTCTCCCCTGGCGACGGCACAGTGGTCACCGCGACGGTGACCGTGGGCGGTGTCACGCGCGCGGACACTGCCGTCGTCAACGTTACGGCGACCGCGGCACCTCCGGTGCTTGGGCGGTTCTCCATCCACCCAATTCCTCCCGATAGCGCTAAGCGCGGTGCGACCCTATTCCCGTACCCGTGGCCCCTCGACGCCGCCGACACGAACGGGAACCCGATCCCCGACCTGGCGACAGCGTGCACTTCGTCGGATCCCACAGTTGTCCGCGTTCTGCCACAATGTGGCTTGATCTTCGCCGAGCGCCCTGGCCACGCCGTGATCACAGCCAGCGCGACAGCGTATGGGGTAACGAAGGCAGACACGCTCGACTTCACTGTGGGCGAATGGCTAATTGCCGCGGTAACCATTTCACAGGGGGCAGGATCGCTCCGTGCCGCGACGATCGCCATCGGCGGCACGGTCTTGTGGTTCAATCAGACCAATCAGCCGATCGACATCACCTTCAGCGACTCCGCGGACGTGACCCAGGATTTGTTCTGTCAGTGCGGGTCGGGCAACATCAGGGGGCTCCAACCGGGAGGACTCGCAGGTCGAGCCTTCCCGGTGCCTGGCAACTACCTCTACAACAGCGTCGCCGCGCAGGCCAGCGGTGCGATCATCGTGGTCAACGAGTAACCGAGTCGGTCCGGAATGCCATTCACGCGACGGGACTTCCTGAAGGCTGGCGCGACCGTGGTGACCGTCGCGGCGGCGCCGCGTCCACTCCTCGTCTACTTCGGTCGACGCCCCGAGCCAGCGCCCCCGATTCAAGACTCGCGGCTCAAGGATCTCGCTGCGAAGGCGCTCGAGGCTGCGCGGGGCGCGGGGGCTGGGTACGCCGACGTGCGTCTTACGCACGATTGGAGCACCGCAGGGTTCGGGGGTGCGGCGGCCGAGAGCCTGGCAGTTGGCGTCCGCGCCCTGGTCAACGGCTACTGGGGGTTCGCGAGTGGCCCCGTCTGGAGTTCCGACGAAATGGCACGGCTCGGACGTGAGGCCGTCCACCAGGCCCGAACGAACAGTCTTGGCAACTCGCGAGTCGTCGAGTTGGCCCCGGCCCCCGCCGTGAGGGACGGTCATTGGGTCATGCCCGTGAAAGTCGATCCTTTCGAGATCTCGCCGTCCGAGATCCAGGATTTTCTCCTCAGCTTGAAGATCTACACCGAACGATTCCGGGGAACGTCGGTGCAGGTGCTCGAGGCGCACTTCGTCAAGCAGGAGGAAGCACTGGCCTCGACCGAAGGTACGTATTGCACGCAGCGCGTGTACGGCAGCTCGGGTGCCTTCTGGTTCAATCTGGTCAAGGGCGACAAAGGGCTTGGCCGCGCCCTCGATGGGCTCACCCCCGCCGGTTTGGGCTTCGAGCGGTTTCGTGATGCGCCGCTGCGCGAGGCCATCCGGCGTCTCATCGCTGAGATGGAGGAAGACCTGACGCTCCCCGAGAAGCCGGTGGACGTCGGCCGCTACGACGCGGTGCTCAACGCGCGTTGTACGGCGGGGTTGCTGGCCGCGACGCTCGGGCCGGCGACGGAGTTGGACCGGGCACTCGGGTACGAGGCAAACGCGGGGGGCACGAGCTACATCACCGCGCCCTTCGACATGCTCGGCAGTTACGAGACGGGGGCGCCTTCACTGACGGTCACGGCCAACCGATCGGAGTCTGGCGGGTGCGCCACCGTCCAGTGGGACGACGACGGCGTGGTCCCGGACGAGTTCACGCTGGTGCAGGATGGTGTACTCGTGGACTTCCAGACCACCCGCGAGAGCGCCGGGTGGCTCAAGGGCTACTACGCTGCGCACGGTCGACCGTTCCGCTCGCATGGATGTGCGGCGGCGGCGTCGGCCATCAACGCGCCCCTGCAACGGACGCCCAACTTGGTGATGGCGGCTGGCTCGCAAGCCGCGGTCTTCGACGACTTGGTCGCCGGGCTCACCGCCGGGATCGCTGTCAAGGACATGCTCGTCGACGTGGACTTCCAGCACTTGAGCGGATCGGGGCGACTGTACTATGAGGGAAGCCGGATGGGTTCGACCTACGAGGTGAAGCGCGGCAAGCGCGTCGCACGGATTGTCGGTGCGGGCATGCTATTTCGCGCGCCGGAGCTCTGGAAGTCGCTCCTGAAGATCGGCGGCCCCGCGAGCGCACAACGGTACGGCTTCGTCGATACGAAGGGCGAGCCCGCGCAGAATGACTGTCACAGCGTGACCGCGCCAGCGGCGGTGTTCAAGCAGGTCACCCTGATCGACCCGCTGAGGCGAGCATGAGCGGGCTGGGCCGCTTCCTGCGGCTGGACGACAGCTTGCGGTTCCTCTCCCGCGAGGAATGTGCGACCCTGGTCGAGCGCATTCGCGGGTTCGCGCAAGGCGGCGGGAAGACCGAGGTGGACGTCACGAGCTGGTGGAGCGGCGAGCTCCGCTGGGCGCGCAACCGCGTGAGCCTCGCGAGCGACCGGCGCGATATCAGCGTGCACGTGTCCCGCACCCTCCCCGCCATGACGGGCGATGGTAACGTGATGACGAATCAGCTCGACGACGTCTCACTCACGGCCGCCGTGCGCGAGGCCGAGCGTTGGGCGCACCGCAGGCAGCATTCGCGAACCGACATCGTGACATCGGTGCCCGACTTCCAGTACGCGAAGCCGGCGATCTGGAGCGACACGAGCTACGGCCTCACAACGGAAGAGCGCGGCCGAATCGCCCGCGCCCTAGTGGACCCGGCGGAGGCGGCCGGGATGCTGTCCGCCGGCTACATCGAGGTGCGCGCGCAGGGGACCGCGAGCACTCCGGCGGAGAAGCCGCTGATGTACGCGCAGCAGACGACGGGGCAGTGCTCGATGACGGTGCGCGATCCCGAGGGCAGGGGCTCGGGGTGGGCTGGCGGGAGCTCCTACGACTGGACTCGGATCGATCCGGAAGCATTGGCGCGGCGGGCTCTGCAGAAGTGCCTTGCGTCGCGTAATCCCGTCACGATCGAGCCGGGACGCTATACCGTAATCCTCGAACCCCAGGCCGTTCACGAACTTGTCGTTTTCGTCGTCGCCGCCCTGAATGATCGGCACGCGGCCGAGAATCAGCCCGGTCCCCTCAACGCTGGCTACGACACCGCGCTGCGGCTCGGGCGCTCCAAGCTCGGGCTCAAAGTGGTGGACGAGCGACTCACGATCAGCCATGACCCGATGGATCCCGCGCTTGGCGTCATTCCGTTCGGAGACGACGGTTGGGGGCCTTACCCGGTGGACGCCGTGACGTGGATCGATCACGGCGTGCTGACGGATCTGTCCTTCGGACGTGCCTATGCGGTAAGGGAGCTGACGGACAACGTTCCTATCGCGCCGCGCATGGCGTATCGCATGAGCGGTGGGCCCACGAGCGTCGAGGAGATGATTGCCACCACGAAGCGGGGCCTTCTCGTCACGCGGTTCTCGGGCGTTAGGCCGCTCAATGAGGGGCTCTTCACCGGGCTGACCCGCGACGGGCTGTGGCTGATCGAAAACGGCAAGATCTCCAAGGCGGTGAAGAACCTCCGCTTCACCGACTCCCCCTGGTTCCTGCTCAACAGCCTCGAGCAGGTGGGCGAGCCGGTGCCCGTCTTCAGCCCCGACGCCCCCGCCATCGTCCCGCCGTTGAAGGCGCGCGACTTCAGCTTCACCAGTTTGATCGACGCCATCTAGTTTGATCGACGCCATCTAGAAGGAGCGGCGGCACGTGAGAGGACTGCACCTGCTGTTGAGCGGACTCGTGATCGCGCTCGTGACGCCGGCCGCGCAGGGGCAGACCCTGTTTGCGACGCCGGACACGCTCGACGTCGCCCGATACACCACGGTTGAGGAATGCCTCGCCGCCATTAGCCGGGTCAAGGACAGCGTCGAGAACCAGCCGGCGTGGATCTGGCGGGACACGCTTCCCGCTACTCAGTCGCGGCTTGCGGCAGATGCTCGCGCGCCGCTGCCGGCGCCCGTCGCGGCCGTGGCGCGGCGCTGTAGTGCCCGCTTCAGGGGCGGCGCCGTGCCGCTCGGGGATTTCGCGCCCCTCCTCAGTCTGTTCCTCGCCGCGGATCGGGACGCGGATGCAGACACGCTCCTTGCGCGTCGGCTCAAGGAAGTCGGTCCCACGGCCGACCGCGAACGGGCGGCCGTGCTCGATACCGCGATTCACGTCTATTTGGCACTCAACCAGGTCGGTGGACAGCCCTTTGCTCTCCCGCTGTTCGCCCACCCGGCCCGGCTCGCAGCGGCCGAGTCCCTCGTGACCGCTTTCGTGCAGATCAAAACCGTGCCGTGGGAAGCGCGACTGGATGCCTATGGAGAGCTCGCAGTCTTGGCTGTTTCCGCCGACACGGTGCGCGCAGGACGTGCCGCGAAGGCGATGCTCGCCGTAGTCAACGGGCTCTCAGATCTGGAGCGCCGCAGCAGCGCGTTCCGATCCGAGGCCATTCAGATCAACGCAGCCCTGATGTTCGACAGGCGAGCCGCGCTGTTGGACAGCTTGCGACACAGCACGGCAGCCTACGTCGCCCTGTGGAGAGAGATGTGGGGAGAGGTGGCGGGACAAGACAGCGCGGTGCTCGACGGCTTCGCGAGACCCATCGGTCGGCCGGCGCCGCGGATCAAGGCCGATTGGTGGTTCGCGCGCGACGACTCGACGGTCGGCCGACCCGTCAAGGGGAAAGTGAACCTCGTCGTTTTCCTCAATCCGGGTGACTTCTCGTGCTTCGAGAGCGACGACACCTCTCTGTGCAACCGTACCTATGCCGGGCTACGGCGCGTGGCGCAAAGATTCCCCGCCCTCGAGATCACCCTCGTGGCCCAGACGTACGGGCTCTTCGATAAGATGGCACCGCCACCGCCCGGCCTGGAGGCGGAACAGTTCCAACGGGCCTGGCTCACGGAGCGTCACCTGCCCGGCGCCCTCGCGGTGACCAGCACGCCCTTCTGGCGCCTGCCAGCGCCCGATCGGCGGCGGATCAACCGCGACGTGCCCAACGTCGTCCAGTACAGCTTCGGCCGCACGTGGCACGTACCCAATTGGATATTCCCGCCGTTCTTGATTGACCAGGACGGAACGATTGTTGAGACGGCGTTCCGCAGCTTCGACGCCGACCTTCCCGAGATGATTGCGGTCCTGCTCGCTCGGCAGGTGACACCCCCTCAGTCCGGTCGTGACCGATGAACAGCCGTCGCTCGTGGGAGTCGCGCTCCGTCGCTCGCGTGATCGGAGTCCTGCTCGTGGTGTCGCCGATGGTCGCGATCCCGGTGGCGGGTCCGCCAGTGCACGCTGGCACCGTTGCCATCGGCGATTCCGTGGAGCCGCTGCCGGTCGACCCGGCGCTCACGATCGGGACCCTGCCCAACGGATTGCGTTACTACATCCGCGTGAACCACAGCCCCGCGCACCGAGCCGAACTCCGGCTCGTGGTCAACGCCGGGAGCGTGCTGGAGGACGAGGATCAAAGAGGGCTGGCCCACTTCCTCGAGCACATGGCGTTCAACGGCACGGCGCATTTCCCCAAGCACTCGCTCATCGAGTATCTCGAGACAGCGGGGATGCGGTTCGGGGCTGACTTGAACGCGTATACGAACTTCGATGAGACCGTGTACAAGTTCACGGTCCCGACCGATCAGCCGACGTTCCTACCGCAGGGCCTTCAGATGCTGGCGGACTTGGCCGGCGGCGGAATCACGATCGATTCAGGGGAAGTGGTGGCCGAGCGTGGTGTGATCATGGGGGAGTGGCGCTCGCGCCTCCCGGACACGGCGTCACAAAGAGTGTCGGACCATCAGGACTCAGTCGTCTACGGTGGGGACTCACCCTACTTCACGCGCCGGCCGATCGGGCTTACGTCGATCATCGAGAACGCCCAGCCGGGGCCGATCAAACGGTTCTACCGCGACTGGTATCGGCCCGAGCTGATAGCGGTGGTCGTTGTCGGCGATGTGGACAAGGGCGAAGTGGAGAAATGCATTCGTGAGCGGTTCGGCAAGATCGCGAGGTCTGGTCGCGCACGCGAGCGCGTGACTCCAACGTTTCAGTCGGACAGCAACCCCCTCGTCGACGTATACCGGGGCCGGGTGATTCCCGCGATCACTGTGCTCTGGAAGGAGCAGGTGCATCCCATCGGCTCGCGGACCGCATTCAGGGAGCAGCTCGTAGAGCGCTTGCTCTTCGACGGACTCTCGCGACGCTTCCTCAAGATGCGGGAACAAGTCCACCGACCATTCCTCGCGGCGGAGATGGGGCGCACGGCGCTCAACGGGCGGACGACTGATGCGGAGCTCGTGCGCGTGGTCGCCACCCCCGACAGTTTGGAAAGCGGAGTGGCTGCGGCACTCGGAGAAGTGGAGCGGGTCGCCCGCTACGGCGTGCCCGCGCCCGTGCTCGATCGGCAAAAGGCAGCCCGGTTGCGGGAGTTCGAGAGCGCGGCCGCAGCCGAGGACGCGGTGCCTTCGGCACGGTACGCGAGCGACTACACCGAGCATTACCTGCGTCGCGACGTGGCACTCTTGAGTCCCGCACAAGAGCTGGCCCTGGCGCGGGCGGTCATGCCCACGATCACGACCCAAACTCTTGCTCAAGCGGCCCGGTTCTGGCGCCGCCGCACCGATCTCCAGATTCTGGTGACGTTGCCCGCGTTCGCGCACGCACGGCTCCCGACGCGCGAGAGCGTCTTGGCCGTTGTGGATTCGGTCGAGCACGAGTCGCTCACCGCCGACAGCGGGCACGTGCTGGCCGATGCCCTGCTGATGAGGCAGCTGCCGACACCTGGACGCATTGTGGCCGAGCAGTGCGATACGACGGCCGGAATCGTCGAGTGGACGCTCACGAACGGTGCGCGGGTCATCCTGAAGCGCACGCGCTTCAATGCAGATGAGGTGCTCCTCAAGGCGGTGAGCCCTGGAGGCTTTTCGCTCGTGCCCGACTCGTTGTTCTTCACGTCCGGTCGGCTGGTGGCGAGGATGATGACAGAGGCTGCTGGTGTGGGCGCGCTTGACCGCGACGCGCTCACCCAAAAGCTGGCCACGACCGTGCTCCGCGACTTCACTGTCTCAATTACCAACAACGATGAGTCGATCAGCCTCGCCGGCTCGCCCAAAGATCTGACGACCCTATTCCAGCTGCTGTATCTGCAATTCACCGCGCCCAAGCTGGACACCGCGGCGCTCTCTGGCTGGAAGCAGGTCGGCACCAACCTCACCCCCTCATTCGACGAGCAGCTTGACGCGATCCTCTCACGCGGCGACAGCCGGCGCGCCCCACCGCCGTGGGCGTTGATTCCGTTCGCCGACATCTCGCAAGCGATGGCGGTCTACCGTGATCGGTTCGGCAACGCGAGTAACTTCACGTTCTTGATAGTCGGCAACGTTACGGCGCAAGAGGTCCGGCCCCTGGTCGAGCTGTATGCGGCCAGCCTGCCAGGCACGGGGCAGCACGAGGTCCCAAAGTCGCTCGACCTTCAGCCATGGGACGCCATCTCGCGGCCAACGACTCGTGTGTTCGACATCCCGAAGGCCAGCACGTTGCTGGTCTTCGACGGGCGGTTCCCGAGCCCGC
>Ga0075426_10001302_pt1 | contig 17721 bp, 28 predicted proteins | sample SoiMethybrSBSTD5_FD_75304 | JGI IMG/M metagenome (GOLD analysis project Ga0075426, IMG submission 75304) | Bulk soil microbial communities from a Populus tree surrounding site in Tennessee, USA - Soil MetaG P. TD hybrid SBSTD5 | ecosystem: Environmental > Terrestrial > Soil > Tree plantation... | reverse complement strand
GCCAGCGACTGGCCCACTGCCTGAAGCAGCTCGTCACGACGCTCCATCCGCACTTCCAACTTGACGACGCGAGCAGCCAGCGCCTCCAGTTCATCCCACGGGGCTGCCATTACTCGGTCCTCCCGCACAACGGGCAGGGCTCACCCTTGCCCACATGATCCGGCGCTAGGAACACCAGCGTGGCCGCCATCCGCGCCTCGTCACGCGCCCGCTCCTCCGGGACACCCTGTTGTTGGAGCGCCTCGACCAGCTCCACATACCGGCGAGCGAAGTCGCGGGCCGCCCCAGGAACCGGAGGAGTGCGCGCCATGTCTAGTTGAAGCGCCCGAGTCGGCGTTGAGTGAGCAGATTGTCCACCACATCTCCCGCGTAGCCATCATCCCGAGCAGGCAATGCTGGCCAATGGTGAATGGAGGCCTCGGTGACGTTGGTCCCGGCGGCCTTCAACTTGGTGATGTATTCGCGCGTGATGCAGTCGGTGCAGTTCGGCTCGCCGCACCCCAGGATCACGTCCGTCCCGCGCTTCTCACGCTGGCAGCCATGATTCCCCACGGCGTGCACCGACACTCGGAAGTTACCCATGCGTCCCTCCTACTTTGAAGTGGGAGGCGTTGGCGGTGCCGTTCCCGTTGGTTGTCCATCACCTGCTCCCTGCCCACCTGCTTCTGCTCCCCCCGGCGCTTTGGGCGGCTGCGCGCCGGCCGAGACTTCCGGTCCGGTACCCTTGTCATCGGGCGCGGGCGTGCCTTGCGGCGGAATCGCCCCACCACCCGTTTGCCCGTCGCCCGGATCCCGCTGCACCAACCACACATTCCGGTCCTCGTCGATCTCGACCAGGGCCAGCGGATCGCCGCCCATCGGGGTCAACGCCATCGCCGTCTGGGCCCGCTTGAGGTTGGCGTCGGCCTGCTCCAGCTCAGTCAACTCGAAGAGCGGCGGCCACTCGACCATATACCGGCGCCGCTTGCTGACCTTCTTCCCACTGTTCTTGGTCGGCGGCAACGCGCCGATGTCCAGCATCTTGTCGATGAACGCCCGCACGAGCATGGGCTCCGCAAACTGCTGCTGCCGCTCTGCGATCGTCCCAAAGAAGGTCGCCTCGTCGGTCGTGCTCGCTAGCTTCCCTTGTTCATTGCCGAACAGGATTCGTTGCGGAATGCCGCACCCTACCGAGATCAAGGCGAAGTACAGTTCCGAGATGTCCTTCGGCGTCTCCACGTTCACCGGGAGCCAGGACATCTCCATGCCCTGCCCAATGAACTGCCGCCGCAGGTCGTGGACGATCTCGGTCATCTTGCTCTCCAAGTCGTCCAGCTGCGCATCGGTGACGTCGGTCGTGGGATCAATCTTCCCCTGCAAGATCCGTGTGGCCGCTTGCCAGAAGCCCTCGCCCACGCCCGCCGCGATCTTGTCCATGTCCATCAGTCGGTTCAGGATTCGTTCCAACCGAGGACGGCCGAAGACTTCGTCTTGCACCAGATCCTCAGCGACGTGCAAGCATCGACTGGAGTGGCAGAGCATCGACTGCTGCGGGAAGCCCACCATACCCGTGCCCTGGCCCAAGCCGAGCGACTTGGAGCCGCTGTGCACGCCGAGCTGATACGACTCCGGGAGCCCGAACCGCGGGTTGCCTGGGTCGGTGATCCAGCTCTTGATCAGCGCCGACTTCTCATGATACACGCCGAAGTAGATGATGTCCTCCGCGCCACTGACCTTGGTCAACGGCTGCTGCATCTGCACGTCGGTCGTCCCGCGCGTGCCGATGAACAGGACGCCATACCGTCCCACGCCCGCCAACCGATCCACGCGCTCGAAGTGCCGGAACACGTCCAACCGATCCGCCATCTCCTCCCACGCGTCGGTGAACGGCGTGCTATCGCTGCCGTCTTCTTCCAAGATCGTGGGCGGTTCACGCCACGTCGCCTTGGGCGCAATGTCCACGATCCGGCCGCCCATCTCACTGCGCTCATACATGGCCCAGAAGTCTTCGAACTGGACCGTGCCTTGCTCGGGGTAGCCCGCGACTTGATAGATGTCTCGGCGCCCGGCGTACTGAATCCCCGCGCGGGCGAGCATCCGCAACCGCCCGACCAGCGAGCTAGTCAACGCGGCAAGCTTGGTCAGCTTGTTCTGCTGCGCCTTGGTGCCTTTAGTACTCGACACGTGCCCTCACACCGATCGGGGGCGGGTTCACTCGCGCAGAACGCACCCATGTTAGGAACAGACTCCGGCCCTTGTCACAGTAGTCTGGTTCGCCGGGATGTGGATCCTTCCAGTCATCGCGCTGACAGAAGGCACAGTCATTGTAGTGTTCGGCCCAGGCGTGGTAGGCGCCGCTGACCTTGGAGAGCGGGAGGCGACGAAAGAGGGGAGCGAGCGCCGTACTCACTTGATCAGCCCCAGGACCTCTCCGCCTTTCCAAACAGCAAGGCCCGTACGGAGGACTTCAAACCCCGTACGGGCCCACCCAGGAAGGGCGTGCTGGTTCAACTGCTGAATCTGCGTGTTGAGTCCGACGATCGTCCGCGTCTGCGCCCGCAAGCTGTCCTGGAGCACATTACCCCGCGCCATCGCGTCGAACAGGGACAACGAATCCGTGTGCGCATTCTTCCGCAGTCCCACGATCTCCAACTTCAGGGACACATTCTCGGTCCGGTACGCCAGGATCGAATCGTCCTTCGTCTTCGCCACCGCCAACGCCGAGTCGGCCTTCGCCGCCTCCGCACTGTCGTGCGAGATCTGAATGGTGACCGGGCGCTTCGCCTTCTGCAGAGAGTCGACTTGATCCTTGAGCGAGTCGGCGTAGTGCGTCACGGCCGAGTCGCGCGCAATCGCGATCTTGGTCGAGTCCGCCGCCGCTTGCTTGACCGCGGCAATCTGCCGGTTGGTCCCCCAGCACGTCGCCGCGATACCGGCGACCGCTCCGAGCCCAAAGATCAGCAACCCCTGCTTCAGCGTCATCTCATTGCTCCCAAATTGTGTCCACGCCTATGAATCTAATTGGGAGCGCCTTCAAGGCAAGTGCTATCGGTACTTGAGGCGCGACTTCTTTTCGCTCAATCCCAAATGGCGATGGATGGCCTGTACGAAGGCGTCGTTGAGATCCAGCCCTTTCCCACCCTCCTGCAACGCTTCCGCGGTGACCCGCAGGAGGCCCTGGCCTTCTCCCCACAGGAGCTTCTGAGAGGCCTTCGCCGAGACGTAGATGCGACCGCCCGTCACAGCCGGTTGGGCTGCGGCCGCGCGCGCCAGCTTGTCCCCCTTCACTGTGACTTCCTTCGCCGCGATCTGATACGTCTTCAACCACTGCACCGCGCTTTTGCCCGACGCTTTGGCTTCCACATACTGGGGCAGATCTGCGAGGTCCTGCATCTTCTGGACCAACGCCGGCATCGTGAAGTCATCCCAGCCGCAATCGTCGATGTAGATGTCGAAGTCGTCGGGGTTGTCGCGCGCCGAGACGCCGCGGTAGCTCTCCACCCAGGCACTGTCCGCCGCGCCTTCCCCATAGGCGGTGTCCCAGTCATAGCCTCCGTCGTAGGCGGCCGCGGGCAACTCCTGATACTCATTGAACCACTCGATCTTCCAGAAGAGTCCCTCGGCCGCCATGGGGCGCTGCTGACGCTGCGATGCCGTGGTCAACGGGCCGGCGCCTGCTTGCGCCTGCTTCACCGTGGCTTCCGGGATCCAGTTGGGGGACAGCACGCGGCCCTTGGGCCGCTCGTCCGGTTCCAGCGTGCACGTGGGCGGCAGCCCCATCGGCCCACTCCACCGCCCCAGCGGTTCATCGCTCTTGATCTCATCCATGCACACCACGTGCCACTTCTCCGGCGCTAGCTGCGTGCGCTCCCCCACTTCCCGACGGAACAGGAAGTCGATCGGATCTTCCGGGGCGAGGCGCTGCATCACCACCGCGATCTGTCCATGCCCGCGCTCTTGCCGCGAGAGCCACGTGTTGGGCCACCAGTCCTCAAACAGTTCGCGGAAGTGCGGGCTGCGCGCCTTCTGGGGCTGGATGGGATCGTCGACGACCCCCAGATGGTAGCCGTGGCCCAGGATGCCGCCGCCCATGCCGATCGCCCACAACTCGCCGCCCTTGCTTGTCACCCACCGATCCTTCGCCGCCGTCTCCTCACTGATCACGCCCCCACCACGCTGGTAGAAGTTCCGCGAGGCCGAGCTGATCTCCCACGTCAGGCGCGCCACATAACTCGTGATCGCCACGTGCTTGTCGCCATGCTTCAGCAGGTAGTAGGCCGAGAGCAGCTTGGAGAAGATCTCTGTCTTGAGGTAGCGCGGCGGCAGCATCACGATGACGCGATCGAGCAGGCCGTCGACGATCCGCTGCCCCACACTGATCAGCTTGGGCACGTGATCGAAGCGCATGAGGCCGGGGTTCGCCATGCCCACGAAGTCGGCGAACGTGTTGGTCAGCAGTCCGCGCTTGAACATCTCCTGCCGAGATAGGGCAAGCGTGACCTCCGGCGGTACCGGGAGGCCACGCTTGGTGAGCTGTTCTTCGAGGAGCTTGAACTCGAGTTCCTCTTCTTCGGTGAGGATCAAACGCGCTCCTGCTCTCGTACCATCCCGCACGTACTGCACGGAGCCTCGGTCGTGTAGGCTTGTGTCACGAGCGGGCAGCTATTCACCGTACCGCAATCCAGGCACCGATAGTCGCGACGGGCCAGCCCGTCTACTTGCTCGTGCGGTCCCCCGTGCCCGAACTCCCGCTTCCACTGCCCGAGCTGCTCGAACTTTTCGATGCGCTTGTCTTGCGTCTCGCCTCGGTTCTGCCCAGGCAGGATCGGCGTCTTGACCACACTCCGAGCTTTTGCCACCACATCCTCCTTGGGATAAACCAGCTGTGACAGCGCACGCACCACTGGCAGGCGTTGCGGTGATTCCAAGACTGATGTCCCACGATCCAACAGAGCACGAACATACTTGGTCGGGCTAGCAGGTCGGCTCCTCCTGCTCTTTCCGGCCCCGTGGCCGGCGCTGCCTAAGCCTTACAGCCATCCCCCGAGAACTGGGGCCAGTGGACTCGAACCACTAACCTCCTGGTTAACAGCCAGGCGCTCCGCCGATTGAGCTAGACCCCATTACTGCTTAGTAGCCACCCATCCCCTTTTTCTTCGTCGGCTTGCTCACTGCTGCCTCCTCTCGTGTGATTGTGGCTCCTCGCCCTGTGAATATACCGCCCGAGTGTGGCGCGATCCAAACCCACTCGATCGCTGTCCGAGACTCCACCCAACGGATCATCGCGTTCACTTGCGCCAGGGCGCTGGGGCTCTTCACAGCGCCTTCTGCTTGGGCGCCTCACCGGCGACGAACCGTACCTCGACGCCGCACTCGGTGAAGAGCTGCTTGACATCCTCGAAGTCCGCCGCGAAGGTGGGATCGTTCCAGTCCGGTTCGACCGCCACCACCTGATAGATCCCCGCCTGCACGATCGCGCGGGCGCAGTCCATGCAGGGGTACCACGGCAGATAGATGGCGCAGCCCATGGTGCAGATGCCCGCTCTCGCGGCATTGTAGATGGCGTTGCGTTCGGCGTGCTCGGTCCACCGATACTTCGCGGGGCGCTGGTGGCGGGCTTCCACATCATCCGCCGCCCCTCGCGGGAATCCGTTGTACCCCGTGGACCGAATCTCTCGGGCCGGGCCCACGATCACGCAGCCGACCTTCCGGCTGCGATCCTTACTCCACGACGCGACTTCTCGCGCCATCTCCATGAAGCGCGTGTCCCAGTGCTCGGCAATGGGCGCGCGTTCGTACAAGGCGTTCATCTCGACCTCCAGGCGGTTGAGGCGATCTAAGAAACTCCCAAACTCAAGATGGTTTGGTGGTGGATCCAACAGGCGGCGTAACATCCTCGTTCCTCGGCGCGTGACGTTGGATGCCCCACAGGATGGGGCGATGGTTGGGCGTCATCCCGACCACCGCGCCGAGGAACAACATCCCGGGGTGGTCGTACATGATCAGCTTCCAGCGACTGATCGTGCTCTCATACGTGTCCCACGCGTCCACTTCCAAGTACGCCAGCATGCCTTGGAAGGTCGGGAACTCGCAGTTCTTCTCCGGCTTCGTCAGTGCGTCCAGCACGAACGTACTGTCCGCCTCCCGCCAGTGGCCCGTCACGCAGGAGGCTTCGCGCTTGGCAATGTACGTCATGCGTTCGCGCCAGTACGTCCGCATCTGCACCACCACCGAATCTTCCGCGTGCGTGTGCAGGGTCGGCTCTTGGCCCACCAACGTGGTCGCGTAAACGAGCAGCAACCAGAGCGTGACCACACCGGCCAACTTCCACTGATGTCTCATAGGGCCATCTCGTGCACGTTGAGTTGCCGATCGGTCCACACCAGCTTGGTCCCGCACACGATCGCGTCGATGGGGAAGGGACTGCGGGCCGCCATGACGCCGTCTCCGGTCGGGACCACAGTACCGGGGAACTGATACCAACACCGCGTGGCTTTGGGATGATTGTGCACGCGCCCCAGCGTTCCCTTGGGGCACTCGGCCCGAGCCACCGTGGTGGACTGCCGAATCTCCCCAAACTCACTCGGCCACTCCTGCACCGCCAGTGGGCGGACTTCCTCCACCACCAACGAGTCGCCACTGACCGTCCCCAAGAGGCAGCCGATCTGTTCCGTCGGGTTCTCCGCCCAGACCCGCAGCAACGCGCGGGGCGTGGGATTCAGGGAGAGTACCAGGAGCATCACCGTGAGAGGACTCATGGCGTGGAGTCCGGTGGTGTGCTGTCCGGAACACAGATCCATCCACGATCCTTGTCGAACCGGCTGTGCTGCCCGGTGGGACAGAGCTTCGTTCCATACGGGAGGTAGAACGGCTGCTGACAGCCCTGGATCAGCATCACGATCACGACCAGGATCGGAAAGACCAGGAGTCCGAGGACCACGTGCTGTCGGAACGTCATGGCTCACTCTCCTCATCGGACCGCGTGTTGAGGACGTAGCGATTGCGCCAGATGAAGTCGAACGCAGTCGTATCAGCCACATCCTCGATCGCCGCCAACGACCACATCGTGTCACACGGCTTGTAGCTGTTCGCCTGCGTGCGCGTCACGCGCTCCTTGTCGAAGTCCTCCCAGCAGTGCTTGCGGATCAGGAAGACGGCTTTGAGCCCCTTCCCCGGCATCCAATCCTTGGGCGGGATGCCCCAGCCGATCCATCGGTTGCCGCCACGCTTGACTTCAGTGGCATCACGCTTCGCCACCATCGAGTCGATCTCGACCTTGGCGTAGTAGAAGCGATTGGGTTCGCCGCCCCCACGCAGATGGCAGAGGATAGCGCACATATCCTCGTAGCCCTCCTGCCGCTCCGTCTTGACGATGGTGCCGGAGATGGCGGCCGAGGCGGCCCGCATCCGCCCAATCAGGCGAATCGAGTCCAGCCTCGGAAAGGAATCCAGCGTGGCCACTTCGACGTTCGGTGGGGCGTTATGGATGCACGCCGCAACCACCAAGCTCAACACTCCTGCCCACACCGTCCGCATACCGCCTTCTTTCTACGGGACTGCGTCCCGCCGCCACGACGTACCGAAGGCCATCTGATCACGGGCCGGGGACAAGTCGGTGCGGTACAACCGCCGCACCACATCCTGCACGTACTGGTCACCCGCTGCCGACTTCCTATGACACCGCTCCCAACTATCTCGCGTCGTACACCAGGCACCGGCGTACTTCCGCATCGCATCGTCCCAGTTGCCCGACTCCTGGAAGTACCGCATGGCGACGTGTGTGCCGACGCACGCATTGCGCCAACGCACGATGATGGTGTCCGCGCCGCACTCTACTTGAAACGAATCCGCCCACAGCTTGGGGAGGACCTGCATGAGCCCGACCGCGCCCGACCGTGGATGTACGGCGGTGCTGTCCCCACTCCAGTTCTCCACGTGACTCATGGCGATCGCCAGGGCCTGCGGCATGCCAGCCTTCCGGGCCGCCTGCGCCACGATGCTGTCCCGCTCCATGCTGGGGCCCGTGAAGTACACGACCTTGGGCGCTTCCGCCGGGGCCACGATCTTTGCCGAGATCGCGCCGCCCAGCATGAGCAGCGAGGCCGTCAGCGCGACGAGCCCGCCGGTTCGTACCGCTTGGCCGCGACTCACAGGGACACCTGGTGCGCGAGCACCGTATAGTTTAGTTCCAGATACTCCTCGACCAGCGCCTGGAACTCGCCCCGACAGTGATCGAACGCCTCGACCACCGCCCAGACTTCCTGCTGGGTGAGGAAGATGCCGTACTTGCGCTCGAAGCAGCGGGCGACGTTGTACTCCTCGTTCCCACTGCGACTGAGCAGCTGGTTCAGCTCGCCGTAGGGCCCGAAGGCCAGGGCGAAGAAGCAACCATTCCAGTCCCCCGCCTTGGAGTGTTCCAGCGCCATATGGGCGCGCATGACCAGCTCTCCGCCCAGCTTTGCGAGGGCGCCGGCCACCGTGGTCCGTTGCATCTCCTTCTGTCCACTCCGCCCATAGAGCAGCTGGTAGGACTGGTGCTTCTGCTCGGCCTTGGTCATACTGCCTCCTGGAGTGATCATACGGCCACCTCCACATAGCCGCCGGCTCGGAGCCGCTTGCGCGCCTCCTCGGCCTTGGCGATCAGTTCCGCATTGGTGGCCTTCTGGTAGAACAGAATCAGATTCACCTGCGCGGGCGCGTAGAGCTTCATGATCTTCGCCAACGTGTCCTGTGCCTTCTGGGCGTCGTAGAGTGTCACCTCGACTACCCGGGACGTCAGCGGATCGAACTTGATCGACTTGATCCGATGCTTGTTGCGGGCCCAGCTCACGGCATCGGTTTGGAACTTGACCGCCTTGGTCGTATCGTCGTAGGTCGTGAAGAAGCCCGGATGGGAGTTCATCGCGAGATCGGCGACGCGGGCGGTCAGTTCGGTACTCGTCACAGCGTAGTGGTCCATCCACACTGCAATGGCCGCCCGCACCTCCGCCCGGCGCAACAGGAGCACCGACTGGAAGGGCGCCGACGTCACCGAGTAGCCCGCGAGCCGCGCGGCCTCGCTCCCGTTCCCGTTCGCTTCGCCGCAGAAGGCCGCCACGAACTTCCGGTGGCCCGGCGTCAGCGGCAGCAGCGCCGCCTTGACGGCCGCGGGGAGCGTATCGTAGACCGGGGCGAGCTTGATCGCCTTCTTCGCCATTTGGGAGTTCCGTCCTCTCTTTAGGGAAGGATAGTATCCCCCACGGTAAGATCAAGTCCACGGTGTTCCTCCCAATCCCTACGCGTTGATATGAAACCGACCCGCTATCTGGTTCAACGAGTGGCTCTCTTCCAACGTCGCCACGCCGATATTTATGAGTGCCGCCATGGCGGCCGCCATCTCCGTGGGTCGAAAGTATCCGTAGTGTCGATCCCACAACGTATACCGAAGCCGACCATACTGCTGATCAATCCAGCCTGCCGGCCCGACGATACACCGTTCGCCATGACGACCCTCACACGTAGGCGGTTCAAATCCGGCGCATAGTTTGGTGGTGGCCACTAATCCCAAGACGAGATCACTCATGCTGTGCTCCTTGCACCGCGAGAGCGCGTACCATTCTCGGGACGTAAGTGGGATCATCCAAGACGCCTTCGCCGTCCTCGTTGATGTGGAACCGATCGCACGCCCCGGGGCGGTCGCTGAACTCCCCACTGATCAGCACCAGTTGCAGCAGGCGCTTCACCGTACCCGGATGGTAGCGCGTCAGGCCCACCCAGCTGCACGCCTCGCCGGGGTCCTTGACGAGATCCTCCTCCTCCGCCCGCATCTGCCGCAGGCAGCGCTCCATCGCCCGCGTGAGGTAGCTATTCCTTGATGCCGGTGGCATCGTCGTCGGTGCTCTGGGTCAAGATGAACGGACTACTCTCGAACGCCTGGAACGCATCCAGGATGTGCTGCGTCTCCCGACAATGCGCGCACTCCCCACACGGCGCCCAGATACCATCCGTCCGGTAGCAATTCCACATCTTGCGGAGATCGAAGCCCGCGTCCCGAATGGTCGCCAGCACGCGCTTCTTGTCCCAGCCCACCAGCGGCATCTCGAACCGGGGCGCCATGCCTCTACGGCCTGGCTCGGTCGCTTCCTCTACCAGCTGCTCCAAGCCTTCGAAGAAGGGCAACGTGCTGTCCTTGTAGCTCACCGGATCATCGGGGCGCCACTCCTTACTCTTGCTCCCGACCACCACCACACTGGCCGCGTGCCCAACGGCCCAGTTTACCGCCACCGCTCCGATGACCAAATTGCGATAGGGAATCCAACTCGAGTTCGCCTCCAACGCCGGACGCAAGTCGACGCGGATCATGTCCAACCCCCGCCACGCCGGATGCTGTTGGATCTGCGGCTGGTCGACCACGTACCAGAGCGCCTGCTGCTCCTGTTCCAGATACGGTTGGCCGTAGTCGATGAACAGGGCGCGCGTCTTGTAGTGCTCCAAGCTCCACAGCAACGCGGCGACGCTGTCATAGCCGCCGCTCAACGTCACGATCGCCTTCTGCACGCTGACGCTCACTCGGGCCTCCCCTCGATCACGATGTTGTCGCTTCCCGTCTGGTGGATGAACCCCTTCCCCGTGATGTAGGCCCGGGGCGAACCCTGCTGTAGGAGTGCCACCACCGGCACGCGCACCACCACACGCTTGGCGTGCAGGCATTGGTCAGAGAGTACCACGCTCCAGCAGTTCTTCGCCCGCCACCAGTGCAGCTTGAACGTTCGCACTCGTGCGCTCATGAGAGCCCCAGTCCCTTGTTCGCGAGAGCGATCGTCTTACTCCGCTCCGGCGCCCGGCCTCGCGTGATGTTGAGTTGCATATGGTGCGCCTTGATCGCCTTCAGCGCATCTTCGGCCACATCAAGGGCGTTGATCAGCTCGCCCGCTTCCTTCTCGTTGAGCTGGATGCCATCCAGTACCCAGCCGCGAATCTGCTCTATCCGTGGTGTCATTGCCAGTCATCCTCCTTGGCGGCCTTCATGAGCCAGGCTCCTGCACTCTCTCCACTCCCATCCAACATCAAACGAAGGCGGCGCTTGATCGTGTCCTTGCTTACGCCCGAGATGGCCTCCGCTCCACGCAACGACCACTTCTCACCGCGGGCCATGAGCGCCCGGCAGACACTCACCCAGTAGGCGGTCTCACACCGGCGCATGTGCACGGCCCACAGCCTCACTCCCATATCTGCCACTCCCCGAGAAACTGCGCGAACTCCTCGTCGGTGCCTGAGTACAAGAAGAACTGCCAGCCCAGAGCGCTGCGGTAGAGATTCCACTTCTTCGCCAGTTCCGGGGCGATCGTGGTGGGCAACACCGTCGCCACTGGCCCTTCGCCCAGCACCGCGGGGGCCCCAAACGTCTGCTTGAGCTGCTCGCGGCGCCGGTTGACCATCTTGATCAGCGCCAGATTATCAAACCCCTCCAAGCGCTGACGCAGATCCCAAAGCAACGGGAGCGCCGGGGTGTGTGGACTCTCACGCCGGGCCGCGAACGCCTCACGCCAGCGGGCGAGGTTCAAGTAAGAGTAACTCGCCTCGGGCTTGAGGAACCAGCGCCACGCCGATCGCTTCACTACCACGATGCCGAGGATGGGCGCCGCTCCCAGCTGCTTGCTGGAGACCGTGGTCCACACATCAGTGCCCAGCGGAGGCGCGTAGTAAGGGAACGCACTGATGCAGTCCGCGAACCGCACGCCCTCACCATAGCTGGGGCCCGCGGGCCAGTCGTTCTTCACCACGCGCGACTCGCCCGTCTCATACGCCACCATCGCATAGTGGGGATAGGCCGTGATCTTTCCACGCCCGTGAGCTTTCACGAGTCGCCGCAGCCGCGATGTGAACTCCCCATCCGGCCCCACGACACGAATCCGCCCACCGGTCAAGCTCCAGATCACCGACTCGTTCGCCAACGTTCCGCTGCCGGTCATGAACAGGACGTCGTAGTACTCTTCAGGGAACCCAAACGTGTTACGGAACAGATCCGTGGTCTCCACCAAGAGCTGGCGGTAGGTCGGTTCACGGTGGTGGAAGTAGGGCATCCGATGATGTGGCGCGCTGCCCCCCGGGGCGACTCGACTGTTCGGACCAAACATCTAGGGCCTCCAAACGGCAAAGGATGTGGGCGTCTCCATCACTTCCACTTCGATCAGCTTGAGCCGGTTATCGTCGGCCCAAGCCTGCTGAATCTGCTCGCCCCAGTACCGGGCGAGTTCCTCAGCGGTGGGGATGCACGGAAGGAGCACCAGACCATACTCCGCAAGCCAGGCGCGTGCCAGCGGATCGCCCTCCCACAGCAAGAGCTTGTGGTCACACTTATCGTGCACCAGCTCCATGAGTATCTTCTTGATCACGCCGAAGTCGGTGACCATGCCCGACTCGGCATCTTCCAGCTCGGCGTCGATCAAATACTCCGAACCGACCACCACCGTCACGCGGTAGCGATGTCCGTGAAGATTGCGGCACTTACTGGCGTGATACGGGACGCGGTGCCCCGCATCGATCTCAATGTGCTTACGCACTAGAAACATACGGCCTCCTGGACCCACCGTTGCTGGATGACGGGCGCATCGTCTTCTGATTGCACAGGCTGCAGCAGTACGACGGCCAGCACAAACCCGAGAACGAGCCCCACACAGATCCCCATGAGAAAGCTCAGGAGAGTGAAGTCTTCACGCCTGGGAGAAACCATTCGATCTTCCCCTTGAGCATACTCGTCAGCGGCACGAGTGTGAGATTGTACTGATGGAACGTCACGAAGGGAATGGTGTCCGCGTCGGACTCCATCAGCGACCAGATGCGGCGTACCAGTTGGTGGCGCAGGCCGACCATATCCGGCTTCCGGTTGGCCCGCATGATCAGCATGGGTTCCAGCCCCGCGATCACGGCTTCGTCCAGCAGCTTGCCCCACCACCGGAGCCACTTGCCGCCGTCCTGGATCGTCCACGCATCCCAGAGATCAATCTCCCGGTGATGCTTGCACTCGACCGCGAACACCTTTCGGAAGGCCTCCCCCATCGGACCGTTCGCCGCCAGATCGCCGACTTGATTGGCCCCCCGGGCGCTCCATCCGCCGGAGAGCACGGAGCGGATCAGTTGGGTCGCATCCTTCCCGTCCGTGAGCCAAAGCGACAACTGCTTCGCCACCCAGCGCTCGAACGAACTGCCCTTGCTCTTGCCCGCGCCCTTCTTCATGTCCCATCCCCTTCCGGCAGCGCCCGGGGCGCGATCTCCTGCAGCTGCTCCAGGAGGTGGGCCTTGTCCTGCGGCGAGAGGGCGGCGCGCCACGCCTCCGCTTCCTCCGCCCCCTCTGGGATCAGCTTGGCCTGGTCGAGATACTGGGCGGCGCGGATCGCATGCTGCAACGACTGCGTCGTCCAGATCTTCTTCCCCGTCTTGATGTGCGTCACGGTCCAGGCGTCCACAAACGACCCGACGGCCCGATGGATAGCGAACGGCCCCACCGTGGCGTCGAGTTCGATCTTGGTCTCTGAGCCGCTGCTCATCGACAGTGACAACATCTCCGCAGCCATCCGGTCTCCTTTACAGTTTGATCTTACTGCTGCGCCGGTCGCTCACCTCGTTGAACTTCTGGACCACTGCTTCGCCAAGATCAATGCCCATCCGGGCCGCGCACAGATCAGCATAGATCACGACGTCGGCCAATTCCTTCGCCAGCTCGCCCACCGCGAAGCGCTTCTCCCCGTCCGTCTTGAAGTCGCCACGCCCCATCTTTTTGGCGACGTTGCACGCCTCACCCGCTTCGCCCGCCATCGCGTTCGTCCACTGCTCGATGATCCACGCATCGAGCTTATGGAACGAATCCTCACACCGCGCGACGTTGAAGATTCGCAACCGTTCGAACGTGAGCGGCGGCTTCGGTGGATCTGCCCAACCGGGGCACTGTGCCGACAAGCCATACGGCTGCCGGCAGCGGTTGCACGTGTTCCCCGGTCCCGTCCAGTCATGCTGCAGGCTGGCGGTCACGTGGCGCTGAACCCAACCGGCCGCGGGCCCTCCGTCTTGCGCTCGATGACGCCATTCTGCTCCAGGCCCGCGACGCCCAATGCCGCGATCTTCCGCAGGGCGTTCTTGACGAAGTCATCCGCCTGCGGGTTGGGATTCCGGCACCAGAAGGCCTTGGCCTCGCGCACGTAGTCGTCGATGATCGCCAGCCAGATGAACGGCTCGTGCCGTCCGCCGGTCTCAGTCGTGTCCAGTGACCACTTTCCGTTTTGATACTCGCGCTCGCCGTCGATCGCTGCGTACACTTCCGCGCGCGTCGCCTTGTTCTGCACTTCTCCTCGCGTCGTCATTGCCGTTCTCCAGATGTGAGATGCCCTGATCATCCTGCTCCACATGGAGCGTCTTCCCGAACAACGACTGCAACTGCGGATCGTGCGCCACCACGAAGATGGCCGGGATCCGTTCCTCGACCGCCCGCAACGCTTCCATGAGGCCCTCAGCCCCGGCGGCATCGAGGAATCCAAATACCTCATCCAGCACCAGTAGCCCCAACGCGCCGGGGACTTGCATCCACTCGGACACCGCCATGACCAGTGTGAGCATCACGCCCACATCCACGCGGCGCCGCTGTCCACCAGAGAGGGCCTCGTACGGCACGGACTTCCCATGCTCGGTGACGTAGAACTCGGTGCGCTCGCGGAACTCCCCTTGCTTCGTCTGGGACAGCGTGGAGAGTTGGACATCGTACACGCCCTGGGTGAGAACGGGGAAGATCTCTGCCCGCATCGCATTGAACCGCACCGCCACTTCATCGACCAAGAGGGACTGGAGCCCGCGCTTCGAGAAGCCGTGCGTCCAGTACTGAAAGATTTCCTGGCTCTGGGCGATACCGTTCCGCTCCGCCGCGAGCTGTGCTAGTTCCCGTCCGTGTTCCTCCATCCGCTCTTGGGCTGCGGAGAGCTGGCCAAGATACGGGTTGGCCGTGCGTTGAATCGCCGCCAATCTGTTCTGCACGGAGAGCCGTTCGGCATCGAGATCCCGTTGCGCGAGGGACTTGGCGAACTCATGCAACGTATCCTTCTCCGCCCGCGCCGCCGTCACCGTCTCCCAACACGTCGCCTTCTTCTCGGTGAGCTTGGCGATCTCCAGCGCATCTTGGTAGTTTGTCTCGGCCTCATCGCGGGCCACTTTCTTTTGGCCGGCGTCTTGCAGCAGCCGATCGACGTCCGCCTTCTTGCGCTCGATCGCCTGGTTCGCCTCGACGATCCTCACCCGCAGTGGATCCAGACAGAGATCACGCAGTTGCTGGTCCAGATCCTGCTTGCACATCGGACAGTGCCCGCCCGCGAGCTGCGTAGCATAGTCGGCCGCCTGCGCGGCCAGCTTGTCCCGTTCCTTAGTCAGGAACGCATGCTCAACTCGGGCGGCGTCGAACTGCCGATTGATCGCCGTGCACTCTTCGCGCAGTTGCAGGACCTGCGCCTGGGCGGACTCGACTTGTGGCGTGCCGTCGCCGGCGTACGTCTCTAGTTGCTGATCGAGTGCTTCGAGTTCACGTTCGGCCGCCGCGATGCGCTCCCGCACTTGCCGACTGAGTGCCGCGAAGTGCGTGGCCGCCAGCGTGCGCCGCCGCTCTTCGCTCTTTGCATCGAACTCCGCCAGAGCCGCTTCGGCCAGAGCCAGATCACGCTGGTGCGCGAAGTCCCACTCGGTGTTCCGTTGCTCCAGCGCCGACAACTGACTCCGGTCGTGGTTCAAACGCGCCTGCGTGGACTCGCACCGCCCTTCCAATGTCAGCTTGGTTCGTTCCAGTTCGGCCCACTGCCCGGAAGCCGCCGAGCTGGCCTCCTGATAGGCTGAGAGCCCAATGAGATCAGCGAGCATCTCCTTGCGTTCGCCGTCCGTACTCGATGCGAATAGGAGGAGGCGTTCCTGGCTGAAGTACCCCAAAGCCTGGTACAGTGCTGGCGTGATACCGAGCCGCTTGTTGAGCTTCTCCGTCATCTCCGTGACGGACGTCGCCTGCCAGTGATCGCTGAACTCGCCGGTGCCTTCCTCCACCGTCAGGGCCGAGACCGACCCCTTGGTGCGGATCGCTTGGAGCCAGTGATCATTCTCCCCGGTGAACTCGGCAATCACTGTGCACTCTTTGGTGCCCCAGCGAATCACTTCGTCGCCGGAGAGGCCCTTCGTCGTCTTCCCAAACAGGAGCCAGTAGATCGCCTCGAAGAGCGACGACTTCCCGGCGCCATTGCTTGGATAGTCACGGCCTTTGCCCGTCACCAAGCAGGTCCCCGGTTGCACGCGCAACTCGGCCTGATCGTAGGAGCAGAAGTTGGAGATCAGCAGCCGAGAAAGCCGCATCTCCGAGAGCCGTGTCGGCTCCTGTTGACTGAGCAACGCACGACCTGCGGCGAGATACGGCTCGACATCACCCTCGGGCGGTTCAGCCTTGAGCCACGCCTGCACGGCCTGCTCGACGTCGGTGATGCTCCCCAAGGCATCGCGGGCGGCGATGGCGTTCTCCGTCGGGGCGATCGCTTCGGCGTTCTCGGGCAACTCCTCGCCTGCTCCGACCCGTTGCACCCGATAGAAGTTGCCGTCCGCCCGCACCTGCACCGGCGTCTCAACCGTGAGGAACTTGGGCGAGCCACTGGGGATGAACTCGAACTCCGCTGGATGCTTGTTGTTTGGTACCGACACAATCCACCAGCCGTGCTCTCCCCGATCGCCGAAGTTGTGATGCTCCGGCGACCCTGGGACCAGCACGCTGCCCAGCTGCTGCGGATGGTGAATGTCGCCGACGATCACCACGCCGTGGCGTTCAAGCAGCGCGTCCCGTTCCACCCCGTAGTCGAAGATAAATCCGTTGGGCCCCTTGCTCCCGCGCACGGTGGCATGGTACACACCGACGTCCGTCTGCTCCTCACTGAGCCGGAGCAAGTTGCCCGGCTGTGCCCCGGCACCGCTGAACGAGAGCCCGCCCGCCTCAACCACCTCGATCGGATCGAGCAAGTGCAGATTGGGAATAGTGCGCTCTAGCGGCGCCCAGACGGTCTCCGCAACTACGATCCGCCCACCCACGCCACGCGCATCATGATTGCCCCACACCACGAGCTTCTCCACGTCCGCGAACTCGCCGAAGACATCTGTCAGGACCGCCAAGACCGTGTTGAGCGTGTACCCCGCGGTATGGACGAGATCGCCACCAAACACCCACGGGATCTTGCCGATGCGCGCCGCCTGTAGCGAGGCGCGCAGCACGATCAGTGAGTTGATCAGGCGCGAGTTACTGGCGCCATCTCCCTTGGCGAACGCGGACCAGGTGTGCGCGTGGAGATCGGAGATCGCAACGAACCGTTTCACTTGTGCTGCCCCCGAGCGTGGAGACTCCACTGCTCGACCGTGATGACGATTCCGTGCTCCGCCTTCAACCACTTGAGAACCGTCTCGACAGGGATGTTACCGGTACGGGCCGTCTTGAACTCGGCCAGCAACTCCTTCGAGAGCTTCTTGCACACCACGCAGTTCTCCTGCCGCTGCGCCTTGACGTACTCGCGTAGACTGCGACCGCTCATAAGCCCTCCGCAAAGAGTGTCCACGTTCTCGGGAACCGCTTACTGATCATCTCCCCCACTACGTTCGCATACTGCCGAATCTCCCACTGGGCCGCTGGATCCTTTCGGAGTGTCAGGAAGGCCAGCCAGTTGCGGAGGTTGGCCGAGGCCCGCATCCGACTGTACTGTGCGAACGGAA
>Ga0075426_10001301_pt1 | contig 17723 bp, 11 predicted proteins | sample SoiMethybrSBSTD5_FD_75304 | JGI IMG/M metagenome (GOLD analysis project Ga0075426, IMG submission 75304) | Bulk soil microbial communities from a Populus tree surrounding site in Tennessee, USA - Soil MetaG P. TD hybrid SBSTD5 | ecosystem: Environmental > Terrestrial > Soil > Tree plantation... | reverse complement strand
GTGGGTGGTGTAGCAAGCGACAAACAGAAGGCGAGAGCTACTGTCGCCGACTGAGTGATCTTCCGGTGGAGGAAAAACCGCAAAATCCCCATATCTGCTCCTCGTAATGTTTTTTCTTGCAAAAAGCAGCAGTGAGCGTTTGAAAATGATCCGGGCTGAGTAACTGCTGGCTGCCTGTAGCGGCTGTGCACGCCGCATATCCAGAGTTCGCGCGTTAGTATGCAGCAGCGCGGGAGAGAAAAGAAATAGGAGCCGTATAACATTCGTTGCACAAATGTAACGTTCTGCGTTGGGCGCGATCTCGATCGGTACTGAGGCGTTTCAAGAGGTGGAATAATGGCGAGAGCTTAGGTTTGGAGCTTCGGAACTTGCGGATTGATTGGCGCGAGCAAGTGTATAGCAACGAATGGTCAGCACTGAGGCTAAGTAAACGCTTACAGTCGAGAACCTCTGTTACTGATGACATATTGATTAATGCAGGCCGTAAGCGATAACAAGCCGTAAGTGAAGGAGGCGCTGACGGTGTAACTGTACCGAGCTCTTTTTTCGCCGCGGCGCCCATGACAAAGACCAACCTACCCCGCGTGCCAGATCAGCGTGCTCGAGCCAGAGCTTGTCATATGGCTGGCCTGAAAGCCCGGTCTTTTGAAGGTTGCTACGCAATAATAGCGACGGCGTGATGGAGGCCGCATGATCGACGGATTCTTAGCCGATGTGCATTATGGTTGTCGCCTGGGGCACAAGAATCCGGGGTTCGCTGCTGCGGCAGTCTTACTCCTTGCGCTTGGCATCGGCGCCAACACTGCAGTATTTAGTCTTCTCGATGCCATTATGCTCCGGACGTTGCCAGTCCAAGAGCCGCAAGAGCTTCTGTGCATGAAATGGAACGCTCGTGGCCATCCCTGCACCCCATAGCTCCTTTCTTTTTGCCGTAGTTGTCCAGGAAAGTTGGTGAATTCGGAGAACTACGACGGCGGTTGCTCGTTTTGTTACCCCAGTTATCGCCTGATACGCGAGCAGAACACGCTCTTTTCTGGTGTATCACTTTCATTCCGTCCGAACAATATGAGCTGACGTTAAAAAATGAAACCGAGCCCACGACCGGCGAATTTGTCTTGAGAAACTTCCTTTCCGTTTTGGGAATTCGTCCGCACCTCGGCCGCATGCTCGACCTGAGCGACGACCTAGCCGCGTCCCAAGCTGTCGCGGTCCTCAGCTAAGGGTAGATTGTAGGAAGAGGTGTGGCGATCTCGGCCTTGGGCATCGTGGCCGGTATCGCTGCCAGCTTGGCATCCACCCGTTGGGTTGAAAGCCTGCTGTACGGAATTAGAGCGAATGATCCAGTAACTGGAGCCTGCGTAGTCTTTCTGCTGCTCGCCCTTGCGCTTCTGTCGTGTTACCTTCCTGCGCACCGCGCGGCCAATGTTGATCCTATGGTGGCATTACGAAGTGAGTAGGGTTATTCCGTTTTGGCTGTAAACCGCTGATCCAAGTTGAGATCGCTCTTCATCGGACCTACCTCAACTGATCGTTTAGCCATTTCCCTTTCCTATGGACATCGCACAGGAGATAGGTTACTGTTTCTTTGCGGATCGCAAAGGAGGGCCGCCCATGACAGAGCCGAAATCGGAAGTCTTTCAAGGCACACTTGACCTGATGGTGCTCAAGACATTAGAGGCGATGGGTCCATTGCACGGATACGGCATTGCCCGCCGCATCGAGCAATTGAGCGAGCAACTGCTGCGCCTCAATGAAGGCACTGTTTATGCCTCACTGTTGCGACTCGCGCAGAAGGGCTGGATTCGATCCGCTTGGGGCACCTCTGAAAACAACCGCAAGGCCAGGTTCTACTCAATTTCTGCTGCCGGTCGCCGTCAGCTCGCGCGCGAGGCCGCAAATTGGGAGCGGTTTTCGGGAGTAGTCGGCCGGATCCTGCAAATGCAAGGTGAGGGTTAGACACATGCTGACTGCGATGCGAGTTCTTGCCTCTCGATTCTTAGGGCCATTTCGGCGGAAGCACTTCGATCACGCAATGGATGAGGAGTTCCAGTCCCATCTTGAAATGCTGGTAGATCGCTTCGCGAGCCAGGGGATGACAAAGAGCGAAGCACTCGTAGCTGCCAAGCGGCAATTCGGTGGCATCACGTACATACAAGAGGAACTTCGAGAGCGTTCCGGCCTTCCCTTTCTTGAGTCATTGTGGGCAGATGCACGATACGCACTTCGGCAAATGCGGAAGTCTCCAGCTTTCACGGCGACCGCTGTCCTGACGCTGGCGCTCGGCATCGGCGCCAATACCGCGATCTACAGCTTCATGGAATCGATTCTTTTGCGCTCGCTGCCGGTGGCAGATCCCGAGTCGCTGGTGGTCTTGAATTGGCACAGCCGCCCGGCCTTTGACGGCAGCAAGCACTGGGCCCACGTCATGCACGGGTTGCAAGGCCTTTTCTGGCCGGGCGAGAAACGCGAGTTGGCCAGCGGGATATTCCCGTACCCCGCCTTCGAGGCGCTTCGCGCGGATAATCCGGGCTTTTCCACACTCTTCGGATACTTCAACGGACAAAAACATAATCTGTCCGTGCGCGGGCAGGCTACGAGCGCGAGCACGGAGTACGTTACCGGCGAATATTTTCGCGGCCTGGCAGTGTCGCCTGCGGCGGGACGGCTGATCGACTCCGAAGACGATCGTCAAGGCGCAGCGCCGGTTGCTGTCATCAGTTTTGCTGCCAGCGAAAACCGCTTTGGAGGACCGCAGAATGCGATTGGACAGTCGATTCTCGTCGATAACGTTCCCTTCACGGTGATCGGCGTCGCGCCGCCGGAATTCTTCGGAGTCGATCCTGCGATGGCGCCGGATCTCTATCTTCCGGTACACACGAATGTGCTCATTGACGGTCCCAGCGCGGCTCGTATGTATGGCGACGAAAACTTCTACTGGATCGAAATGATGGGACGCCTGCGTCCCGGAGTGAGCATGGCCCAGGCACAGGCGGCGCTGGCTCCTCGTTTCCGTCAATGGGTCGCCGCTACGGCGACGACCGACGGTGAGCGTGCCAGACTACCCCAGTTGACTCTGAATCCCGGCGCCGCCGGTCTGGGCAGCTTGCGCCGCAAGTATTCCAAGCCTCTCTACCTTCTCCTGATGATGGTGGGGTTGATCCTGGCGATCGCGTGCGCGAACATCGCCAATCTGCTGCTGGCAAGAGGCGCGGCGCGACGCGGCGAAATGGCTGTCCGGCTCAGCCTGGGAGCGGGACGATTCCGCGTCGTGCGCCAGTTGCTCACCGAGAGTGTGATGCTGGCGTCATTCGGTGGAGCATTAGGGCTCTTGTTTGCGATCTGGGGCGTGCGATGGCTCACGTTCCTGCTCTCAAGGGGGCAGGAAAACTTTACGCTGCATGCAGAATTGAACTGGAATGTGCTGGGTGTGACGGCTGCGCTCTCCGTGCTGTGCGGCTTGTTATTTGGCCTGGCTCCAGCGATGGAATCGACACGTCCGGACGTGATGCCGGCGCTAAAGAATGGCCACGCCGTCGGACCGCGACGCCGCCCGCAGCACGTTCTGGTGGTCGCCCAAATCGCGTTCTCTTTTCTGATCCTGGTCGCCGCCGGCTTGTTTGTCCAGACACTCAACAAGCTGCATTCTGTTCAACTGGGATACGCTCGCGAGAACATCCTTCTGTTCTCGTTGGACGCGCGCCAGGCTGGGCATCGCGACTCGGAGATCACAACGTTTTACACGGACCTGCGCAACCGCTTCGAATCGATCCCCGGAGTGAACAGCGCGACGCTTTCGCAATCCTCGATCGTCAGTGCCGGCTATGCCGGCAAAACATACAGGGGACCAGTACAGATTGGCGCTGTTACGGCCCGAGATGCAGGCGTCATGGTCGTCGGACCGCGTTTCCTCACGACGATGCAGATTCCGCTCCTCGCCGGGCGTGAGATCGACGACCACGACCAACCCGGCTCCACGCCTGTTGCAGTCATCAGCGAGCGGCTGGCGCGGACCTATTTTGGGAATGAGAATCCCATCGGCCGGCGCATCAGGTTCGTGGACGAGAAGCGCGATCTCGAAATCGTGGGCGTCTCGGCTAACGTCCGCTACGGTGATCTGAAAGAGGACGAAAGTCCAATGACCGTGTTCGCAGCCCTCACCCAGACTTCTCCGGACGGAGTGACCTATGCCCTGCGCACCGCGGGAGATCCTCTGAGCTATGTGAACAGTGTGCGTGAGATTGTGCGGGAAGCGGATTCACGCATACCTGTCACAAATGTGATCACACAGTCTGGGGAAATAGATCGGACGATCAGCCAGGAAGTCACGTTCGCGAAACTCTGCACGGGCTTTGCGGTTCTCGCTCTCCTGATCGCGTGCGTGGGACTCTACGGGACAATGTCGTATGGCGTCGCGCGGCAGGTCGGCGAGATTGGAATCCGTATGGCTATGGGCGCGCAACGCGGCACGGTGGTATGGATGGTTCTGCGCCGCGTTCTACTACTTACGGCGGTGGGACTCGCGATCAGCGTGCTGGCGGCATTGAGCGCGTCCCGGGTTGTCAAATCGTTTCTATTCGAGACCCAGCCCAACGATCCGCGCACCTTGATGCTGGCGGCTGTCGTCCTGCTGAGCGCCGCGATCCTCGCCGGCTATGCCCCGGCAAGGCGAGCGTCCCGAATCGATCCGCTGGCGGCTCTGCGAAACGAGTAAGACGCGGTCCTTCGTAGCTCAATGATGGGTGTACTTGTTGCACGTCCGTGCAGATCGAATCATGCTAGCTGCCGGCGATCGAGCCGAGCTACAAATCCAGAGCCCTTGATTTTCCCGCACCGCTGCGGGCGTGAATTGAATTCACAAGTTCCTGTGTCCGATGGCGCGGCCCTCATTTATTGCGGTATAAGGATCGCTCATACTTCGCGTGTCTGACAACACCATTGGCCGAACCGGTTCTGCGATTCTCGCCGTCATTGCTTTCTCGATTGCGCTTGCTTGCCTGACTGCGTGGCCCCAGACCAGGGGAAACAGGCGTACAGCGAAATCGACTCAGCCATATAAAGGAATCACTGCCGGATACGTCGGCTCGCAGGAGTGCGCGCTCTGCCATCCCGATATTTACGAGAAGTATTCGCGTACCGATATGGGAAGATCGATCACTACGGCGACTCCCGCATCTCTCGCTAGCGTTCCGACGCCGGCTTTGTTTTTCGATCAGAGACTGAATCGCCATTTTGAATTATTCGCCCGGGACGGCGGCCTCTATCAAAGCGAATATGAGCTCACAGCGGAAGGCAAGCAAGTGTTTCGCGACACGCGGAAGCTTGAATGGATCATTGGCGCAGGTCAAAACGCCATGGGAGCACTTGTGCGCCAGGGTGACTATCTGTTTGAGGCTCCGCTGTCGTTTTATTCCAATGTCCACCAGTGGGCGCTCTCGCCGGGATACCAATATGGCGACTTCGGTTTCACCAGGCCGATTCTGCCCGCGTGCATTGTCTGCCACAGCGGACGTCCGCAACCGATCTTGGACGGCCACGGGAAGTTTCGTAATCCTGCGTTTCGAGAGTTAGCCGTGGGCTGCGAGAACTGCCACGGACCTGGCGAAGCGCATATCGCAGCCGCCAGCACGGACACGATCGTCAATCCGGCAAAGCTAAGTGGATGGCTTGCCGACAACATCTGCCTGCGCTGCCACCAAACCGGCGACGCGAGGGTGTTGCGCGACGGCAAGGACTATGGCGATTTTCGCCCGGGAGCACCTCTCGACGAAACCCTCAGCGTTTATATGGTTCCATTCGGGCCACAGTCTCCGCCGCGCGACGACTTGCTCGAACACGTCCTCTCGATGCGGCTCAGCAAGTGCTATCGCCTCAGCGAAGGCAAGCTGAACTGCATCACTTGTCACGATCCTCACGTGCAGCCGACCAGCGCTGAGGTGCCAGCCTATTTTCGAGAGAGATGTCTCACTTGTCACAACGAGCAAAGCTGCAAGCTGCCTTTGGCACAACGTCAGGCACAGAATCCACCGGATGACTGCGCCGGTTGCCATATGCCAAAACGGGATGTGAAAGTAATTTCGCATGCCGTCTTGACCAATCATCGGATTGTCGCTACGCCGAACGAGCCATTTCCCGATTCGGCATTTCACATGACGACGCCGGAGTTGCCGGATCTGCTCGATTTAACAACGGCACCCAACGGGCAGGAGAAGCCGTCTCCACTTACTCTGCTGAAAGCCTATCGACAGGTGATGCTTTCGCATCCCGAATACCGCGAACGCTATTGGAAAATGGGAAAGCAACTCGAAGCTAGCGAGCCGAACAACGTCTTGGTACTCCAGGCACTTGCTGATCTTGCACTGCAGCAAGAAAACCTCCAGGGGGTGACGACTGCAATCGAGTATCTGGATCGAGCGCGCAAGCTCGGGAGCACTGAGCCTTCTGACTTTGAGCAGCTGGCGAAAATGCTGCTGGCAGTTCATCAGGAGACGCGCGCACTCGAAGTGCTGCGGCAGGGCATCGCCCTGGTTCCGTACGATCAGAATTTTTACCGGCTTTCTCTCGCCGCCCTTTCGTCTCTGAGAGAACCTTCCGAAGCTTGCAAGGTTGCAGCGCGCGCCAGTGCTCTGTTCCCGCAGGACGATAATTTCCGTACGGCGTTGATCCACTGCGACGGAAAATAATTTCCGACGATGCTGCTTCTCTCGATCCGCACACCTCTGATTTCAACGGCGCCTTCAGGAGCTGAATGCCGCCAGTCTGTGCGAGGGAGGTTGTCATTCGCGCGCCCCCCAATGTCCTAAGCCTCTCAATCGGTCTCAGATATTTCATATCGTGAATTATTAATTTTTTATCTTGAATTCGCTCACGATTCTTAGGTATGTTCTGCGACCAACCGCGCGTTTGTTTTGGATCGCGCCGCATATGACGCGCGCAAGTAGCCCGGGCCCCTGACTGTCACTCGATTCCCAGGAGGGAACTGCAATGACACGCTGCCTCGCGAGCACTCGCCAATCTTGGATCGCCTACTTCCTTCTCACCGCTTTGATGGCATGTTTTGTGACCACCGCTCCGGGGCAGGTCTCGACAGCCTCAATCAACGGAACAGTCACTGATCCGTCGGGCGCACTCATTCCCGGCGCGACTGTCATGCTGAAGAACGTTGCCACCAACGTAGAGCGCAGCACTACTACAAACAGTGCAGGAAACTACGTGCTGGTGAACATCAATCCCGGCCGCTACACGATCACAGTGCACAAAGACGGCTTCACTACTGCGACGCAGCCGGAATTCGAGTTGCAAGTGAATCAGACCTCGACGCTGGACTTCAACCTCCACGTGGGCTCGACCGTCGAGAGCGTAACGGTGGAAGCGGCAGAAGCTGGATTGCAGACATCGACTTCGGAGTTGGGAGCAGTGATCGACCGCAAATCGGTGAACGATTTGCCCCTCAACGGCAGAAACTTCACTCAGTTGCTGAACCTCACACCAGGTGTGAGCACGGTAAACACCGCGCAGAACGGTGGAAACCAGCAGTTCGCTGGAAACACAATTGGCTCGTTCTCGTTCCCATCGATCAACGGCCAGACGAACCGGAGCAATCTTTTCCTTGTCGATGGACTCAACGACCAGGAGAGCTTCAGTAGTACCTACTCGGTGCCGCCGATCATCGACGACATCCAGGAATTCAAGGTCGACTCCCACAACGACCAGGCACAGTTTGGCGGAGTACTGGGCGGGGTCGTCAACGTAGTGACGAAGTCGGGCACTAACAACTTCCATGGCGAAGCCTGGGAGTTTCTGCGCAACAGCGCCTTTGACGCAAAGAATCCTATTTCGGGAATCAATGCGCTTCATCAGAATGAATTTGGCGCAAACATCGGCGGGCCCGTACTGCTTCCGCATTACAACGGACGCAATCGTACGTTCTTCTACGGAAGCTATGAAGGCGTGCGGCGGCACGAAGGCAATGCGAACACCTCCACCATTCCAACTGCGACTCAGATCACTGGCGATTTCAGCGGGCAGGGAGTTCAGCTCTATAACCCATACAGCACTACGTCCTCGGGCGCCCGAACGCCGTTTCTGTGCGTGAACGGATCGCCCGCACCTCTGGGGACCGGCGCATCCGCACAACTTCAAGCGCCGCTTGGAACCACAACGCCTCCCGCTGGAATGACAGCGTGCAGCATTCTTCCGCCCGGCTTGATCGATCCGCACATGCAGAAAGTCGCACAATTGCTCTATGGCGGACTCACTCCCAATTTCAACGATCCCAGCAATCCGACCGCGAACTTCCAAAAAACTTTGTTGAATACGCAGGACCCCAACAGCTACAACGTGCGCATCGACGAGGAGCTTGGACAAAAGAATGCGATCTTCGGCCGATTCAGCCATATCGAGTCGCCGCGCGACATTCCCGGCATTTTCGGGCAGACAAACTTGAACGACTATTGGGCGCACCAGTTGGTTGTGAACTGGAACCACACGTTTAGCCCCTCGGCGGTGCTGGCTTTGCAGTTTGGGCGAAACTATGGATTTTCGACGAACCCGACTCTGCTTCCCGAAAACCTTTCGCAGCAGCTAATCCAGGCAGGTGGCTATGACCAGAGCTTTGAATGCTCGTTTGTTCAAGGTCCGCGCAAGTGCTACTTCAACGCAATCAATTTCAATAACGGCGGCTTTCCCAACTTTCAAGAAGGCAGCAGTCCGGCGATCGTGACGAACATCTGGCAGTACAAAGGCACATTCACTAAGACGCACGGGCGGCACTCGTTCAGCATGGGAGCCGATTTCAACAGCAATGGCTTCCAGCAGACATTCAACACCAATCATTTGGATTTCGATCAGGCGCAGACCGCAAGCAAGGTTTCTTCCGGTAGCGGTGGGTTCAGCTTCGCTTCGCTGCTGCTGGGAATTCCTGCCGGCGATACCTATCGCAACGAGTATGAAACCGAGCACGGCGGCTGGGTGGATGGATTCTTCTTCCAGGATCAGTGGAGAGTGACCGACCGATTGACTCTCAATCTCGGGGGACGCTATGACGTGACTTTCGTGCCGACGTACGGCAGTCCCGGCGACAACAACACGCCGATTGGCAATATCGATCTCAGAACCGGCAATTACGATATCCAATACGTTCCGTCCGCTTGCAATGCTACGGGAGGAAAACCCCCGTGCATTCCGACCGCGGACGGATCACTGCCGGCGCATGTGCAGCTTTCCCCGTTTGGGAGTCACTTCTGGCCCAATGCCTATGACAACATTCAGCCGCGAGTTGGGCTCGCCTATCGTTTTGGCGACCGAACCGTGCTGCGCGCAGCTTATGGCCGCTTCTATGACAACTGGGCTGCGGTTCTGCAGATGGCCCAGAACCAGCAAGGGACATGGCCGCGAGCCGACCAGTTCATCGTCAGCTTCAACAATGTCAATGCACCACCAACTGTGTTTGCGGAGAATCCGCTGCAGGGAGCAAACACGACTCCGCTGCCTACGCCGTTTGAGCAGAACAATTGGTTTGTCGATCCCAATTTGAAAAATCCGTACTCGGATCAGTGGAACATCGGGATCCAGGAAGCGGTCACGAAGAACGCAACGTTAACCACCAACTATGTGGCCTCCCATGGCCACCGGCTTGATGTGGGCATCACCGGCAACCAGGCGACGACTCCCGATCCCACGGGCCAGCTTCTCATACCCTCGGTTAGCTGCTACACGACCACCTGCACTCCTGCGCTGGTAGCTGCTCAAGGACGCTTCCCATTTCCGTATCAAATTCCCACTCACTACGATGAGAGCATTGGGAAGTCATGGTATGACGCGCTGCAGGTCTCGTTCAATCAGAAGACTTCGCATGGGCTCACCTTGCTTCTGTCCTACACATGGTCGAAGACGATCGACATCGGTTCCGATGGCTGGTTCGCAGCCGATGGCTCTTCGGTCCAGGACCCTTATCATTTGGAGAACGACAGAAGCCTGGCCGGCTTCGACGTGCCGCATATCTTCACCACACACTGGGTTTACGATCTTCCGTTCGGAAGTGGAAAGAAGTTCCAGACCGGGAACCGGTTCGTGGATGGGATCGCCGGGGGTTGGCAGGTAAACGGCATCGTGAATTTCCAATCGGGTCAGCTCTACAATTTGAGCGCGCTAAATACGATTCCTCGTGTGGGAAGCATCCTACAGGAACGGGCAAACCTGGTTGGCGACCCGAACAGCGGGGCCTGTCCCAATGGCGCCTCAGTGGGCACGCGTACATGCTGGTTCAATATTTCGGCTTTCGCTGTTCCTTCAACGGGAACCTTTGGAACTTTCAGCCGCAACGTTTTGCGCGCAGACGGTCGAAACAATCTCGATCTCTCGATCTTCCGCAATTTTCCAATTACGGAGCGCACGCGGCTGGAATTTCGCGCAGAGGCATTCAACGTGACGAACTCGCCGATTTGGGGTCTGCCGAATTCGAACATCAGCAGCAACCTCAAGTGTCTGGTGAAATTTACGGATCAATGCCCGGCGGGGCAACTGGATCTCAAGAACAACACCTTTGGCGTGGTGACTACGACAGCCACGGGATACGCGCCGCGGCAGTTGCAGTTTGCGCTGAAGTTCTATTATTGAGGCGAAGTCCATCGACTTGAATATAAGTGGCATCGTCGAGGGACGATGCCACTCCTGTTTGAAGGTGGATTTGAGAACCCGGGCTCATCAGTTTTTCAAAATGTCGACGCGGCAGTTCAAAGGTTCGTCCGTTCGTGCAACGTGCGCGCTGCTTCTTTGCGGAGCCTCTTCCCTTGCGTCAGCTCAATCTCCTCAAACCTCGAGTCCTGCTCCGGCCTTCGAAGATATAAAAGTTTCTGCTGCGTGCAAGCAGCCTCGAAGCTCGTTCCCCTCCCTTTCTAGTGCCCTTGAAGCCGTGAGTACTCAACCAACTGCCGAAAGCTACGAGCGGTTGGGAACGCTCTACGGCCAGGGGGATGATCCAAAGTGTGCTGCTGAGGCGTTCACGGCGGCTTTGGCTCTTGATCCTGATTCGGCGAGGGCGCGCTACAGTTTGGCTCTGGCTTTAATCGAGAATCACAATCCCCAGCGTGCCGAAACGGAACTACGAACAGTTTTGCGCCGGCACTTCGGATCGCCGCAGGTACACAATGCTTTGGGACTCACTTTGCAGGATCTCGGAAAGCCAGATGCAGCCGCTGAAGAGTTTCAGACGGCACTAAACTTGAATCCGAAATTTGCTCTCGCTGACTACGATCTAGCACAGCTCCTTAGCTCGCAGCGAAACTACCGCGCTGCCATCCATTACTTGAAGCGGGGACTGGCCAACTCTCCGGTGCCCTTGCTTGCAGTGCAACTCAAGAGCGCATTGGCTGTCGCTTACTCGCACCTGGGCGAATATGCGCAGGCTATTCCGCTATTTCAGGAACTCATATCATCACAGCCCCGATCGACCGATTTGCACTTCGACTTGGCAACGGCCTACGCACATCGTGAGGACTACGGGAAAGCTGTGACTGAATACAAAGAAACGCTGCGCCTGGATCCGAATCGGTACGACGCGGAACTTCTTCTCGCCAAGGCGTTGTTGAATCAAAGCCAGCCTGAAGATTCGCTCAACCACCTGCGCAATTACGTCATGCACAAACCGAGCGATGCCGAAGGCCTTGAGGTATTAGGTGAAGCGCTGAAGAACTCCTCTCATTTCGACGAGGCCACAAGTGTCTTGACCCGCGCAATCGATGCCAATCCGTCCAGCTACAAGGCTCATTACGACTTAGGCGTTGTTCTCGGACGATCAGGTAAGACGGCCAACGCGATCGCGGAGCTCCAGACTGCGATCAAGTTGAAGCCTGAGGAGTCGGAAGCGAGATATCAGCTTGCGCAGATGCTTTCCAAATCAGGCGATCGAGATGCCGCACGGCTGCAGTTCGCGGCTTTCGCGCGACTCAAGGACGCCGAGGAGGAGCAAACGAAAGCGGCATTTCTCGGCAACCAAGGGAATGATCAGCTGAAAGCGGGACGCAATCGAGAAGCTGTCGAGAACTTCCGAAGCGCGGTAGCGCTAGCGCCTCATGACGGCAAACTTCACTTCAATCTCGCAATCGCGCTTTTGAGGGTTGGAGACACCGCCGGCGAAGAACGCGAACTGAAGGAGGCGCTCAAACTCGATCTACACTTCCCTCAGGCCCACAACGAACTTGGCTCGCTCTACTTGATGCAGGGCCAGCTTCCGGCTGCAGAAACGGAATTTCGCGCGGCGCTCTTCGACGACCCTCAATACGCTAAGGCCTTGAACAATCTCGGCACTGTTTTAGGTCGCCAGGGGAAGAATAAGGAATCAGAAGTCTTTTTCCGCCGTGCTATCGCCGTTGATCCAGAAGGTTCGCTGGGATACGTCAACCTTGGACTGTTGATAGCTTCGGCAGGCAGATATGCCGAAGCCGAACAGCAGCTTCACATTGCCTTGCAACTCGACGAAGCCAATGAGACCGCGCTGACCGCGCTCGGAATGCTTCAAGGCAAAACGGGAAAGGCGAATGAAGCAGTGAAAACCTTCCGCGGCCTCGTCGCGCTGCGGCCGAATTCTTCTGCCGCACATCTCAATTTGGGAATCGCTCTTGCAGACAGCAACGATCTCGAGTCAGCGCTATCTGAGTTCTCAGAAGCGGCGCGTCTAACGCCGGATTCGGCTCCGGCGCTCTACAATCGCGGGCGCCTCCTCAATGACCTTAACCGACAGGAAGAGGCGAAGGCATCACTCGAAGAAGCAGTGAAGATCGCGCCGAACTATATTCAAGCGCTTATGCTTCTGGGAGTAATCGAGCATTCTTCTGCGCGCGCTACCGAACTCTTTGAACGTGTTGTGAAGATCGATCCATCAAACGCGAAGGCACACTTTTATCTTGGGCGCAATTTGCTTCAGGAAGGAAAACGAGATGAAGCAATCGCGGAATGGAAGAAGGCGGTCGAGATCGACCCAGACGACAAGTTGGCGCTCTCAAACCTTGCGCGCACGTTAACACAGGCCAATAGCCCAGAGGCTCCGGAGTACATGTCGCGATTTCGGGCTTTGCAACAAAAGCAACAAATAACTGATCGCGTCAAGGAATTGAACAACTTTGCGCTCAGGGCGGCCGAAGCTAAAAACTGGGATCAGGCAGTACGCCAACTCAAAGAAGCTATCGAGATGTGTGGCAAGTGCATGCAGTTAGGTGTCCTGAGAAAGAACGTCGGGTTGATATATGTAGAGCAAGACGACGTTCCGCACGCAAGAGAAGAACTAGAAAGAGCGCAACGGCTACTCCCCGAGGGCCCGGATTTGGCCGCAGTTCGGCAGGCGCTCGAACAGCTACGCGAGCGGCCATAGCCCACGTTTCCATCGAACCAAAGGATAATATCAGCGTGCCAACTCCGCCGCGGATGCTTCGTCATCCAGCAAAATGTTCATGGTGTAAACACCCGCCGACCTCACCGTGAGCCTTCGAGTTGAACTTGAAGAAGTTCATTGGAATTCCAAAACCGAACAGCCGTACCGCGTACCATACAATCCGGGTACATTAAGGGGACAATACCCGTGACTCAGAACGCCTTTATTCCCAAACAGTGCCTGCCGACACGGTTGATTTCACGTAATTACGTCTCGTGGTTTCCCTGTCACGGCAGAGGTCGCGAGTTCGAGTCTCGTCGTCCCCGCCATTCTTTTCAGGCACTTGCAAAGATCTTCGATTTTCCTTCATGGTCCAATTTGGTCCATTTAGCTCCGAAACCGACTTTGGGAGCCACCCGTGTCACCGGTTTCCAATCACTTACGACAGGCTTCATAGCTGTCACAGCATTCTCAAGGAATTTTGGGAACGCCTGGGAAGAGGCGGTGGGAAACGGAAAGTACAAGGATTTTGGGTAATTCAAAGTGGGGGCGTAGTTCAGTTGGTTAGAACGCCTGCCTGTCACGCAGGAGGCCGCGGGTTCGAGTCCCGTCGCTCCCGCCACTTCCCTTCCCTTCATTTTTTTCTCACATCGAGAGTCCCATCTTTGAATGGAACGGCATAAGTAACACGGCCAGCGCTTCCGAACATTTATGTATCGAATGTCGAAGTCATGTTCGCTCAACTCACTTCTTGACCGCTGGTTCATACAACATCGGGAAGAACTGACCTTGAACTTTCTCCCCGACTCGGATCACCGGTATTCCTTGTAGCAGCGGTTCGTTGGTGGCTGAGCGCACGCCATCCTTCAGCACGTTAATGACGGTCGCACGACGCGAATGCTCGGAATGGTTCGCGAATGATCCATGCACCAGTCGGGGATGATGGAACGACGCTTCGCCCTTCTTCAATTCAATTGCTACAGGATGTTGGAACTCACGCCGCTGTTCCTCGTTCAGCACGGCGTCAATGGCCCTCATGTCTCCTGCTAATCCAGTGATTGGCAGGTCCGGCCACCGGTGGCTGCCGGCAATATATTGCAAGCAGCCGTTCTCGCGCGTCGAATCATCCAGTCCAATCCAGCAGGTGAGATGGGCGAGCGGTTGGGTCCGCGTCCAGTAAGAGTAGTCCTGATGCCATGCGACCACTCCCCCATGATGTGCGGGTTTGCAAAAGAGCTGGTCGTGCCAAAAGCGAACGGCTCCGCCTAAGAGTTGAGAGGCCGGCACTGTAAAGGCTGGATTCCAAAGCAAATCATGAAAACCAGCCGTGACTCGCCACGCCCCGAGAGCGTGAAAGAGCACATGGTCCGGATCGGCGGATTCGTTGGAGTTGTATTCGTAAAACAACTCTCGATCTTCAGGTTGAGCGTCGAGCAGCCGCGCGAGTTCCTGCCTAAGAGCTTCTACCTGTTCGTGCGACAAAATGCGAATTCCGCTCAGATAACCATGCTGGTGAAAGAAATCGATCTGCTCTTGGCGGAGTGCGTACTTGGTGATCTCATTCCGATTCGGCTCGTGAAAGAGCGAACCGATCACATGATGATGAATTGAAAGATCGTGTGCCATAGTCACAGTCGCCTCCGCTTTCGCCTCGCTTCTGAAAACTTAAAAGATTTGGCCGTCGAATGTTTAGACAACGGCTGATGAGTTTGACGAATCTTGGCCTTGATACGGAAACTATTTTGAAGCCGCCGTTCTTGTGCCGGAACCTCCGCACTTTCCTGCCAACGGCGACGATCCGCCCGGTAAGAACGTCTTCGTGATCTGCAAAAGCGGGTCGGCAGGTTCCAGCGAAATATTCCAGATCATTGTGCCATCGGCGTGTTGGCAGGAATCCTCCAACGTCTCTTGGAACACCTTGGGCTCAGGATTTCCTTGCTTGTGCCATGAGGTCCAATGTGCGTAGACACCGCCATAAATGGGAAAACGTCCCCCGGCCGCCAATTTACTGTTTTCGAGGAATGACGGGAGTCCGGTTGCCTTTTCCAGGTTCACCCACCAGAGCCATACCCCGTCTACGCAGCCCGCCAACCTATCGGCGACTGTGCGGTCCAAGTCGTATATCGTCGGCAGAAATAACACCTTGGGATTGATCTTTTGCTTGGCGCTATAAATTCGGCAAACGTATTCGCGGGTAAAAGTTTGAGGGCTCACTCCCTGATCGAGGTCGTCGATATTGAAACCGCGCATGTGAGGGTATTCGAGCGAGAGCTTGGCAAATGCTTCGGCCCATGCCACATAGTCGTGCGCGTATGGGGCCGATGTGCCCTCACTGGGAGGAAGGATGACTGGCCATAAGTCGATGCCGGCTGTATTCGCGGCTGCTGCGAATTTCTTGAAATCATCCCAAGTTCTCGATGCGTCGCCTCCTACTACAGCAATCTCGCACTGAAAGCCGGCTTGCTTGAGCATTTGAATCGTGCGTTCCACGTTGAGAGTGTGATCGGCTTTCAACACGGGCACCGACCAGGCGCAAGGCGCGGAGCCCATCGCATGCTCGTCAGCGTCAGTAGGTGATTGGCGAGAATGGCTCGCTGTTTGCGAGTAGGCGCTGCTTGTGGCGATCGCAAGCCAAAGAACAGCAACTACGAATTTATGGGTCACAGCTCCTCCGCTAAATGCACAACTTCCGAGAATCAATCTGCGCCTCCATTTGGACGGTAGTACCGAATTCGTTGCCGATAAGGAGCAATCAAACTTTTCAGCGCGTCGGTTGATCCACTCCCGAGATTCACACTGACGAAGGCGTCCGGCGCCGTTCCTTGTTCGGACAGGAGCTCTGCTGCCCGCAGGAGACTCGCGTGCAGCAAAGTTGCACCCGCTATGGTGGAAACAGCTCCCATCGCAGCGTTAATTCCCTTAATGGTGACGGCAGCGTCGCCTGGCGGACAGTGGTTATCTAGAATGACGTCTGCAATTTCGAAGAGCCGCTTGCCTGAGGAGTGGTGAGAATTCGACTGCGGCGACTGGGCGATATTTGTGAGAGCAATCACTTTCATTCCGACCGCTTTCATGCGAAGCGCGATCTCTACCGGGAGGGCGTTTCGTCCCGAATTGGAAATCACGATCCCGACATCATCCCGATGGAAATCTGCGGCGCGAATGAGCCCTTCAGCTGATTCTGCGCGGCGCTCGAATTCTGTGCTTTCCACCACTCCCCCTTCGAAACTCAGCGAGGAGCTGAGCATAGGATTCACGGCTACCAAGCCGCCCGCACGAAAAAAAATTTCCTGCGCCAGCAGTGAAGAGTGGCCTGCTCCGAATACTTGGATAACTCCCTTATGTCTCAGAGCTGCTGCAATTGCTTCTGCTGCCTGGGCAATCTGCTCCAAGTTAATTTCATCTAAGACTTTCCGAACAGATGCGAGATAACGCTGTGCAGAATCCATTTGATTCCTTAATGAAACGAAGTCATGCATGCCAGCTGCAGCTTCAGTATTTCTCTCCGCGTGTCGTTGGGATTGAGGGCCAATCAATCCAACCACCTTCCAAAAGGTAGGAGCAGGTCTCCAATCGTTTGGTTCCATCGTGCACAATAAACTGCAGCGGGCTGCCGGATGGCGAATGGCTCCACAAACTCACCCCCGCATATTGACCATCCTTGCGGAGGATGTAAAAGATCATCGAGACATAGTGCAGTCGCTGCATGTCGTGGTTGTAATTGCGAACGATGCGCTGCAGGGCTTCGATTGCCGCTTCCTTCGGAGACATTCCGCGCCGCATGTTCTCGATGATGGTATGCGCGCCGGCGATCTTGATGTTTTCTTCTCCGCTGCCAGTTGCTCCTGCAGAGCCAACATCCTGGTCACAAAAACAACCAGCGCCGATGATGGGCGAGTCTCCTACGCGTCCGGACAGCTTCCAGGCAGTTCCACTCGTGGTAGTCGCTCCCGACATTTCGCCTTTTTCGTTCACGGCGGAAACGTGGATCGTTCCCGTCGGCGGAAAGAGCACGTGCTCAGCTGCAAGCGCGCGGTCCCCCGGAGCGATGCCGAAATCAGCCGCCAACTCAATCAAACGCTTGCGTCTGAATTCGAGTGACAGCGGCGAAGAGGCCGGCGGTTCCCAATTTGGGTTGTCGCGGCCAGGTTCCCACCAATCCTGGCTGGAATGGGTTTCCTTCCACAGCAACCACATGCGACGAGATTTATCTGTCAGCAGGTTCTCTCGGGGGAAGCCCATATCGACGGCAAACCGCTCTGCTCCTTCGCCGACCAGCATCACGTGTCCGGTATGCTCCATCACGGCGCGCGCAACCTCGCATACATTCTTGATGTTGCGCACGCCCCCCGCCGAGCCT
>Ga0075426_10001299_pt1 | contig 17732 bp, 8 predicted proteins | sample SoiMethybrSBSTD5_FD_75304 | JGI IMG/M metagenome (GOLD analysis project Ga0075426, IMG submission 75304) | Bulk soil microbial communities from a Populus tree surrounding site in Tennessee, USA - Soil MetaG P. TD hybrid SBSTD5 | ecosystem: Environmental > Terrestrial > Soil > Tree plantation... | reverse complement strand
GGGCTTCAAGGGCGACCGCTCGGCGTCTTGAGGGCGGCCTCGGCCCGCTGGGCGATCCCGCCGAGGCCCGCGGCGCGGGCGTCCCGCGCCACCGCCGTGAGGAGCTCCCGGCCGGTGGCGTGGCCGGACGCGCTCTCCAGGTTTCCCAGGGCGAGCCTGGCCTCGAGAGCGAGGGGGCGGAGGCCGATGGTCTCGGTCTCGGCCTGGGCCGCCTGCAGCTCGCGGACGGCGTCCGCCGGGCGCCCTGCGGCGGCGTGCGCACGGGCCGTGACGATCACGGCAACCAGCCGGGCCGTGCGGTTCTTGCAAGTCTCGAGAGCCGCGGCGATCCCCTGCAGTTCGGCCGTGGCGGCGTCGTTGCGGCGCAGCGCCAGGGCGGCGGCTGCGCGCACGGATCGCGCCGCCACTTCGTCGTCCGGGGACGGCTTGTCCCCCAGGCCCGCGAGGGCCTCCCCCGCCAGCTTCTCACCCTCGGCAGGCCGCCCGGCGTCGACGAGGACCTGCGCCAGCTCGATCCGTTGGCGGGCCGCGGCGGGCTTGGCGCCGAGGACGTCGAAGCCGGCGATCGACACCCGCAGCTCCCGTTCCGCGGCGGGAAGGTTGCCACGCAGAGAGAGGACCTTGCCGCGGGCTGCCTCGGCCTCCGCGACTCCCGAGGCGTCTCCGACGGCGCGATGGAGGTCCAGGGCGCGCGAGGCCTGGACCCACGCCGGCTCCACCTCACCCTCTTCGATGAGCAGGTCGGCCAGATTGGCGAGCACTCGCGCCTCGCTGCCGCGGTCTCCGAGCTCGCGGAAGGTGGCCGCCGCCTGGCTGTCCATGGCCCGCGCCTCCGCGCGCTGCCCCAACCGCTGATAGACGCGGGCGAGATTGGCGGAGACCGTGGCCTCGCGCACCTTCGAGCCGGTGCGGCCGAAGATGTCCAGCGCTTCCAGATAGTTCTCACGCGCCCCCTCGAGGTCGCCGCCGCCGGAGAGGGCGCTGCCGAGATTGGTGAGGCCGAGCCCCCGGATCTCCTGGCTGCCGATCTGGAGCCCGATGGCGATGACCTCTTCGTGGATCCGGCGCGCGCTCACCAGATCTCCCTGCTGACTCAAGACGCCCCCGATGGTGCTGAGAGCCTGTGCTGCGGAGGCCTGGTCGCCCGCCTCCCGGAAGAGATCGCTGGCCCGCTGGCTGGCGTCTCGCGCCTCGGCCAACTGGCCGCGCAGGCGCATCCCAATCCCGGTGAAATACAACGCCCGCGCCACGAGGAGCTTCGCCCCCTGCGCTTCGCCCTTGCGCCGCGCCTGCTCCGCGGCGGCCAGCCCGCGGGCGAGCTCGGCGTGACGGAAAGCGGCCTCGGCCTCGGCGAGGTCGATCCGGGGATCCTCGCCGCGCGGCGCGGGCAGGCTGCGCAGGCGCTGCACCGTGAGCAGAGCGGCGGCGGGATCGCCGCTCTGGACCTGCGCCCGCGCCAGGCCCAACCCGTGCTCGAGGTCGTCGGGAAAGCGGCCCCACAGGGCGCGGTAGGTGGCCGCGGCCTTTTCCCACTGCCGCACCGTCTCATAGAAGCGGGCCTCGACGCGCCGCCGGGGCTCGAAGCTCAGCGGCGCCGAGCGGGCCAGGCCCTCACGCGCTTCCTCCTCGGCCCGCGCCTGGTAGCCGAGAGTGTCCCAGGCGCCGGCCAGGTCGGCGCGGATCAGGGCGTTCCCGGGATCCGCATCGCGCGCCGCGGACAGGACCTGGGTCGCCGCGAGGGCTTCGAACCGGGAGAGCTTCTCCAGGCCCTCGGCATACAAGCGGGCGGCCTGCACGCTGGCGGGGCGCGCCGCCTGAACGGCGAGCTGATCGGTCGGCGAGAGCTCGCCGGCCCGCAAGGACGTCCGCAGCCGCACGCCGAGCGCATCGACCAGATTGAGGAACTCCTCCTCGGTGCCCTCCTGCCGGAAGGAGTCGATGGTCTCGCCCGTGCGCACGTCTTGCACGGTGATGTCGCAACGGATACGGACCGCTCCCTCCCGGCGCTCGGTGAAATACGAGCCGAAGACGAGGTAGTCCGCGCTCAGGCGCCCGCGCAAGCGGTCCAGCGTGTCGCGGGCCATGCCGGAGCCGCCGGCCGTGATGCCGAGATCGCGCCGCGCCCGGTCCACCTGCTCGCTGGGCACGAGCCGCAGGTGCTCGCCGGCCGCCAGCTCGCTGGGCAGCATCCGCACCAGAGAGGTCTCGATGTAGGCGAGATCGGGATTGCGCGCCAGGTTCTCGAAGCCGAGCACCGCCACGGCGGGCCGGGTTCCGGCGAGTGCCGGCGCCGACGGCGCGGAAGACCGAGCCAGCCGGCCGCGCGCCAGCCAGCCCCCGACCACCGCGACGAGGAGAACCGCCGCCGCGAGAGCTGCGATCCCGGCTCGGCGTCGCCGGCGGACCGCGCTGCGGAACGTGTACCCGGAGACGCGCCGCGGCTCGCCCAGCGCCTGCGCGGCTGCGATCGGAGTGGCGAAGCGGTCGCCGGGAGCGCTCTCCAGGCAGCGCAGGATGACCTCCTCCCATTGCCGGTCGAGATCCGGAGCATGGACGCGCGGCATGGTCGGCGGCTCGCGCAGCCTCTTGATCGCCGTGCCGAGCGCGGTATCGGCGCTGAACGGCAGACTGGCGGTGACCATCTCGTAGAGGACGATGCCCAAGGCATAGACGTCGGTGGCCGGAGTCACCGGCTCGCCCCTGACCTGTTCCGGGGACATGTAGGCCGGCGATCCGATGAGCGTGCCGGCGCGGGTGACGGAGGCGGCTGCGGAATTGCTCCACGCCAAGCCGAAATCCGTGACCACCGCCCGCGGTCCCTCCGGCGACGTCACCAGCATGACGTTGCCGCTCTTGAAGTCGCGGTGGACCACTCCGGCCTGATGAGCGGCGTGCAGCCCCTCGGCCATCTGGCGCGCCAGCGGGAGCGCTTCGGCGGGCGTCATCCGTCCGGCGCGCATCAGCCGCTCCTCGAGCGTCTCGCCGCGCAGCAGCTCCATAGTCACGAACGCCAGGTCCGCGCCCTTCTCGTCCTGGTGATGAAGAAGCTCGAACGTCCGGCAGACGCTGGGATGGGTGACCTTGCGGGCGAGCTGGATCTCGCGCTTGAAGCGGTGCAGGACCTCGGCGTCGCCGGCGATCTCCGGGCGCAGCACCTTGACCGCGATGTTCTCTTCGAGCTCGAGGTCAGCCGCCTCGTAGACCTCGCCGATGGCACCTTCCCCCAGCCGTGCCACGATCCGAAAGCGGCCAGCGAGAACCTCGCCCGCCGCAAGCAGCGGCGCGGCTGAACGGCCGACGGGCGGGTGCTGCAGAGACGCCACCTCTCCAGTCGCGTGACGGCCCCGAGGGATCTCGCGGGGACAGGCGAATTATACCACCTGGCGAGCGGCCTCACCCAGCCTTAGCGCCAGGCGGCGGCGTGGGGGCTCTGGCGGTGCTCACGGCCGACTGGGAGTAAGATATCGCCGTGACCCAACCGATGACCCGAGTGCGCGTGTCCCCTGAAGAGTACCTCGAGCTCGAGCGCGCGGCTGAGGAGAGGCACGAGTACCTCGACGGCGAGATCGTCGCCATGTCTGGCGGCACCGTGGAGCACAGCCTCATCGCTCAGAACATCATCGGCGAGCTGCGGAACGCGCTCCGCCCCAAGCCCTGCAAAGTCTTCACGTCCGACATGAAGATCCGGATCGAGTCAGCGAATCGCTATACCTATGCCGATGCGGTGGTCGTCTGTGGCCCTCCTCGCCTTGCGGACGAGGTGCGCGACACGCTTCTCAATCCGACAGCGATCTTCGAGGTTCTGTCCGACTCCACGGAGAGCTATGACCGCGGAGAGAAATTCGCCGGCTATCGCACGCTCCCCTCGGTTCAGGAGTACGTGCTCGCCTCCCAGAAGCAGGAGCAGGTCGAGCACTTCCATCGCCAACCGGATGGAAGCTGGCTCTTGCACGTTTATGGTACCGGCGAGACTGTGAGTCTGCCGTCGCTCGGTTGTGAGCTGAAGGTCGACGAGGTCTACTTTAAGGTCTTCGCCGCACCCGCGTAGCCTCCGCATCAGGCCGGAGTTGGATGAGGGAGATGACTTGGGGGTGTACATGATCACTCTGGACATCGAACACCTGCCTGAGGGGTCCATACCTCGGTACGAGCCCGGACCTTCCGCACCGGAGGGAACCATCATGACCACTGCGGGCTCTCCCCTGACGATCACCGAGCACGAGGCGCAGCAGGTCGGACGGGCGAACGCGACGGGGCGGCAACCGGTCGTCTTCGTCCACGGTCTCTGGCTGCTGCCGAGCAGTTGGGACCGCTGGGCGACCGTGTTCGAGGAGGCCGGCTACACCGCGCTGACGCCCGGCTGGCCGGACGACCCCGAGACCGTCGCGGAGGCCAACGCGAACCCCGAGGTCTTCGCGCACAAGACGGTCGGCCAGGTGGCGGACCACTTCGACGAGATCATCCGCGGGCTCACGAAGAAGCCTGCCGTCATCGGCCACTCGTTCGGCGGTCTCCTGGCGCAGATCCTCGCCGGGCGGGGGCTGGCCGCGGTGACGGTCGCCATCGACCCGGCTCCTTTCCGCGGCGTGCTGCCCCTTCCCGTCTCGGCCCTCAAGTCCGCGTGGCCGGTGCTCGGCAATCCGGCCAACCGCAACCGCGCGATCCCGCTCACGTTCGACCAGTTCCGCTTCGGCTTCGCCAATGCGGTCAGCGAGGAGGAAGCCAAGGACCTCTACGCGACCTTCGCCGTGCCGGCGGCGGGTGCGCCGCTCTTCCAGGCCGCGACCGCCAACTTCAACCCGTGGACGGAGGCCAAAGTCGATACCCTGAGCCCGGACCGTGGCCCGCTGCTGATCATCTCCGGCGAGAAGGACAACACGGTCCCATGGGCGATCGCCAACGCGTCCTTCAAGCGTCAGAGGCGCAACCCGGGCATCACCGAGATCGTCGAGATCCCTGGCCGCGGGCACGCGCTCACGATCGACAGCGGCTGGCGGGAGGTCGCCGACACCGCGCTCAAGTTCGTCCGGCGCTTCGCCTAGTCCGGGGCCATCGTTCCCCCTTCTGCTGACGGCGTGGGTCCTGATTGGGGAACCGTTCCCCCTTCAGCCGACGGTGTGGGTCCTGGTTGGGGAACCGTTCCCCCATCAGGACGGGCCGGCCGTGCCGCCGGGGCTACGGTTCCCCCATCAGCCGCCGCCTCTCGGTCTGGTTGGGGGATCGTTCCCCCATTCGCACGAGGAACCGGCGCGGGCTCTGCAGCCATCCGTCCTGGTTGGGGAACGCTTCCCCCGGCAGGACCGATCGACGCCGACACCAACGCGTTCAACGACTACCTAGCCGCGCTGGGGCTGCCCAAGGACACCCCGGAGCAGCTGCTGCAGGACGTGCTGGATGTGCTCGGCCGCCGCTAGACGAAGGAAATTGTACCCGCCTCGTTCCGAAACACGATCCGATCACCGCTGTTGATCCTGGCCTCGAGGTAGTACTCATCGGGGCCCTCCGTCAAGTTCGATTCCGCCCGCTTGATGCGCGCTTGCATCTCCGGATGGTGAAACCAAAGCTGGTCCTTGGGAACCAGCGTCGCCGGGACCAGTTCGTAGGAGATGCCTCCGCCCGGTCCCGGAGCATGGAGGGCGCCGCTGGGGAGAATTCCAGCGTTCACTTGTCGGGTGTTGCTGGAGCCCCAGCTTCGGGCCAACCCCAGGCGTCCCGTCGCAGGACCCTCTCGGGTTGGAGCTTCTCCAACTCGCGATAGTGGTCGAGAAGGGCCTGTGTGTCGTGCCCGAACTCCTCTGAGATCCGGTGGCGCACTGCGCGGACCTCATCGATTGCAGGATCGGCTCTCATGATGGATCTCCTTCCCAATGCAGTAGTTCCACGGGTGTGGTCAGAGCCGGGACGAAGAGTCCCAGTAGGGTATTCACGTGCCGGATGTGCTCGAACTTGTTCGCGTTCGCCAAGTGAGTACAGTTCCAGGTCAGAAGGAAGTGACAATGATGGTAGGAAGCCAGCGCCAGGTGGAGCGCATCCCCACGGGGATCTCGCGGCATAACGTGGTGCTGCACGTAAGCATCCACTATGCCATAAATCTCGCCTTCGACAGGTAGAAGAGGGAGGTCGGCCAGCAGGGCCAGCGCCTGCTGCTTGTGCGGATGGTCCCCTCTCTCAAGCTCCTCAAGAACAGGGAAGCTGGTCACCAGCTCGTAGTGAGGGCGTTGGTCATTCCACCAAGCGACAGTCCAGGCTCGCCGAGCGACCATTTCCGGATCGCTCCGAGTCTCGAAGAAGAAGCTTGGGATGGTCGTCTCGATGTAAACGCGCTGGCGCATCTCGGATCTCTCAAGTACGGGTTGTGTCTCTAAGCAGAGTCGCTGAACCGGAGACCAGCCAGGGCCTTGAGCATGCCTATTCTAGCGCTACCTGCAGGTCATGCAGGCCTCCGCTCACGGCGTGCACTACTTCGGCACGGGCCGGCGCTGAAGCGCTGATGGCATGCAGCGCTCCAGGACCGAACAGCCCGCTGGAGCGCGTCAGCGGGGCTTGAGCACCAGCTTTTCGTCCTCCCCCTTCTCCACCGCGGCGCGGCCCCAGAGCAGCGGGTGGTAGGCGACGCGGCTCCAGAGCAGGATCTGATCTTCACGGTGGCGGTGGAAGAGCTGCGCGGTCTGGCCGGTGCTGTTGACCGCGAGCGAGCGGCTGAGGTCGCCGAGGTCGGCGAGCAGGCGCTGCGATGAGCCGAAGGAGGCGTGGAAGGGATCTTCCAGGCTGGGGATGGCGGCGTCGATGGTGACGGTCTCGCCGGGCACCGGCACGCTCTTGCCGTTGAACAGCTTGATGAGCGGCGCGATGCCGCTGTTGCCGAAGGGCTGGTGGGCGAAGACGACGGTGTGCAGCCGGCCCCATTTCCACTGCGCAGGATCGTTGCCGAGCTGGCCGGCGAGCCAGCGCACGGCTTCCGAGAAGCTGCGCCGCACGATGTCGTCCCGCGTCTCCTTCTGCGGCGTACGCTTGTCGTCGAACCAGGGGCTGGTCCCCTCCTTCATCAGGCGGACGAACATCGGCGCCTGGGCGCTCAGCATCCCTCTCCCGGTCTTCATCCACTTCTCCCCGAGCTCGTCGCCGAGGATGTCGGGGAGCAGGTTGCGGTACCAGGCAAAATAGATGGTGGCGCCGGCGCTGTCGGTGGTGAAGTCGAGGTTCCAGTGCTGGACCTCGGCCAGAGCGCGGGTCTCCAGATCGTTCGCCGGCTTGACGGCGGCGAGGTAAGGAACGAACGCCGCGGCGCCGAGCGAATGGACGTCCGCCTGCACCGTCTCCATCTCTTCCAGCGAGATGTGTGGGGCGGCGCTCAGGCGCTCGGCGATGCGGGCAGCGCGGTAGGGGTCCGCATAGTCGAGGCCGATGAAGTGGGGATAGCTGTCCGCCACCACTTTGTTGTTGGCGGTGACGATGAAGCCCGACGGCGGATCGAACAGGTTGGGCATTTCCTCGAAGGGGATCGTCCCCTGCCACTCGAACTTGCCGCCGGCGCCGTCGACGGGGACCAGGCCGAGATGCCCTGGGACGCGCAGTGGGATCTTCCCGGTCGCCTGGTAGCCGATGTGGCCGTCGACGTCGGCGTAGACGAAGTTGAGAGCCGGAGCGCCCCAGGCCGAGAGCGCCTGGCGGAAGCCTGCCCAGTCGGCGGCGAGGTCCATGTGCAGGATGGCGTCGAGGGTGCGGCTGCCGTCGTAGGCCGTCCAGCGCAGCGCGACCGGCGGCTTGCCCTTCAAGTCCGCGACGTCGTTCAGGATCGGCCCGTGGCGGGTGATCTTGACCTCGACCGGCTCCGTCGTTCCGTCAGGCAGGGGGATCGCCTCCTTGACGATCTCCGGGTCGCGCCACTCCTCCCCCACCTTGTATTGCCCGCGCTCGTTCATGGTCTCGACGTAGAGGTCCTGGACGTCGCCGTTCATGCTGGAGATGCCCCAGGCGATATGGGAGTTGTGGCCGATGATGACGAGCGGCATGCCGGCGAAGGAGAAGCCTGTAGTGTCGAAGCGGCCGCCGTGCAGGCCGTTCTCGTACCAGACCGAGGGCATCTCCAGACCCAGGTGGGTGTCGTTGGCGAGGATCGGCCGGCCGGTGGCGGTGCGGCTGCCGTGGACCACCCAGGCGTTGCTGCCGCGGGCCAGGGGCGGACCGCCGAGCAGCGTGGCGAGCAGCGGACCACCGGGCGGCTGGTAGTGCCCTTCCGCGGGCGAAACGATCAGCGGATCGGTGTCCGGGTAGCCGGGCATGAAGCGGCGCATGCCGTCGTCGCCGAGCAGCGGGACGAGGGAGGCCCGCGTCAGCTCGAGTTGGTGGTTCTGGCCCAGCGAGAACGCCATCATCTCGACCCAGGCCAGCGAATCGACGGGCGACCAGGGGCGGGGATTGACGTGCAGGATGGAGAATTCGAGCGGCAGCCGGCCGCGATGGGTTTCGACGTAGGCATTCACCCCCTCCGCATAGGCGGTGAGGACCGCCTGTGTGCCGGGCTCCAGGAGCTTCCAGTTCCGCTCCGCGTTGCGGTGCATGCCGAGGGTGCGCAGGTAGCGGTCGGCGTCGAGCGTGGCGCGGCCGAAGAGCTGACTCAGGGTGGCGCTGCTGACGTGGCGGTTCATCTCCATCTGCCAGAGGCGGTCCTGGGCGTGGGTGTACCCCTGGGCGAAGAAGAGGTCGTGCTCGTTCTGCGCATAGAGGTTGGGGATGCCCCAGGCGTCGCGGATCACCTCCACGGGCGCGGCGAGACCGGCGACGGCGAGCGTGCCGCTGGTCTGCGGCCACGGGCGGCGCACGAGCCAGACGGCGGCGACGGCAAGCACGACGAGGAGCGCCAGCAGGGTCCAGCCGGCGATCTTCAGAGTCTTCTTGACAATCCTCCCCAAACGGCTGCTCAAGGCTCTCTCCCTCCTCCAAGACAGGCCCGCAGGGTCTCCGCCAGCACGCGGACGTTGGGCTCGGCGAGCATTGTGACATGGTCGCCCGGAACCTCGCGGGACTCGACCGGCAACGGCGTGAACGCGCTCCAGCCGAGGTCGCCGGGAGCGTCGGGGTCGGGCTCCGCGGCGGCATGGAGAACGGTGATGACTCCCGGATACGGGCGGGCGCGGTAGGCACGGTAGGCGCGCACGTTGGCACGGTAGACGCACAGCAGCCGCCGCACCTGCCCGAAGCTGTCCTCGGCGTGCATCACGCCGGCGCGCTGGATGCGCTCCACGAAGAGGCGGATCTGCTCGTCGGCGGCGCGGCCCGCGAGATCGGCGAGACTGAGCCCGAGGTCGACGCCGCGCAGTCCCTTGAGATACTCGGCGGTCACCAGGAGCTGGCGCGACGGGTCCGCCTCGTCGACGAGCGCGGAGTCCATGGGCATGTGCTCGGGGACGCCGGGGCCGGTGTCGATGACCGCCAGGAGGGCCACCGTGTCCCCCTGCGCGCGGAGCTGCTGCGCGATCTCGAACGCGACGAGGCCGCCGAACGACCAGCCGCCGAGGTGGTAGGGACCGGCGGGCTGGACGCGGCGCATCTCGGCGATGTAAGCCGCCGCGATCTCCTCGATGGTGGCCAGGGGATCGCGCGCGTCCTCCAGACCGCGGGCCTGGAACCCATAGAAGGGCTGATCCGCTCCCATCCAGCGCGCCACGGGGAAGAAGCAGAGGACGTCGCCCCCCGCGGGATGGACGCAGAAGAACGGCGGCCGCGAGGAGGGAGCCGCGGGGGTGATCTCCACCAGGCAGGACACGACGGCCGGCGGCGCAGCGGCGGCGGTTGCGGAGGATCGACCGTGCAGGCGTTCCGCGAGGAGCCGCTGCTGCTCGGGAGAGAGCTGGCTCCGCCGCTCCAGGAGGCGGGCGCGGCGGACGGCGCGGTCATCCGGCGCGCTATCCTGCGGCATCGCCCTCTCCGCGCAGGCGGCGTTCGAGGGCCTCGCGTTGTGCGGCCGGCAGATGGGCGAGGCGCGCCGCCAGGCGGGCGCGGCGCGCGGCCACCCCCTCGGTGGCCGGCGCCGCCGCCGGCTCGGCCGATGGAACGGCGCGCTCGATCAGGGGCGGCACGCCGAGGGCCGACAGGCGCAGCGCCGGATCCTGCGTCACCTTCGCCAGCAGATCGAGGTAGTGGCCCAGCAGGCGTTCCATCGTCCCGGCGTCGAACAGGTCGGTGCTGAATTCCAGCTCGGCGGCGAGCCGCTCCGGCCGGTCCTCGATGTAGAGAGTGAGGTCGAACTGCGAGGTGCCGTTCTCGGCGAGATAGGGGGACGCGCTCAAGGCTCCCGGCAGCGGCGCGACGGCCGCCGGCGCCGTATTGAGCGCGAACATGACCTGGAAGAGCGGGCTGCGGCTGCGATCACGCTCCCGCTCCAGGGCCTCGACCAGCTTCTCGAACGGCAGGTCCTGGATCTCGAAGGCGTCGAGAGCGACGTCGCGCGTGCGGCGCAGCAGCTCTTCGTAGCTCGGGTCGCCGGAGAGATCGCCGCGCAGGACCACGGTGTTGACGAAGAACCCGATCAATCCCTCGAGCTCGCTGCGGGTGCGGCCGGCGACCGGCGTTCCCAGCACGATCACCTCCTGGCCGGTGTAGGCGTGCAGGAGCGCCTGGAAGGCGGTGAGCAGGGTCATGAAGGGCGTGGCGCCGTAGCGGGCGCCGAGGGAGCGCAGCGCCGTGGTCAAGCCTGGCGGCAGCGACCGCGCGATGGTGATGCCGTGGAAGCTGGGCGCCGCGGGCCGCGGCCGGTCGGTCGGCAGGCGCAGCACCGGCAGGTCCTCCCCGAATCTGTCGCGCCAGATGCCGAGGAGGTCGGAGAGGGCCTCGCCGTTCAGTCTCCTCTGCTGCCAGGCCGCGAAGTCGGCGTACTGCACCGTCAGCTCGGGCAGCGGCGACGGGCGGCCTTCGGCGACCGCGGCGACCAGGGCGAGCAGCTCGCGCACCAGGATGTCGCCCGACCAGCCGTCGCTGACGATGTGATGCTGGGTGAGGAGCAGGAGGTGCTCCTCGGCTGCGAGGCGGACCAGGGCCGTGCGCAGCAGCGGACCCTGGGCGAGATCGAACGGGAGGCGAGCGTCCTCCGCGGCTCGCCGCGCCGCTTCGGCGCCGCGCAGCGCCGGCGGCAGGCCTGCGAGGTCGATGAGCGGCAACGCCACCGGGCCGGCCGGCCGGATTTCCTGCCAGGGCCGGCCTTCCCGGCTCGGGAAGACCGTGCGCAGCGCCTCGTGGCGGCGCACGACCTCCGTGATGGCCGCCGCGAGGACCGGCGGAGCGAGCGGGCCGGCGAGCCTCTGCGGCATGGGCAGGTTGAGCACGGGCTCGCCCGCCGCCAGCTCGTCGAGGAGCCACAGCCGCTGCTGTCCGAAGGAGAGCGGGAGGCGGCGGCCGCGCGCCACCGGGAGGAGGCGGGGCTCCGCCTGCGCGGAGGCAAGCCCGGAGTGAGTCTCGCCGGCCGCAATGCCGCTTTCGACCCGCAGCGCGAAGTCGGCGAGCGCCGGAGCCTCGAAGAGCGCCTGGGCCGGCAGATCGACGCCCAAGGTGGAGCGGATGCGGGAGAGGACGCGCATCACCAGGAGGGAGTGTCCGCCCAGATCGAAGAAATTGTCGGTCGCGCCGACGCGCTCGGCGCCGAGCATGCTCTGCCAGATCTCGGCGATCGCCTGCTCGAGCGGCGTGCGCGGCGCCACGAAGGCCCGCTCGCCGCCCGCCGCCTGTTGCCGGAAGAGGATGAGCGCCGCGCGGTCGACGTCGCCGGCCTCCGTCCGCGGCAACGCGTCGAGGACGACGAACGCCGTGGGGACGAGCGGCCCCGGCAGCCGCTCCGCCGCGAGCGCGCGCAGCGATTCCTCGTCCGGCGGCGCGCCGGCAGGCACCACGAAGACCTCGACCCGGGCGCTCCCCGGTCCGCTCGCCGGGCGCCAGGAGACGGCGGCGGCCTCCTGTACACCGGGATGAGCCGCGAGGACCGCTTCGATCTCCGCCAGCTCCCGGCGTGACACCCTCCGCCGGCCGGCGGCATCCAGGACTTGCGGCGCCGTGGCCGGTTCGATCTCCGGCAGCTCGGAGAGGCGCCGGGAGGGGGACTCCAGCGCGGCGCCGAGCAGGAGGAGGAAATTGCGGATCAGGCGCTCGATCGTCGCGCGATCGAAAAGATCGCGGTTGTACTCCACCTCTCCGGCCAGCGCCTCCTCGCTCTCGGTGAAGGCGAACGAGAGATCGAACTTGGAGGTCGCGCTCTCCAGCGGGACGACCGCAAGGCGCAACGCCTGCTGCGGCGGCTCCGCCGGGCGGCTGTGCAGCGACAGCATCACCTGGAACAGCGGCGAGCGGGAGAGATCGCGCTCCGGGCGCAGCTCCTCGACCAGCATCTCGAAGGGGAGGTCCTGGTGCGCATAGGCCGCGAGCGCCGCCTCCCGCACCTGGCGCAGGAGCGAGCGGAACGGCGGATCGTCCGCGAGGTCGACGCGCAGCACCAGGGTGTTGACGAAGAAGCCGATCAGCCCTTCGATCTCCGCCCGGTTGCGGTTGGCGATCGGCGTCCCCACCGCGATGTCGTCGTCGCCCGTCACCCGGGAGAGCAGGACGTCCACGGCGGCGAGCAGGAGCATGAACAGCGTCACTCCCTCCCGCCGGCACGCGGCGCGGAGGCGTGCCACGAGCGGTCGCGGCAGGTCGATCGCGCAGCTCGCTCCCCGCGTCGTCTGCACGGGAGGACGCGGCCGGTCGGTGGGCAGCGCGAGAGCCGCCGGGGCTCCCGCCAGCCGCTGGCGCCAGAAGGCGAGCTGGCCGGCGAGCGGCTCCCCGGCCAGGCGGTGGCGCTGCCACCAGGCGAAGTCGGCGTACTGGATGGGCAGCGGCGGCAGCGGTGCGCGGGCATAGAGCGCGAACAGCTCGCGCGTCAACACCTCCATGGACCAGCCGTCCGCGACGATGTGATGGAGGACGAGGAGGAGGACGTGCTGCGGTCCGCCGTCCGCCTCCCCGGCGAGGCGCACGAGCACCGCGCGCAGCAACGGACCGGCGGCGAGGTCGAACGGATGCGCGGCCGCGGCCGCCAGGAGCCGCGTCAGCTCGCTCTCCCGCGCGTCGTCGAAGAGTCCCGGCAGCGCGGCCAGATCCACCAGCGGCAGCGTCCAGGGGGCGGGAGGCGCAATCCACTGGCACGGCTCGCCCTCCTGCTCCCCGAACGTGGTGCGCAGCGCCTCGTGGCGCGCCACGACGCCGGAGAGGGCGGAGGCCAGGGCGCCGGGGTCGAGCGGACCGGCGATGCGCAGCGGCCAGGGGATGGTGTACGCCGCCGAGCCCGGCGTGAGCTGCTCGAGGAACCACAGCCGCCGCTGCGCGAAGGAGACGGTCTGCGGCAGAGCGGGATCCGGTCGCGGAACCGGCCGGATGGGTTCCTTGAGCGCTCGCGGTCCCATCTCGGCGGCCGCCGCCAGCCCGCGGATGACGGCGACCAGCTCGGCCACGGTGGGCGCCGCGAAGAGGCGCCGCACGGGCAGCTCGACGCCGAACGCCTCGCGCACCCGCGAGGTGACCAGCGTCGCCAGGAGGGAGTGCCCGCCGAGCTCGAAGAAGTTGTCGTGCACGCCCACCCGCGGCAGCCGCAGGACCTCGGCCCAGAGACCGGCGAGCATCTCCTCCTCCGGGGTGCGCGGCGCGGTGTAGTCCGTGGCCACGGCGCCCCGCCCGTCGCTCTCCCGCAGAGTCTCGTCGGCCAGCCGGGAGAGCGCGCCGCGGTCGACCTTGCCGGTGACGGTGACGGGCAGGCCCGCCATCATCACGAAGGCCGCGGGGAGCATCGGCTCGGGCAGGCGCTCCTTGAGGAAGGCGCGCAGCTCGGCGGGAGAAGGGGGATTGGAGATCGGAGACGGCTCCCGCGGCACCACGCAGGCCACCAGGCGCCGGTCGCCGCCGCGCCCCAGCACCAGCACCACCGCCTGCGCGACGCCCGGGTGGGCCGCCAGCACCGCCTCGATCTCCGCCGGCTCGATGCGGAAGCCGCGGATCTTGACCTGGTGGTCGCCGCGGCCGAGATATTCGATGCGGCCGTCGGCGAGCCGGCGCGCGAGATCGCCGGTGGCGTACAGCCTGGCGCCCGGCACGCTCCCCAGCGGATCGGGGACGAAGCGGTTGGCGGTGAGGTCCGGCCGCCCGAGGTAGCCGCGGGCGAGGCCGTCGCCGCCCGTGTAGACCTCGCCGGAGACGCCGAGGGGCACCGGCCGCAGGCGGCGGTCGAGCAGATGGATGCGCGTGTCGCCGATCGGCCGTCCCAGGGGCACCGGCAGATCGACCGCGGCGGGATCGGCCAGCCGCAGCGCGGTGATCATCACCGTGCTCTCGGTCGGACCGTAGCAGTTGACCACCGTGCAGCCGGGGGAGGCCGCCAGGACGGCGCGCGCGTGGGGCGCTGCGAGCGCCTCGCCGCCGGTGAAGACCTGGCGGACCGAGCGGAAAGCGTCCGGCTGCAGCTCCGCCATCTGGTGGAAGAGCGCGGTGGTGAGGAAGACGTTCGTGGTGCCGCGCCGCTCCATGGTCGCGCGCAGCTCGTCAGGAGACGGGCGGTCGCCGGGGTAGCAGACCAGGCGCCCGCCGTTGGCGAGAGCGCACCAGATCTCGAACGTCGAGGCGTCGAAGGCGAACGCGCAGACCTGCAGCATCCCGGCGCCCGGCTCGAAGGCCGCGAAGCCGCCGGCGCAGGCCAGCCGGACGACGCCGCGGTGGGTGATGCCCACCGCCTTGGGCCGCCCGGTGCTGCCCGAGGTGAACATCACGTAGGCGAGGCTGTCGGCCGCCGCCGAGGAGGCCGGAGGCAACGGCGGCGCGCCGGCGAGACCCTCCTCCCACCCCGCGTCCAGAAGGACGACCCGGGCGGCATGGGCGGGAAGGCAGTCGAGCAGAGACCGGTGGGCGAGCAGGACCGGAGCGCCGGTCTCGGCGAGGACGAGCCCCAGGCGGTCCCGCGGATGGCCGGGATCGAGCGGCACGTAGGCGCCGCCCGCCCGGAGGACGGCGAGCATCGCGACCACCACCTCCGGCGAGCGCTCGAGCAACAGGGCGACCGGCACGTCCGGCCTGACGCCGAGGGCGCGCAGGCGGCCGGCCAGACGGGAGGCGAGCGCGTCCAGCTCGCGGTAGGTCAGGCGCCGCTCCCCCTGCTCCACCGCCACCGCCTCGGGGGTGCGCGCCGCCCAGCCCGCCACCACCTCGTGCAGCGTCGCGCCGCGCTGGGCCGCGGCAGCCGTGTCGTTGTGCTCGGCGATCAGCGCGTGCCGCTCGGCGGCGCTCAGGAGGGGCAGGGCGAAGACCTCCCGGTCCGGATCGGCGGCGGCGGCGGCGAGGAGCCGCGTCAGGTGCCCCAGCAGGCGGTCGGCGGTCGTGCGGTCGAAGAGGTCCGCGTTGTGCTCCAGCTCCAAGCGCAGGGTGGAGCCGGTGTTGAAGACGGTCAGCGTGAGCTCGAACTTGGCGGTGCCGGCGTCGGCGGCGGGCAGCGGGGTGAACCGCACGCCGGCCGCCCCCGGCCGGCGCGGCGCCGCGCCCTCCACCGCCAACACCGCCTGGACGAGCGGGCCGCGCGACAGGTCGCGGTCCGGGCGCAGCTCCTCGACCAGGGTGTCGAACGGCAGCTCCTGGTGCGCGTAGGCGGCGAGAGCGGTGTCCCGCATGCGCGCGAGGAGACCGCGGAAGGTGGGCTCGCCCGCGAGATCGGCGCGCAGCACCAGCGTATTGACGAAGAAACCGATCAGGGGCTCGAGCTCGGGCCGGTCGCGGCTGGCGGCCGGCGAGCCGACGAGGAGGTCGTCCTGCCCGGTGAGCCGCGCGAGGAGCGCCGTGAAGGCGGCCAGGAGGAGCATGAACAGGGAACCCTCCGCGCGCCGCGCGAGGTCGCCGAGAGCCGCCGCCAGAGCCGGCTCCAGGAGAGCCTCCCGCCGCCGGCCGCGGAACGTCTGCGCCGCCGGCCGCGGCCGGTCGGTGGGCAGCTCGAGACCGGTGGGAGCGCCGGCGAGGCGTTCGCGCCACCAGGCGAGGAGCGCCTCGCGGCGGGCGCCGGCGAGCCAGCGGCGCTGCCAGAGCGCGAAGTCGGCGTACTGCACGGCCAGCTCGGGAAGCGGCGCGGGCCGGCCCGTCGCCGCGGTGCCGTAGAGCGCCACCAGCTCCTGGAGCAGCACGTCCGCCGACCAGCCGTCGGTGACGATGTGGTGCGCGGTGAGGAGGAGAGCGCCGTCGCCGGCCGCGCTGCGCACCAGCGTCGTGCGCAGCAGCGGGCCGGCGGCGAGGTCGAACGGCAGGGCCGCCTCGGCGCCGGCCACCGCGTCCAACGCGGCGCCGCGCAGGCCGGCAGGCAGGCCAGACAGGTCGATCCGGTGCAGGGTGGGCGGGCGCGCGGGAGCGATCACCTGGACCGGCCCTTCCGGGCCGCTCGCGAAGGTGGTGCGCAACGCCTCGTGGCGGCGCACCACGCCGGCCAGGGCGCGCTCCAGCGCGGGCTCGTCGAGCGCGCCCTCCAGGCGCAGCGCAGAGGGCGCGTTGTACACCGCCGAGCCCGGCGTCATCTGGTCGAGGAACCAGAGCCGCTGCTGCGCGAAGGAGAGCGGCGCGGTGTTCGCGGGGTTCGTGGCGGTGGCCGTCCGGGCGACCAGTGACGCCTCGCCGGCGCCTCCCGCCGCGAGCTCCGGCTCGAGGCTCTGCGCCAGGCGCTCGACCGTCGGCGCCTCGAAGAGGCGGCGCAGCGGGATCTCGATCCCCAGCGCGGTGCGCACCCGCGAGGCCACCTGCGCGGCCACCAGGGAGTGCCCGCCCAGGTCGAAGAAGTTGTCGTGGACCCCGACGCGCGGCAGCCCGAAGACGGCGGCCCAGATGGCGGCCACGGCCTCCTCCACCGGTGTCCGCGGGGGAGCGAACGTCTCGTGCGGCCGCTCCTCCCCGATGCCGCCGAGCCGGGCCAGGGTCTTGCGGTCGAGCTTGCCGTTCGGGGTCAGGGGGAGCGCCGGCAGGATGACGAACAGCGACGGCACCATGTAGTGCGGCAGGCGGTCCTGGAGGAACGCGCGCAGAGCGGCCGGCGGCGGCGCGTCCTGCCCGGCCGGGGGCGCCACGAAGCCGACCAGCCGCTTGCCCTCGCCGCCCACGTCCGCGAGCGCGAGCACCGCGGCCTCGGCCACCTCGGGATGGCGGCCGAGCGCGGCCTCGATCTCCCCCGGCTCGATGCGGAAACCGCGCACCTTGACCTGCTGGTCGATGCGGCCGAGGAAGTCCAGCTCGCCGTCCGGGCGGAAGCGCGCCAGGTCGCCGGTCGCGTACAGGCGCTCGCCCGGGCGGAGAGCGAACGGATCGGGGAGGAAGCGCTCCGCCGTGGCCTCCGGGCGGCCGAGATAGCCGCGCGCCAGGCCGTCGCCGGCCAGGTAGAGCGCGCCCGGCACGCCGAGGGGGACCGGTTGCAGCCCCGGAGCGAGGAGGTAGGCGCGGGTGCCGGCGATCGGCCGCCCGATCGTCGGCGGGCGCTCGCCGCCGCGCCGCACCGGCGCGAAGGTCGAGTACGTGGTGTCCTCCGACGGGCCGTAGAGGTCGAGGACCCGCCGCACCGCGGTCCGCTCGTAGATCTCCTGGGCCAGCGCGTTCTTGAGCGGCTCGCCGGCCAGGTTGACCGTGCGCACCGAGGGCGGCACGGCTCCTCCCGCCAGCAGCTCCGCCATGGCCGACGGCACGGTGTTGATCAGCGTCACCTC
>Ga0075426_10001298_pt1 | contig 17739 bp, 13 predicted proteins | sample SoiMethybrSBSTD5_FD_75304 | JGI IMG/M metagenome (GOLD analysis project Ga0075426, IMG submission 75304) | Bulk soil microbial communities from a Populus tree surrounding site in Tennessee, USA - Soil MetaG P. TD hybrid SBSTD5 | ecosystem: Environmental > Terrestrial > Soil > Tree plantation... | reverse complement strand
CTACTCCTGGGTGGGACGGGCCTGGACTACGAGCAGATTTGGATCCAAGCCCTACTCGGTGTTCTTGTTACGGCGGTTGTGATTTCTGCCTTCGCCTGGCGAGCATACAGGAACAATGTTCAGGAAATGCAAGCCGAGTTGAAGCTTGCCCGAGAGCAGACGCGACAGAGCGAGAGAGAACGGGACCTGGCGCAGGGAGACCTGCTGCTGCGGCTGGACCGCGAACGAGAGCTCAACAAGCAGAAAATGCAGTTCCAGGCGCAGCTGGCAGACTATGAAAAAAATGCGGCCCTGGTACAAATGGCGTTAGGAGCCGCGCACGAGATCAACAACCCTTTGCTGGGCATTCTTTCCCATCTGGAACTTGAATTGAAAGTTGCCGGGCCGGAGGCGCGCACCGAAACTGAGCAATGTATTGAAAGCGTGAAGCGAATCTCGGCTACGACCCTCGGATTGCTGAACTACGCCCGCCCCGATCCGCTGCGGGTAAGCCGCATTCAACTACCGAGCCTGGTGTCCGAGTTGCTGGGTTTTCTGGAGCACCAGCCGCTGCTGCGTCCGTTGCGGATACAAAACCACGTGATCACCGATCTTCCGGCTATTCACGCCGATTCGCAACAGTTGTCGCAAGTTCTGATGAACGTCCTGCTGAACGCCGCCCAAGCCACGCCGCCGGGTGGAACCATCACGATCGAAGCAGAGTCCGTCCCTGCTGCTGAGGCAATCGAAATTCAGGTTAGCGATACTGGCTGCGGTATTCCAGAGGACATCCTGCCCCACGTTTTTGAGCCGTTTTTCACGACCAAACGGGGCAAGGGAACAGGCCTGGGGTTGAGCATCAGCCGCGCCTATGTGCGCAGCCACGGAGGCGAAATCCGGGTGGAGAGCAAGGAAGGCGCAGGCACGAGGGTGAGTATCACCTTGCCCGTCCGGGGCCAGCAGCCGCAAGCAGAAGTAGAAGAGGAGAGCGAGGTTGTAGTCTGAAATGCCCTATTCCATTCTCATCGTTGATGATGAAGAACTGACGCAGCGGACGATTAGCCGCGGCCTGCGCGAGGAAGGCTGGGAAGTGCTCGTGGCCAGTAGCGGCGAAGAAGGCCTGAAACTCTTTGCGGAGGAGAAGCCGGAAATAGCCCTGCTGGATATCGTGCTGCCCTGCCTGGATGGGGTGGGCGTGCTCAGGGAAATCAAGCGGCAGGCGCCGGCCACGGTGGTGGTGATGATGAGCGCTTACCACCTGGTGGACCGGGCCGTGGAAGCAATGAAGCTGGGCGCTTTCGACTACCTGGTTAAACCGTTCCATTTACAGGACATGGTCGCAACCATGCACCGTGCCACGGAAATGCTGCAGTTGCAGGTGCGGGTGAGGGAAACGGTGGAGACTGCGAAGGGGCGCTACGACTTCGGCCGGGTGATCACAGCAAACGAAGCAACCAGGAAAATTCTGGCGGTCGCTCAGAAAGCGGCGGAAGCGGACCGCACCACTATCCTCATCGAGGGCGAGAGCGGCACCGGGAAGGGGGTGCTGGCTCGGGCCATACACTATGCCAGCCCGCGCGCCTCCATGCCGCTGCTGGAGATCAACTGCGCCACACTTCCGGATACACTGCTGGAAAGCGAGCTGTTCGGCTATGAGCCGGGGGCCTTCACCGATGCGCGCCGGCGCAAGGAAGGATTGCTGGAACGGGCGCACGGCGGCACCGTGTTTCTGGATGAGGTTGGAAACATGTCGGCCAGCGTGCAAGCCAAGCTGCTGCGGGTCCTGGAGGAAGGCACTTTTCTGCGACTGGGGGGGACCAGGGTCATCCACATTGATGTCCGCATCATCGCCGCCACTAACTCTAACCTGAAGGAAGGCGTAGCGCAGAACCGATTCCGTGAAGATCTCTACTACCGCCTCAACGTATTGCCGTTAGTCCTTCCGCCGCTGCGTGAACGGCGCGAAGACATAGTTTCCCTGGCAGTGGAGATGGTGGGGCATTTCAATCACGAGCTCAAGAAGTCGTTCACCGGGCTCACCCCGGCTGCTGCCGATTTGCTAGGCCACTATGACTGGCCGGGCAATATCCGCGAACTGAAAAACGTGATTGAGCGGGCCATGATTCTCTCCCCTGAAGGCGATATTGGCGCGGAGTATCTGCCGGAGGAGATACGGGATTATAAGGAAAGAGCGGTGCCAGAACCGTTATCCGCCTTCGATGTTTCACCCACCGGGCATCAATTCGTAACGCTCGAAGAATTGGAAGAGAACTATGTCGAACAGGTGCTGACCGCCACAGGAAATAACAAGACGCAGGCGGCGCGGCTGCTCGGTATCCATACCACCTCCCTGCAGCGTCGATTGAAGAAGAGTGCGCGCGAAAATGGAAGTGAGGTTCATCGCTCCTGACGGCCAGCCCACCGAGGTCGCCGCTAGTGCGCGTTCGATTTAGCGGCGCGAGGTCAGCAGTTCCCTCCTGATCACTGCTGCAACATGCAGCACCACCCAGCAAAACGCAGTGGCGAGTTGCGTGCCGCTGCGTTGTCCGAGTCCTAACCCTTTTGCCCTCAATACGCGACGGTAGCTCTTACTTGCCCTTCGCGTGCACACACAGGGTGGTTAGCGAACCGCTGCCGAATGTGCCGGAGGTCGGTGTACCGGCGAATTGGCAAAGGAGGCAGGCATGTCGATTTTGTTCGTTCTCCTGATGTTTCTTGTGGTGTTAACGATTACCTACTTTCGAGGGCGCGAGGAGCCGCTGCCGGCCAGAGTGTCTTTGCCTTTTCCTCATCCGCAAACCAGGCACGAGCTGGGGTTTGAAATACCTCTGAATTACTGCTTTCACCCGGCCCACACCTGGGCGATAAGGGAAGGCCGGGACTCAGCGCGTATGGGCGTTGACGGGTTTACTGCAAACCTGTTGAACAAAGTGGACGCTGTTGTGGTCACCGCTGAACAGCGCTGGGTGAGGCAGGGGCAAAAACTTTTGACACTGAACAGCGGCGGGCAAACGCTCGACATGTTGTCTCCCCTGGAAGGTGTGGTGACCGCGGTCAACTCCGAGGTGCTCAAGGATCCAGGGCTGCTAATGCGCGACCCCTACAACGCGGGCTGGGTGTGCACGATCAAGTCCCCTGACCTCGAAACCAACCTGCGCAACCTGGTGCAAGGCTCCATGGTGGCGTCCTGGATGCAAAACAACATCAGCCGCTTGAGCCAGATGGTGTCATCGCCCAACGCGAGCTTGGCACAGGACGGCGGAATGCCGCTTCGAGGAGTGCTGGCGGCGCTTCCACCGGAGATACGGCGCAAGGTGATAGCCGAGTTCTTCTTAACCTAGCGCCGGAGCATTGGATGCGAATGAAACATGACCGCCGAAGCAAGTTGGGAGGCAGAAAAAATGAAAACAAAAGCCATCCTGGTGGACATCACCCAATGCGTCGGATGCCGGAGTTGCGAGCAGGCATGCAAAGAGGCGCACGGCTTGCCCCCGGAAAATGAGCCGGTGCTCTCAGCCACCGCCCTGACCGTGGTGGAACAGCGGGGAGATAAATTCGTGCGCCGCATGTGCATGCACTGTCAGGATCCGGCTTGCGCTTCGGCCTGCCCGGTGGGGGCGCTAAAGAAAACGGCTGCTGGGCCGGTAACCTACGACGCGGGCAAATGCATGGGGTGCCGCTATTGCATGCTGGCGTGTCCGTTCCAGGTGCCGCGTTATGAATGGACGAAGCTGGCGCCCTATGTGAAGAAATGCGACATGTGTGCCGGGCGACTGGCGAACGGGGGCTTGCCCGCCTGTGTGCAGGCATGTCCTACGGGAGCCTCGCTGTTCGGGGATCGTGATGATCTGCTGGCCGAAGCCGAGAAGCGCATTCTGGAGAACCCCGCCTACGTCCGTCACATTTACGGCAGCGAAGAAGTGGGCGGCACGTCTGTGTTCTTCCTCTCCGATGTGCCCTTTGAAAAGCTGGGCTTTGTGGCCGCGCCTATCAACCGCTCCTTGCCAACCTTGACCGCCAACGCCCTGGCTGACGTGCCGACCGTCGTGCTTTTGGGCAGTTCCCTGCTTTTCGGCTTGTATTGGATTACGGACCGCCGGAAGCAAGTCGCATTGGACGAAGCCAAAGAAAAGTTCTCCCCGTCCCACACGGACGAGAAGAGGAGCTGAACCATGCCGAACCTTCGGTTTCCAAAAATTACCTTGTGGCGGGTGCTGGTGACTCTCATCTTCGCCACCGGTTTGTATGCAACCTATGCCCGCTTTCTGCAGGGCTTCGCCGCCAGCACCAACCTCTCGGACGCCGTGCCGTGGGGACTCTGGGTAGGATTGGGGACGTTGTGCGGGGTGGGACTTTCGGCGGGCGGATTCGCGGTTGCGGCAGCGGCTTACATCCTGGGATTCGAACGCTACAGGCCAGTGGTCCGCGCCGCCGTGCTGATCTCCTTCCTGGGATACCTGACGGTGGTGGTCGGCATGCTCTACGAACTAGGCCTGCCCTGGCGCGTCTGGCACCCCATTTTTATGTGGAACCGGCATTCGGTGCTGTTCGAGGTAGCCTGGTGCGTCATGCTCTACACCACGGTGCTGACTTTGGAGTTCTCACCGGCGCTGTTGGAAAAGCTCCCCTGGAAGCGGGCGCGCGAGTGGTATCTGCGCTGGCACCATGCCATTCTGATTGAACTGGTGCTGATCGGGGTTGTGCTGTCATCGCTGCACCAATCCTTTTTGGGAGGCTTGTACCTCATTACAGAGGGCAAGTTGTATCCGCTGTGGTACAGCCCCTACATCCCCAGCCTGTTCTATCTCTCCGCCATTCCCGCGGGGCTGGCGGTGACCATCATGGCCCTCTACTTGAGTGCCCGCTCTCTGAATGCCCGCTTTGACATTTCCATTTTGGGCGAAATCAGCCGCCTCATGGCGCCGTTACTTGCGGTTTATGCCCTTTTCCGCGGCGTTGACCTGGTCACCCTTGGCGTCCTGCCTTACATGTTCCGCTGGCGCTCCGAGACTGGACTGTTCTGGCTGGAGATTGCGCTCTTCGTGCTTGTTCCGCTGGCGCTACTGAGTTCCGAGCAGGTGCGGAATAACCCGCAGTGGTTGTACTGGACATGCGCGCTGGTGGTGATGGGGTTTATAGCGAACCGGCTGAACGTATCCGTCACTGGATTGCAGGCGAGCGCCGGCGTGCACTACGTGCCCAAGTGGACGGAGATGGCTTCCACGATCGCCATCCTTGCTGCGGCCGTGCTGGCCTTCCGCTATGCGGTGCTTTACCTGAACATTTTTCCCCAGCCGAAGGAGCGCTGGATGATGAAGGCAGCCACCGATTGAAGCGCGGCGGCGGAGGCACTCACTCGACGGACGGCCAAGGTGGGAAATAAGAGAGGCATTTGCTTGACTGCAGACTTTTCGCCGCCTAGCCGTTAGACCTGAAGGTCACGCCGAATACTTGCTCGCGTTCTGAGCACGACCAGCAGGTTTCCAAACACAGCAAGGCTCCTCGGCAAACACGTCTCCGGTGAGTGCATAGGCCCGCGCCCGCGACCCGCCACAAACCTCACGAAACTCACAAACACGGCATTTGCCTTTCAGTTGTGAGCTATCGCGCAGGCTCAGGAACAAGGGCGAATGCCGGTAAAGTTCTGTTAGCGACTGCTTGCGTATGTTACCGGCGGAGACGGGCAGGAACCCACTCGGAAAGACTTCTCCGACGTGCGATATGAACACAAAGCCCTTTCCGTCGTTGATGCCGCGCGGAGCACGCCCGATGCCATCCGAGGTGCCGTGGGGGAGTGCCGCTATTGGGGAATTCCCCTTGGCATCTCGCTTTTCCTGGGTTCGGCGCTGAATCAGGAACCGACGGTAGTGCTGAGCCTCTGTGCTCTTGATGTCGAACGAAACCCGTCGTGATGTTTCGTACAGCCTTTCAAACACCCGCTCAAATTCTTCGGCTGAGATCAGATCAATTGCCGTGCCACGCCCAGTAGGAACCAGGAAGAACACACTCCACAGGACAATATCAAGACGCTCGAGCAGAGCGATGACGGAGTCGAGGTGCTCGAGGTTGTGTCGCGTAATCGTGGTGTTCATCTGCACAGGCACGCCGATCTCACGCGCCCAGCGCACCGCATCCAGTGTCCGTTTATACGAACCAGTCACTCGGCGGAAGGCGTCATGAACGTCCGCGCTGGGACCGTCCAGACTCAATGCCAGGCGGGCAAGGCCACACTGCTTCATCCTCCGGATGGCCTCTTGCGTAAGCAATGGTGTGGCGCTGGGGGTAAGAGAAATTCGTACTCCCTGGGCCGCCGCGTACTCGACAAGCTCGAAGATGTCGGGGCGTTTCAGGGGGTCACCACCGGTCAGGACAAACACCGGCGCTCCGAGTGTTCGCACTTCGTCGATCAGCCGCTTAGCTTCCTCTGTATCGAGTTCCAAGGCACTGCGCGAAGGCTGCGCGCACGCACGGCAGTGAACGCATGCCAGGTCACATGCCTGGGTAGTTTCCCAGATCACGATGAATGGCCGGTCGTTGAAGTCTATGCGCGTTTCCATGATCTTGGCCCCTTGCTGACGTCCAGCGTGCCAGACCTGTTACGCACAGGCTATGACTGATGTCACAACGCCAGCGGATATCGTTACCCCGCGGCGCACGGCTGGAACTCATCAGTCCAGTGTGACTTATGTCATTGGCTCCCGGCGCGCATAACCGCAATATCACGCAAAGAGGTGAAAACCATGCCGGCGAACGAAATCACCAAGGATACAAGCGTGGCCGAAGTCGTGGCGTGTTGCCCGCAGGCACGGCGCATCTTTGACGAGCACGGCCTCCGCGGCTGTGGAGGAGCGCACGGACCCGCTGAATCACTCAAGTTTTTTGCATCCGTCCACCAGGTTGACTTGGACAAGCTGGTGCGCGAACTCAACCGGGAGCTGAGCCGGCCGTCGGAAGCCTACGTTTACCGCGAGTGCTTGGCCGATTTTATCTATCGCCGATTCTTTAAGGCCGGAATTGCGATCATGCTCACCGTCGGCGCGCTCTGGGGCGCGCTGAATCTCGCGCAAATCGCAAGCGACAGGAGTTTCCTGCAGGTACGGCTGCTGCCTGCTATTCACGCGCATGCGCACGCCATGATCTTCGGTTGGGTTGGCCTGTTCGTGATGGGCTTTGCCTACCAGTCCTTTCCACGGTTCAAGAATACGTCCTTATGGCGGCCAGAGTTGGCAAACGCCAGCTTTTTCCTCATGCTTGCGGGCATCGTGGCCCGGATGACGGCGGAGATGCTCTCGCCCGCGCCCGTTGCCCTGGCACTCGGCGGTTTCGCTGCTATCGCGGAGGTGACCGCGATCAGCCTCTTCCTGGTGATCATTTGGCGAACGGCGCGGCAATCGCTTGAGACCCGCAATGCATACGAGAAGTTTCTAATCGCATCATTTGTGTGGTTCTTCGTGCAAGCAATCCTGAGCAATGTGTTTTTCTTCGCGAAGGCAGCGGCGAGCACGCCCCATGACCTGATTATGCGCATCGTCCTCATTGACGGGCCGCTGCGCGACATTCAGGTGCTGGGATTCGCCACCTTGATCATTGCCGGCGTCAGCCAGCGCTTCGTTCCACGGGTGTATGCACTTGCGCCGCACCGGCGCGATCGCCTGAACCTGATCTTCGTGCTCATCAATCTCACTCTGGTGCTGGACATTTTCAGCTACGTGGCCGTGCTCGCGACGCGCAATTGGTATTTCGCGATCGGCCTTGAACTGGCCTACCTCGGCATGCCGGTGTGGGCTGTGCTTCTGGCCCGCCAGTTGGGCGTGTTTGGCCCTCCCGGCAATCCCGACCGCAGCTTCAAATTCATCCGGGCCGCCTACGCCTGGCTGCTGGTGGCCTCATTCATGATGCCGCTGTTTCCGCTGTACGGCATGATCACTCACCAGGTCTTTGCCCATTCCTATATGGGCGCGCAACGGCACGCGATCACAGTAGGATTCATCAGCCTGATGATCGTGGGAGTCTCTTCCCGCATTGTGCCAATCCTGGCGGGGGTGGATGCCAAAAAGCTCAGCAGCCTGTGGGGGCCGTTTGTGCTGCTGAACGCCGGTTGCGCGGGACGCGTGGTGCTGCAAATTCTGACCGATTTCCGTCCCGCAATTTCCTACCCGCTGCTCGGGGTTACCGGCTTTGTTGAAGTTGTGGCCCTGGCATGGTGGAGCGTTGGACTCTGGCGAGTGATGAATATGGCGCGCACTCGCCGTCCCCAGGCGCTGACCGCGCCACTGGTCCTGCCACAATTGCCGTAGCACCTGATTTGTGTTGTTGTCGGGCTGGGGCCGGCATGTTGTTGTTTGTCCGGGAACCAGACCAAGGTTGAGCGCGTGGGCGGCGATTACAATAAACACCATGTGCTCAGCCCAGGTAGATCACGCACAGACTTTAAGACAGGTGCCAATCTTTTCCAGTCTGGAAGAGCAGGAACTGAAATTCCTCGCCCAACGGGCGGTGCCCCGTAACTACTCCGCCGGGCAGATCATCTTCAATGAAGGGGATCCGTGCAGCGGCTTGTACGTAATCGAGTCCGGCAACGTGCGCATCTTCAAGAGTTCGGAGAGCGGCCGTGAGCAAGTGCTGGCCATTGAGGGCGCAGGTGGATCCGTGGCGGAGCTGCCGGTATTCGATGGTGGTGAATATCCGGCTTCGGCGTCGGCGGCGAGCGATAGCACACTGCTGTTCGTCAGTAAGAGCGATTTTCAGGCGTTGTGCCTGGAACATCCGCGAGTCGCACTCAAAGTGCTGCGCGTCGTGGGTGGGCGTTTGCGCCGGCTGGTGGGGATCATCGAAGAGCTTTCCTTCACCACTGTGCACCAGCGGCTGAGTGCGTTTCTTTTGCGGCTGGCGGAACGCAGTGGACAACAGACCAACGGCGGAACTGAAATCGTGCTGCCGGCCAGCAATCAGGAACTGGCCGCGCAATTGGGAACAGTCCGGGAACTGGTGTCGCGCAACATGAGCCGCCTGCAGGCGCAGGGGATCATTCACATGGACGGCCGGCGCGTGACTATTCCGAATCTCGAAGCGCTGCGTGCCGAAAGCCAAGGTGTGGAGTGATGCCGCGGTCGCGCAGCAGGTCGGAACAGCTCTTTTAGGTCGCGAACGTAGCCGTTTGCAGTAGTGGACTGTGGGCTGGAAAGCGATATGAACCGGGCCGGCCATATCGGCAATTAAGCACGTTTGGCTGGGCTGGCAGTTGATTCCGGCGGTTGCCTCGCCAGAGGCGCAGGCGGATGCACATGCCTGCCTGCTCGACGCGCTGAAGGTCGAGCGTGTAGTGGCTATTGGCGGCTCGGCGGGGCCCCCTCGATCGCTCGAACGGTGTTCGGCTCTGATGTTGCTCTTCCTGATGAGAGCCCACAAAACAGCGGAATACCAACACTTCCTACCTGCCCTAATCGGCACGTTCCGTCTGCGGTCTTCGCACACAACTCGGACACTGCGACACTCAGCCGATTAGCGCGTCGGGTTCGCCACCCGCCTTGGTGTACCACTGCTCAAAGTTTGAGTGGGAGAGAGAACTGGTGAACCCAACGAGACGGCACCGGCCAGCCTCGGAATGCCCGTCATACGTCCAGACGGGGGTGACCTAAGCGGGCTGTAACCTTCTTCAGAGTCACACGTCTTATAACCCACGGCCTGGCTAATAACCAGTCACCCGCTTGACCGGAGGAGCGCCCAGTGAAAGCAACGGTTGTTTGCCGACGCGCAGCGCAGATGAAAGCGGCGGCGGCGCTCGCACCGCCTGGAGGAGCCCACAATGAAGCAATCACAAACCTACGTGTTGTTATTAGTGCTCATCTCTGCAACCGCGGTGTTCGGCCAGCAAGTAACGAGCGGCGGCAGCTCTCCCGCGGACATGGTTTACGCGCGCCCAGGCCAGCTCGTTGACCTGGGTGGATTTCGGCTGAATCTCTACTGCATGGGAAGTGGGTCGCCCACGGTTATTTTTGATTCTGGATGGGGGGACTGGGCACCGGCGTGGTCAACGGTACAGCCACAAATCGCAAAGTGGACACGCGCGTGCAGCTATGACCGCGCCGGGACCGGATTTAGCGATCCCGGTCCCATGCCACGTACGAGCGTGCGCATCGCGAAGGAACTGCGTACTGCGCTGCATCGTGCCGGCATCGCCGGGCCCTACATTCTTGTGGGGAGCGCCTTCGGCGGCGACAACGTGCGCACGTTTGCGGACCTGTACATGGATGAGGTTGCGGGGCTGGTCTTGGATGACGCTGATCCCGACGACCTTGAACCGAAGGCGATGCAAGAAGAGGCACATCGAGGACACGCTGGGATTCCCTCCGGCTTGCGCCACTGTCGAAACCTGATTGCCGAACACAAGCCGTTGCCCGCTCAAGCGGCAAGGCCTGGGCAGGCACCACAGACCTGCGCTCAGCAGTTTTTTTTCCGGGGTTTGCCGGAAGCGGCGTGGTCTCCTGAATTGAACGCCAAGGTGTTGGAAATCGCGCAAACCAAAGTTGCCATGTATGACGCTTATTCGTCGGAGATGGAACAAACAGCGGCCGACGAAACCTATCTGCAACAACACCGCCGATCGTTCGGCTCCCGGCCCATCCGCGTGCTCACCTCCCGGAACCACGGTGTCGGCCACCTGGCGAGGAAGCCTCCGGACACGCCGGCGCACCTCAAATACGAGCAGGAGACCACGCTGGCACAGTCGCGCTGGCTCGCACTGTCTTCGAACTCCAAACAGATCTTCGCCCGCAATAGCTCGGAATATATCCAGTTCGACGAGCCGGAGACCGTGATTAACGCTATCCGTGAAGTGTATGACCAGGCGCACTCGCCCACGACAAGGAGTTCGGCGACCCTACCGGGCGCAGGCTTCCGCGAGTGTTCCGAGTGCCCCGAGATGGTCATCATCCCGGCGGACCACTTCGTAATGGGCTCGTCTGACGCGGAGAAGGAATGGGCTGCGGCGCACGGCAGCCCGCAGGCCGTCTCAGACGAAGCGCCACAGCACGCGGTCACGCTGCCGGCGTTCGCGCTCGGCAGGTACGACGTGACCCGCGGTGAGTACGCAGCTTTCGTACGCGCGACCGGTCACCCGTCCGGCGACGGCTGCGGCCGCGGTCGCGCCATTTTCAAATGGGAGAAGGATCCGAAGGTGATTTGGACAGATCCGGGCTTCGCGCAGACCGACTGCGACCCAGTGGTATGCGTGAGTTGGAATGATGCGCAAGCCTACGTCGCATGGCTGAACACAAGATCTGGCCATGCGGGCGGCTACCATCTACCCAGCGAATCCGAATGGGAGTACGCCGCGCGCGCCGGCACCACGACGAAGTTTTGGTGGGGCGATGACGACGCTGCCGCTCCTGTGCACGCCTGGTTCAATGCCAACTCCGGTTGCAAAGGAGTGACCGGGCTCTATTGCGAAGGCGGCCAGACCCATCCGGCGGGGGCGAAGCCGGCAAACGCATTCGGCCTTTACGACATGGCAGGGAACGTTTGGCAGTGGACCGAGGACTGTTACGACAACAGCTACGCCGGCATTCCCGTCGACGGGCGCGCTAACGAGACGCCTTCGCGCGACCCCAAGGCAAAGGACAGCCAGGGCAATTGCCTCCGCGTAGATCGCGGCGGCTCGTGGATGTTCCCAGCGTGGCTATTGCGCTCGGCCACACGCGAAAGGAATCCCGCCGACTATCGCAATGCGATCATGGGATTCCGCGTAGCGAGGACGCTGCCTTGAAAAGAGCAGCTACCCATCAAAGTCCATGGCATTTTCATTTCGTGGAGGGCCTTTGACACAATCAAGCAATTGAGACGCTAGAGCGGATTTTGTTGCCAGCTGTTCCCAAAGTAAATGAGATGGCAAAAGCGGAAGGAACACTAATCCAATGATTCTGAAGAAGGTGGTTGGAGGCGCGGGCGAGAATCGAACTCAGGATTCTTAAGCAGCTCCGTGGCCACAGCTTCGATCTCCTTTGGCGACCCTACAATGTCTCTTCGACTGTTCCGGTCAGCAGTCCAGTTGCGATCGCATATCCGACCAGTTCTGCGCGCGATTTCAATCCGAGCTTTTCATAGATTCGCGCCCTGTAGGTCTCTATCGTCTTAGCGCTCAGCTGCAACTGGCAGGCAATTTCCGAACTAGTGAAGCCACGGGCAATCGCAGCCAATACTTGGAGCTCACGGTTGCTAAGACCGCCCCGTGCACGCGAGGGCTGGCCAGCAAAACGTCCGCTAACCAATATGTCCGCAACGGCATCACTCAGCTGAGGATCAATGAAATAGCGACCATTATTTGCGGTGCGAATGGCGGAAAACAGTTCTTCCTCACTGGCGCTGCGCAACACGTAGCCCAGCACACCAGCCGCCAACAAAGAACGTACGTAGGTGACGTTTTCGTTGGCGCTCATAACCACCACTTTGGCCTGTTTGTCCTTCAGCAGCTGGGAAACAGCTGGGATGTTGTGTGGTTCCGGTATCGGTAGGTCGAGAAGAACCACATCAGGACTGCTTTCTTGGACCTGTTGTAACGACGTCCGCAGATCAGATTCGGCGACCACTTCAATGTCTTCCCGACCAATTACCAGCTGACGCAATCCGCTGCGAGCCAGGCGAAAGTCCGAGGCGATGAGCAGTCGGATTTTATTCATTTGCAAGGGACTGGTGGCAAAAGCAGAGGTACATGGTGTTCGCCAGAACGACATGGCACTTCGGTTCGTTTCCCTTTGTGCGGTAATTCAGCCCTTATGCACGGCACACTCTCGCGTCTGTATGCGCAAGCGCCAGTTCTCATAGCCAGCCACCTTCGTAGATGGGCAGCGATTCGCATGCCTTTTTAATTTGCCACCTGCCTTGGTCCGTGAGGCTTAAAAATTCAAATCCATAGCGAAACAGGTTCTTATTACGAACCAGCGCCTCGAAAGAAACACGAACGGTGGGCGGGAGCTCGAACCGGGCGATAACCCGGTCCCCTACTTCCAGACTGTTTGCCAGCATGCTGGAGAACCCTGCTTCACTAATTTCCATGGTGAGGCCTGGAATGGGCGCCATGGGCCAGCCTGTGCGCTCCACTTCTATTCGCACCGAAAGCGCATATCTCTGGAATCGCCTTTGAATTGGGTATCGTGGTGATACAAAAATAGTTTCCGTTGGTCTCGCCGCAAAATCGCGACAGACAGGCGCGCACGCACAACCCTAATCTACGGACGCCCCGCTGCTCTGGGCATAGCTCTTGTTAATCCTTAACACAAGCTACGCAGTTTCCTTTTGCGCCGGCGCAAAACGTACAGCGGTCTGATTGGAGGGCCTGTGAACTCGCGGAGTAGCACCGTGACCGCGTATGAGGGCTGCAGACGGTGGAACGGTGTTGCGGGCTGGCGCTGCGACGGTTGGCCGAACGGCCAGGCGATGGAGCACATCGCTCGACCAAGAAATCCGGCAAGCATCCGGGCCATCCGGAATTGCCGGCAAATCTTCTGGCGTCGAGCGGATTCTGCCCCGAGATCAGGGCGTATCTGAACGGGGCGGCCATAGGCCGGCATCCATGAATCAAGTGGCTGAGATCAGCCTAAAGTTGATCTTGCGATGGAACTCGGATATTTTCGTGTTTTGCCGACGATCCACGCACTGGGATTCAACTCGTTCGCAAAAACCCGTGACCGCTTGGCCTTGGTGTCCTACAATTACTTCCCAAGAGTCCTCCTGAAGCGAGGCCATATGGCGACGCGCGAGACAGCCAGGCTTCCCGCAACAACTCCCGATGAACTGCGGCGCGTCATTGATACCACTCCTGCGTTTCTGCACAGTTCTGACCCTGACGGGAATCTCGGTTTTTTCAACCAACGCTGGCTTGAATACCTCGGCGTCAGTGAAGAGGCTCTGCAGGGCTGGGGCTGGACTGCCTTCATTCATCCTGAAGATTTAGAGGCAATGTTGACAAGGTGGCATGCTTGCCGCGCGAGCGGAGAAGTCTTCCAGTACGAAACGCGCGTGCGCCGCTCCGACGGACAATATCTCTGGTTTCTGCACCGCAACCTTCCCCAGTGGGATGACCAAGGGCACATCGTCATGTGGTATGGGTCCAGTATCGAGATTGACGATCGGAAACGGGCAGAGGAAGAGCTGAAGAAAGCATTTGAAGAAATTAAGACGCTCAAAGACCAGCTGCACAAGGAGAACTTGGTTCTCAAGGAAGAGATTGATCAGGCATCCATGTTCGAAGAGATTGTGGGAGCATCGGATGCAATCAAACGAGTTCTGGCTGTTCTGTCGAAGGTTGCGCCGACCGATTCCACTGTGCTGATCACGGGGGAAACGGGAACGGGAAAGGAACTTGCAGCCCGCGCACTCCACAAACACTCGCGCCGCGCACGGAACGCGTTTGTTGCAGTTAACTGTGCTGCCATTCCCCCTTCACTCATTGCTTCCGAACTTTTCGGTCATGAAAAAGGAGCCTTCACAGGCGCTACTCAACGGCGCTTAGGGCGGTTTGAAGTTGCCGATGGCGGCACAATTTTCCTGGATGAAGTGGGTGACCTCCCAGCTGAGACCCAGATCGCTTTGCTGCGGGTGTTGCAAGAGCGTGAATTAGAGCGTGTGGGTGGCACCCAGCCGGTGCGGATTGACGTACGGGTCGTTGCCGCCACCAACCGCGATCTGCAGGCGGCGGTGGAGGCGGGCTCATTCCGGCGCGACTTGTTCTACAGATTGAACGTGTTCCCAATTCGCATGCCGTCGCTGCGCGAGCGTGTCGAAGATATTCCCCTCCTCGTCGCATACCTTGCTCAGCGCTATGCCAGCAAAATGCGAAAGAAGATCAGCGGGATCGATAAGAAGACCTTGGAGCTGCTTCAGGCATACCATTGGCCTGGAAATGTACGGGAACTGCAAAATGTGGTGGAACGCGCCGTCATTCTGTGCGAGGGAGCAACGTTTGCTGTGGATGAGAACTGGCTTGTGTTGCCATCGCCCAGACCTGCCCCGAGTGGAGTTGCTTTCGCCTCTCTTGCCGATCGGGAAAAAGAAATGATCGAGAATGCACTGACCGAGAGCCGGGGACGGATTTCCGGACCGGTTGGTGCAGCAGCCCGGCTGGGCATACCACGCTCGACCCTTGAATCCCGAATTAAAAGTTTGAATATTAATAAATACCGCTTTCGCTCCGCTTAGCTGAGTTTCAATTCCTTCCTTCAACTAGCAGCGGCGCTGTCGAAAACTCGGCAATTTCCGAGATCTCGCCACCAGAAACTCTCGACATCCTCAATGCTGTCACTCGTTTGCGAGTGGCGTCCGAGTTGCACTTATACCGAACGTCGTGAGTGAGCGAGTTCGGGTTCGCAAATGTTGAGACTTGAACAGAGCCGGGAATCACACCTTCTCCGAGTGAGTGGGCGTATTGACGCGGAGAGCCTTGCGGAACTGAGGGAGCAAATGCAAATTCATTCGTCGCCCATTGCTCTCGAACTCGGTGAAGTGACGCTGGTGGATGCTGATGCCGTGCGCTTCCTGGCAGCGGCAGAAGCGGCCGGCACAGAACTTAGAAATTGTCCGTTGTTTGTTCGTGAATGGATTCGAAGAGAGGTTCTGACCTCGCAAGATGCGGGCGAAATGATCAGCCCTGGATCATGTGCTTAGCAGGAATGACGTGCCTGAATATCAATTTAAAGAAAAGGAGAAAACAAAATGTCAGCCAAGCAGTTTGGATATGCGCCGCTTGCAGCGGGACTTGAGGAAATTCGCAGTTCCTGGGGCTGGTTCCTAGCCCTTGGAATATTGTTCATCCTTCTAGGCGCGGTCTGCGTCATCGGCAACGTGACCGCCACCTTTGCCACGGTTTTGGTCGTCGGATGGATGCTGCTGTTCAGTGGCATCTTCGGTTTGGTGCACGCTTTTCGCACTCGCACCTGGCAGGGCTTTCTGCTGTCTCTGCTCACTGCCGTGTTCCGGGGAGTTACCGGATATCTGTTGATCCGGTATCCGCTCGCCGGGGCAGCTAGCCTCACTCTGGTACTCGCTTCCTTCCTCATTGTTAGCGGTATGTTTCGCGCCATTGGATCAGGAACGTTGAGGTTCCCGCGGTGGGGCTGGTCTGTGTTTTCGGGAATTATGGCGCTGGTGCTGGGGATCGTGTTGCTGGCGCAAATGCCAGTGTCGAGCGTCTGGTTCATCGGCTTTGCACTCGGCGTGGACCTGATCTGCGACGGGACCTCGCTCATTGGCTTTGCCACAGCGATCCACAGCCTGCCCGATGCGGCACTCGCAAGAGCTGCCTAACCCTAATACCAAATAACCTACTTGCTCTATAAGAGTTTTTGAAAAGGAGAATGTCATGGAAAAAATGTTAGCGGTAGTTTTTGACAATGAAACCAAAACGTATGAGGGATCGCGAGCGCTCAATCAACTCGACGCTGAGGGAAGCATAACCATCCATGCCGAGGCCATCATCAGCAAGAACAATGATGGAACGGTCACCGTGAAACAGAGCGAAGGCGATTTTCCTGTTCGCACGGTGAGCGGAACGGCGATCGGCAGCCTCATCGGTTTGCTGGGCGGCCCGGCTGGGCTCGCAGTCGGGGCGCTGGCAGGCACAATGGCGGGGAGTTTTGCTGACCTCTTCGCGGCCGGCGTTGACTCGGATTTCCTGGCGGAAGTTTCGAACGTACTCACCCCCGGCAGGTTCGCGATTGTTGCGAATGTGAGCGAAGAATGGGTGACTCCATTGGACACCAGAATGGAAGCGCTCAATGGCTTTGTCTTCCGCACGGCCAAAAAGAGCTTCGAAGAAGCCCAACGGGCCCGCGACGTCGCTGAACTGCGAGCCGAGCTTGACCAGTTGAAAGCCGAGCATGCCCGCGCAAAAGCGGATAGCAAGGCCAAACTGCAGGCCAAGATCGACCAGCTCAATACTCGGTTGCAGGCGAAGTTGCAGCAGGCCCGGCAACGGTCCGAGCAAATCAAGAATGAGACCGAAGCCAAGGTACAGGGGTTGCAGAAAAAAGCCGCTAAGGCTCAGGGCGATGCTAAAGCCACCATCAATGCGCGCGTGACTGAAATCAAGAAACAGTACGAGCAATGGGTGGAGCGAGCCAAGAGCATGGTGGCCTGAGACTGAAGGCTTGAAGTCGCTTTAAGCGCGACAGGGGGATCCTGGCTGATCGGCCAAGGATCTCCCGTTGCGATTGTCGTGCCAGAGGCACTGCTGGGATCCAGTGACGCAGCCGGAACAATTGCCCGTTATGCAACGACTATCGGCAGCTGAACCCCCAGTATAAGTTCCATAAAGTTGCTCGTGATGGTGAATCCTCGTGCCAGAAACAGCAAATACTCTAGCGAAGCAGGAAGGCAGCAGAGCGGAGGCCGCCCCTGCGAAGTTTTCGGTGGGGACGGTTTTCTTGTCGGTTCTGGCTGCCGTCGCACTCTATTTCTGCTATGTGATAGCCAAGCCTTTTCTGACACCCATCTTTCTAGCGCTGATGATCGCAATCGTCTTTCATCCAATACATCTACGGATTCTAAGCCGCATCCCGCGCAGGAATTTGGCAGGTCTGATCTCTACTATTCTGGTCCTTGTTACTGTCGTTGTCCCAACAGTGATACTGGGAATCCTGGTTGCCCGGGAGGCTCACTCGCTGTACCTCCTATTGAGCGAGAAAAGCGCAGAACAAGGCGGTTGGAATCCATATGCGATGCACTTCCTCGACAGTGTTTCGGGATGGGCGGGACACTACCTTGACCTCT
>Ga0075426_10001291_pt1 | contig 17769 bp, 8 predicted proteins | sample SoiMethybrSBSTD5_FD_75304 | JGI IMG/M metagenome (GOLD analysis project Ga0075426, IMG submission 75304) | Bulk soil microbial communities from a Populus tree surrounding site in Tennessee, USA - Soil MetaG P. TD hybrid SBSTD5 | ecosystem: Environmental > Terrestrial > Soil > Tree plantation... | reverse complement strand
GCGCGGGCGTCGAAGGAACCGTAACGGATCCCACAGGAGCGGTGGTCAAGGGCACCAAGGTTACCGTAACCAACCAGGAGACGAGCGCATCCCAGGAAGCCATTTCGAACGATGAAGGGTTTTACAGCGTAACGCACCTGCCGCCCGGCCTGTACACCGTGAAGGTTTCGTCGAGTGGATTCAAGGAAAAAGTCATCAAGGACGTGAAAATCGGCGCGGAAGAAGTCAGCGGCATAAACGTGACGCTGGAACCGGGAGCTGTAACGGAACAGGTCACAGTAACGGGTGATTCGCTCCCCACGCTGGATACCGAGGATGCCTCGCTCACCGGAACCATTACCAAGCAGCAGATTGAAGACCTGCCGCAATTCCGTGGCGATCCCTTCGAGCTTTTGCGCTTGACGCCGGGCGTCTTTGGCACCGGGGCACGCGATTCAGGCGGAGGTTCCTCGAACTTGCCTGGCTACAGCGGCCCTGGCGGCTCAGGCCGCGGCGTGTTTCAGGTGGAGAACGCGGTCCAAGTTAGCGCGAATGGTTCGCGAGTCGAAGCCAATGGATATCAACTCGACGGCGTAAGCACCAACAGCCAGGGCTGGGGCGGCGCGTCAGTCATTACCCCAAATACTGAATCTGTCAAAGAGGTCAAGATCGAGGTCAGCCCCTATTCCGCAGAGAACGCCAATGGCGCTGGCGCCATCGTGGAAGTTGTTACGCAGAACGGTACCAATAACTTTCACGGAAGCGCCGTCCTCCGTACCCAAAGCCCGGGCTTGAATGCATTCCAGCGCTGGGGAGGACCTAACGGCGCATCCCCTAACCGCGACAATCTGTTGCTTCACAGCTATCTCGGCAGCCTCGGGGGCCCGATCTGGAAAAACAAACTGTTTGCCTTTTTCTCCTTCGAGCATTTGAAGCTCGCCGGAAACTCCTATCGTGCATCAAGCTGGGAAGAAACCTCGCAGTGGATTAGCAACCTCCCCTCCAGCAGCCTGGCCGCCAAGATTTTTTCCGTGCCAGGATCCGGCTTCAAAAACGTAAAGCCCTTGGTGTCAACTTGCGCGAATCTCGGACTGGTCAATGACGGCATAAGCTGCAAGGAGGTTGCAGGAGGCATTGACCTCGGCTCTAACACGGGTAGTGCGGGTACTTTCGTCCCGGACGCCACGACGGGCGCTGGCTACTCTACAGGCGGCGGCTTGGACGGGAACCCGGACGTCGCGTTCATTGAATACGACGGGCTAAACGACAACATCAGCACAACGCAGTTCAACGGCAGAGTCGACTACAACATAACCTCGAAAGATTCCGTTGCGTTCAGCTTGTTCACGGTGCCGCTGACGAAAACCTTCCTGCCTGGCGGCTGGGTGGATGGACGCCAGTACAACACCTTCCACACAGACGGCAAGAACGAAACGGCAGCATTGCTTTGGACACGCACGATCAATCAGAACACTATCAACGAAGCGCGAATGAACGTGACGCGCTGGTATTTCGATGAGATTAAAGCAAACCCACAGGCGCCATTTGGCGTTCCGGTCGTTAACATCGTCCTGCCGCCAAGCAGTTGCTGCAACAAAATTGGGGCGGGGTTTCCGTTTGGCCCTGGCGTCTTCTTCCAAACTCGATATGTGGCTCGTGACACGCTCACCAAGGTGCATGGCACCCACGTCCTGAAGTTTGGTGGCGAGTTCGGAAGAGAGCAGAATACCAATGTCTCTACCGGAAACGCGCGCCCGACTTATGACTTTAATAATCTCTGGAGTTTTGCCAATGACGCTCCGAACGACGAAGGCGGAATAGGCGTTTTCCCCTGGAGCGGCGGTACCACTTACAATCCTAAAACCGGCGTCCCCACCGATTTCCGCAAATATTTTCGCATGAGCACCTACGGCTTCTTTGGTCAGGATACTTGGAAATTCAGGCCCAACCTAACCATCACCATGGGGTTGCGCTACGACTACTTCACCCCGCTTCGTGAGAAGTTCGGGAATATCAGCAATCTCGTTCTCGGTCAGGGTGCAGCCGCGTTGACGGGAGCGAAAGTCAGAACGGGCGGAGATTTCACTAGCCCAGACCGCAACAATTTTGGCCCGCAGCTTGGCTTCGCATGGAGCCCGCGATCGATCTTGAAACACGAATGGAACAACCGCTTTGTCCTCAGGGGCGGCGTTGGAGTCGCCTATAACCGGCTGGCGGGCGCGCAACTCTGGAACTCGGCCGCCAACCCTCCGTCGTTTGTCAACGCAGGCGTAGCCGGAACTTGCAGCTTTACCGATCCGAACTGCGCTGATAGAGCGCAAATCGTGTACGGATTCAGCTCAGGGGGGATTAACTCCTTCTCGGGTTTCCCGGTCAACCCCTCTGTTATCCTGACGTTTGATCCGAACACGGGCCTTCCTGCGCCCACCAGCCAGTTCTTCACTCCACCCAACGTTGCCGGTGCGGTTCAGAACCTAGCAACGCCCTACACCTGGCATTATTCGATGGAGGGCGAATATGACCTCGGGCATAACTGGTTGGCAGCCGTAAGCTACCAGGGAAGCCAGAGCCGCAAGTACATGCGAGCTGTCGACTACAACATGCTCTATCAGAGACCGACAGGTTTGGACACGTTTACGAATGCACCTGTAAACCTTCTCCAGAATGTCAGCATCTTTCAAACCGATGTGAATTCTCACTACAATGCGTTGCTCGCCCGGATGACTCATCGCCTGAGCCATGGCCTCCTCTTCTCAGGCAGCTACCGCTTCAGCAAGAGCGTGGACGACTGCTCCGGTGACGGACAGTGCGGCTTTAACAATTACAGCGCGACAAAACAATTCTTCCCCTGGGACCAGCATTTGGACACCGGTCCTTCGGATTTCGACGTGACCCACTCGTTTACCGCAAATGTGCTTTATGAACTGCCCTTTTTCAGAGGAAGGCATGACTGGCTCTATACCGCCGCTGGAGGATGGAAGCTGGACGCCATTCTAACCCTCAGCTCGGGCTTCCCTTGGACTCCTGTCTTCGACGGCACCTGCCAGTCGTTGGGAGCAGGCCTTGACGGCCTCTGCACCCTCCGCCCAGCATCCTACACGGGCGGCGCTGGCAGCGATCACAGCACCAGCGCTTTCCAAAAGACAAATGGCAACTTCCCAGGCGGCGGGTTGAACTTCTTCACCGCCCCAGCCGCAGGCTTGCCAACGGTTCCACTTGTGGGACGAAACTCTTTCCGCGGACCGCGCTATACGGGAATTGACATGTCCTTCGGCAAGCGGTTTACACTGCCAAGGATGAAGGTTTTTGGCGAAAACGCTGGATTTGAACTCAAGGCTAACGCTTTCAATATCTTCAACAAACTCAACCTGACGCCATTCGGTTACAACTCCGACAGCACAAGAGTAAATAACGGTGCTATCAGCAATCCGAAGTTTGGTCAGGCAACGGCGGCTCTCGGTGGACGCGTCTTTGAATTCATCGGGCGCTTCAGCTTCTAGACGTTTCAAGACTTAACGGGACGGAAAGGGAGGCGGCACGCCGCCTCCCTTTCTCGTTTGCGGATTGATAGCTCGCGTAGGCGCTCCCTCTTGCTTCGCAGAATGGCACAGACAGAGCCCATCTGCGGGTATCATGGAAATGTAGCTCCCTAAACGCCGCGAATGGCTAGATACGACATGCCGCGATTCACGACACTTCGTATGGTCGCTCTTTCGGTTTGTTTGCTTTGGGCTCTATCCGTGCAAGCGCGTCCCCTTCCCGGCTTCACCCTCATCCGCTTCGGCAACATCCTGCCGGCTACCCAACAGGCTGATTTAACGACCCAGGAAGCCAACCTGCGTGAACTCCTTCACAGGGCGCCCAACGACGACATCGCTCTAGCGCGACTCGGTACGGTTCTCGCCATGCAGAACAAGTTTGAGGAGTCCGCGCAGTGCTTTGAAAAAGCCCTGAAAGTGAACCCCGGTGACGTCGAGTCGCGTCGCAGCCTGGCGACCGACTATTGGCAGCTTGGGCAATCGGAAAAGGCGCGAACCCATCTGGAAATGGTTCTCAAAGCCAAGCCCGGAGATTCTCTGGCCACGCTGCTTCTCGGCATGGTCTCCGAAGACTTGGGCGATCACCAGCGCGCCGCAAAACTACTGGGAGACGTCCTGCCCCTGGTCCGGCAACGGCCGGAAACGATTTCTGCGCTCGCCCGCGCGAACTATCACATCGGCCAAATCGAGAAAGCCCGCGAGGCGCTCCAAATGGTTGCGGGAAACGAAGCTGTCTTTCAAGCTGGCCGCCTGGCCGCCGAATTTAAAGACTACGACACTGCCGAAAAGATGTTCCTCTCCATTCAAAGCACTTACCCCGACGCGGGCACGCTCAATTACAACCTGGCGCTCGCCCAATTCAGCGCCAAGCGCTACGAACCCTGCGAGAAAACCCTGCTCATCTCCATCAGCTACGGCCACGGAACGCCCGAGGCTTACGCGCTGCTCGGATGGGCGTACGCCAAGCAGCAGCGGGCCGACGAGATGCTCAAAGCTTTTGAGAAAGCCATCAACATGGCGCCCTCGAATGAATCCTATTTCATCGATCTGGCAGAGGCGCTGATGGAAAACCAGAAGGATGCAACCGCGCTGGAGGTTGCCAAAGAAGCGGTGAAGCGCTTCCCTTCCTCCTCCCAGGTCTACCGCCTGAAGGGCTCCGTGGAACTAAAATCGTATCTGCTGACCGATGCCCTGAAATCGTATACGAAGGCTACGGAACTGGATCCCAATAATGCGAGGGCCGCTTTGGGGTTGGCCTTGACGCTATGGAATATGGATCGCAACGATGATGCCGCGAAGTCTTTTGAGGAAGGCGTCCACAAGTTTCCCCAGGATGCTTTCTTCGTGATGAAATATGCCCTGTTCCTGCTAAATGCTCCCGGGGAACGCGATGCCGCTGCCAATGCCCGCATCAAGGACCTTTTAAAGAAGTCCGAAGAACTGGACGCGTCCAACTCCGAGACTCACTATCAGCTCGGTAATCTCGCCATTCAGGAGAACAAATACGACGACGCTCTAAGCGAGCTGCAAATCGCGGCAAAACTCGACCCGGACGTAGCCAAGGTGCATCTGCTTCTCGCGCGAGTTTATAGGCGCACCGGACACGAAGAGGAAGCCGTAAAGGAAACGCAGCTCCACCGCAAGTTGAAGGAAAAGGAAGACCAGAATGTGGATGCAACGGCCGCGATTGGGACTCGCCACCCATGAGGATTTCTTTGCGCAGGCCTTCTATTAGCTGCCGGCCCTTGTTCTTCTTCCTGCTTCCGTTGGCAAGCCTCTTCTTTGCAATCGGCTACTGCCTTCTCCCTGCTTTGGCCGCTGTAAGTTCAGAGGAATTCTTCACCGACGTCACCGACGCTGCGGGAATCACCTGGAAACAATTTAGCGGCGAGTCGCCTGACCGCTTCATGATCGAGGCGGCAAGTGGCGGTGTAGCTTTCGTTGATTACGACGGAGACGGATTACTGGACATTTTTCTCGTGAACGGCGGCGAAACACCAAAAGGGAAAAGCCCCGCGCCCGTTAGAAACGCGCTCTATCGCAACCTGGAGAATGGAAAATTCGAAGACGTTGCCGCAAAAGCTGGTGTGGCCACCTTGCCGTTCTACGGAATGGGCGTTGCCGCGGGCGACTATGACAATGACGGTCACCAGGACTTGTACATTACTGGCACGCCGCGCGCCGCCCTGTTCCACAACAATGGCGACGGAACCTTCACCGATGTCACCGAGAAAGCGGGTGTCAAGAACGAAGGGCGCTGGTCCGCCTGTGCCGTCTGGTTTGACTATGACCGCGACGGCTATCTGGACCTTCTGGTCTGCAACTACACGCAAATCAACTTCGACAATCCCAAAGTTTGCGAGTTCAACGGCGTGCGCACCTATTGCGACCAAAAAGTTTATGCCGGTATACCTCTCACGCTTTACCACAACAATGGGAACGGCACATTTACCGATGTCAGCCATTCTTCCGGCGTCGACAAATTTGTGGGGCGCGCTCTCGGCGCTGTGGCCATCGATGTGGATGATGACGGCTGGCCGGATTTATTTGTCGCTCGCGATGCTTCCCCAAATCTCCTGCTGATGAATCAGCACAATGGAACTTTTGTTGATCGCGGCGACGAGGCGGAGATTTCCTTCGATGAAAATGGAGTCGCCAAGGCCGGAATGGGCATCGACGCTGCCGACATCCTCGGCGATGGTCATCCTGCCTTTGTTGTCACGAACTTTAACGACGAGTTCCACTCTTTGTTCATCAGCCGGGGCAAACCGCCCTTTGAAGACTGGACCACGCGCTCGCATCTCGCGTTGCTCACCAAATCTTTTGTCGGCTGGGGAACACATTTCCTCGACTACGATAACGACGGCAACATGGACCTGGCGATCATCAACGGCCATTTGAACCAGGTCATCGAAATGTCCCGCGGCGACGTGAAATACAAGCAGCCATTATTGCTCCTGCGCAACAACGGCCAGGGCGTTTTTGAAGACATGCGTGAAAACGCAGGAGAAGCTTTTCGCCGTACCTATACCGGCCGCGGTTTGGCCATCGGCGATTACGATAACGATGGCGCTACCGACATGATCTTCACCTGCCTCAATGCGCGGCCGGTTTTGCTGCACAATAATGCCGGTGCGCGCTATTCCTGGATCGGCTTCCAGTTAGTCGGAACAAAGAGCAACCGCGACGCTATCGGCGCCAAACTCACGCTGCAAGCCGGCAACCGCAAACTCGTGCGCTGGATCACCGGCGGCTCCAGCTACTTGTCCTCACACGACCGCCGTGTCCTCTTCGGCCTCGGCAAGGCCGCGCCCGAACCTCTCGAACTCCAAATCCGCTGGCCCAGCGGCCAGACCCAGGTGGTGCCCAACGCCAAGCCTGGCACCTACCACCTTGTCCGCGAACCTGGAAGCTAGCCCCCTCCCGCCCTTCAAAATGTCCTTGACAGCCCGCCTTTCCCATAATATACTCGATATATAATATAATAATATAATAATAGATAGCGCACGGAGGAATACGCGAAATTCTGGCGCGGCTGTAACTCCTTTAGAATGCGCAGTTACGAAAAAACTGGGGTGAGGGGCCAACCTGGGGTAGTCAAGCTAAGCTGATCCAGAATCAAGTTTTGAGGTTAGCCGGGTTGGAAACCGGCGAGTTGCATGGCGGTTTGCGCTTCGGGATTCTTCATGAACGTGTTCCAGATGAGCTGCGTGCGCTGGTTTTCCGCCATCAGCATCGAGATGCCCAGGTCGATGCCGAGCACGTCGGTGTCGTACCAGCCCGTCAGCGGATTGAACGCATCCACGTAGCCGTACCGCTGCCACGCCGACGGGTAGTGCCCGCGAATCCATCGCAGCACATGGATCGTGTCCGAAAAATCGAACGGCAGCGAGCCCGCCGTTGCGCACGGCACGATGCTTCCGTCCACCGGACCGATGACGCCGCCTTGCGCTGACGGGCCGCCCCACGCCACGTAGCCGTTCTTCGAGTCCGACGACGTGATGCCCCAAAGGTCGGCGCTGTAATCGGAGAATTGGCTCGCGAGCGAAATGCAGAACAGCCGATGCGCTTGCGTGGCCGTGACCGAGTCCTGGAAATAGTCCGCGAAAGCATCTTTCTTGTTGCGGAAGTCGAACCACACATGCGAATACTGATGCACGAAGAGAGGATCCGAACCAGAAATATACGAGAGCCCTTGATAAGTAATCGTTGGCCGAGTCCAGGCACTCCAACTTGACACGGGAATCGCGAACGAAGGGTTGGGGGCGGCCATCGCGAGCAGATACAGCATCATCAATTCGCTGTAGTGGTCCCAGCGAGCGGCAAGAAAACCGCTCTCTGGGGTCCAACCCATGCATAAAGTTGGCTGCGTCCCTCCGCTGTTGTCGCCGAGCATCCAGGCAAAATTCACGTTGCTGTAAATTTGCGAGGCAAGATTTTGAATCGTCGCATCGGCAAAATATTGCCGGCAGACCAGCACGCCGCACAGAAGAATCGCCGTATCAATGGAAGAAACTTCCGAGCTGAACGCGCGAGTGCCAGTGGTCATGTCCACGAAGTGATAGAAGAAGCCGTTCATCCCTGCGGGCTGCAGGGTGTTGGCAAGAAAACTCAACGTGTTCTGTACTCGAGTGACGATGGTGGCGTGGGGCTGGTAGCCGCGCTGATCGCCAATGCACAGCGCTGCAAGTCCAAAGCCGGTAGCGGCGATGCTGGAAACGGTGTGTGTATCATTGATGCCGGTCGCGAGCGCGCGATCCTTCACCTGGCCTGTGTTTGGATCCGCTTGCTCCCAGAAGAAAAGGAAGGCGGCTTTCTCGATTTCTTCCAGGAGTTGATCGTCTGTGCCGGAATAGCCATCGCCGGGAGGAGGCGGTGGCGGAGGCGAGTAGCTTCCGCTGCAGCCATGAATTGAAAACGCGAGGCCCCCAAGCAAAGAAGTGGCGGTTGCATGCGAAACAATTGAGAGAAATTCTCGCCGTGTGCGCTGTGGCTCTTCCTGCTTCGCGCCAGAAACAAGTCCGTTAGGGAAACCGCCAGGCTGAACTTCTTGTTTGGAGTGGAAGCCCATTTTCGCCTGCAATTCGAAGAACAGCGCTTGCAACGTTTACCGCGATTAGAGTTCGGCTCTAAGTTGCGGGCCGTGAAGGCGCTTGCGGATTCTCTGGATGGAAGGCGGCGCGGGCCATTCCGCGTTTTACGTCTTCGTCCTTCATGAATTGTTCCCACACAAAACCGGTGCGGTGATTCTCCGCCATCAGCATGGTGATTCCCAGATCGAGGCCGAGCACGTCAGCGTCGTACCAATTTGTGAGCGGATTGAACGCATCGCGGTAGCTGTACTTCGTCCATGCCTTCTCGCGATAAGGCCCGCGGATATGGCGCAACACGCGGATGCAATCCTCGAACAGAAATGGAAGCGAGCCCCCGGTCGCACATGGAACGATGCTGCCATCCACGAGACCAAGCGGACCCCCTTCGACCGACGGGCCGCCCCACGCGGTGTAGCCATTGACGTAATCGGATGCGCTGATGCCCCAGAGATCTTCGCTGTAATCGGGAAAGCGATCGCGAAGGGAAAGGCAGAAGAGTTTGTGGGCTTTAGTGGCTTTCACGGAATTTTCAAAATAATTTGCGTAAGCGTCGCGTTTGTTGCGGAAGTCAAACCAAGCGTGCGAATACTGATGGGTGAAAATGGGATCGTTTCCTGAAATGTATTCGATTCCCTGATATTTGATTTTTGGGCGTGTCCAGGCATCCCACGAACTGGCATCCAAAGGGTGAGTGGGCGAACCGATGGCCAGCAGATAAATCATCATCAATTCGCAAAAATGCTCCCAGCGCGCATCCAGAAAACCTGATTCCGGATGCCAGCCCATGGAAAGGGTCTTGCCTCCATTGAGCATCCAGGGCCAGTCGATACGCTGGTAGATTTTTGTCGCGAGATCCTTGATTTCCTGATCGGAGAAATATTGCCGAACGGTGAGAACTCCGCAGAGGAGAATCGAGGAATCGATGGAGGAAAGTTCGCACTTTTCCCAGCGAGCGCCAGTTTCCATGTGGATGAAATGGAAGAAAAACCCGTGCTCGTTGTGCAAGTCGTTGGCGATAAATCTCAGCGTGTTTCGAACGCGATCGGCGATTTCCGGAGACTTCCGGTAGCCGCGGTGGTCACCGATACAAAGGCTGGTTAGGCCAAAGCCCGTGGCGGCGATGCTCGACATCATGCGCGAGTCATTGCCGTTGGCGAGCGCGCGATCCTTCACCTGGCCGGTTTTGGTGCTGGCTTCGTTCCAAAAGAATTCAAAACTGGCGCGCTGGATTTCATCAAGAAGCTGCTCATCGGTGCCTTCAAATGGCGTGCCATTGGGCTCCACGAAAGAAGGCGCGCGGCGCCTTTGGCAACTGGCGAGGGCCGCCAACGGGGAGGCCAGGAGGCCTATCCCGCAAAGGCGCATCACTTCCCTTCTATTCAGAAGAGCTTTGATCGTCACGAACATCCAGCCTACTTCGTGATTTCCAGCGTAGCTTGAACACCCTGGCTCGAGTTAGGCGCGATCCACACCGTGACCTTTGCAGGCTCGGCGGCGAACTTTTGCTGATCATTCCAGATCGCGAATGCGCTCGGGCCTAGCAGAAACGTTACTTTTTTCGTTTCGCCGGGAGCCAGGGCAATTCGTTGAAACTTGCTCAGGGCACGAACTGGTTGAGCAACGCTGGTTCCCTGAAAGCGGAGATAGCATTGGACTGTTTCCACGCCGGGGCGCGTCCCGGTATTCGTAATGTCCGCGCTGGCGCTCAAAGAGGCGCTTTGCCTGGGCTCACGCGCTTGCAAGTCTTCATTCAAGCTGGCCGCACTGATTTTTGTCTTATCAACGTGGAGATTTCCATAGCTGAAATTCGTGTACGACAGCCCGAAACCAAACGGAAATTGCGGACTGTTCTGTTCGTCGATATAGCGCGAAACATATTTTTCCTGGCCAGTGCGGGGCGGGCGAGTCAGGTCAATCTTCCCTGCGGGGCGCCCAGTATCCAATGCGTTGTAATAAAGCGGTTCCTGACCAACGCTGCGAGGCCAGCTTATGGTAAGCCTTCCGCTGGGATTGGCGTCGCCAAAGAGAGTCCGCACGAGCGCAGGCCCTGCCTGAATACCAGGAAACCAGGCGGCCATGACTGCAGGCACATGCTGGTACGCCCAAGGCAAAGTAAGGGGGCGGCCACTGAAAATGAGAAGCACGACGGGCTTTCCGGTGCCAACAATCTTCTCGAGAAGTTCTTCCTGGCGGCCTGGCAAACCTAAAAATGCGCGGGAGGCAGCTTCGCCAGTCATTTCCGGCGCATTCTCGCCTAGAGCCAAAATCACAACGTCGGATTGCTCGACGGCTTTGACGGCCTCTGCCAATTGATCGTCCGTGCCAACGAGGAATTCGGCTCCTTTAGCATAGTGAACATTTTGAGCGCCAATTCTTTCGTTAAGAGCTGCACGCAACGTGATTACGTCCTGCGGGCGTCCCTGCCCGGCCCAGGAACCAAGCATGTTGCCCCTGTCGTTTGCGAGGGGGCCAACCAGCGCGATCGTCTTGACGCTGGCCGACAGCGGAAGAAGCGGGGCGGTACCTACCGTTGCATTCTTCAGAAGGACAAACGATTCTTCCGCGGCGGTGCGAGCCAGCATCACACTCTCTTTTTGGAGCATGGCGCCGGCTTCTTTGGATTCGTCTGAATAGGGATGCTCAAACAAACCGAGCGCAAATTTGACGCGCAGGATGCGGCGAACGGCTTCGTCCACCGCTGCTTCGGGCACTTCGCCGGAACGCACCAGCTGAGCCATGTGGTCGTGGTAGAGGCTGCTCACCATGTCCATGTCAACGCCTGCCAAGAAAGCTTTTCGGGCAGCCGTCACTCCGTCGTTAGCGATCCCGTGATTCATGAGTTCCGCAAGCGAGGTGTAGTCGCTGTCCACAATTCCCTGAAATCCCCATTCCTTTCGCAGGATTTGCGTCACGGTGAAGGGATTGGCGGAGGCGGGCACGCCATTCAGGGAATTAAACGCGCTCATGATGGTCGCGGCCCCTTCCTCGACGGCGGCATGAAAAGGAGGCAAATAGTATTCACGAAGGGTGTGTTCGGAGATTTCAACGGAATTGTAATCGCGGCCACCTTCTGCAGCGCCATAACCGACGAAGTGTTTTGCGCAAGCGGCAATGCTGTCAGGCGCGTCGAGCCGCGTTCCCTGATAGCCGCGCACGTAGGCGCGGGCGATCATCGAGCCAAGATAAGGATCCTCGCCGGAACCCTCCGTCATTCGGCCCCAGCGCGCGTCCCTTGCGATGTCCACCATGGGAGAGAAAGTCCAGCGGATACCGCTGGCCGAAGCTTCCTGCGCGGCAACGCGAGCCGTCTGTTGGATTAAATCGGGATTCCAGCTCGAAGACAAGCCTAATGGAACTGGAAACTCGGTCCTGAAACCGTGAATCACATCCAAACCAAAGAGCAGCGGAATATGCAATCGTGATTGCTCGACGGCGACGTGTTGAAAAGCATTGACCTGGCGGGCGGTAGTGATATTGAAGAGCGCGCCGACCTCGCCCTTGCGAATCATGTCGTCATAGTCGGTGCGGCCGGTGCCTGGACCGGTGGGTTGACCTGCAGAATATTGAACCAGTTGGCCGACTTTTTCCTCAAGCGTCATTTTGTGGAGAAGCTCATCGATCTTTTTCTCGACGTTGGGCTCGGAGAGAGCAGGGACGGACGAATCGGAGTGAGGAGCCTTCTCCGATGAGGGAGCAGGCGAGGGCGTGAGAGGGCAAAGCAGGAGGACAAGGGCTGCTACGGCTGAGCGGTGCAGCAGAGATGTCACGTTTCAAACGCTCCTTGTATTGAAAGGGGACTCGGAACCTCGTCAAGCGCTTAAGCCGGTCAACGCGCGCCTGCGCCAGGGCCGTTATCCTACATTGGAGACATTCAAAAATCGACGATTCACATCCTTCGTTGCGGAGCGGAAGGCTCTAATTGCGCACCAAGCCATCCGATTCGCTGCAAGGCAATAGCATACTAAACCGATTTAGTAGCCGTTACAAGAGATGAAGCTCGACCCAGGGACTTGCCGCAAGGAATCTGCGATATAGCTTGTGGATACCCAACCAATGTGGGAGACTACAGCGCATTAAATCGTTATGCCCCGCCCCAAATCAGGGACAACTTTGCGCGCTCGAAAAGCTTCGAGGCAAAGTGTGAGCCTCAAGTCTCTTGCAGAGCATGTGGGACTTTCCCAGGCGGCAGTGTCACTGGTCATCAACCATTCCCCCGGCGCGAAATCCATTCCGCATCGCACGCAGGAGCTGATCCGTAAAGCAGCGCGGGAGCTGAACTACCGGCCTAACCACATCGCGCGCTCCCTCCGGCAACAAAGAAGCTACACGATTGGAGTGGTGGTGCCAGAAATCAGCGAAGGGTATGCAGCGCTGGTCATGTCCGGGATTGAAGACCATCTGCTGCAAGAAGGCTATTTTTATTTTGTGGTGAGCCACCGGCATCGCGACGAACTCATCGAAGAGTATCCGATGATGTTGCAGCAGCGAGCGGTGGAAGGGTTGATTGCCGTAGACACAGCAATCACGAGCGCAGCGCAGGTGCCGGTGGTCGCAGTGTCCGGTCACCGTGAACTTCCCGGAGTCACCAACATTGTGCTGGATCACGCGCGCGCGGCTACGTTGGCAATGGAGCATTTGACAAAACTCGGGCATCGCAAGATCGCCTTTATCAAGGGGCAGGCGTTCAGCTCGGACACGGCCATACGCTGGGAATCGGTGCGCAGTGCGGCGCAGGCGCTGGGAGTGGCGATTAACGAGCGCCTGGTGGGCCAACTCGAAGGGGAGTCTTCGTCGCCGGAACTCGGATATGTGGTGACAAAGAAGTTGCTTGCTTCAGCTGAGCCTTTCACGGCCCTTTTTGCGTTCAACGACATTTCCGCTATCGGCGCGATTCAAGCATTACGCGAAGGCGGCCGGAGCATTCCGCAGGATGTTTCGGTGGTAGGGTTTGATGACATTCAGAGCGCCGCGTTTCAAAATCCGGCACTGACGACCGTGAGGCAGCCCTTGCGCGAGATGGGAATGCTGGCGGCGGAAACGCTGTTGCGGCGGATCGCTGCCCCGCCCGATGCGGTGTATCCGAAAGAAATCGTAGTACAACCCGAGTTGGTTTGCCGCGCGAGCACAGCAGCAGCGCCGAAGCAGTCCTAGCCATTTGTGACGCTGCTCCAACAGATCTCTTCTGCATACACATTCTTTTGGTTTCTCTATGCCATCAGTGGGCACTAGATGGGCAGCCGAAGCCTGGCCTCACATCCACGGGCGTCAGAGCGGTTTCTCAGAGTCAGTTCGCCGCCATGGGCTTCCGCGATCTGCCGGCTAAGAACAAGACCAATGCCGGAACCGCCCGGCTTGGTGGTGAAAAAGGGCACAAAAAGATTCGCGGTATTGGGAAGCCCAGGACCGTCGTCGACAACCCACAGCTCCACTTGCCCGCGTTTACGCGTCCAGCCGACCTGCACGCCTCCCTTGGTTTCCAGCGCCGCATCCGCTGCGTTGCGAATTAGATTGATTAACAGCTGCTCCAACTGATCGGGATCGGCGGAGATGACCGCGTCCGGCCCTTTCCCCATGCTTACCTTAACGCGCGTTTCGAGCTTTACAGCCCTGCCAACCCACTCTGAAACTTTCACAGGAAGCAGTTTGGGTTGTGGCAATCGCGCGAGCTGAGCGTAAGCCGTCATGAAGCGTCCAAGCGCTTCTGTGCGAGAACGGATGATGCCCAATCCCTGCTTCAAGTCATCCAGTATTGTGGCCAGTGAATCACCGCGAACCGCGGGGGATTTCGCGGCAGCGACGAGGTTGCTCTCGAGACTCTGGGCCACGGATTGAATGGGAGCGAGCGAATTGTTCAATTCGTGGCCCAGAACGCGGATGATCTTTTGCCACGCTTTGCGTTCTTCATCGCGGAGTGTCCTGCTCAGGTCGCTCAGGACGATCAGGTGATGCGGCAGGCCCCCCTGCCGGAACGAGCCGCGGCGCAGTCCCCAGCGCCCCGAGCCACCGGGGAAAGCCAGTTCCATCATGCGGCTGGGCTCACCTTCCAGGCACGCGCCAAGTCCGAGTTCTTCCGCTGTGAATCCGAGGAGGCGCTCCACAGGGTGGCCCAGGAGGTGCGCGCCTGCGCGATTGACGAGCCGCAGCTTTTTATCTTGATCAAACGTAAAAATCGCGAGATCGATTTCTTCCAAGACCGTTCGCAGGAGGGCGGATGCTTCCAGGGCGTCCAGGCGCTGCAGCCGCAACGTTTCGCTGAGCGCGTTTACTTCCACCATGACTTCGCCCATGGCGTCGTCGGCGCGGGCTCCGCGGCCGCGCATGGAAAAGTCTTCCTCCCGCAATGCCGCCAGAAGATTCGAAAGCGTCTGAAGGGAGAAGATCACGCGCTGTTGCAAAGAGAGCGCGAGGCCGAGCCAAAAGACTACGATGAAGAACGTCAGCGTCCAGGCAGAACCGGAAGAGAAACTTCCAGTCCATACCAAAATCAATGCGACTAGTGAACCGGGAAGGCCAACGGCCAGCGCCAGAAGCTGGATACGGCGTTCATAAGTCATTGGCCTCATTCTAATTGATGTTTTTGCAGGCGGCGGTACATGGCGCTGCGGCTCAATCCAAGCGCTTTGGCCGCTTGGCTGACGTTTCCTTCATGACGGGAAAGCGTGCGCTGGATTAGATACTTTTCCACCTCGTCGAGGCTCATCTCCTCTAGCTTGGCGGCGCCCCCGCTGGTTTGCGCACGCAGGCCAAGGTCCGCGGCGCGTACGGACGGACCGGGAGAAAGGAGCACCCCCCTTTCCACTGCATGATCCAGTTCGCGCACATTTCCGGGCCAAGCGTGCTCATGGAGGGCTTTGAGTGCCGCGGAATCGAAGCCGGTAATGTTCTTCCGGTAGCGTTGCGCGTAGCCGTGAAGGAAATGATGCGCAAGCAGATCGATATCTTCACGGCGGTCGCGCAGGGGAGGCAAATGAATCTCGATGGTATTCAGGCGGAAGAGAAGGTCTTGCCGAAACCGGCCTGCAGCCGCTTCTGCGTTGACGTCCGCGTTAGTCGCTGCCAGAACCCTCACGTTCACGCGGCGTGTGGTTGAAGAGCCGACGCGCTCGAGGTCCCCAGTTTCCAGAACGCGCAAGAGTTTCGCTTGCAGGTTCAAAGGAACGTTGGCAATCTCGTCCAGGAACAACGTGCTGCCATCAGCAAGTTCGAAACGCCCGACGCGATCGGAACGCGCGTCGGTAAATGCGCCCTTCACGTGTCCGAACAGTTCGCTTTCAAAAACCCCTTCCGAGAGCCCGCCCGCGTTCACGGTCACCATGGGTTTTGTCGCGCGCGAAGACAAAGCATGCAGCGTCCGCGCGGCCACTTCTTTGCCCGTGCCATGCTCTCCGGTGATCAAAACGTTGGCGTCGGAGGGACCAATCTGCCCGATGAGTTCCAGCACGGGAGCCATCGCTGGAGAATTAGCCAAAAAGGTTGGACGCGATTCCGCGCGCAAGATGCGGTTCTCGGCCTCGAGCCGCGACGCCTGTCGCAATGCCTGGCGCAACTCAATTTGCGTTCGAATGATGGCGAGCAGGCGCTGATTTTCCCAGGGCTTGGGAATGAAGTCTCGCGCTCCGCGGCGCATCGCTTCGACGGCCAATTCGATGCTACTCCAAGCCGTCATGACCACCACGGGCACGGTGCTGTCAATGACCTGGATGCGCGTGAGCAAGTCGAGCCCTTCCTGGCCGGAGGTTGTGTCGCGCGCGTAGTTGAGGTCCATCAGGACGGCGTCGAATTCGCGGGCTTCAATAGCGTTTATGGCCTCGGCGGGAGAGGCTACTCCTTGTGTCTCGTAGCCCTCCCCTTTGAGAAGCAAACGAAGCGAATCACGGATGTCCTGCTGGTCGTCTGCCAAAAGCACTCGATAAGATGGCGCAGTGGAGGTCTTCATTCGATTGTATAAATAAAGTTTATCTTAATGCCCCTCTTCATGCACGGTCAGCGAGCCCTGGATCTCGCGCCAATCGAGCGGTTTACTCGTAGCGTAAAGCAACAAGCGGATCCACGCGCGTCGCCCTCCACGCTGGAACCCAGGACGCCAAAAGCGCCACGAAGGTCAGTGCCAGCGATGTGCCGGCAAATGTCAGCGGGTCAGTCGCGCTGACTCCGTAGAGTAGGCTCGAAAGAACGCGCGTTAGCGCAAAGGCCGCAACGAGGCCGCCCGCCACCCCTAGCAACGCGAGCCGCAAACTCTCCCCAAGCACCATTCGCAAGATGTCCTTGCGCGACGCACCGATGGCCATGCGCACGCCAATCTCCTGCGTACGCTGGGTCACGTTATAGCGAATCAAGCCAAACAAGCCCACCGCCGCAAGGATTAGAGCCATTGCGGCGAACACGCTGAGCAGCGTTACTGCGGAGCGGCGCGGCCCCATAGACAGAGTGATGCGCTGATCCATCGTCCGCAGGTCGGAAACAGGCTGGCTGGGATCCACATCGTGGACCGCCGCGCGAATCGCTCCAGCCAAAGCTGCCGGACCGCCGTTTGTGCGGGCGATTAGAAAGACAGCAGGTGAATTTTCCTGGTATAGCGGGAAGTAATAAACGCCCTTCCCGGAACCTTCGGTGCCGATATTCGATGTTTCCTCGCCGACGACCTGGTAATGACGTACATGCGCGACAATGCCGACAATGGTCTTCCAGGGTTGGTTGTTTCCATTGCGAATGCGCTGCCCCAGAGCATCCTGGTTGGGCCAATACTCTTGGGCAAGATTTTCGTCGATCATGGCGACAGGCTGGCCACCCAAGCGGTCTTGATCCGTGAAGAAGCGGCCGCGAATCAGGCGAATGCCCATCGTTTCGAAATACCGCGAGCTGACTCCACGAATATCGCCGTGAGGCCCTGGATCGCCCGGCGGAGCCACGCGTCCTTCAATGTTGAATGACGCGGAGCCTCCAAAACCGCTAAACGGAAGGGGCACGCCTGCAGCCGCGGAGACAACACCTGCAGAATTGGAGAGCCGCTCCACAGCGCTGCTAAGAAACGCAATCTGCTTTTCCGGTGTATTGTACTGGCGCTCCGGCAAAGCCAGGGCCGCGCTCATCAAACCTTGCGGACGGAAGCCAACATCAACCTCTTTGAGCTTGGCCAGACTTTTCAGAAACACACCGGC